>Ga0070698_100005162_pt1 | contig 14281 bp, 10 predicted proteins | sample KBSK1502metaG_FD_65477 | JGI IMG/M metagenome (GOLD analysis project Ga0070698, IMG submission 65477) | Corn, switchgrass and miscanthus rhizosphere microbial communities from Kellogg Biological Station, Michigan, USA - KBS K1-50-2 metaG | ecosystem: Host-associated > Plants > Roots >...
CTTAAGAAAACCTTATTCCCTTATTAAGTACTATACTTTTCATATCGGAATAAGATAATAAGGTTAAATCACATTGTTGTAATTTAATTACTAAGGTAATAAGGTGATCCAATTCCAATAAAAGCCTCCCGTTCAGGAGGCTTTTTATTTATTAGGAAGCTTATTTTGTTTTTGGTGAATCGGTCGTAGGAGGCTTCAAATTTAATAAGCCTGAATCTTGTTTATTCAGCGAATCCTTTGCCTTCGGTGGCTGGTTATATTTTTCATCGATCGGTTTCATTAATTGCATTACAAAGCCAAACACCCTGTTTATTTCATATGCCAGGCTCATTTGGTTTCGTGAAAGAGCAGTTGATATATAAGCACCGGCACGGTTACTTGGCTGTTTACCTTGTTGCTGTTCAAATTGCTCCATATATCTATACTGATTGTATTGCATCAATATATCTTCCAGTTGTTTCCTTGTCATATCTCCAAGTGCGGCAAAATATTCCATATGCTGACTAAAGTCTTTATTAAGCTCATTATAAATTTTCTTGCCCAGTTCTGTAGCACCACATTCATAAGCTGCCTCCATTAGGTTATAGCTGGCCTGGTTATGCAGTTCCAACCGGCTTGGTATGCCATAAGGAACATTTGTATTTGGAATAAGACTATCAGCTCTCATAACAACTCTTTTTGCTTCTGCCGTATCGCCTTTTGCAATAAGTCCTTTTGCCAGGTCACCAAAAGATTGGCGTATTGTATATAAATGCCTGCGGTTCTCTTCATCAAAATAAACACCCTTGACATCAGCATGGCCATTGGTAAATTTCGTCATCATGTGCTGCAGCATAGGTTCAACATTTACATCACCACCTGTTGCTTTTACCGGTATAAGCCTGTAGGTCAGACCTTCTCTTCTTAAGAAAGGTACAAGACCAAGCCCAACCTGCGGCGAAGTAAAGTAGATCGGTCTTTTCCACTTATTAGTTGCAATAACATTTAATATTATCAACTCATCCCTTGTCGGGTTAACATCATTATCCGGTAATTCAAATTGCATTTCAGGTGTTACCACATCATCAGCATTTACAGTACCATTCTTTCTTACCAATGCTGAATCAACGGGAACTTTGAATTTTTTTACCGGTAAAATGTTTGGATCTTCCTGCTTGCCTATCACATTTTTCATTACATCATACAGATCGTAATAAGTGTCTTTTAAACCTTCCTGGGCGACATATTGCAATTGCTGACGCTTATCACCTATGATCTGTGCCGGGCTCCAGATCACATCTACCGAATCACTTTGATTTATTTTATAACGAAGTTGATTTATATACCAGTCAATGCCAAGCAAGCTTGTATTAATAATGCGAATATCCGGTCTTATTCTTTCAACTTCCTGTGCATACCAAAGCGGATAAGTATCATTATCTCCAAAACAAAAGAGGATAGCATTTGGAGCACAGCTTTCTAAATAATTCTTTGCATCATCTCTTGCTAATGTCTTTTTGCTGCGATCATGATCATCCCATTCCTGGTTAGCCATAAGTATTGGAGCAATTACACAAATAACAGCCGCTGCAATGTTCAACACTCTTTCATTTGTCCCCTTTGATGAAATGGCTTTTAATAATGCAGGCAATGCAGCGCTGAATACAGCATAAATGGCGGCTATCATTAAGCTGGTTATTATAACAGCGCCGCCTGATCTTAAATGCAGCAGGCTGAAAGCACTTATTGCAAAAGTTAGCACCGAACCAAATAAAATAGTATTGAATGAAACTTGTTTTATTTCTCTCGTCAGTTTTACAAGAGCAGTTACCGCCAGACCTATCCAGACTGCAAACGCATAGAATGACCCCACAAAAGCATAATCTCTTTCACGGGGTTGATTGCCCGGCATATTTAGATAAAGTCCAATTGCAATTCCTGTGAAGAAGAAAAGTAAGAAGTTGACAACCCAATCATTTTTCTTTGTAATGAATTGATATACGCAGCCAAGAATGCCAAGCAGGAAGGGAAGGAGATAAAGTTTGTTATTCGCTTTGTTCTTCTTTAATGAGTCTGGTAGCTTGTCCTGATCCCCGAGCATTTGTTTATCAATAAATGAAATGCCTGTTTGCCAGTTACCATCACGGCGATTACCGAATCCCTGGAGATCATTTTGTCTGCCTGAAAAATTCCACATAAAATAACGCCAGTACATAACATCCATCTGGTAGGTAAAAAAGAAATTCATATTATCTGACTGCGTTATCTCTGGATAATATACCGGCCTTCCTGTATTAGGATCTCTGCCTTGTTCTTTACCCAGCCAATTAATATAAAACTCTAAATGATCTTGTTGATTTGTCATATCCCAGATGCGGGGGAAGACCATTTTTTGGTCTGGTTCATAATCATAATCTCTTTCTCTTCCCAATTCAACATATTTATTTCCCAGCTTTCCCCATCTCATTCTCCCTTCTTTGATCTTATAATAGTTGCCTTCAACAGCAGGTACTGATCCGAAATGTGTACCGTATATCAATGGGGCTGAGCCGTATTGCTCACGGGCAAAGTAAGATGCAAGGATTGCCGGATTATCAACATTACTCATGTCAATTCCCGGGTTAGCCTTTGAACGTATAAGTGTAGTGACATAAGTTGAGTACCCAAGCATTATAAAAAGAAAGCACCATACTGACAGACGCAGGATAGAACTTCCTTTTCTTTGAGCTAATCTTAATAAATACCAGCAAAGAACACCAAGCAAAATGAAAAAGACAGTAAAGCCGGAAAAGAATGGAAGACCGAAACTATTTACAAAAATGCGATCAAACAATGCCGACGTTCTTGGAATAATATAGATCATTCCCCAAAGTATTAGACCTGTTAATACGCAGCTACCAAGAAATGCTATGATCGATCTTTTGATGGTAGGAGTATATTTTTTATAGAAATAGATCATTACTATTGCGGGCACTGTCAAAAGATTCAGCAGGTGAACTGTGATTGACAGGCCAAGCATAAAGAAGATAAAAACTATCCAGCGATCAGCCCTGTTTCTTTCTACAACATTTTTTGCTAATTCATAGGCATGTTCCCATTTCAGCATTGACCAAATGATAAGCGCAGTAAAGAAAGATGATAATGCGTAAACCTCACCTTCAACAGCGCTGAACCAAAATGAATCGCTAAATGTATAAGCCAAAGCGCCAACCACACCTGACGCCATTACTGTAAATGTTTGTTGAGCAGTCAACGCCTCACCATGTTTTACAAACATCTTGCGGGCAAAATGTGTAATGGTCCAGAAAAGGAACAGGATAGTAAATCCGCTGGCTACTGCACTTAAAAGGTTAACTGCACTTGCAGCATTTGCAACATTACCGCCGCTAAAAAGAATAATGAATAAACGACCAAGCATTGTAAAAAGCGGAGAGCCCGGTGGGTGGGGAATTCCAATTTCATTTGCGCAAGCGATGAACTCACCGCAATCCCAAAAACTGGCAGTCGCTTCGCGGGTCATCGTGTAAGTAGCAGTTGCGATCAGCAATATTACCCAGCCGGTAATATTGTTTACTTTCCTGAAATTCATAAACATTTGATTTTACCCCGATTTTCGGGATGGGCAAAAATAGGGGTTTCATCCCGATAGTTATAGGCGGGTGATTTCACTTTTCCGTCCGTCAAAACAATATTTAAAATATTTAACAAGATCAGCTATTATAAAAGGAGAGTGGCGATCTCATTCCATGAATCAGCCCTTTTATGCCGGCCCGCATTTTTTAATTGGTTATGTGGTTGGGAAAAAAGAATGGTGCTTCCTTTAAATTCATCAAGATTTTTAAAGTGGTCATCGATCATAATATCGGCATCAACAATTGTTTTGCTGCCGCAAAAAACGATCTGTCGCCAATTAATAAATTTGAAATGCTCATTCAGCCATTCTAATTTTTCCGGCAGGCTTTGTGGAAATTCCATGGCAGCAGAAACAACGAATATTTCATATGACTCATTTAACTGTGTCAATATTTCAACACTATCTTTAACTACCGGCGCTGTTCTGAAAAATCCTTTTCTGTAAACATATTCATTGATGTAAGGAAAAGCTTTTCTTTCTTCAACGCCAACTATTTCTTCCAATGGTCTTCTTTTACCAAAATCTTTTTCATCATAGCGGAAAAACTGTTCATATACATCTGCAAGCACACCGTCCATGTCAACTGCCAATCTTTGCATCGCTATTCAAAATTTATTCTTACTGTTTGATAAAAAAGCTGGTTTTGCAAGATCTGCCTTGACTGCGTATTCTTTTCAGAAAATCCTTTTAATCCAAGGAGACCTGCGGCATTTCCTTTGTTAATGGCTATTTCAAGATAGCCGGCGCTGTTAAATAAAGCCAGCTTCTCGCCTTCAGGCACATCAGCATAGGTTTCACTGATATGATCTATCACTTCATCTCTTTTAAAATTTATTTTGAAACCGCGACCCTTACGCAATTCTTCAAACTCATGGCGGGTGATATTTACAATTACGTTTTCAAAATTGTCAATGAAAATGATCTGTCCATCTATCCAATCATCGCCGGTGGCCGGTCGTAATGGATTTTTTTCTATATAAGCAATATCAGGTTTGCCAATATTTTTTATGGATTCGCCGTTGACGAGTTGATTAATTGTATTGCCAAAAACATCTACACAATGCAAAGTGTTTTTTATTTTCCCATCCTGCCAGGGAATGCCAATAACTATTTCAGGCTTTTCTTCAAGGATCATTGTAAGCAGGCCATTATTGGCACAAAAAATATATTGGTTGTTGTGAAATGCAAGTAAGAGATGTTCCTGGTTCTTATCAAACAGATTTACGAGGATAATGTGGTAAGTAAAATCTGGAAAATTTTTTATTGAATTTCTGCACACATAAGATGCCTGCGGATAATTAAAAGGAGCAATGTTATGAGAAATATCAATCAGCCGAAAATCCGGGTTAATATTGAGCAACCTTGCTTTAATGGCCCCTGTCAGGTAGTCGTGATTACCGATGTCAGAGGTCAGGGTTAGTAGTGGCATTTAACGATTGCAGATTTAAGATTGTTCTCAAAGAAATTTCTTCAGAACAGATTTCGGATTTTTCTAAACTGCGCAAAAATAATTTCAAATTGAGATTTTTCATCAAAATCTAAAATCCCTGCCTGCCGGCAGGCAGGGTAAATCCAAAATCTAAAATCATTTCACCAGTTTACCTTCTTTATAAAAAAACTTTCTCACCATTTTGTCGGCTAGTCCCGGGAAAAACTTATTCAGGAATACTGTTTGTTTTCCCTGGAATGTCATCACTACTGATCGCTTTCTTTTTTCAATAGCCGATAATATTCGCCTTGCACATTCCTCAGCTGACATCATTTTTCCTTCATCCATTGGACTTTCACCTTGTGCTTGTCCTTCTTTATTCAACGCGGCATTCCTGATATTAGAAGTAGTAAAGCCCGGACAAACCCACATCACATTTACACCAGATTCGAGCATTTCAGTTCTTACCGCTTCAAGCCAACCCTGCAATGCCCATTTAGAAGCTGAGTAGCCGCTTCTGCCGGGTAAACCGCGGTATCCGGCAATTGATGAAACTCCTACCACTGTTCCTTTTCTTTCAATTAAAAAAGGCAAAGCATATTTTGTGCAATACACTGCTCCAAAGAAGTTTATATCCATTACCTTTTTAATTACATCAATAGAGGCATCTTTCAATTCGGCCCGCATTGAGATGCCTGCATTATTTATCAGCACATCAATTCCACCAAACATTTTATTGTTCATTTCAATAAAGCGACGGCAATCATTCTCGTTACTGACATCAGCAACCATTGTATGCAGATCAGCTGAAGGGAACTCAGTTTGCAAATGATAAAGCTTGTCATGGTTTCTTCCGCAGGTTGAAACTTTTGCACCTTCCCTGATCAGCTCTTCAACTAATGCCTTACCAATCCCATCCGTTCCACCCGTAACAATGACAACTTTATCTTTAAAGTAAGAAGCCATAGTAGATGCTTATGCTACAAACGTAGTCTAAAAAGACAAGTAATAAAAAAAGCCCCCTTTTGAGGAGGCTTGTGATCCCGCAGGGATTCGAACCCTGGGCCCCAACATTAAAAGTGTTGTGCTCTACCAGCTGAGCTACGAGATCAACAAAGAGTCATTTGACCCTTTTTTTTGGGAGTGCAAAAATACAGTTCTATGCCTTTGAAGCCAAAACTTTTTAACAGTTCGGTTGAAAAGTATTATTTGTATTTAAATCTCATAGTTCCATCTTTGATATATCAAAATCCTTACAAGCAACCCTTTAACTGAAAACGACGTTATTAACCATTAACCGAAAAGAACTGTTCTTCATGGACAAAGAAAAATCTTCCGTTGAAATAACCAGCGTGTATCCGAAAGCACCAGAAATGTTTGTAATAAAAGGCAGGCAAAATGATTATACATCTTTACCCATGCAGCCTTTATATCTTGAGCTGAGAAAATTTGCAAGAATAAAAGACGTAGCAACGTTTCAACTCCGCCTGCCGCTTGAGAATTTATGGCAAAGAGCAATCAAACGTACAGGCGATATTTTTTTATCAACAATCGTTATTCTTGGATTGCTCAGCTGGCTGATCCCAATTATGGCAGTACTGATCAAGCTTGATTCCAAAGGACCTGTTTTCTTTTTGCAAAAAAGGAACAAAAGAAATGGTGGAATTTTTACCTGCATAAAATTCAGATCAATGATCGAAAATGATGATGCTGATCTGCTGCAGGCAACTACAGATGACGAAAGGATAACAAAGCTTGGAAGGTTTTTGAGAAATCATTTTATTGATGAGCTTCCACAATTCTTCAATGTATTGGTCGGAGATATGTCATTTATTGGTCCAAGACCTCATATGGTCAGCGATAATAATAAATATGAAGAGATCATTGAGTTTTACAATTATCGTCATAAAGTAAAACCTGGAATCACCGGTTTATCACAGGCAATGGGCTATGTTGGCGAAACAAGAAATATACAGGCAATGAAAGACCGTGTTCACCTGGATATTTTTTATGTACGTCATTGGTCGCTCAGGCTTGATATGAAAATATTATGGCATACGCTTCGCAGAATAGCAGGTCGTTAATTCTGTATTTTCAATAATTTTTTGCAGTCTTAAAAGAATAAATTAGCATTATCTTTCTGCTTTACCACGAAAAGGATTGAAAGAAAAGCTCAAACATATTTTGTTGGTTCTTACACCATCCGAAAAACGAGAGTTTTGGATACAGGTGATATTGAATGTTTTTATCAGTATAGCAGACGTTGCGGCATTGGCTCTTTTACTTCTTGTAATAAATTTTTATATAAGCAACTCTGTAGCTCAATTGAACTTTCTTCCTTCATGGATGCTTGATCCCGGTTCTGTTGCACTTATTGGATTTTTTTTTATTCTTTTTGGGATCAAAAATCTGTTTGGTATTCTTATCTCATCTGCGCAATATAAATTTACCAGCCGCGTAGCAATACGCATTTCCCAGAATAAATTAATTAATTACCAGGAAGGGAGATTTGAAGAATTTGTGAACATAGATTCTTCGGCACAAATTCGGAAAATTGCTCTTCAGCCATTCGAATTCTGCCAGTATATTCTTTCAGGCGTTCAGCAGATCATTATTCAGTCATTTCTTATATTGGTAACAATAGTGGCAATTCTATTTTATAGCCCAAAATTATTTCTGTTATTATTATTGATTCTATTACCTCCGGTCGCTATTGTTTTTTATTTTATTAAAAAAAGACTTGCTGCTGCCAAAAAGAATATCCAGGTAAACAATGAAAAATCATTCCAATATTTATTAGATGCACTGAAAGGATATGTGGAAGGAAATATTTATCAACGTAATGATTTTTTCTATAGTCGATTCAGTACAGCGAGGCAAGTATTCAGCAAGCATTTATTTGAATCACTTTCCGTTCAAACAATGCCAAATCGCATCATTGAAACTTTTGCTGTACTTGGATTATTTATACTGATTGTTATTGCCAAATGGTCTGCTATCAATGACGGGTCCACACTTATTACAATTGGAGCATTTATGGCTGCAGCTTATAAAATCATCCCCGGGATAGTAAAGATTATTAATGCAACAGGACAAATGAAGGCTTATGAATTTTCAATTGAAGATCTGGAAACTTCTATTCAAAAAACAAAAAAGGAAAATCAGCCAAACGATGCGGGATCAATACAGACAGTGGAAATTCAGAATATAAGTTTTCAATATGGGGACCACCGGGTATTGGAAGATTTTTCTTTATCTGTAAGAAAGGGAGATTTTCTTGGCATTACCGGTAAATCGGGAAAAGGAAAAACAACAATTCTTAATTTACTATTGGGTTTTCTTTCACCCTCTGATGGCAAAATTCAAATAAATGATTCCTCGATTTCTTCCAAAGAGATAAAAAGTTACTGGCCTCAGATTTCCTATGTACGTCAACAACCGTTTTTTATCCATGATAGTATTTTGCGAAATATTACTCTGCAAGAGAAGAACCATGATAGTGAAAGGCTGAAAATAGCTTTGAATAATTCCGGGTTAAAGGATTTTATTAATCAATCTCCGGAAGGACTTGATAAAATGATTACGGAAAATGGAAAAAATATAAGTGGAGGGCAGCAACAACGCATATCTATTGCAAGGGCATTGTATAAAAATGCAGATCTCATATTGCTGGATGAACCTTTTAATGAATTGGATGAAACATCAACGGTTTTGCTGGCCCAATATTTTAAGGAAATCGCCGCAACAGGCAAAATGGTAGTTATGATCACTCATGATACCAATTGTCTTTCTTTTTGCAGTAAAATAATTTCACTTGATGAATCATAAGACTTTGGTCATACTTACACCAGGCTTTGCGAAAGATGAATCGGATACTACCTGCCTGCCCATGCAGCAATCTTTCATCCGGGCTCTAAATGAAAAATTCCCACAGCTCAATATAATAATTATTGCATTTCAATATCCTTATTTTAAAAAGACATACCAATGGTTTGGTAATACAGTCATCAGTTTTAATGGTAGAAATCGTGGTGGATTTGTAAAATTATTTCTCAGGCGAAAATGCATTGCTGTGATGAAAAAAATTCATAATTCAAATAAGATAAATGGGGTCCTGAGCTTTTGGTATGGAGAATGTGCATTAGTGGGAAAAAGATTTGCTGATAAGCACCGCGTTAAACATTATTGCTGGATGTGGGGACAGGATGCAAGAAATAATAACAAATACCCTTCGTTTGTTTTACTTAAACCGGATGAGCTTATAGCTTTCTCCGATTTCCTGCAAAATGAATTTGAAAAAAATCATGGCATCAGACCCCTTCATGTAATAACACCTGGCATAGACGTAAAAGAATTTTATTTTGGTAATGCTAAAAAAGATATTGATATAATAGCTGCCGGTTCACTGATTCCGCTGAAACAGTATGATATTTTTATCCAGGTTATTGCCGAAATAAAAAAAAGGATTCCACTTATCAAAGCCGTATTAATTGGCGATGGTCCTGAAAAGAATAAACTGCAAAGTCTTATTGCATCATCAGGACTACAATCAAACATTACCCTGACTGGTGAATTGTCGCATCCAGATGTGCTGCGATGGATGCAAAGAGGAAAAGTGTTTCTGCATCCGTCATCTTATGAGGGTTTTGGTATAGTATGTATTGAGGCGCTTTACGCAGGAGCACATGTGATTAGCTTTGTAAAACCTATGCACGCAGAGATCGAAAATTGGCATATTGCTGCAGGCAAACAAGACATGATACAAAAGTCAATTGAAATATTAAAAAACCCGAAATCTGAATATAGAAGTATAATCCCTTACCGTATGGAAGAATCAATACAAAAGATGCTGCGATTATTTCCCACTTAAGTAGTATAATAGTGTTTTTGCTATTTTCTTTAAAGGGATAGTGCTAAAGATCTTTTGCTTCCACGCATTAAAAAAGCTGCCTATAGCTTTCCCCCTTTTTTTATATCGCAGGCATTTCTCTCCAAAGTTGATATATGATCTGAATAATGAATCGCAAACAATTTTTTTGGATAAAGAATTTTTGTAAGACAATATCATTTCAATTCCCTCATAATGTCTATTTATCCAGTTAGAATCACTATCATTTGCTTCATGTATCCGGCGGTAGAATAACGGCTCGTATAGAATAACAGCTTTAAAATGTCTTGCCAGATCCAGAATGAATTCTACATCGGCAAAAGGTTTTGATTCCTTAAAAAAACCTGAGATTTGCAAACATCCCTTTCTAAGCATTAATGAAGGCATTGTGGTAGAAACTTCGGATTTAAAGAAAGCAACAAAGATGTTATCATATCTTATTCCTTCTTTTTGCTTATAGAAATATCCAAGTGGCTTACCCTGTTCTCTGAAATTATATCCTCCTGTAAGAGAAAATCCAGCATCCGGATATTGCTGCAAGGCTGTAATCTGCTTTTCAAGTTTTGTTTTGGCCCAAAGATCATCGGAGTCTATGAATGCGATTAATTCTCCATTCGACTTTTCTATACCTATATTTTTGATTTTACCAACTATGCCTGTTCTTCCTGCTTTATAAAATTGTATCCTTTCATCTTTTATTTGTGTCACCACATCTTCTGTATTATCATCAGAGCCATCATCGACGATAATTAGTTCCCAGTTTGCATAAGTTTGATCAAGAATGCTTTTGATAGTTTCCAGAATAAGCCCGGCCCTGTTATATGTGGGTAAAATGATACTTACTTTAGGCTCATTATTTTTTTCCGGCATCAGTAAGAAAGTTAATTCAACGAATTAAAGATCCTTGTTATTTTTTTAGCAATAGCCTGGAACGAAAGTTCATCTGCGAATTGTTTTAATGTTTTTTGTTTTTCAGCCTCAATGTTCAGTTCACTTGTTTTTAATAATATTGATGATAATTGCTCTGCGTTTCCGGGTTCATAAAGAAAACCACATTTGCCGGGACCTGTCATTCTTCGAAATGAAATAATATTTGTAAGTACAGGAATGCAACCGCATGACATGGCTTCGCAAACCGATATGCCGCTGCCTTCATAATGTGAGCCCGAAATAAAAAAGTCGGCAGCATTATACCATGATTGCAATTGCCGGTGTTCAACTTTGCCAATAAGCACAATTGATTCTCTTGTTTTGTCATCAGTATTGATTAAATTTTTCACTTCAGGCAAAAGCTCATCAGCTTGATAGATCATATACAATTTAGCCCCGGGCTGAAAAGACAAATATTTTTTAAATGCTTTAATAACAGTAAGCGGGTCTTTGTTTGTGTTTAACCTGCCCACCCATAAAAAAACCTGGTCACAATTAATTTTTAAGATATTCTTTGCGGCAGTTTTGTCTTCCAGGTGAAAAGTCGAGGACGATTGCATCACTTCATGAATTTTTTCCTTCCCTTTAATTATTCCTTTGTTTACCCAGTCTTCGCCAAACTCGTCCGATGCAAATAAATATGCATCTACTGATCTGTCTGCTAATTTTTGTAAGTAACCTTTTATGCCGGTAAATGGTTTTTCGGCCCGATGCAATACAACAATTTTTACTTTTTTCCCAAGCGTTTTTCGCAATTGCATGATCTGGATCGGGAATATAAATCCATTTACAAATATTACATCAGGATCTAAATTCTTAATATAGTGATGCAAACGTCGAGGAAACCAGAGTTTCTTTTTTTTAAAATTCAGAAAATGATAAGTCACCTCATTCTGTATTAAACGACCGTCGTAGTTTATTTGTTCAATGCTTTCAACTTTATACTGCCTGGCTAATTCTTCCAACAGACCGGTATAAAAACTGATCCTGTCCAGCCATTCTTCCGGGTTAGTATACGAGTCGGTATTTACATAGCTTGTGCTAACGATCTTCATTTGCAAGCATTAAATTTTGTGAAGATAATTTTCTAACCAGCAAAATGATGATGATCAGGTAGAAGCCGAAATAAAAACGGTCAGAAAGATCGGGCAGTAATAAGAGACGGATAAAAACAATAGACGCCAGTAAGAGTAAAAATGATTGATCAAATGATAACTTTCTGAATGAAAAACCTGCATTGCTTAAAATAAGCAAGCTTAGAAAAGAAAAAAAAGTGAAATGGGTAGATACAAAAGCGGTAACGAGTTTTGAATATATAAGAGAAAGGTATGATAAAAGAGTTACAGGTTGGTCAAAGTCTCTTGAATAATCAATATGTCTTGCATATTGTGTATAATAAAAAATACTCCAGCCGAATTGCCTCACAGGCAAAATAATAGTTAAATAGGCAATGACTAAAACTGCCAGCATAAAAAAATATTCTTTCTTGTCAATCCTTTTCCATCTTTTGGAAAATGTAAGAAATGAAATAATAAAGAAACAAGTAATAATATTATCAACCCTTGAAAAAATGGATAGTAAAAGGAAAAGAGTCATTAATGTGAGGTTTCGCTTTTCAAAGATGAAATACGCTGAAAGAAAAAGAAAAAGTGCAGAAAGACAATCCGGTGATGAAAGACGGGCAACTGCAGTAGTAAATATGGAGCACATAATTAAAGCGGCTGCCGGAAAAGCTATTATATCCCGCAAGTATTTCCTGAGCCAATAAAAAAGAAATAAGCCGATAATAAGAAAAGATATTATTGAAGGCATAACAGTTGCGATCGTCAGCGAAAACCCACTTTTGTAAAACAACCAGCAAAGCCAGGTATAAAGCGGTTTAACGATATAGTTGGGCAAAATTTTTTTGAATTCAAAAGCGTCAGTCGCGAATTTTTTTCTGTAGGGTAAGGCTTCGGTTAATTTTTCATATTCATCTGGAGGTACGGTTTGCCTGGCACTGGAATAGGTAATAGTATGTATTTCTTCAATTGTATGAGCCCGATCCATTCTGATGACAAGCGCCATGTATCCAAGCATGTCAAAATTATAGGCAGGATTTTTATAAATGTAAATTGCAGCCGGTAACAAGCAGGATAAAAATGCCAGGTAAACTATAATTAAAAGAAATCTTCTTTTGAGTTTCATTCGCCGAACTTTATTTTAGCTTGTTTTATTTAAAAATATGCAACTTCTTCAAAAAATACTCAATAAGTTCAATGGTTTGAATTATAAACAGGAATATCTCTGTCTTGCTAAAGAATCTTTTCAGGATCCTCTTCATGTGTATGCTATTTCTGAAAACAAGATAATTAGAGAGATTACAAGTCATCATTTATTTGTGGGATATAGCCCCCTTGTCTTTGCTTTCCCTTCATTTAATGAAATCAACTTATCTCAAATTGACAATATTATTATTGCATTTACTCAGAAAGCTGGCAAGCCAAACGAAATTTTCAACAAAAAGGATGCTCTTGCAACAATTCATTTTAAAAAAATACCAGAACAATTCGCAGGTCAAAATGCAATTTATTTTTATGAGGGAATAAAAGCAAAATATTCTTTTCTCAATTCTTTTTCTCAATTTATTCTTCAACTTAATAATGATCTTTATAATAAAAAGCCGGGAAATATATTTCTTCCGGGTAATTTATATAAGCAAGTGCAGGTTGCTTATGCTGTTCCCCGCAATATTTCGCTTATTACTGTTAAACAAAATGATTTATTCAATCTTTTTCCTACAGATCTGCATGGTCAGATTGATGACAGTCATTATCTGATTTCATTACGTAATGGAGGTAGAGCAGCACAACAAGTTGAAACAATAAATAAGATCCTTGTTTCAGAGGTTCACGCAGAATTTTACAAAAAGGCTTATTCATTAGGAAAGAATCACATGCAGGAATTAAAGGGTAAAGATCAATTTCCGTTCGGCAACGAATTATCACAGATGTTTCAGTTGCCATTACCGCAATCAGTAACTTTTTACCGGGAACTGGAATTACTGGATCTATTCGATCATGGAATTCACAGGTTCTTCCTTTTTAAAATTATAAATAAGAGGCAGGTTGAAAATAATCCTTCAACCCTGGCACATGTACATAATGTGTATGCTACCTGGAGGCACAATAAAGGGTTGCCGGGCAACTATTTATTTCGTTAAAACGATTTGTATAAGCAAGAATTAAATTAGCTTTATCAATCCATGAATAAGGTTGTATTTTTTAATCCAAGGGCTGCAGAATCAAAAGCGAGAGTCCCAAATTCAATCCTCTCAATTGCGGCTTCTATTGAGGGAAAATATGAATATGCCATTGTTGACGGCAATCTCGAAAAAGAACCTTTAAAAGTTTTACTTAATTATCTCGATACGGGGGAATAT
>Ga0070698_100005163_pt1 | contig 14280 bp, 6 predicted proteins | sample KBSK1502metaG_FD_65477 | JGI IMG/M metagenome (GOLD analysis project Ga0070698, IMG submission 65477) | Corn, switchgrass and miscanthus rhizosphere microbial communities from Kellogg Biological Station, Michigan, USA - KBS K1-50-2 metaG | ecosystem: Host-associated > Plants > Roots >...
GATGGGAATCACCGTCTTGCTTTCAGCCGTTTCAGAATTAAGATCAAAAAAAGGTTAATAGAAATTGACAGTTGTACACTAATTGGTAAAAGGGCCGATAGCAGCGGCTCTGGCTTTTCTCTTTATCTCGATACACTGAAATTAACCAATGTTGATTTTAAATCATTATATGAAAAAGGCCTGATAAAAGCTGATTCGGTTTATTGTCTTGATCCCAGGTTTAAAATACAATTGGAATTAAAAAACAAAACTTCAGGACCTAAGAAAATACCCAACCTGGATACATTGATCAACCAGCTTACGGGTGATATGCAATTAAATTATGTGGGAGTAAGAAATGCTGAAGTGAACATCATCACCAATCGAAACGATAAAAGCACATCCTTTACTTCAGATAAAAATAATTTTGAGATGACGGGGTTAACCATAGATCATAGCCTGCCACAACCCATCTCGTTACAAAGTTTTGATATGGCCATTCATAACTATGAAAATTTTGTAAAAGACAGCAGTTATTTTTTACGTTTTGACAGCATTCGTTTAAGAGAGAGCAGGATATTGTTAAGTAATTTTTCTATTAATACAGAACCTTATAAAGATAAACGTAACATACAGGTGCGGCAATTTATACTTAGTGAATTGTCATGGGCCGATCTATTGTTTGATCAAAAAGTTATTGCACGACAGGCATTACTAATACGACCTGTTATTGATTATTATCCATCTGCCACAGCAAAACCCAAATCAAGAAACCCAATTGTGAATTCATTGGCAGGTATTAACAATTTTATGAGTCTTGAAAAATTAGTGATTGAAAACGGCAAGATCAAAATAAAAACACGGCATACGATCAACCTCTTGTTAGAAGATGCTAACCTGGTATTAAACAGTAATAAAGTTGCCGATTCTTTGTCAATAGAAAATTTAGAAGGGTCTGTTGAGCTGCTTAATTTTAAAAAAGGTGTAATGAAAACAAAGGGGCTGGTGGTAAATATGGATAATGCATCATTTGATGGAACAAGTAAACAGTTTTTGTTTGATAAAGTGAATATTTATAATCATCAACAGACTTTTAGTATAAATGCAAGAAATGTAAAATTGGATAGCCTGGTATATATGGATTCTTTAAAAACGCTGAGGGGAGAAGGCATTAGTTGGAAAAAAGCTGATCTCGAGATAAACCTATTGCAACAGGGAAAAAAAGCCAATGATCCATTGATCGTTCTGTTTAAAAAGATACAGGGCAGCAACACTCAACTTTATTTTAATAATGCAAAAAGTTCATTGTCGGTTTTTTTGAATACACTTTCGCTTGCATCAATTGATAAAAAAGAAAAGCTTAAGCTCAATGCCCTTAAAACAGATGGAAAAGATCTTTACTGGTTTGGTCAATATACATCACTTACTGCAGATAAATTTTCGTTGACCGATAATTCCCCTTCTTCATTTACCAATTTTCAATTTAAGCAGGCAAAAGATAATGACAGTGTTGAGGTAAAAACATCGGACATTGTATTTACTCCGGATGTCAATACCATTATAAAAGGAGCATCACAAATTAAAAATGCAAAAATCAGTGATCCAGTGATCAAACTCCGGTTTACTGAAAAAAAAGATAGCAGCCAGGAAGCATCATTACCAGAAATTTTTATTGATCAGATTGAAATGGAACATCCCGTCTTTTCATTGGAAAATTCTGCTTCAAAAGGCTTACAAAAAATTTATTGGGATGGAAGCAAAAGTAATGTCAGTGTTAAAAATTTCACGAGCAAGGGAATTGATAACAGGATCAGTATTGGCTCGTTGAATGCAACCCTATCAAATTTCTCAATTACAAACGCCAATAATAAAACCACAACATCAAAAGAAGGTTCGTTAAAAATACAGCTTAGTGATATGGTGGTGAATTCGGGTAAAAAACTATTTTGGTCAGCCAAAGTAAATCAAATTGACGCAAAAAATTTTTCGGCTGATAGTATTGGGAAAAAACCTGCAAATGTTAGAGTTTACCAGGGTGTTCTAAAAAATCTTCAACTAGGCTCGGAGATCAACGGCGAGCTGAAAGCTATAATTAAAAAAAACCCGTCGTTCACTATTACAGATATTTCAGGACAGATCATTGATGAAAAAAATAACTGGTCGTGGTATAATCTTTCCTTCAACAAACCTGCACAAAGCTTTTCTGTCGATTCTATTTCTTATCATCCTGTTCTTAGTCGGGATGACTTTGTATCCGCAAGTAAATGGCAAACTGATTATATAACTATAAAAACGGGGAAAATTTCAGTAGCTAAATTCGATCTTGACCAATACCTGGAAGACAGTGTCTTCCGATCCGGAAATATTACAATTGATGATCCGTTTTTTACATCTTATAGGGATAAGACCCCTCCATTTCATGCAGGAATTATAAAGCCTTTAGCCACAAAATTGATTCAGAAAATCCCTTTCAAAGTTTCTATTGATACCATACTTATTTCAAACGGAACAGCAGTTTATACAGAATTAAACGATAAAACAAAAGAAACAGCAATCATCCCAGTAACAAGATTGAGTGGCGATATTTTTCCGATAAAAAATTTTGGGTTAACTCCGACAGATAGTTTTAGAATTAGATTGAACGGTTATTTGCTTGATTCAGGATGGATAAGATTACGCACAAGAGAATCCTACCTTGATACACTTTCCGGATTCCTGATCACTTTAAGAATGCGACCGCATTCTATGTTATACCTTAATAAAATATTACCGGCTTTATCTTCACTAAAATTGCAATCCGGATATCTTGACACACTTACCATGCGGGCCGTTGGACAAGAATATCTTTCGCTGGGAGAAATGAGAATGAATTATCATGACTTGAAAGTTCAGTTTTTAAAAAATGGAAAAGAAGAAAAGAAAAGATTTTTACAGGGTTTGATCACATTTATTGCAAACAGTTTCATTATTAAAAATGAGAACAAAAAAAGAGTAGGTGTGGTTTATTTTCCACGGTTGCGGGACAGGTCATTCATAAATTATTATATAAAAATTGTTATGAGCGGCGTGGCTTCAAGTGTAGGAGCAAAAAAGAATAAACGGTTGATGAGACGATACAATAAGCAATTAAAGATCCGTCAATTGCCAGCTATAGATTTTGATTAATTTAATATAAGCGGGAAATTAATTTGTAGAGAACATCCATTACCAGGCGAAGAAACAAGTTCCATTTCTCCCCCGAAAGCATCAACCCTATTATAAATATTTATAAAACCAATGCCTCTTGATTGAACTGAACTATCAAATCCCTTTCCATCGTCTTCAATTGAAAGATAAACCCTGTTATTGTCTTCTTTTAAGGCAATAGTTACATTCTTTGCATCAGCATATTTGATAATATTATTGGTTTGTTCCTGCAGTATGCGGAAGATCATCAGCTTTTGATCATCGGAAAGGATCTTGTCAAGCTTTTGATCATACTGAAATCTTGTTTCTATCTGCTGGAAAGCGTTCATATTGATGATAATATCATCAATGCTCCGGCTAAGACCAATAACTTTTACAAGTGATGTGTTTAATGTTTTTGAAAGTTTCCTGATCTCCTCCACTGCCATCATCTGGTATGTCATCGCTTTTTCGATATGCTCATCAGCTTTTTCAGGATCTGTTTTTGCCGAATTCATGAACAATTTTGCACTCATCAAAAGTTGATTCACATTATCATGCAGGTCGCGGCTTATAGCACTGCGTTCCGCTTCCTGTGCTGCAATACCAGCCTGGCTCACTGCTTTATGTTTTTGTTCTTGTTCCTGCAGTAGTTGCTGTTCCAATTTCTTTTTTTCAGTAAGATCACGAATGGCACCTAATATTCTTACAGGTTTTCCATGCCGGAATAAAATAGTTCCTGAATCAAGTAAAAATTTATAAGTACCGTCGGCACAAAGAAAAAGATATTCATCTTCCCAACGTTCATGTCCATTCTGAATATGCTCTTGTACTTTGTTACGAACTCTATCTCTATCTTTTGGATGCACTTTATTGAACCACCAATCAAGATCGGGTTTTATTTCTTCCCGGCTATAGCCCGACAATTCATAAAAGGTCTCGCTTCGATAAATTTGTTTTGTTTGAAGATCAATATCCCAAATAGCATCGGAAGTTATTTTTGAAACATAGAAAAATCGTTCATTACTTTTTCTCAATTCTTCTTCGCGGTTAACACTATCGGTTATATCGGAAAATGAAATTACTACTGCATAGGGTTCAAATTCACCCATACGGATCAATGCTTCAGAATTGATCAATAACCATACAAATAAACCATTAGGAAGATTAATTCCCATTTTTACATTACGTTGAGGAAATCCTGTTTGCAGACTTACAACGGTAGGAAATTCATACCAGGGAAAAGGACTTCCATCTGCTTTTATTGCTTTCCATGAGGAATCGCCCAATTCTTTTCCTAACATTTCCTCTTCAGTTGATCCTAAAATAGCTGAAGCCCTTTTGTTGCATGTAGTTATTTTTCCGTCCTTATCCAACATGATCACACCATCAACCAAAGTATTGACAAGTTTTTCATAGGTTGCTTCCGCTTCCGCCAATTTCTTTTCTGTACTCTTTACTTTAGTGATATTATGATTGACAAAGATTATACTTACAGGTTTGTCATTATCATCAAGTGTTGATGTGGCAGAAGTTTTAAAAATATATTTTTCACCATCATGCCTGTGATAAATAACTTCGCCTTCCCAGTTTCCTTTCTTCTGTAATTCTTTATTAATTATTTCAACAGAGGAATCCAGTAAGTCGAGTTTGACCAATTGAAAAAGATTTTTTCCTCTTGCGCCAGGTAAGCCATGTAACTTTTCAGCAGCATCATTCCAACTGGTAATAGCAAATGAAAGATCAGTGATGATCACTGCATCCGGAAGATTGTGAAGCAGATCAGACAATTCCGCCGTAGCCTTATGACTGACGCTAAGTGCCTGCTTGCTGTTTTTTTTGGCAGAGGAATTGGTTTTCATTGGATTTGATTCGGATATTTAGAACGAATATCGAGCCTGATTCTTGTATAGAACATCGCTCTTTCACTTAATTGATTGAATTAATGACCGCGGTTAAGTAAGATGCTAAAACAAACTTTTATAAAATCGTATTTCTCCCCATTGGAAATCGAGCTGTTTCGTAAAATCACTTAACTTCGGTCTTGAATAGTTGTTTAACTAACTAATTTGATATGGAAAAAAGGATCATTAAGAAAGTGGCAGTTTTAGGAAGCGGGGTAATGGGTTCTCGCATTGCTTGTCATTTTGCAGGTATTGGTTTACAGGTTTTATTGCTTGACATCGTACCAAAAGAAGCCGTTGAAAGCAAAAAGCCGGCCGAACGAAATAAAATTGTAAATGATGCATTGACCGCTGCTATTAAATCAAACCCCTCTCCTGTTTATCATAAAAATGTTATCAAAAAAATCACTACTGGGAATTTTGATGATGACATGAAAAAAATAAGTGATTGTGATTGGGTGATTGAAGTAGTTGTTGAAAGATTGGATATAAAAAAACAAGTGTATGAAAAAGCAGAGCAGTTTCGCAAGCCAGGTACTTTGATCACATCAAATACATCCGGTATTCCTATTCATATGTTATCTGAAGGACGCAGCAATGATTTTAAAAAACATTTTTGCGGCACTCACTTTTTTAATCCTCCTCGTTATTTAAGATTACTTGAAATAATTCCGACACCGGATACGGATCCATCTATTATAGATTTCTTAATGAATTATGGAGATCTCTATCTTGGTAAAACAACTGTTTTGTGTAAGGACACTCCCGCTTTTATTGCAAATCGTATTGGCGTATTTGGTATCATGTCACTTTTTGGATTAGTTGATAAACTTGGATTGACCATTGATGAAGTAGATGCGCTAACCGGTCCAATTATTGGTCGCCCCAAATCGGCAACATTCCGTACTGCTGATGTTGTTGGCATTGATACATTGGTGAAAGTTGCAAAAGGAGCTTATGATAATTGCCCAACTGATGAAGCAAGAGATGTATTTAATATTCCATCATGGTTAAATAAATTAGTGGAAAATAATTGGCTTGGTGATAAAACAGGTCAGGGTTTTTTTAAAAAAATAAAATTACCTCTTACTTCAGGTAGTCCCGAGGAAAGAAAATCGGATAAAGAGATACAAGTTCTGGATCTTAAAAAGTTTGAATATGTTCCAAGAGTAAAAGCAAAGTTTGCATCTGTTGAGGCTGCAAAACCGATCGATGATCTATATACAAGATTAAAAATGCTTGTTGCTGGTCAGGATAAGGCCGGTGAATTTTATCGTCATTTTCATTATGGTTTGTTCTCTTATATCTCTCATCGTATTCCCGAGATCAGCGATGAAATCTATCGTGTTGATGATGCAATGATGGCAGGTTTTGGTTGGGAGATCGGTGCTTTTGAAAGTTGGGATGTGTTAGGTGTAGAAAAAACCACAAAAGCGATGAAAGAAGCTGGATATAAAGTTGCTGCGTGGGTAGAAGAAATGTTAGCAACAGGAAATAAATCTTTTTATAAAATTGAAGCTGGTAAAAAATTATATTATGATCAAATCAGTAAATCGTATAAGCCATTACCAGGTGGCGATGCATTTATCGTAATGAGCAATTACCAGGACAAACAAATCTGGAAAAATGGTAGTTGCAGGTTGTATGATCTTGGTGATGATGTTTTGGGTTTACAATGGTTCACCAAAATGGGAAGTATAGGGGGTGATGTGCTTGCCGGTATTCAAACAGCAATTGATAAGGCAGAAAAAAATTATAAAGGATTAGTGATCGCTAATGAAGGACCCAATTTCAGCGCTGGTGCCAATGTAGGAATGATATTTATGCTGGCCATTGACCAGGAATATGATGAACTGGATATGGCAATAAGAATGTTTCAGAATACAATGATGCGTGCCCGGTATTCTTCAATACCAGTTGTGACTGCTGCACATGGATTGACATTAGGTGGTGCATGTGAACTTAGCCTTCATTCGGATAAATGTTGTCCAGCAGCAGAAACATATACAGGTCTTGTTGAGCTTGGAGTTGGTTTGATCCCGGGTGGTGGAGGCACAAAAGAATTTACACTACGGGCATCTGATGAAATGCACGAAGATGAACCGGAAACTATTACTCTTAAAAATCGATTTCTTTCCATCGCAACAGCTAAAGTGGCGACATCAGCTTTTGAAGGATTTGAACTTGGTATTTATAGAAAAGGATTGGATGAAGTGGTGATGAACCAGGGAAGAAGAATTTCAGAGGCAAAAAAATCAGTGATCGAGATCTTTGATTCCGGTTACTCTATGCCGGTACAAAGGAAAGATGTGAAGGTGCTAGGTCAATCTGCCCTCGGTGCTTTGTATGCAGGTATCAACGGAATGTGGAGAGCGAACTATGCAACCGATCATGATGTAGTTGTTGCAAAAAAATTGGCTTATGTAATGTGTGGTGGAGATCTGAGTGAACCCTCTTTAGTTTCTGAACAATATTTACTTGATCTTGAACGGGAAGCTTTCTTATCATTATGTGGTGAAAAGAAAACACTGGAAAGAATTCAATCTGTGTTGAAAGGGGGAAAACCGATCAGAAATTAAAAATCAAGAATTAATAATTAAGAATTGATAATTTTAATCGTTGAACAATCAACGTTTTTTTTATGGCTTCGCGAAGAATCATTAATTATAAGCTTATTGTACTTGCAAATATTTCCGTCATTTGGGTAGTGTTTGCATTCCTTTTCCTTTATAATATTATTCTTATTGATAAAAATGATGTAACAGGGCGTTCACTTATTATATTTTCTCTTGCCTTTGCAACTATTGGCTTTGTTGTTTCAGCCATACTGATATTTTATTTACGGAATGCCTTTCGCTTTTTCCCTTTATGGATCTCTGTTTTGCTGAAAATGATCCTCACATTCTTTCTTTTTGTCTTCATAGCTTTTGTAATGCTCTCCATGTATTATGTATTTGCAGAAAAAGGAACATTTGAAAATTTCCTTGGAACGTTTTACCGGGACGTCTTTCTCTCAAAGGCTTTTATGATCTTTATGTTTGACCTTGGCATTATGACCTTGCTGACAATTATTATACTGGAAGTGATCGATAAATATGGCCCTGGAGGGTTTTGGAGCATGATGCGAGGCAAATACAATAAGCCACGAGTTGAAAACCGCATATTTATTTTTGTAGATATAAACAATGCAACAACTATTGCTGAAAAGCTTGGACATACAAAATATTTTCGGCTGTTAAGAGATTTTTTTGCAGAGATAACTATTCCCCTTCTTGCCAATGGTGGTGAGATCTATCAATATGTAGGTGATGAAGTTGTGCTTTCATGGAAAAATACACCACTGAATAAACAACGATGTTTTAAATTTTTACGTCAATCATTTTTTTTATTAAAAAGACGTGAGGCCAAATTTATGAAACGATATGGGGTGTGTCCTACTTTTAAAGCCGGCATACATTCCGGCGAAGTAACTGCCGGAGTTATTGGAATAGTAAAGAAAGATCTTGTCTACAGCGGCGATACATTAAATACTACTGCACGTATAAGAAGTAAATGTCATGAATTGGATGAGTCATTTGTAGTATCAGCTGATTTTCTTCATGATTTTTCTACCCCGTTTGCTTATAAGGTCAATGAAATTGGTGAAATGGAATTTAAAGGAAGAGCAGAAAAAGAAAAACTGTTCTCCGTAATTTTTGAATAATGGGTTCTGTAGAATTAGATATTCATCTTCATCAACTATTCATCTATTCAAATATTATTACTTATGGCAATGCATCCAACCCCGGGATCACTGAATTAATAAGAGATGAAATAGAAACAATGTGGAATGAACCTGCCGCCAGTTTGAAGTTTGATAATGTATGGTTTGAGGTTAGATTTAAAATCACTGCATGGCATGATCCTTTGATCACGCCATTAGAGATCTTTCAAAATTTAGATCCGAAAAATAATTATTTCCGCATTGAAGAATTTGCGCATGGAAATATTTCATTTGTTGATGGGTTGAATTGTAACAGTGGTTATTTCAAATTGGAAAATCTTTATAAAGGCTCCACTACTGCAGCACATGAATATGGGCATACACTGGGACTTAATCATCCAAAGATCTTGGACATCCGTGGAGAAGGTGCGCCTGGCATTATGTATCCAAGAGGAACATTGGTTGATCCGCAATTTCAATATGATCCTTCAAAACCGGCGGGAGTTACAGGAGGTACAATGCATCCGATGTATAGAAAAGTAAAGCTTGAAGATATTGAAGCTTTAAAACTTCACCGTTTAGATTTTCATGACGGCAAAGCTGTGCTTGGCGACTTTACAAATGTTTGGCATAATGATCATGCAAACATTAGCCCTGAGGATTTTTTCGGTTCGCCAATTGGCTAACAGCTGATGATAGATCGGGATATTGAAAAATAAAACCTGCTTGCTGGAGTTTGGCTGAGCTGACTGTTGTACTTTTTAAAATCTCATTAATCATTTCTCCGAAAACTATTTTTAAAGCAAAAGACGGTGCATGAATTAGTATAAAGAATTTTCTTGTGTTCTTAGCAATTTCCAGTATCAATCTTTTATTTGATACCGGCTCTGGCGAAACAGCATTATAAATCCCTTCCATTTGCTCATTCTCCATTGAAAAAAGAATTATTCTTACCAGATCATCGATATGTACCCAACTGAGTATTTGTTTTCCACTACCGATTATTCCCGCTAATCCAAATTTCATAGGATTTCTAAATTCAACATAAGCGCCACCCTCAGTACTTAATACCGGACCTATGCGTAGTTTTATTAATCGTTTGCCTAGAAATGATGCCGGTTCAATTGCAGCTTCCCATTGTTTACATGTTTGGGCCATGAAGTCATCAGCGGGGGGATCATCTTCTGAAAAAGGTTTTGATATATTCCTATCATCTGCACCATACCAGCTGATCCCGGATGCACTTATAACCGTTTTTACTTTATTGGGAATAGTTTTTAAACTTTCGATGATCAGTTTTGCACTATCAACCCGGCTGCTTACAATTTCATTTTTTGTTTTTTCATTCCATCGTTTGTCTGCAAAGTTGGCGCCAGCGAGATGAATGATGTAGTCTGCTTTTGCGAAAGCCTCTTTGTCTAGAGTTTGTTTATTAACATCCCAGGTAGCGAAAGAAAGTTTATCGTTTTTGGTTTTTGGTTTATCGTTTGATTGTCGAGTAAAAATGATCACGTTAAATCCTCTTTCAATTAACGCTTCGGTTAATGCTTTGCCGATCATTCCTGTGCCGCCGGTTATTAGAACTGTTTGCATATTTGCGAAGTTGTTTTGTATTCCCAACAAATGAAACAACTCTATTGTTTGGATTTTACCTTTTTAATAATCCATTTAATTGGAGTCTTTACCAACCAAACCATTCCTTTTACTAAGGAAACGAAGAGGTATACGTTTAACCCATTGGTTGGACCACCGGGTATTTCTGAATATCTAAAACCCTTTTGTTCTTTTCCTTTTGGCGAATCAATTTTTGTCATCTACTAATTTACCAAATAGAGCTTGGTCTAACAAGTATATAGTTACCGATCAAGGTAAAAGAATATATAAGCTCAATAGAATTACAGAAGGTACAAGAGTGCGACGCAACGAAAGATGATTAGAATTACCGAAGCTGGTAGCACAGCTATCCTTATTGAAATAAAGAAGAGATTAAAATGTTGAGGAGTTTGTTTCGTCGCTTCGCGACTCGCAAGAAAAAAATACCCCCCGATAGAAATCGGGGGGAACAACTAAAAACACAAGCCTGAAAGGCTGTGGTCCTTCGACAGGCTCAGGATATTCAAGAGGATCGGGATTTAGTCAGGTTTTTTCCCGTCTAAGAATGTATTGATGGTGCTGATTTTTGTTTGATTGTTTTCGTCAGTCTTGACTTCGTAGTTGCTGTAAAAATTTTCAACTGCATTAGTGGAACTGCCATACAATTCCATATTGCGGCGGATATAAGCCGGCACAGTCTCAAACTCATTATTCGGGTCGGCCGCGTTAATGTTAAATGACAAATTACGCAGCTTCTTCAACCTCTCGGTTGCCCTACGTTGTTGATCTTCATTTTCGTCCTGCAGTGCAGGTTCCTCATTTGAAGCAGTCAAAGGTTGCTGAGAATGATGGGCCAACGGCCTATCCGCCGCTGGAATGTCATTCCGCATGACCAATTGCATATCGCAAGGAGATTCCTCGTTGACAGGCTTTGGATCGTTTTGCGGAATACGTGGTTCTTCTGCAGAAAGCATTGGGGTAGAGACCCCTACTTTTGGTTCTGCGTAAATATTGGACGGTCTGGCCAGATACCCCCCCGATGCTGCAGACGCCGGTGAGGCATTATCTTTAGTGGAAACTTTTTCTTCTTTCTTGTTTGTGGATTTTACTGATTGTTTATCCGAAAATAACTCATCAGTTTTTCCTGTTGATACCATTTTGTCCCCAGTAGTTTCACCTGTCATTCTATTAGTGGTTTCACTTAGTGATTTTTCGGTAACATGAATGTCCCAAACAACAGTTTTATTTTCTTCTCCGGGCTGTAATATGTAAGATTCATTCTCCTGTTCTTCCAATTCTTCATCTTCAACGATCATCATTGCAGATACGGGTTCATCTGCTACATGGATGGTCTCAACAAGTTTGGGTGCAAGCAAATCCACAACTTTTGTTTCAGGTTTTACTTCTTCTTCTATTTTCTTTTTCTCTTCTTCACCTAATACCATTACAATTTTTTCTTCTTTAGGCTCTTTCTTTTTTATTTCTTTTTTTAAGAAAGGATCTTTATGCTCGAAACCGGTAGCGATAAGTGTAATACCCAAATTATTACCAAGAGTATTATCATATCCAAGCCCTAATATCACATCGGTGCTATCACCCGCCTGGCTCAATAAATAATTTTGAATGATCTCTACTTCATCCATTGTGAATTCATGCTCGCCTTCACAAGAATTAATATTGATAAGTATCCATTTGGCGCCGCGGATATCATTATCATTAAGCAATGGAGAATTCAAAGCTTCTTCAATTGCTTTTTGTGCACGGTTCTCACCTGATGCTGTTGCACTACCAAGTATAGCAACGCCACCATTTTTCATTACTGTGCAAACATCTGCAAAGTCAACATTGATCTGCCCGGTTGTTGTAATAACATCAGTGATACATTTTGCTGCGGTTGCCAGCACATTATCGGCTTTTGCAAATGCATCACGCATTTTTAAATTACCAAACTGGTGACGTAGTTTATCATTGCTTATCACAAGCAATGTATCAACGTACTGTTTTAGGTTTTTTATACCTTCTTCTGCCTGCTGAATTCTTTTCTTTCCTTCATAAGCAAAAGGAGTTGTAACAATTCCTACTGTAAGAATACCGAGATCTTTACAGATCTTAGAAATGATGGGGGCACCTCCTGTACCAGTGCCACCGCCCATACCTGCTGTGATGAATGCCATTTTGGTATTCACTTCAAGTATGCGGCGTATCTCCTCTAAGGATTCTTCAGTTGCCTGTCTCCCGATCTCAGGGTTAGCACCGGCGCCAAGCCCTTGCGTAAGATGAGGTCCCAACTGAATTCTGTTTGGCACCATACTTTGAGAGATCGCTTGTGCATCGGTATTACAAATGATGAAGTTTACGCCTTCAATCATCTGGTTAAACATGTGATTGACTGCATTACTTCCACCACCTCCAACACCAATCACTTTGATGATCGATGATTTTTCTTTTGGCAAATCAAAATGTATCATACAGTTGAATTTTAAAGGCTGCTTTCGAAAATTTTACAGCAGTTATTAATGGGTTAGTTATTTTTAATTATTAATTTTTAATTCTTAGTTACAGATGATGGTCTTCTTCTTCCTTAAATAAGTCCACAAGCCTGTCTTTGAATTTGTCCCAGAAGCCTGTCAGATTTTTTCTCTTTGTCATTTTATCCATCGAAACTGCTTCTTCAACCAACACTTCTTCTCCTTCAACAGCTCCTTGTTTCAAACTGTCAGGTACTTCCACTTTCTTGAATTCCATTTCGAATTGTTTGCGGTTATGTTCATAATCATCATAACCTTTTAATATTAAACCGATACATGTGGAGTAAGTTGGTTTCGCTAATTCTTCTATATGGCCTGAAGCCAGATGCTCGTTCGGAAAACCAATTCTTGCATTCAAACCTGTTGCATATTCTGTTAGCTGGATCATGTGTTTCAATTGTGAACCACCGCCAGTAAGAATGATACCGCCATTTAATGCTTTATTATCAAGTCCAACTTGTTTTAAGTGATAAGTAACAAAATCAAGTATCTCACTCATACGAGCCTGGATGATGTTAGCAAGATTTTTGACACTGATCTCTTTTGCAGGCATACCACGCAAGCCTGGAATAGTTATATACGCATTTGCCTTTGCTTCATTAGATAATGCACTTCCAAACTGAACTTTCATTTGCTCAGCCTGTGTTTTTAAAACACCTAACCCAGTTTTAATGTCGTTAGTGATATTTTCTCCAGCGAAAGGTATAACCGCCGTATGTTTTAAAATGCCTTCATAAAAAACTGCAAGGTCAGTAGTACCACCACCGATATCAACTATTGCAACACCTGCTTCCAAATCTTCCTGTCCCATTACTGCTGCAGCAGATGCCAATGGTTGTAATACCAGGTCTTTTGTTGCAAGCATTGCCTTCTCCACGCTGCGGTTAATATTACGTATTGCATTTTTATCGCCTGTGATAATATGAAAGTTTGCGCCAACTTTCACCCCACCATAACCGATCGGGTTGGGAATGTTTTGAAAATTATCAATTGTAAATTCTTGCGGTATCACATCAATGATCTGGTCGCCGGCAGGAATATAAGTTTTGTATTGATCGGCTATCAACTGATCAATTTCTTTACGGGTAATTTCTTCTTCTGTGTTTTGGCGAACGATATCACCGCGGGTTTGCAAACTTTTAATGTGATGCCCTGCAATGCCGACATACACTTCTTTAATTTCCAAACCAGGGTTTGAAGCCAAACAATTTTCAAGTGCCGCATTGATGGCTTTAATTGTTTCGTCAATATTCAGCACCTGGCCATGTTTTACGCCATTACTGTTGGCACGGCCAAAGCCAAGTATTTCCAGCTTACCAAATTCATTTTTGCGTCCGGCGATCACAGCGATCTTAGTTGTGCCGATATCGAGTCCGACGATAATGGGTTGTTCGTTGTTCATGATATT
>Ga0070698_100005164_pt1 | contig 14277 bp, 12 predicted proteins | sample KBSK1502metaG_FD_65477 | JGI IMG/M metagenome (GOLD analysis project Ga0070698, IMG submission 65477) | Corn, switchgrass and miscanthus rhizosphere microbial communities from Kellogg Biological Station, Michigan, USA - KBS K1-50-2 metaG | ecosystem: Host-associated > Plants > Roots >...
GCGCGTCCGGCACGCACCGCTCCATGGCAGGCCAGTGACGCCAGAACGGGTTGAACTCGCAGCTCCAGAGACGATGCGCTGTCCCACTCGGTCAAATCGTCGATCAGATCCTGCACCAAGATGGACGCGTCTACCTTGCCAAGTCCAATCGGAACCCCGCGAATTGCCACGGCCGTCGTACCAAACGGTTCAATCAGGAGGCCGAGTTTCTCCAGATCATCACGACGCTTGAGCAACAGCGTGCTTTGCGCCGCCGACAGCTCGATCGGCTCCGGAATCAAGAGCGGCTGCGAGGGGATATCCCGGCTCTGCCACCCTCGCCAGAGCCGTTGGAAGAGGACACGCTCGTGCGCCGTATGTTGATCGATCACCTGCAGTTCTTCGCCCACCTGCGCCACGAGATAGGTCCGGAGGATCTGTCCGAACGGCACGATGTCGGGCATCTCTGCCCGCTGATACGCCGCGGCTGCCTCGTGGGCAAACACCAACTGACTTCCTTCGACGATGTCGGACAGGGACGCCGCGTCACTAATATTGATCCGGGTGTCCTGCCTGCGAGCCGGGTTCAAGGCGGTCGGATGAGAATCCAGGAACGATGCGGTCTGCCGCTCGGCCGTGGGAGCGAACTCCGGTGCCGTCTGCGACAGCCCTGCCTGCGAGAGACCCAACACGGCCTTCCGCTCGGAACCACTGAGTGCGTGGCGGATTGACTGACGCACCAACTGATGAAGGGCTTCTGTTTCCGCAAAACGGACTTCTTTCTTCGTGGGATGGACGTTGACATCGAGTCGGTCCGGCTCGATGTCCAGAAAGAGCACGAATGTCGGGTGATGCCCTTTGGGCAGAAACGATCCATACCCATCCATGACCGCATGAAACACGGTCGCATTGCGGATGGGACGCCGGTTCACAAACAATTCCTGTGGCGTTCTCGAGGACCGCGCATGGATAGGATCGACCATCACGCCGCGGATTGACGATCCCGCTGTCCGGCCTCGCACCTCAATAGTCCGATCGAGAAACGCCTGGCGATATACTTGAAGTATTCGATCGCGATCTGCTGTCACGGCGGGATAGTTGAGGATCTCCTGGCCGTTATGGGTCAGGCGGAAGTGCACCGATGGCCATGCGAGGCCTGCGAGTTGCACGACATGACTAATATGGGAGAATTCGGTCGTGGTTGATTTGAGAAACTTCTTTCTGGCCGGTTGATTGAAAAATAGATTGGAGACGTCGATCCGGGTGCCAGGCACGGGGGGTGCGTCCACGATAGAACTGCCTACTCCTGCTACCAGGGTGAACTGTGATCCCACCGTATCCTGCCTGGTGGCGGTCGTCACCAGCACATGGGAGACGGACGCAATGCTCGGTAACGCCTCGCCGCGAAAGCCCATTGTCCTCACCGAGGTGAGATCCTGATCTGATCGGAGCTTACTGGTGGCATGCCGCTCGAAGGCACGGGGAAGATCGGCACGGTTGATCCCCTCTCCATCATCCATGACTCGAATGAGGGCCAGTCCACCATCTTTCACATCGACTGTGATATGCAGGCCCCCTGCATCGAGACTATTTTCCAGTAATTCTTTGACGACGGCGGCAGGGCGCTCGACGACCTCGCCGGCCGCGATGCGGCTGACTACGTCGTCTGGAAGGACATGGATCTTGGCGGAGCAACTGGCGGCGGGCATGAAGTTAGACTCCAGGGAACGCCCGGAACAAGGGAGCCACCACGAGCCGTCTCGATGGACGTCCGATCATCGAATTTCGGCCAGCTTATTCTTGGCCAGTTTCGCCTCTTCCGACGTGGGAAACTCTTCGATGACCCGTTTGAGATTCTTCTTCGATTTGGCGAGATCTCCGGTTTCTCCCGCCGCGAGCCCCGATTTGAAGAGCGCCGCCGGCACCTTTTCGTTTCCCGGATACTCCGTCGAAAGGTACTCGAACCATTGCATCGCGCGAACATAATCTTTCTGCTGATAGAAGGACTCTCCCAACCAGTAGTAGGCATTGGGCGTCAGCGACGTGCCAGGAAAGTCTTTCACAAATCGCTGAAAGCCCGTCACCGCAAGATCGTATTTCCCGTTGAGATAGTCGTTGTATGCCAGATTGAACGCCGAAGTCGGGGTAATCGTGGGAACGCCGGGCACCATCGTCTGCACATCTGCAGGGGAGACCGGCCTCTGTGGTTTGGAGGGACGAGCGGGTTCTCCAGGTGCTGGCTCCGCCTTGGGCACAACTGGAATACTCAACGTCTCGTCGGGTTTGGCCAACCGGACTTCTAACCTTTGGATCCGTGCAGACAGTTCATCGAACTTCGGATCGAACTTCGACCTGGCAGATTCGACATCCTTCACCCGCTCCAGCGACTCCAAACGTCGTTGCAGCGCATCCAGCCGCTTTTGATCTTGTTCTTGAGACTTCGACACCGTCGACAAGTGGTCACGCAATTCCACAAAATCCGCATGGTTGGCACATCCGGCGAGCCACAGCATCGCCCCGGCCATGAACATGACCAACCCCCTTGAACCTGTCTTCCTGCGCATCACGGTTATCGCAACTCCTTCAACTGGGATAGCTTATCGGACGCTTTTCCTGCCTCTGGACTCCGTGGATACAACGTCACCACCTGCTTGAAGGCCGAAGAAGCGCGGTTCTTATCTTTCATCGCCAGGTACGCATACCCTTTCTTCAAGATCGCCGATGGTACTTTCTCACTCTGGGGGAAATCCAGTTCGACGCGGTCGTATGAATCGATCGCCTGTCGATAATCTTTCTTGCCGTAGTGCGATTCACCGAGCCAATAGCGCGCGTTTGGAGATAGATCCGAGTTCTGATAGTCACGCAAAAATGCGGCGAACCCCTGCCGAGCTCCATCCAAGTCCCCATCACGAAACAGTGCCAGTAGACGTTCGTACTCGACTTTGTCGGAGCGCTCACGACTCTGGCTGACTTGCGGGTGCGGCGACTCCTCGGACTCGACTGCCGACGCCATCATTTCAGCCGATTGTCCCTCTTCCGCTTGCGCAGAGCGCGAAGCCGAAGGCGTTTCCTGCTCAACCTTCGGGGCCTCAGCCGAAGGCACCGTTGCCGATCGGTGTGCCGGCTTCGTGGGTGACTGACGTGCCCCTCCCTTGCTTCCCCCTCGAACACGTGCATCCTGCGCGACCTGATCAACGGCCTTAGAGAGGGCATCCAGACGACGGTCCTGTTCATCGAAACGGGCAGCAAACTTCTGCGCGACAGATGCGACACTCTTATTGACCTCGCCTAAATAACCGGTCACGGCTTTATTCGTCTCATTGATATGGGTTGCCGAAGCTTTGCTGGCCTGTTCTTCCTGGCTCAATCGCTCGCTCAATCCTGTCAGCGAATCCCTGAATGCCGTTAAGGACTGACTGAATTGTGCGAATTTCGCCGACAATTGTTCGGCCCGAGCCTGGTTATCCGCCAACGTCTTATGCTGCTCCTCCAGACGTACGTCGAGACTCTTGGCAAGTCCGCTGTTCGTCTTCTGCACGACCTCGATGATCTCTTTTCGCACCACCTCCATCTGTCGACTCACGTCGTCAAGGCGAGTGTTCACGTCTATGCGGAGCTGATCGCGATCCTGCTTATTTTTCACATCTTGTGCATTGAGGCTCTCACGCACCTGGTTGTAGCGAGTTGTGCTATCCGCCTCCAGCTTGCCGGCCAACTGTTCGAGCCGCTTGGTTTGTTGCTCAAGTTGCGCAGAGCGCTGCTTGAGGTCTTCCTGCTTGCCCTGGAGTTCCTGAGCTTGATGCAATGCGCGCTCCAGTTCGCCACGCAACTGCGGCAACTCCTGCTCCCGAAGCACCGAAATCTCTTGACTCTGTCTCGCACGGGTCTGTGCCGACTCATCGCTCGACTGCTTGATGCGCTGCTGAAGATTCTTCTCCGTCTGTTTGAGATCAGCTTGTTGGGCAATGCAGCCGGTCAACAACAGGATACAGATCACACAGATCGCCGCCCAGGTTCCCTTTGTATCCAAATAGTTCCACATTGTTCCACCCACTATGATGAAGGAATCCCACGCTCTCTCTTTGCGGACAACGGAGTCACAACCACCGCGACAAACAGCACGTCGCCTACTTCCCGGTCTTCACCGCAAGATGTCCTCGCCGATTCTGCTGGTAGCACGATTCCGCTTGTTCATTGCAGGACGGCCGCTCTTTCCCATACGACACCACGGATAGACGATTGGCGCCGACACCGAGTTCGACCAGATAGTTCCGGGCGGCTTTTGCCCGTTTCTCACCGAGTACGAGGTTGTAGTCGGCGGTCCCGCGTTCGTCACAGTGCCCTTCGACCTTGACCAGCGCGCTCGGGTTGGACTTCATCCACTCGGCATCGCGACTCAACGCTTGACGCCCATCCTCGGAAATCGTCCAGCTATCGTAGCCGAACAACACATCTCGCAAGCCCGCTGCAGCTGAGGCGGCCTGCTCGGCCCTGATCTCATCCATTTGTCGTTCGGCACTGCTGGAGGGATCCACCTTCGCCAGCATCGTGCCACTGCCCACACGCTCCTCTGAGGGGTTCTTGTCGAGGCCCCGAAGCCCGCCGCCACCCGACTGAACGCCGGTGTCCGGGAAGCTGCCGACACCGGACTTGGAACTATCTGCCCCCCCTCCCTTCGCCATCCCTTGAGTGGACTGGGAGTCACCGCCAGATTGTACGGATTTTTTGGAGCAGCCAGGCATACCAATCAATGCCATGCTCATCACCAACACCAGGCCGCATGTACAGAGTGTCCTGTTCATACATATTTCTCCTTTCCCTAGGTTAGTCATCTCGATCATTCATGTGCCTTCATTCGTCCGGTACGGTCAACATGTCATCCTCACGATGCCGGAGACCAGGAGGGCGCGCTATTGTGCGTCCCCTGGAAGGTGAGCCGTTCGATGTCCTTACCATCGGCATCGATCATATAGATGTGGCTCTTTCCATCGGCCGTCGAACTGAATACCAGATGCCGGCCATCCGGCGACCAGGAGGGTGAATCATCGACACCCGGTCCTGTTGTCAATTGCATACGCTTCTGTCCGTCCGGCGAGATGACACAGAGCTTATACTCTTTATGCGTCCGGCATACATAGGCGATCCAGTTCCCGCGCGGCGACCACACTGGCGCCGCATTGTAATCGCCCTCAAACGTCAGGCGGCGCACGTTCAACCCGTCTGAACCCATCAGGAACAGCTGGGGCCCGCCACCTCGATCGGACACAAACACCAGCTCTCTCCCGTTTGGAGACCATGAGGGAGACAAGTCGCCTGAGGGATTCACCGTCAGCCGTTGAATGGCTTTCGTCCTTGTGTCCAACCGATAGACCTCGGAATTGCCTTCGTGACTGGAGGCAAACGCTAGGAAGTTTCCATCAGGAGACAGTGCCGGAGTGATGTTCAATCCCCCGAGGGAAATCACCGTCCATCGCTTGCCCGTCGCCAACTCAATCATGTCGATGTCCTGCGTATTGCGATTGCGATAGGCGGTGAAGATGAGGAACCGGCGATCCGGAGACCATTGCGGCATGAGATTCAGGAATCCATCGGCGGTAAGTTGGCGCGCATCGTAGCCATCATAGTCCATCACGAACAACTCGCGGGCACCCCCCTGTTCAGCCACATATGCGATCTTCGTCCGCGCGATGCCCGGCTCGCCCGTGTAACGAAACACCAGTTCGTCGGCAAAGCGGTGCGCCATCTGCCGCACGACCGAGGGCGATCCCGCATAGCGCTTCCCCCCCACGACTTCATCGCTGCCGCTGTCATAGACGAAGCCTTCCATGTTCACGTCGGCATTTTTTTCCGCCTCTTTCAGACTCGCTTTTCCCCAGACCAAGACCGAGACACCCTTCTCAGCCGCTTGTTTGAATACAGCCTTGGAACCGACCCCCATCCCATTTCCGACATCGGGTGTTTGAATCCCAAGACTGGGCAAATCAACCAGATCAAAGACCAACGACCGTTGCACATCCTTTTTGAGAACTTCTTCGATCCGCCCCCCCAACCAGTCGGGACCTCCTGCATTGTGTATCCCCGCAACGCCCAGGGAAATTTTTTGGAAATCTGGGCGGGTGGCTTCGAGGAACACATCCGCTGCCCCAGATTCAAGAATACCGACAACTCCTGCTAGCAGTAGCGCTCCTCCAAACCAGGCACTGATCAGTTTCACCTGTGTCATCCGACCGACTCTCCGACTCGAAATACCATTTCTACATCTTTATAGCTGTCTACCATATCGGCAGGAAACGCGGGCAGGACTCGTGGCCGCAGCACGGCGCGCTGGCCCGCCATATCAAAATAGGCATTCCCGGACGACTGTTGCACGACCACATCTTTGATCGTCCCATCCCGTTGAAGCCGAAACTTGACAATCATCGTATAGGTTTGTCCCGCCATATCGACCGGAGGCGGCTCCCACTGGCTACTAATAATAGACTGCACGCGAGCCCAGTAGCGATTCGATCCAGCCGTACCGGAAATCCTCAGGGTCGTGTCGGGGGTCTTGACCGCCGGAATTTTCATCTCTTGCTGGGGCACCGGCTTGATTGACGCCTCGCTCGGTTTCACCTCTTTCGGAATGTCCAGCTTGGCCGCGGGCTGGAACTGTTTGAGCTTTTTCAGCTCTTCTTCTAACTCACGATCCAGATCATCGCTTACCGAAGACCGCTGCGGAATCTTCGCGACCGGGTCTTGCGCCACATCCAGAACATGTGGGATATCGAGCACCTTCGCCGCCTGTTGGGGCTGAGCCACCGATTTTGTTGCTGGGCTCAAATCTCCAAACTTCGGCGCATCCGGCGGAAGCTGAAGATCCTGCAACATGTCCCTTCTTTTCTCGCCTCTTGGAGGCGCGGCAGAAGTGGTTGCGCTTGCGGTCATCGTCTTGCTTAACGGGGCAGGGACCGGCTTCGGATCTGAAATTTTCGCTGACTCGACCGGCTTCGCGGACTCGGCTTGCCTCACGGGTGTCGGCAGACTGACCAGCGACACTTCCACAGACGTCAAAGGCCGTTCACCCTGCTGCGGAAGCCGAACCCCCACCACCACGAGCAAGACGACCACATGAAGGACGAGCGACAGTACCAGCGTTCGCTTGAGTCGAGCGGACAGCCTGGATTGATCGTTCTGATCGAACCACGAACTTGACAGGACTGACGCCTGGGACGCCATAACAACCAGCTCCCTCGCGCACGTTGCGTCAACTTTTTCGCGACGGGAGACGCGGAGTTTGTGGCGCTCCCACACGCTCGGGCCCAATCGGCTCCGTGACCATCCCGATCTTCTCGATCCCGGCTTTCTTGACACCATCCATAACTTGCACCACGACGCCGTAGGGTACGTCGCGATCGGCCCTGAGATACAGCGACACATCGGGATGGTCCCGTTTCAAGAGCTTCAATTTCTGTTCCAGCTGGGCCACCCCGACCGGATCTTTGTCAAGATACAGTCGTTGATCCTTTTCAATCGTGAGCACCGTACGCATTTCCGCTTTGATTGAATTTGTGGCAGAGGTCGGCAGCTTAATATCCATCCCTCGATACAGCATCGGCGCGGTAACCATGAAAATCACCAAGAGGACGAGGACCACATCGACGAGGGGGATGACGTTGATTTCTGCCAGAAACCGGCGGTGACGGGACTCTAGGGTCATCCTTGAACTCCGACCGGAACTGGTTTCGTCTTCGATGCAGAGGTTGAGAGGGACGCCAAGACCTCGATAGTGACTGAATCCAAGCGAAATGCAGTGCTGCGAATCCGAGTAAGAAAGTAATTATAGGCAATCACCGCGGGGATGGCGGTGAACAGACCCGCTGCTGTCGCAACTAGCGCCTCCGCCACGCCGGGAGCGACAGCAGAAATGCTGGCAGTCCCTTGGGTGCCGATCTCACGAAACGCATCGATGATTCCCATCACGGTTCCGAGCAGTCCGATAAACGGAGTAATGTTTCCCGTCGTAGCAAGGAACGGGAGATAACTCTCGAGGCGCGAGAGCTGGCTTTGCGCGAGATGGGACGCCGTCCGCTCCACCACGTGTCGATCAATTGGTCCCAAACCGCCACCATCCCTCCCCTCGACTGGCCCGGATCCCACACGCTCCATGACCCCTTCGAATACACATGCGCTGGGACTTCCTTCGATTCGTCGAGCTTGCCGATACAGCTCGTCGAGATCTCGTGATTTCACGAGGAGAGCGAGGAACCGCTTGTCCTCCCGGTCTGCCACTCGAAACACTCGCCATTTGGAGAAAATAACGGCCCACGAGATGACCGAGAAGACGAACAGGAGGAGGAGCACGATTTTTGACACTGCGCCGAGCGAACCCACCATTCCAGTTAGACCTGTTTGAAACATACGGCTATGACCTTTCCAGGCTCCAGGAAGTACTACAGCCCTGCCTACGGAGTCTAGCAAACATAGGGGAAAATGGCGGGGCCGACGGGATTTGAACCCGCGACCTCCAGATTGACAATCTGGCGTCCTAACCAGCTGAACGACGGCCCCTCGAAACCCTACTTATAGCGGAAGATGTGGATGACAAGACTATATCTAGCGGTTGGTCCCGTCTAAAATTTCATTATTTCTGTTCAATTGATCTGTCCTGCTCCCCGTGAACCAGCTTTCGCGCTGGTAGGCGGAACAGGGATCGAACCTGTGACCTCTGCCTTGTAAAAGCAGCGCTCTCCCAACTGAGCTATCCGCCTGATTTCCTTAGTAACCTTCTGCGATGCTACCAACTCCACTTGCCCTTGTCAATCGAATCTCGCACTGTTCTTGCACTTTTCGGTCGCTATGCACTCCGCTCAATGAATCGCGTCTCCTCGGCTATGTTTTTTGCCCCCGCCGCCGACCCACCCGAGGGAAATACCTGTCATGTACCCGCTTGAGGCGTCCCCGTTCAATATGCGTGTAAATCTGCGTCGTCGCAATATTCGCATGGCCGAGCATCACCTGAACAGACCGAAGATCCGCACCGCCTTCGAGCAGATGCGTCGCAAACGAATGCCGGAGCATGTGAGGCGAAATGACCTGTGTAATCCCTGCTCGCCGTGCACGGCGTCGCAGCAATTTCCAAAAGGCTTGCCGCGTCAACGGCCTACCCCGCCTCGAAACGAACACATATCGTGAAGCCCTTTGCTTGAGAAGCCGTGGCCGCGCCTCTGCCACATACTGCTGCAGCAGCTGCCGTGCCTCCTCACCCATTGGCACGAGACGCTGCTTCGCACCCTTGCCCTTGACCCGGAGATACCCAACATCAAGATTTGCCTGCGCGACTTCAGCCATCACCAATTCTGATACGCGAAGCCCCGTCGCATAGAGCAACTCCACCATCGCGCGGTCACGCAGGTCTTCAGGAGTCGGGACCGCCCCCAGGTCCAACAATGCGATGACGTCTTGCTGCGACAACGTTTTGGGTAGTCGAACGCCTCGTGATATCGGAGCCAGGCCAATGGTCGGATTCTCCTCAATCATCTGTTCCCGCATCAGAAACCGGAGCCATCCACGAATAGCCGAGAGGCAGCGCACAGAGGAGGCGCGAGACAGCCGTGCCTCGTGCAAGGAGCGGAGAAATCCCGTCAACGTCTCCGGCGTAAGAGGTCCGAGCGGCACGACACCGGTTCGATCCAAGTAGGAGTGGAATTTACTCAAGTCGCGGCGGTAGGCTTCGACCGTGTTGATGGAGAGACCACCCTCCACCCGGAGATGGCTCAAATATCGTTCGGCCAGCGGGTGTAGCATCATCTGTGCGATGATAGCCAATCGCTCAGATGAACACAACGAACCCTGTGGGGGTTTACCTTGACACCCCAACAGGGTTTCCGATAGTAGTCACGTGCAAATGACATAGCCGTCACACCGCCAGGAGCTAATGGCCCGCCCGTTGATATCTCCGTCTTCACATCACACGTACGTACTTTCGGTACGCTGGTGCCATGCGCTTACACTTACCTGGAGCATACTCGGGCCAGTCACCGGGTTCGAGTTCAATTCCCCCGTCTATGCAGAAACAGGACCCGCTAGACCGGCGAACCATCCCGCGCTAAACCAGGCGAAGCGCCTGATCGACGCAGGTCAGGCTGAAGAAGCCATCACCGTACTCCGTCGTTTTCTGGCCACCTCTCCCAAGCCCGAGCTGCTCGACGACACCTATCTACTCCTCGGTGCAGCTCTGCACAGCGCAAAGCAATATGGAGACGCCTTAAAATACTTGCGGCAACTGCAGATCGAGTTCCCCGACTCAGAGGTGACGGACCGAGGCAAACTGATGCAGGCCCGAGTCCATGCGGCGATGGGCAACCTCGACCTTGCCCTGCCGATCTTGACGGGCCTGCGCAATCTTTCAAAAGATGACGGCACGAAACGCGAGGCCCTGCGGCTGAGCGGCGACTTCTACGCGCAAAAAAAGGACGCGACCCATGCCATTCAGGCGTGGCTCGATGAAGTGGCCTTGGGAACCGAAGACCAAGCGGAAGACGTACGGACCCGCATTCGCGAGCTGGCCAGCGAGACATCCGACAAGAAAGCCCTCGAGCGAATCCGGGACACCTTTCCACGCAGCTTTCCTGGCGATCTCGCGTCCCTCCGACTCATCGACCTCTACGTCGGCCGTGGAGAAGAACACCAGGCCATCCGGCAAATCCAGCAATTTCTCGTGAATTTCCCAACCCACCCGCAGGCAGCGAAAACCTCGGAACTCCTCGCCACACTCCAAGCCAAACTAAAATCCAACCAGTTTTTCATCGCCGCAGTCCTGCCGCTTTCAGGAAAACTCGCCCCCTTTGCCAGTGAAGTCCTCAGCGGAATTCAGCTAGCCGTCGAAGCAAATAGAGACCGGGCAGGGAGCGCATCGGTTGGTCTCATCGTCAAAGATTTCGAATCCGACTACGCCTCGTTTTTGGAAGACTTCTCCGAACTCCTGAACACCGATCGCCCCCTCGCCGTGATTGGCCCGCTCCTCTCGAAAAATCTGCCCGTCATGGCTGAACTCGCCGAGCGAGCTCACATCCCCCTGATCACGCCGACGGCGACCCTCCCGAACGTCAGACGACTCGGCAACTACGTGTTCAGTACGGCGCTCACCTATCAACTTCAAGCCAAACGAATCGCGGCCTATGCCATCAAGGAGCAAGGCTTCCGCCGATTCTGCATCCTGCACCCCGACACCACGTATGGCCGCGAGTTGGCCCGGCTCTTCGCCCAAGAAGTGCGCCAACACGAAGGGGAAGTGATCGCCGTTGAATCCTACAAAGAAGGCGAAGCCGACGTGAGTGCGCAGCTCAAACGCATGAAGGAGGAGGACCTCAAGAGGTATGGCTTGTCCGTGCCGGTTGATCAGACAAAACTGACCGGGAAACTGACAAAGCTGGACAAGAAAATTTTCTATACGCCGGGCTTCGACGCGATCTTCATTCCAGGCCGCGCCGCCGATGCTGGCCTCATTACTGCTCAGCTCAATTTCCACGACATGAAAGTTCCTTTCCTGGGCGCGAATGGATGGAACTCGCCGGACTTTGCCCGCACGGACGATTCATCGATCGACGGAGCCGTGTTCGTCGACGGCTTCTTTGTGGACAGCCCCACCCCGACCGTGCAGGATTTTGTCGACCGGTTCAAAAAGCGGTTCCAAACCAACCCAACAATCTTTGCGATGCAGGGCTACGATGCCGCGAAATTGGTGATAGATTCGGTTCGAAAAGGCGCCTCCTCGGGCGAAGCCGTCCACGATCAGCTGCTGACACAGCCGGACCTCTCCTCCCTCGCGGGACCGGCGGCGTTTGGACTGGACGGGACATTGAATCGTCCGCTCTTCCTCATGCAAATCAAACGAGGCCGATTCCTTCAGGTGAACTGAGAATGCCGAACGCATGAATTCCTTACCGCAGATCCTGCACACGATTTCCTACATGGGGCTCCCGCTCCTCTTCGCGATGGTGTTGCACGAATACGCCCATGGCTGGGTCGCCTATCGGTGCGGCGATCCGACAGCCAAACTACAGGGTCGGCTCACAATGAAACCGCTGGCACACATCGATCCGTTCGGAACTGTCATCCTACCGCTTCTCTGCCTGGCTATGCCGGGAGGATTCCTTCTCGGCTGGGCCAAACCGGTCCCGATCGATCCACGCCGCATGCGCCAACCACGTCGCGACATGGCACTCGTCGCAGCGGCGGGACCAGCCATGAATCTCGCGCTGGCCATCGGCAGTGCCCTCCTCTTCGCGCTCCTGTTGTCGATCGAGCCAACGATTGGGAACTACTGGTCCAAATCAGAAGAGACCCCTCCTCCAGACACGTGGCACACCATGTTCCTCCTGCCGATCGCCGTGATGGCGGTCTACTCCGTCTTGATTAACGTGCTCTTAATGCTGTTCAATCTGCTGCCGATCCCCCCATTGGATGGCGGGAGAATTCTCACGAGTCTTCTCCCACACACCGCGGCGACGGCGCTCATGCGCGTGGAACCCTACGGCATGTTTATTCTGGTGGCGCTGATCATATTCGACCCGCAGATCCACCTGATCCATACCGTCACAAGCACCTTGACCCACAGTCTCTCCAATACTATTCTCTCCACCGCCGTCGGTCTCGGAACAGGAAACACGCCATGACCACACTCAGGAAACGAGTCCTCAGCGGCATGCAGCCGAGCGGGCTACTCCATCTCGGCAACTATCTCGGCGCCTTGGAGAATTGGAAAGGCCTTCAGAACGAGTTCGAGTGCTATTTCTTTGTCGCGGACTGGCACGCACTCTCAACAAACTATGCCGATACCAGCCGCGTCCGAGAGTTCGTCCACGAGTTGTTGATCGACTGGCTTGCCGCAGGCATCGATCCCGCGAAAGCCACAGTGTTCGTGCAATCGCGTATCCCGGAACATGCCGTCTTGCATCTCTTGTTATCCATGATGATTCCTGTCGCCTGGCTGGAACGGAATCCGACCTATAAGGAAAAACGGGAAGAGATGAAGGGGCGCGATTTGAGCACGTACGGATTTCTCGGCTATCCAGTCCTCCAAGCCGCGGATATCCTCATTTACAAGCCTGATTTCGTGCCGGTAGGGAAAGACCAGCTGCCGCACCTTGAGCTCACCAGGGAACTAGCCCGCCGGTTCAATAGCCTGTACAAGCCGGTGTTCCGTGAACCGCTGGAGCAGCTCACCAAGTTTCCGAAAGTGCTCGGCACGGATGGCCGGAAGATGAGCAAGAGTTACGGCAACACGATCGACCTGTCCGACCCCGAACCCGTCGTGCGACAGAAACTCAAGACGATGGTCACCGATCCCGCCCGAGTCCGACGCCACGACCCCGGAAATCCAGACCTTTGTCCGGTGTACGATTTTCACAAAATCTTTTCATTGCCGATGATTCAGGAGCAGATTAATACCGAATGCCGGACAGCCGCCATCGGCTGTATCGATTGCAAGAAACTCGTCGCCGATCGAATCGTCGAACGCATGACTCCCATGTGGGACGCGCGCGCGAGCCTAAGCAAAGATCCCGCGCACCTGAACGACATCGTGACAGAGGGCAGCCGCCGGGCCGGTGAGGTCGCCAAAGCGACGCTCCACGACGTGAACGTGGCAATGAACATCTAGATGGGGTGGAAGATGAGGAACGGCAAGGTGTGGCAAGGAGGGCTCGTGCTGTGTGCCCTGGTCGGAGGACTCTCAGGCTGTGGAACCTGGATGCATTCCGACAAACAGTCGGTCACCATTTTCACCACGCCGCCGGAGACCGAGCTCGTCATTGACGACTACCTGCACCTCACAGCCCCCGGCACGGTGACCTTAAGCCGCAAAGGCAACCACCTCGCGCAGGTGAACAAGGATGGCTATCAACCGACCTCGCTCAGTATCGATCGTACCTGGTCCTGGTGGGTCGTCGGAGATGTTTTCGGCTGCCTCATTATCTTTTCACCGTTCTGCATCATGCACGACATCGACCAGGGTGGCTACTATACGTTCGACGACAAGATCTATCTGACCCTCGATCGCCGCGTGGCATCGGAGCCGACGTTATCGAAGTAGCCCCTGGCTCGGATTATTCATAATAAATAGTCCAGGCTAGGCCGACTCAGTTCTATCTCTGCGCCAGTAGATTCAACCATCGTCCCTTGCGTTCCCGATTAGTCACGACCTTCAACTCAAGAATTTTCCATCCGGCTCGACGAACCGCGCGAGCGAGTTCGTCCTTCCTCCAGCGAGCGAAATAGCGTCCGGGGAGCCACCCATCCGTCACAAGGCGGCTCTTCACG
>Ga0070698_100005165_pt1 | contig 14274 bp, 11 predicted proteins | sample KBSK1502metaG_FD_65477 | JGI IMG/M metagenome (GOLD analysis project Ga0070698, IMG submission 65477) | Corn, switchgrass and miscanthus rhizosphere microbial communities from Kellogg Biological Station, Michigan, USA - KBS K1-50-2 metaG | ecosystem: Host-associated > Plants > Roots >...
CGATGCTGACATAAGTCTGTCTTTACCTACCCGGTTCTCATTCTTTCGGTCGGAAGGTCGCAATGCGCCTGCTGAGGCCGCCGGAGTCTTTCTTGCTCTGATGGCGAATTCGAAAATCTGGTAGGAAGCTCACGAACGCGACCGGACTAGGTATTACCCCCGTTTTTACCAGGTTCATACACATACATCAGATGTAAGTCCTTTATAATCAATCTACTGCACGGTGAGGGAATCGAACCCCCGACCTACTGGGTGTAAACCAGTCGCTCTACCGCTAAGCTAACCGTGCTCTTGCCGTTTCTCCCACGGAAGCATCCTAATTAGATCCAATTCCGCAGATGGTCAAACGTGCGTTTCGAAAGCGTCGCTTTGATGTTGCAAAGTTAGGCTGGTCAGAAAGGAAGAATATGGGTATCTCTGTGCGAAAAGAGGCAAGGTGTTGAGTTTTGACCAATTCCATCAACTCGCCGGCGGTTACAATTCTTCGTCTTGCTGCTTGTAAATATGGATTATCGACTCAATGGCACGATGGGTGCTTCCGCCGTTGGCGACCCCTGTGTTCCAATTCCTATGGCTAGAAAAACTCTCTCCAAGGAAGGAAAGAGTGACAACCGTCGGCTAGAACCTTAACCAACTGTTAAAACGCGCTTCCGGAATATGTTGAATTCTTCAATCTTTAAGCGGCCATTACTCCTCCTTGGTGCCGCCGCGATCGTTTTATTCGCGTACGAGATCAGCTCAAGGGCTGCGGACGTAAGTCCTTCACCAGCTGTTTCTGCTGCCGCAACTGCCGCCGAGGCAGCTCCGGCATCCACTGCTTCCCCGACCCCGGCAGCGTCTGCCACACCTGCAGTTTCTCCGACCGGATCGGTGGAAGATCGACTGGCTAGCCTGGAGGCTTATATAAACAATACGGATGGCAGCAAAACGCTGCCCGGAGTATCCGGTCCCGGCCACAACGCCTGGCAGATGACCTCGTCTGCACTGGTTCTTTTTATGACCTTGCCGGGCCTCGCTCTATTCTATGGCGGCCTTGTCCGAAGAAAGAACGCGCTCTCGGTTTTGGCCCAATGTCTGGGCATCACCGGGCTCGTCGTTCTGCTTTGGTGGATCTGCGGGTACAGCCTCGTCTTCGGCAAAAACTTCAACAATCCCTTTTACGGCGGCTCTGAATATTTCTTTCTGTCAGGCGTAACTTCGGCTCCGAACGCAGACTACTCCTACTGGGTATCGCAGAATGTTTATGCGATGTTCCAACTGATGTTTGCAGTCATCACACCGGCCTTGATTGTCGGCGCAATTGCCGAGCGAATGAAGTATTCGGCGCTGATGTTGTTCATCCTGTTTTGGATGTTCCTTGTGTATTTCCCGATGGCCCACATGATTTGGGGAATAACTGGTTTTATGAACGGAATCTGGAACGCGAATTCGACGATCAAAGCCATAGATTTCGCCGGGGGAACCGTTGTGCATATGACATCGGGATGGAGTGCGCTGATACTCTGCCTCATCCTCGGCCCGCGGATTGGATTCAAGAAGGAGCCGATGGCGCCTCACAGCATGGTCTTGTGTATGGTGGGAACCGGCATGCTCTGGGTGGGATGGTACGGCTTTAATGCAGGAAGCGCGGTCGCTGCGGACGGAATTGCTGCCAACGCTTTTACGACGACGACGCTTGCGACCGGCGTGGCGGCACTTACGTGGGCAATCATCGAAAAGGTTCTCAGAGGAAAGGCCAGCGTTCTCGGTTACTGCACGGGCGCAGTCGCGGGCCTGGTGGTCATTACGCCCGCATGCGGTTTCGTTAATGCGACGGGCTCAGTGATAATCGGTGTCGCGGCGGCGGTCCTGCCGTACATTGCGGTGTCCGTCCTCAAACCGGCACTCGGTTATGACGATGCACTTGATACCTTCGGCGTACACGCGGTCGGTGGAACCACCGGCGCGCTTTTGACCGGGTTGCTGGCGACTAAAGTGGCTAACCCAAATCTCAAGGACGAGGTGCTCAGCTCTCTCTTTTTATCGCAAGCGAAGGCCGTCTGTGTGACCCTGGTTCTCGCCACTGTCGCGACTGCTATCATCGCTTTTTTGATCAAGCTCGTGATTGGCCTTCGCCCGCCGCCTGAAGTCGAAACCGCCGGTCTGGATATTTCGGAACATGGCGAGGAAGCTTATATTTCGTGAGAACGGGATCGGAACAACAGAAATCGCATAATGCAATTGTTATCGTAACTATCGAATCTAACAATCCGGGATGCATCGCCTGAGGATGCATCCAGAACAACGACGAAATGAAAAAAATCGAAGCGATTATAAAGCCCTTCAAATTGGAGGAGGTCAAAGAGGCGTTATCCGATCTGGGCATTGAGGGAATGACGGTTACCGAGGTCAAGGGCTTCGGCCGGCAAAAAGGCCATACGGAAATTTATCGAGGCAGCGAGTACACCGTCGACTTTTTGCCGAAAATCAAAGTCGAAGTGGTTCTTGCTGACAGCATGGTGGAAAATGCTACTGCTGCCGTTGTAAAGGCAGCCAAGACCGGGAAGATCGGCGACGGAAAGGTTTTCGTCTACATGATAGAAGAAGCGATCCGGATCCGAACCGACGAAACGGGCGAGAAGGCCATCTAGCGAGGCCACGCCACAGACCAGCGAGATGTATGGGAATTAAGGTCGCGGTGGGAGCAGCGCCGGTTGGGCGAGGCGGCCTCGCCACTGTTTTGACTCAGTTTGTCACATCGTAGCGTTTCAGCCATTCACGATAGGCGAAGGGAGAAATCTCTGAGGGCTTTATTTCGGAGCGCCCTCCCCAAAAAACATTCGTATACGAAACGGGAATCCCGCACGAGGCCAAATGCTTGTCAATCGCTGCCTTGTGCTCGAGCAATCGCGGTTTTTCAGTGCCATGGGCAACTGCCATGATATTGACATTGCCAAATTCCGACCCGGCCTCGCGCCAGTAGCAATGCGTTAGTATTTCGTGGCGGCCCACCTCAGATCCGGCTGCAAGTTCCTGACCAGCCGGGACCGCCCAATGAAATAAACCGTTAAACCGCGTAACCCGGATTCCTGCTGCCGAGGGTTTAACGTGTTCCAGGAAAGTCGAAAATCTCCCAATGATCTTGCGCTTGTTCAACCCCTCGGCCACTTCGTAAAACGTCTCCAGCGGCAAGGAGGCTTCTTCCGCTCTCGCCATCCAGGGATTCGTTCTGATCTCCTCAAGGGCGAATTCACGCTTCAGAGCCATCAAAACTTGCCATTCCAATTCGCTCAACTTGACGATCTCTGTCCGAATCATGTGCGCCGGCTTATCGGCACGGGATCCTGGTTCTATCGTTTTGCGCCGCACATGGCCTACGCCGAGCGTGAATATCCCTTTTGCCGGCATGATACGTACCTTCTCAGCTCCGACAATCCGCTTCAGGATGCTGGTATGCCCTTCAAGCGAAAAACCTTGCGGCACCTTGACAGTGGTCCACAGCCTGTATTCGCTTCCGGCGGTTTCCAGATCCGTCGATCGAATAACGACGTGGCCCGAAAAAGGATCCTCTCGGAACATAAAGCCAAAACCGGCGTCAAGGCTGGCTTGAGGGATCCTCCAGGCTACCAGTGCGCCTTGCGCCAGATTTGTTGCCAACAGCGTTTGCCGGACTCGACGAATCGTTCCAGCGGCAAGCATCGCCCGAATCCGTTCCAGCACCACAGATTCATCAACTCCTGATAACCGGGCAATCTCCTGAAACGGCTCCCTGACAAAACCTTGAATTCGATCCTCGGAAACGGCGAGAATCCTCGAGTTAATTGCATCCGTATGCTCGATTTCGATCATGTCAAGAAGCGCGCAAATTAGTGTCCTGCTCGTGAAACAGCCATTTCACGAGCAGGATACTAACACAACGGAGGCTCATGTCAGCATCATGTTCCTTTCAAAACGCAACGAAACTACGTAAAATACTTATTATCCAAGCGATGCTTGACTGTCCCCCCGGATCGTTTGCACATGCGAAAATCAATCGCTCTCCTTCTCCTCGGATTTGCCGCGATTCTCTCGCACGCCGAGAACAAGGGGAGCCCGGCCAAGCTTCCTAAAGATATCGTCCCGGAACATTACCTGATTCATCTGGAGCCAAACGTCGAACGACTGGCCACGGACGGTGTTGAATCCATCGAAATCCGAGTGTTGAATCCGGTGAACCGGATCGTCCTTAACGCGGTTGAAATTGAAATTTCGGCGGCGAGAATCGCGCATGATGGAACCCAGGAAGAGCTGATTCCTCAATTCGATGCCGTCCAGCAGACGGTTTTTTTTGAGACTCGGGAGGTTCTGGAGCCCGGCAAATACGCGCTGACATTCAATTTTAAGAGCAGGATTTTCGACGTACCGCACGGGTTATTCGTTGAGTCGGATCAAACCGAGGGTAACGCGGAACATCTTCTCGCCACATGCATGGAACCGACGGACGCGAGACGGGTTTTCCCGTGCTGGGACGAGCCGGCGTTTCGCGCGACCTACCAAATGAGCATCCGAACCAGAAAGGAATACACGGCGATCTCGAATACGCCAGTATTTGCGGAGCAGGCGCTTGGACAAAATGAAAAAATCGTCGTGTTCGAGCCCACCCCTCCGATCTGCAGCTATCTGGTGCTCGTTGCCTGCGGTCGATTCCAATGGCTCGAAGATGACATAAAAGGCATCAAGCTTCGGATTCTAACGACCGAGGGAAAGAAAGAATTTGGGCGCTACGCATTGGAAGTCACCAAACAGGTGCTGCCTTATCTCAGCGCCTACTGCGCGATTCCTCATGGGCTGGCAAAGCTTGACCAGATTGCGCTTCCCGGAAGCGTCGTAAGCGCAACGGAAAATTGGGGTGCAATCACGTATTCGGAGGAAATGCTACTGTACGACCCGGCAAACAATTCCGATTCGGCGCGAGAAAGAGTATTTTCCGTCGTCGCCCACGAATTGGCTCACCATTGGTTTGGCAATCTAGTCGCTGTTGCGTGGTGGGATGATATCTGGCTGAACGAGGGTTTTGCATCCTGGATGCAGATGAAAGCCACAGAACATTTTCATCCTGAATGGAAACCGTGGCTGCATGCGGCCGGGGAAAGAGAGTTCGTTATGGCCGTCGACTCAAAAAAGGAGACGCACCCGATCAAACAGGGCGTCGATGATGAAACCCGGGCAGCCGGCGCGTTCGATTCGGTTGTTTATCAAAAAGGGCAGTTCCTGCTCCGAATGCTGGAAGCCTTCTTTGGCGAGGATGCTTTTCGATCGGGAGTGCAAGCGTATCTACAGGCCCATCAATTCTCCAGTGCGACAACGGCAGATTTCTGGGAAGCGCTAGAAAAGTCTACCGGAAAACCGGTGGGAAAGATTTTCGCCGGCTGGGTTGAGCAGCCCGGTTTTCCGCTAATAAGGGCAACATCGCAATGCCTCGACGGCAAAAGTGTCATCAGCCTGGAGCAAGTCCGATTTGCCATCGGTGGTCAGAACGAAGCTCCGATTCAGTGGTCGATTCCGGTTGGGATTTTTTCGACCGCGAATCCGCAAGACGTAAAATATGCCCTGCTCGAGAAGATTTCCAACAACTTCGATTTTCCTGGTTGTGACGGCGTTATAAAGGCTAATGCCGATGCTGTAGGATTCTTCCGAGTTCTCTACGAACCGGCTTTGTTTACCGATCTGCAAAGAAATGTTGCCAAGCTTCCCGAAAGCGATCGCATCAACCTGCTCACGGATACCTGGGCGCTGGTCGAAGCGGGAAGCATGGAGACTTCAGCGTATTTTGAGCTGCTCGAGAACCTGATTCGCTACGACAGTTTCGCACTTTGGAGGGCAGCACTCGGGAGCAACGCCTCAAGGGGCGGCTTGAAAATCATCGATCGGCTCGAGCAAGGCCAACCCGGTCGCGAGAATTATCAAAAATATGTCTGCACGATCCTCGGACCGAAACTCCAGGCGCTTGGATCGGATGAAAAGGCTGACGAAGACACTGAAACTCGCCAGATGCGGGCTATGCTTATTGAAACACTTGGATTCTTTGGTGATCGAGATGTTATCGATGAAGCATTTAAGCGTTTTGAAATGTATCGTCAGAATGCTGCGGCGCTTCCGCCAAATCTGCGGGCTCCGGTGCTGCTCATAGTCGGGCGATACAGCTCAGACTCAACTTATGACCAGCTGCTGTCCATGATTCCCCAGGCTTTGACGCTCGAGGAAGAGGGCGTTTTGTTGCGCGCCCTCTCAGCTCCCCTGGACCCTGGACTTGTTCGCAAAACGCTAACCTACCTCCTGAGCGATAGTGAACCACCTGCCGCAGCTGCGCGCGCCTTCGAAAGTGTTGCTACGCAGGGGGAACACCCGGAAATCGCTTGGGACTTCGCAACCAGCCATCTGCAAGAGATGCAGAGGCGGTTTGGAATGGTTCGCTGCAATCGCCTGATCGCGGCCTGTTCGAGCGCTTTCGCGGATGAGCACCGCGCAAATGACGTCATCGATTTCTTCAAAAACAACCTTTCTCAGGACGCAATCCAACTGGCCGAAAAAGCGGCAGCGATCATCCGATTCCGGGCACAGCTCAAAGCGAAGGAATTGCCAGTGATCGACAAATGGATAGAAACAAAGTCAGGCGGGGTGACCCATCGCGGGGAAGCTCCTTCGGGAGCAAGTGGTGCAGGCTCCTTCTCTGAAATCAATGGGAAGTTTTCATCCTACTGAATAGCGCTTGGGGCGCAGGTCCCGAGCCTCTCCCACAACAAACGGCTGCGAGGGGACCGCAGACCTCCGAGTCGATAACGGCCATGGAAATTTCGATTGAGACCTGGAGGGTTACGCTCCGTCGTAGCCGCGTGCATCGTGGAGACTTCCAATGGAGCTCAGCTTCGGACGTAGACCGATTTTTCGCAGTTGATTTTCCGCACACCCTTCATTCCGCGTTCCGGAAAAATCTATTACTCATGTCTCAAAATCGATGTTGCGAGACACACTCTCCCTTGCAGCCGCCGGTAACCGACATCAAAATCATTTCACGGCGCCGATGGAGCGGGCGCCCTCCAGGCAATCGGCCAGCAATGGTGTCTATTGCTGGTAGCGACGATGGACCCGCGTCACAGAGATACGACCCCAAGCAAACCGTCGATCGTTCTCACACCCCAGCCGGGTACAAGGATCGCAGCTACCAAGCATCTCATTCCAGCAGCTTCGCCAGCACTTCACTGACAACGTTTGGATTCGCCTTGCCCTTGGAAAGCTTCATCACCTGACCCTTTAGAAAATTTATTGCCGCGGTCTTGCCGGCTTTAAAAGCCTCGACAGACTTGGGATTGGCAGCGATGACCTCGGAACAGAGCGAAACGATTGCCGTTGGATCGCTTTCCTGTCTCATTCCCTTCTCTTCAACGATGATCCCAGCGGACTTTCCCGTCGCAAACATTTCAGCAAAAACCTCCTTGGCCTGCCTGGAACTGATTTTCCCCTCATCCACGATCACCGCTAACCGATCCAGTTCCTCCGCAGGAATCGGACACTCGGTTATTGTTTTCCCGGAAGCGGCAAGCGCGCTCAGCAGATCGTTCAGAACGTAATTCGCGATTGCCTTTGGCTTGCGCGCCCCTTTCGCAGCGGATTCAAAATAGGCCGACAACTCCTGATCATCGGCCAGGACGCCGGCGTCATAATCACTTAGCCCATATTCGGCGACAAAGCGCTCACGCTTGTCCCAAGGCAGCTCCGGAAGACGGTTGCGCACCTCCTCCATAAACACTTCCGTGCGCACCGGCAAAAGGTCGGGGTCAGGAAAGTACCTGTAGTCGTGCGCTGATTCTTTGGTTCGCATCAAGAGAGTTTCCCCGAGATCGTCGTCCCATCGCCTTGTTTCCTGCTGAAGCTTTCCTCCACGCTCCAACACGTCGATTTGCCGTTCGATCTCGAAAGCCAACGCCCGACGAACACCGCTGATCGAGTTCAAGTTCTTAATCTCAATTTTTGTTCCAAGCTCTGTTTCAAGTTTTTTTCGAACGGAAATATTGCAGTCGCATCGAAGCTGCCCCTTCTCCATGTCCGCATCACTCACACCGCCGTAAATCAGCGCCTGCTTAAGGGAAGTCAGAAATGCAAAAGCCTCCTCTGGAGACTCGATATCCGGCTGCGTGACAATCTCCATCAACGGAGTTCCGGCACGGTTAAAATCGATGCCGGTCGCATCTTCGAAGTGGAAGCTCTTCGCCACATCCTCCTCTAGATGAATCCGGACGAGCCGGACTTTCTTGCCGGGATTTTGAATGCGCTTTTGCGCATCCTTAGGATAAGCGAGATCCGCAAGCGGCGTTTCACCGTTCCGGCAGAGCGGCAGATCGTATTGTGAGATCTGGTAGTTCTTTGGCATATCCGGATAGAAATAGTTCTTCCGGTCGAATTTGCAGATCGGCGCAATATCACATTTTAAAATCAATCCGGTCAGCGCCGTCATCTTCAGCGCCTCCAGATTCATGACCGGCAACGCGCCCGGCAGCCCCAGACAAACCGGACAAACGTGCGTGTTCGGTTCCGAACCGTATTGAACGGCACAGCCGCAGAACATTTTGCTTCTTGTCTTAAGCTGGACATGCACTTCCAACCCGATTGTTACTACGTAGTCACTCTTCATGCGCGAGGCGGATGAGCCATTACTTCTACATTTCCAGGCAAAGCGCCGCAAGGAGTTACCGGGGGTCGCATTTCCCACCTTCCACGGCGGATCCAACAGCCAGCCAGGCATTTTCGCCGATGTTCGTCTTTCATGGGAGGGACGGCCTCCGTGGCGTCCGAATCATTCCGGCCCCCTGACAGGGAGGAAAATGGGACGGCATCGAGGCCGCATAAGCGCTAACTTAAGCGCTGCAGCGTTCACAAACGCGCTACAATGTAGGCGAACCGTCTCGGTTTGGCGGTTTTGAGGCGTGCAAAGCGGGGACGCTTCGCCTACTTTGCGCTTAAGTTAGTGCTTATACACCGAGGCCGTCCCTGCCTAAAATGATTCCCGTCAGCGAGTCGCCGAAGGCCGCGCGATGGGCCCAAGCTCGGTAGGGCTTCATCTCCGAGTCGGACGGTTCTCGACGGGCGGCTCGGAGATCCGCCCTACGACAAGACCGCTCCCACGGCGATTACTTTCCCGAGCACTCGAGACTCCCGGCTTCTCACTCCCGGGGCTTCTGACTTCTGACTTCTACTTTCAGATGGGCGGTCATTCCTGACTCAAGCACCAGCCGCGCGCTCCGCTCGCAGTTGCCGGACGATGCTTGGAGGAGCCAGATAAGGCATCAGCACCGTCGCAACAAGTACCGGCACGATGACGGCTTCAGCACCGTCGACGGCGATATCGCCGGCCACGCCGACAACGGGCAGAAGGAGCGCAAAGACGCTTTCGAGCGGAATCTGCAGAAGCTCTATGAGTCCCGCCGCAACGAACCCCATAGCCAAGGCCACGAGCTTAGGACGGAGGGGGACGCGCCGGTCGCGGAGCAGCGCGTAACCCAAAGGCGCATTCATAGGGAAAATATAGCTCGGCCGGGGCCGCGCGCGATACAATCTTTAGCCTGGAAATTTCACGAGCCAAAGCACTCGCGAAATTTTCAGGCCCTGGAGCCGCTCAGGAAGCGGCTCGGAAGAAAATGAGACGCCTGACTCCCGCCTTCTGTATTCTGTATTCTGAATTCTGTATTCCCCCTCCTCCTCACCTCCCCTCCGCGGTCCCACGCGATGTCAGCGCGTAGTTCAAAGCGGCTTCCAGGTCTCCCTGCGTGAAGGCGCTGCGGATTTGGGGATCGTCAAGCAGTGCTACAACCTTCCGATTTGTGAGTACCCCGACGATGTCCCCCCTCTGCAGATCCGCGACGATCCGCGGATCTCTTTCGAGCTCGCCAATTTGCGGGCTCTCCCAGATTCGGCGAAAGCCGGGATATTCTAACAACTTCTGCATCGCTTCCGGATCCTCAATTACCCGGCTGTACTTATCAAGGTCGCGATAAAATCTACGAGGAAACGGGTCTATCGAATCCAACAGCGTGCGCCCATATCCGAGTTCGACCGAATTTTCCAATTTCGCAAAATTCAGGACGAGACTTCCGGAGCTTTCATTTTTCGCTCGCTGGATTTCGACCTGATTTTCAGCGATTCGGCCAATGACCTTCAAACCTATAAGGACGCACCAGACAAATAGGAGCCCATAGCCAAGACCGATGATTCCGCCTCCGACACCGTAGGTCAGCCGCACGACGGGGGATTCACAGTCCCTCGTTCGTTTGAAGAGCAAGCGTCCAACCAACGCGATTATATTGAAACTAAGAATCCAGATCAGGATCGCAGCCAGAGGGAAAAGAAACAGTGCAGGAAGATATGGAGACAAAAATTCGCCGACCCGGCTGCTGTAGTTCAACACGAGGTAGCCTGCAGCGAAAAACGCAACGAGGCCGGTTAACTGTCTCATCAGCCCTTTGCCCCACCCACGGACAACACTCACGAGAATCCACAAAGCGGCGGCTAGAAAAACCGCAGTTTGCCACTCGTGTGACGCTTGAATGTAGCCGGCGCTAGCCATCACGTCAGCGAGGCCTCGCCTCAGACCGGCCTGAGCTTGTTTGAGCCCGATGTCTCAGGAAATGATCACAGAGGACAAGGCAAGCCATCGCCTCGACCATCGGAACCGCCCTCGGCAAAACACAAGGATCATGACGACCGCGCGCCGACAACTCCGTCGGCTCTCCGGACGTGGTCACGGTCTCTTGGGGACGAAGTATCGTTGCGGTCGGCTTGAATGCGACTCGAAAGAAAATATTTTCTCCGTTGCTGATTCCCCCTTGAATGCCGCCGGAATAATTCGTCCGAGTTCGCACCCTGCCTTCCCTCATTTCGAAAGCGTCGTTATGTTCGGCGCCGGTTAACTCTGTCCCGGCGAAGCCCGATCCAATCTCAAAACCCTTGGTCGCTGGCAAGCTCAGCATCGCCTTCGCCAGATCAGCCTCCAACTTGTCGAAAACCGGTTCTCCAAGACCGGGAGGAATTCCGCGGGCGACACACTCAATCACTCCGCCGACCGAGTTTCCTTCCTTCCGCATCGTCTTGATCAGTTCAATCATCCGTTCGGCAGCAACCGGATCCGGGCAGCGAACGATTGATTTTTCGACGTCCGCAACTTCGACCTTCGAGGAGTCCACAACTGCCTCAACGCGATGCACCCGCTTTACGTAAGCAACTATCTCAAATTCAGAAAACCAGGCGCGCAACACCTTCTTGGCAATCGTACCCGCAGCAACTCGGCCGATGGTTTCCCGGGCCGAAGCGCGGCCCCCGCCCTGCCAATTGCGAATGCCATACTTCGCTTGATAGGTGTAGTCAGCGTGAGAGGGCCGAAAAGCGGTCTCCATCTCTTGATAAGCTTCCGGACGCGCATCCTTATTCCACACCATGATCGAGATTGGCGTACCTAAAGTGTACCCTTCAAATACGCCGGAGAGAATCTGGCATCGATCCTCTTCCGCCCGCTGCGTCACGATTTCGCTCTGTCCGGGTCGTCTCCGGTCGAGGTCCAACTGCAGATCAGCCTCTGAAAGAGGGATCCGAGGAGGGCACCCGTCGACGACCGTTCCAACACCACCGCCGTGTGATTCACCCCAAGTAGCGACCCGGAATAATACGCCAAAAATCGAGGACATTTCTGAGAATCAGAATTACTCGAAGCTCAAAGCGCTCGCAAGTTATGAGGCAACCGTTTTTATCGGACGCCTGTTAGTTCGCGAAGATCTCCACGGCTCTTTGACTCGTGCATGGAACTTGGAATGGTGAGTGTATACGCCCCGGTAGGGTACGTGGTAGGGGCAGATCTCCGAGCTGCCCGCCGAGAATAGCGATTTTTGGCGATGTTCGCCTATTTATGGGAGGGACGGGCCTCTGTGCCGTCCGACTAATTATTTTCAATTCGAGTAAGAATAAGAGGGAGAAAAATGGGACGGCACGGAGGCCGTCCCTCCCTGTACCTGGCGCACCGGGAAGGATCAGCTGTAAGGCGGGCGAAGAGCAAACGGCGATACAGCTTTGACTAAGTCCATGAGCAGAACGAACGTGTTCCTTAATGATTGCCCAACCTAAGCTGACTGTTCCAGATACGTTTCCATCATTCAGCCTCTCCCGCCTGATAAAGACTGTCTTCGACCCTCGTGCAGGCGAACGAGTGGCGATCTTGATCGATCTGGATGACCCACAGGACATTGAAAACTTTGCGTTTTTGAAGAACCCGGACCTGACGATTCAAAAATATGCTTACGAAGTGTTTTACAAAGGGTTGAAAAGTGTTCTCAGTGAGCTAAATCTCAGCGGCGGCGAAATTTTCGCGTACAAAATCACGGGAGGAAGTAACCTTGATCTCCCGGATGCCGCAGTTGCGCCCGATGGCACCAATCTAAGCTTTGAAAACGACATCTATCCGAACTATAACCTTATTCTTTGTATTTCGACCTATTCGGCAACTGCGCCCCTGACTGCTTTCGCCAAAAAATTTGGCTTCAGAGGTGCTACTCTTCACGGCTTAAATCAGATTATTCTGAATAGCGGTCTGGCGGTCGACTACGATCAGGTCAGCAAAGATGCTGAGAAACTGCGTCTTGGTATGACCCGGGCCGACTGGGTTGAAATTGATTTCACCTATGGTCGGGACGAATTCACGCTACGGCTTGAACTGAGCAAACAAGAGGCCCAGAAAAGCCATGGTCTGTGCCGCGGGAAACCGGATATTGCAAACTTGCCTGCAGGCGAAATCTACTACGTGCCCACCGGTGCTTCCGGCCAGTTCCCTCTGAAATTTGAAGACGGTACCATCGGGCTGATGACTGTAAAGGGTGGCAGAATCGTGGACTCCAGCCTACTCAAGGGAAACCAGGAGACGATTGACGCTCACAAACGGAAACTCCAGAGCGATCCATTGACAGGTGAGCTGGGAGAGCTCGGATTCGGCACCCAGTTACTGCCAGTATCCGGCCGCGATATTCAGGATGAGAAAATCCTCGGCACACTTCACGTGGCAACAGGGCGAAGTGATCATCTTGGCGGGCATCTGACTCCGGACAAATTCGTCAGCAAAAAGAATGCGACACACGACGATATATTGTTCGCGCCCCACAAAACCCCGGAAATCAATGTTCCCCAGGTTCGAATGAAACGGAACGGGAAGGTAGAGATCCTGATTGAGAGTTTTCAACCGGCTCCGTACATGGCTGACCTGCTCGCATAGAATCTGAGCAGAACCGAATCCCGTGTTAGCGAGGCCGCGCCTCAGATCTCAAGGTCGCGTTGGGAGTAGCGCCAATTGGGCGAAGCGGCCTCGCTATAGAATCCTTGTAAAGCGAGACCCTCTAATCTGCTTCAAATGCCGGCGACTTGGGTCTTTCCTCCCGATGACGAGAATGTACGAAACCGATCTTCTTCTCAACCAGTATCTCCTTTTTCACTACGGGACCGCAGAGGATCAACTGCCATACGCTTTCGGGCCGCGGGATTCGCTCTTTTTCCCTCTGCGATGCGTGACCGAGTTTCTTCCAGAGATCGGGAAGGTTGAGCGTTCCCTTGACCTTGGTTGTGCCGTTGGACGCTCCACGTTTGAACTCTCGCGCTGGTCCGACGAAGCCCTCGGGATAGACTCTTCTCATCGATTTATTCAATGCGCTCAATCTATCCAGAAAACAGGCCGAATTGAGATCCGGCGCACCGAAGAGGGAGCAATCGTCACGCTCCTGCAAAGGGAGTTACCTTCGGATATCCGCCGTGAATCATGCAGGTTTGAAGTCGGAGACGCTACCAGTTTGGGGTCCGAGATTGGTTCGTTTGACGTCGTCCTGGCGGCTAATTTGATCGATCGCGTTGGCCAACCGCGAAAATTACTGCGATCTCTCGCGGAGACTGTTCGTTCTGGCGGTCATCTGATTTTGACTTCTCCATACACTTGGCTGGAGGAATTCACGCCAGCTGCAGAATGGATGGGAGGAACCCGCGACAATCTCGGCCATGCGACGCTATCGCTCGAGGGCTTGACCACTGAATTGAACAGTACTTTCAGCCATGAACAAACCAAAGACATGCCGTTCCTGATCCGCGAACACGCGCGAAAATTTCAGTGGAGCGTAGCGCAAGCGACCCTTTGGAAGAGGAAATAAGCCGGCAACGGCTGCGAGGGACCGCAAGCCCTCCAGGCCTCCACCGGTCATCGTTGCCACGACCGGAAGGGCATTGCTGGCCGTTCCCCTGGAG
>Ga0070698_100005166_pt1 | contig 14273 bp, 11 predicted proteins | sample KBSK1502metaG_FD_65477 | JGI IMG/M metagenome (GOLD analysis project Ga0070698, IMG submission 65477) | Corn, switchgrass and miscanthus rhizosphere microbial communities from Kellogg Biological Station, Michigan, USA - KBS K1-50-2 metaG | ecosystem: Host-associated > Plants > Roots >...
AGGTCGCATCGGAGCCGGTGAAGTTGATTCCGACCGGATGGTTGTACCAGCCGTTCGCGTCAGGGCCGCGGGTCGCTGAGCCTCCGGCCGTCGGTGGAGTTGAATCCTTCTTCACCGTTATTACTGGGGTGCTATAAGAGCCGCCAGTGTTGTAGTCGACCCGGCATTGGAAGGACTGTCCGGATGTGTCGGCGGTGACCGAGAACACACCACAGCCAGGGGTACCGACGATCGTTGGATCGGGCGAAACGAAAAAGGCGACTACCACGTTCGCCGTGTACCAACCGCTCGAGCACGCGCCACTGTTGCACGACCAGGTAACTGGATCTGCACTTGCCGCCGGTACAAAAACAAGCAACGGCAGACAAACCAGTAACAGCGCGAGCGGATAGCGCCAGCTCATTCCCACTCAGTCCTGAAGGTCCGCTGCGTCAGCAACAGCAGCCCGGTGCCTGCGACTGCCAGCAGAGCAAACGAGATTCCCGACAGCCAGAGGTAGGGATTCCCGGCGTCCCCGGCGACGGGCACTGGTATCCGCGCCGCCTCGACGACGTGGGAGACCGGGGCCAACGAGATCGGCACGACGTGACGCGCCGGCCTGGCTCGATGCTTGCGGACGGCCTTTGCATGCCGCTTCGGCTTCACCTGTGGCGCCGGCACGACCGGCAGCGGGGTCACCGGCGTCGGCGTGTAGGACCGCACCGGTGACACCGCCGCAGGCCGGCTGACGGGAGTAACTCGGCGCGGCGCCGCGGGCTTCGGCTTCGTCGTCTGGACAGGCGCCTTGTACGGATCAGGCGGCGGGGCTTCTGACGTCGTCGTCGGCGGCGGCGGAGGGGCTCCGTCAGCCCACGCGAGCGGGGCTCCCCACAGGACTGCTGCGGCAACAGCGCAGACGAGAGTCGCGACGGCCGGGGCGCGCTCCATCGGGCTTGGCGATGGCCGCCTCACCTTGCACCGAGCGGGTGCGCGCTCTTCCGGCCGTGGCGTCTGGTGACGCGTGTGCGTCGAGGCCGTTGAGATTAGGAGGGCCGCGCCAAGGGCCCTCGGCAGTCGCCGCAGCAACGATCTTCTTCGCCGAGGAGCCATTGGCGGGGCCCCTCCTCCCCGTCACGATCGTTACTTGAACCGAAGGTACGTCAGTGCTGGAGACATGTCAAATGGCGACCGAAAAGGGTGACCTGGGTCACCTGGCAACGAAACGACTCAGGCGATCGTTCTGCGTTCGAGCGCTGGGATCGCCGGCGTTCCGGTGACGACGGCACGGATCCCGGGCAGGTAGCTCTCCATCGCGATTCCGTTCGCGCGCACCAGACGCTTCAGCGTGGCGGCATCGAGCCGATCGCCCTGGAGTTGCAGCACTGTCTTGTACCGGATCTCCCCGTCCTCGAAGTCGAGCTCGAAGTTTCCGGCAGCCAGCCCGTAATTCGCGCGCGTGAGAAAGGACGAAGCCTCGAGCCGCCGCTCCTCAGGCACCCGCACCGGACAAACCGAGTAGAGCAGTATCAGCGCCTGCTCCTGGACGACCTGGGCATAGAACTTCCAGCTCCCAAGGGTGCCGGACAGCTCGCTGACGAGCACTGGTGCGCCCTGCACTTCTGAGAACGGCCAACGATTCTCGACGAACACCCGCTTGAGCTCCGCCAGCAACGCGGCCTCATTCCCATCTCCCTCCGACGGCCGGTGCGCCGGCTCGGGTTTCTCAGCTCCGTCCAACTCGGCTCGCATGCCCTCCATTGCCTGCCACACGTCCGCCGGGAACAGCCGTGCGCGGCGGCGCTCCCTGAGCCAGAGTCCGGAGCCGCAGCGCGCACACTTCCGGATCCCCGACCGCTCGCTCGGCCACAGCATGACCTCGAAGCCATCGGCGTTGCCGCAGGCAGGGCACGTTAGCGCGCTCCAGGCCTGCGACGCGACCGGCTCGTCCTTCAGAGCCGCCCGCCAAGCGAGATCGGCCGCCGCAAGCGCGACGTCGAACTCGTTGCCCTCGGCGATGCCGCCGGCACGGGCAACTCGCCCGACGAGACGGGCGGTCTCCACAAGCGAGCGTGAATAGCCGTCGTCGGCAGCCGATTTACGCAACACAGATCGCACGAGCACCAGCACCGAGTCGGAGAGCTCCCCAGCCACGTCACCGTGCTGCTTGACGCGGAAGAACGACCGCGGGCCGCGCCGCGTATCGAGGAATCGAGCGAGGACGACGATCCTTCCGTCAGGCGCGGTGTCCGACCTCGCGCGCCCAGGATTCTGCTTGCTCTTCTGGTCGGCGAGCCCCGCGAGCGCCGTCACGAGCGCGGCTGAACGTTCGGGCCCGAGCAGGACCAACACCCTGGCGGCGTAGTGTCCGAGGCTGACGAGCTCGGCTTGTCGCGCGGCCTCGCCGGCGACGTTCGAGTCGACACGCGCCGAAGCGCTGCCGTCGCCGAACCGGATTTCGATCGTCGTCTCGACCATGTCGTCGTGAGGTCTACCACCCCGACAGGGGAAATCCGGAGCGACCGCCCTGCGGCTGGACGGTCGCTCCGGAACTTCAAGGGCCTAGCGGCGCTTTTCCCTTTGGGACAACTCGGCTAGTTGCGCATCACCCCCCCGGGTGCGCCCACGGCCTGGTACAGGAGCTCGCCGATCGGGACATCGGTGTTGAGCGCCTTCTGCTCCGCCTTGGCATCGGAGTCGCCCCGCTGCTTCGTCTGGCCGAGCTGGGCGACGTTCTGCTCCTGGCCGGCACCACCACAGCCGCCAAGCAGGCACTCGATGCTGCCTGCCGTCTGCGTCGCGTCGGCGTCCTGATCGGTCTTGCTCTTGTTCGACGCATCAGCGTTCGCCCTGTTGTTGGCGTTCTGAGACGCCGAGCTCGAGCCTCCGCTTGGATCACCGCCGACGATCGCCAGCGGGACGTTCGCGTTCACGGCGTCCTGCCACGCCTTCGCGTCGGCATCGGCCTTCTGCTTCGTGTCGGCCCACTGGATCACGTTCTGCTCCTGGCCGTTCCCGCCGCACCCCGAGAAGCAGCTAATGCTGCCTCCCGTCTGGGTCGCGTTCGCGTCCTGATCGGTCTTGCTCTTGTTCGACGCATCAGCGTTCGCCGTGTTGTTGGCGTTCTGACTCGCCGAGCTCGAGCCCGAACCGAGCAGATCGGTACCCAAGACGGCGACCGGTGCGTTCGCGTTGACGGCGTCCTGCTTCGCCTTCGCGTCCGCATCGGCCTTCTGCTTGGTGTCGGCCCACTGGATCACGTTCTGCTCCTGACCGTTGCCGCCGCAGCCGGAGTAACAGCTGCTGCTGCCTGCGGTCTGGGTCGCATTCGCGTCCTGATCGGTCTTGCTCTTGTTCGACGCATCAGCATTCGCCGTGTTGTTGGCGTTCTGACTCGCCGAGCTCGAGCCCAGGCTCAGATCGCCCCCGACAACGGCCACCGGTGTGTTGGCGTTCACCGCGTCCTGCTTGGCCTTGGCATCGGCGTCCGCCTTCTGCTTCGTCTCGGCGGACTGAACGACGTTCTGCTCCTGGCTGTTGCCACCGCACCCCGAGAAGCAGCTGGAGCTGCCTGCGGTCTGCTCCGCGTTCGCTTCCTGGTCCGTCTTGCTCTTGTTCGACGCATCAGCGTTCGCCGTGTTGTTGGCGTTCTGACTCGCCGAGCTCGAGCCGCCCAGGATGCTCCCGCCCGCAACGCCCACGGGTACGTTGGCATTGACGGCGTCTTGCTTGGCCTTGGCGTCCGCGTCCGCCTTTTGCTTCGTCTCGGCGGACTGGATCACGTTCTGCTCCTGGCCGTTCCCGCCGCAACCCGAGAAGCAGCGACTGCTGCCCGCGGTCTGCGTCGCGTCGGCCGTCTGGTCGGTCTTGCTCTTGTTCGACGCATTCGCGTCGGCCGTGTTGTTCGCGCCCTGTGACGCCGAGCTGGAGCCACCCAGCACGTCGCCTCCGGCGATGCTGACAGGGACGTTCGCGTTCACGGCATCCTGCTTTGCCTTCGCGTCCGCGTCGGCCTTCTGCTTCGTGTCCGCCGACTGGATCACGTTCTGCTCCTGGCCGTTCCCGCCACAACCCGAGAAGCAGCTGGAGCTGCCGCCCGTCTGGGTCGCGTTCGCGGTTTGGTCAGTCTGGCTCTTGTTCGTCGCGTCGGCGTTGGCCGTGTTGCTTGCCCGCTGGCTGGCCGAGCTCGAACCGCCGTTCACGTCGCCTCCGGCGATGCTGACGGGAACGTTTGCATTCACTGCGTCTTGCTTTGCCTTCGCATCCGCATCGGCCTTCTGGTTCGTGTCGGCCGACTGGATCACGTTCTGCTCCTGACCGTTCCCGCCACAGCCGGAGTGGCAGCTGGAGCTGCCGCCGGTCTGAGTGGCGTTCGCGGTCTGATCGGTCTTGCTCTTGTTGGAGGCGTCCGCATTGGCCGTGTTGTTGGCCGTCTGCGAGGCGGAGCTGGCTCCGCCGAGGATGCTCCCACCCGCGATGGTGACGGGGACGTTGGCGTTGACCGCTGTCTGCTGGGCCTGACCGTTCGCGTCGGCGCTCTGCTTCGTATCCGCCGACTGGTCGATGGTCTGAGACTGGCCTGCGCCACCGCAGCCCGAGTAGCAGCTGGAGCTGCCGCCGGTCTGGTTGGCGTTTGCAGCCTGGTCGGTCTTGCTCTTGTTCGACGCATCAGCGTTCGCCGTGTTGTTGGCGTTCTGACCCGCCGAGCTCGAGCCGCCCGTAACGCTCCCGCCCGCGATGCTCACGGGCACGTTGGCGTTGACCGCTGTCTGCTGGGCCTGTCCGTTCGCGTCGGCGCTCTGCTGCGTGTTCGCCGACTGGTCGACGGATTGAGCTTGGCCGGCGCCGCCGCAGCCCGAGTGACAGCTTGAGCTGCCCCCGGTCTGCGTCGCATTCGCGGTCTGGTCGGTCTTGCTCTGGTTCGACGAGTCGGCGTTCGCCGTGTTGTTGGCGTTCTGACCCGCCGAGCTCGAGCCCGACCCAACCGCGAAGCCGCTGCCGCTGAAGCCGGCCGGCAGGCTTGCGTTCGAAGCCATCTGCCCCGCCGTACTCCCCGCAGGTGCGCCTTGCAGCGCCCCGGCCGTCTGGCCGAGTAGCTGGTCGGCGCCGAGCGGATCGCCGGCGGCGGAAGCTGTCCCCACCCACGCGGAGAGGGCGATCAACGTGACGCCCACCGCAATGAGATGGCGTTTCATGAGTTTCTCGAACTCTCCTTTGCCTTTGTTGGTACATCTGACTGCCGGGGCGCACCGGAGCGCCGCGGCACGATCCGGCTCGACCAGAGGTCCGCCGGAAGCAAAGGCCCGGCTAGCCGGGACGTTCGAGACGAAGGGACAAGCCCGCCAGTCGCCGGACGGCTGACAGGCGTTCTCGACGTGCCCACCACGGGGCCGTCAAAGCAAATGGGATCAGCAGCGCCGCGAAGAGCCACAGCGACACACCGGTCGGCGCGCCTCCGGCTGCACCAAGGCTGGTCGAGTCCTGCGGCAGCGGGCCACGCGGATCCTGAGGCGCCGGGCTGGGCGGGCGACGCGCGGGCGGACGGGCTCCGGCCGAGCCGGACGAGGCCAGTCTCGAAGACCACACGTGGGTGCCGAGCCCCAGCGCCTGACCAGCGTGTGCGGGCTCCCAGCCGCCGGTCGCCCGGCCGCCGCCTGCAGCCGAGCCGCCCGACGCCGTGCCGGCCAGTCCACTGTTGATGGGAGTCATTCCGGACATCCCGGTCGCGGACTTTGTCTGACTGACCGGGGCGTCCTGGTGGACGACCTGGACCTGGCTGCCCCCACCGCGCTGGCTTTGCCCAGCGCTCTGCGTCGCTTGATTCGCATTGTGAGCGCCTGAGATCGCCGTCGACGTATTCACTTGGGTGGCCCCACCGAGGCCGGCGTTGATCGCGCCCGACTGGACGGATTTCGCGTCCGCCGTCGCCGTCTGCGTGGTGGGTGCGCTTTGCTCGACGATCTGCGTCTGTCCCGATCCCCCCGACTGGCTCCCCCCACCCGACTTCGTCCCCGCGACCGGCTCTGCGGTCTGCTGCTGATTGGCGGTCTGCATGACGTTGTTCGAGTTGACGGCCGTCGCCGAAGCGGTGGAACTGTTCGTCTGCGCCGCCGGCGCGGTGGGGGTCGGCGTGGCCGTAGGACTCGTCCGAGTGACATCGGGGATGAAGATCTGGATCAGCGTCCCGCGCGCAGTCGAGCCGCGTGGGTCGGCAGCGTCGGGATCGACCGAGACCGAGACGTTCGCGTTCGTCGGGGCGACCTGGGTCGACGTCGACGTCGCCCTGGCGTCCTGCGTCACCGGGGCGCTCTGACTTGCGAGCTGCGACTGGCCGCCCGCGGAGCCTCCGCCGGTCTGAACCTGGCCGGAGCCCTGTTTGACGGCGTTCTCGTTCGTGGCCGTCGCCGTGGACTTCGATGAGTTCGTCTGGGTCACTGGGCCTTCGTCGCCAGGACTCTTGTTGCGGATGACGATGTTCGCGTTCAGCGGCGCAACCTGCATCGAGGTCGACGTGGCGTCCGCGTCCTGCGTAACCGGAGCGCTCTGAGTGGAGGTCTGCGCCTGTCCGGACTTCGACCCGCCCCCGGTTTGCACCTGATTCGCGTCCTGGGACGTGCTGGTCACGTTTACGCTTCCGGCTGTCGCCTGAGAGTCGTTCGTCTGAGTGACCGGCCCGTTGTTCCCTGGGCTGTCGATCCGGACGACCACATTCACATTTGTCGGCCCAAACTGGCTCGAAGTCGCCGTCGCGTTCCCGTTCTGTGCGGTCGGCGCGCGCTGACTCGCCGACTGCGACTGGCCCTTGCCCGCAGCCTGAGGCGGCTGACCGTGACCTGCGGACTGATCCTGGCTGCTCCGCTGCGTCGTGTTGCTCGCGTTGGTCGCGCTGCTCGAGGAGGAAGAGGTGTCGGTCTGCTTCGTCGTCTTGCCCGTGCCGACGTTGATCGCCTTTTGGGTCGACGCAGCCGAAGACGTTGCCGTCTGCTCGGTCGGCGCGCTCTGAACCACGGTTTGGGATTGACCAGAGCCTGCACCTCCGCCGCTCTGGGTCTGCACGCTGGTCTGGCTCGTGGAGCTGCTGTTCGACGACGAGGCGGAGGCGCTGTTCGAGCTGGTCTGCTCAGTTCCTGATGACGGAGGAGCGCCCGCCGCGGCAGGTGCCGGATTGATGGCAACCCCCAGCAGCCCAAGGACGGTCAAAAGAGACAAGGCGAAGCAGCACCGTCTCGGCCTCAGCATCGATTTCCACGATCCCGAATCGCCACGCGCCCGCCTAGACCCCGACTGTCGGTTCTCTCTCCCCCCGGCCGGGCGGGCGCTTCAAGCCTGCGCGTCGAGACGCAAAGGGCGGAAGTATCACCAGGCCCACCCACCCGACGGTGGTCGACGGAAGTGCGCACGTTCTACGATGACTGCGTGACGGCACGCGTGCTCGTAGTCGAGCCCAACCGGATCGTCCGGCGAGGCATCCGGGAGGAGCTCGCCGGAGACGGCCCGCTGGTCGTGGCCGAGGCGGCCACGGGCGCGGAAGCGATCGCAGCTACAACCGAGCATCGACCGGATGTCGTGCTGCTCGATTTCTCCTTGCCGGACCGTCCAGGGCCTGAGGTTTGTGGCGCGATCCTCGAGCGGCAGCCGGCCGCAGCGATCATCGTGCTTGCTGCTCAGGGCGACGAGGCATCAGTCCGCTCCGCAGTCGACGCAGGAGCGCGCGCGTACCTGCTCAAGGACGCGGACGACCTCGATCTCGGCGGCACGATCCGCCGCGTCCTGGCAGGCGAGAGCGTGATCGACCCACGGGCCGCGGCGTCGTTGATCGACTCGCGTAGGGGAGGCGGACAGCCGAAGCTCAGCGCCCAGGAGCTCAATGTGATCCGCCTGGTTGCCGAAGGACTCACGAACCCTGAGATCGGCAAGCGGCTGCACCTGAGCCGGCACACGGTCAAGGAGTACGTCAGCCATGCGATGCACAAACTGGAGGCCACGAACCGAATCGAAGCCGTGCGCAAGGCGACCGCACTCGGCGTGATCCAGGGGGTCGGGGCGCCGCCGGGCCAGGCCGAGCCCTCGCAAGCAGAGACGCTCGTCTACAACGAATCCGGCGAGCCGGCCCAAAGCTCGGAGCTCAAGGTCACGCCCCTGAAGATCGACAAGCTTCAGATCCTCGACCAGCCGTAGAGACTCAGGGGTCCCTGTAACGGATTCCGCGCGCGCGGCCCACGCCCCGTGGATTCGCGGAGAGGCCCCTGCTGCCGATACGCGAGCGAATTCCGGACAACGCCGCCAGGTTGGGTCGGGTCCATGCAACCACAGCAAAGCTCGACAGGCTGAGCGCCAGGAACGCGGCGAATCCGAAGAGGAGCCAGTCTGTCAGCGCGGCGCCTCGCCCGCCTGTCAGCTCAGCCGGCGCCTCGAGGGCCGCCGCAGCAGGTGCAGCCGCCTTCCGCGTCCCAGCACTCGTCTGCGCAGCAGGCTTCGCCGACCGGACGTGTCTCGTCGGGTGTGCAACGACCGTCTGCGTGCGCTGAGGCTCACGCGGGGAGACCGTCTCGCCGAGGACTTCACCGGCCGAGGCAAGCGGAGGCGAAGATGAGACCGCGGTGTTGTTAGGTCCCGTCCCGCTCACGGCTGGTCGGATTGGCTGGCGATCCGGCGGTGGAGGCGTTTCTGGCACGACCTGCGTCGTCGCAGGGGCAACGATCGGCGCCCTCGTGACGGTGTCTATCTGGCCCGAACCGACGCCAGCGACTCCCGTCGGCGGACTGGTGAGTGGGACGGTCGGCACGACAACCGCGGAATCGTCGGCGCAGTCGTCGCCGAAATCTTCTTCCGGCACAAAGGGCGGCTGATACTGCCCGGACCCTGACTGATACTGCGTCCCGGACAGGCCTCCGTGGGTGCACGCGGCAGGTGTCGACTCCAGCGCAGGCCTCGGAACGGACGGCGTCGAGGGCACTTCGACCACAGGAATGTCAGAACTGCAAGAGTCGATCCAGCAGCAGTTCCAAGTTGCGTTCGGGCAGAGATCAGAAGCGCATGACCAGGAACGTTCGGGACTATTCTCTGTGCAATTCCAGGCCTTGTTTTGCGTGCCACGAGGGGAGCGGATCCGGACGCTCGACGAGTTGCTCAACGCAAGAGGGCGCAGGGAATCGTCGACTTTGGTGGCGGGCGACCCATTGGCCTTGCGACCATCCACCCGGACCGTCTGATACTGCCGACGCGGAGCCTGATACTGCCTCGCTCTTCGGTGGTCTCTGGGCTTCATCGCGGGCTTGCTCGCGGCGCGTGGTTGCGCGACCGCCAGCGCGGGCTCCGGTGCTGATATCACGGCGCTCGCTGCGGGGGCTGCGGCCTCCGGCGGCGGCAAAGGTGCCGTGGCGACGGCTTTGGAAGCGTTATTTGCAGGCGTTTCCGCTGGAGTGACCGCATCGTCGCTGGCGGCGGTCTGCTCCGGGGATGCAACAGGTGGGCTCGCTTCGACCGGCACCGCAGGCACTGCACTTGCGACGCTCTCCTCTGGCACGTCGGCGACAATCGTGACGGAGCGGTCGGCATACGCACCCGGCGGCGGTGAAGGGGGTATGAGCTGGTCGGCGGCATAGGCCGGGACGGCGAACGCCAGCACGCCGAGCCCAAGGGCGGGCAGCGCGGCGAGCTTGCGCAGGTCCCGCGCTTGCCGACTCCTCTCCCCTTGCTTCCTTCCCTGCCGCACACAGCCTCCGCAGAGAGACCAAATGGACGTCCACAGAAACAACTACCCCGCGGTGTTGTTGTTTACCCAGAGATTTGAAAATGAGAAAGGAAATCCCTACAGTGAGTTGCAGACAATGCAGATCGTCTCGGCGGCCGGACGAAGTCTCCCACGCAGATCGTCTGCGGCGCTGGTGCGGGCCTACCGCGAGCGCGGCGACCTCTCCGCCCGCGAGCACCTGATCGAGGCCTATCTCCCTCTCGTCGAATCGCTGGCACGGCGCCACGCACACTGCGGCGAGCAACTGGAAGACCTCGTCCAGGTAGGCGCCATTGGGCTGATCAAAGCGGTCGACCGCTTCGATCCGTCACGCGGCGTGGAGCTGGGTGCATTCGCGGTGCCGAACATCCTCGGTGAGATCAGACGGCATCTGCGCGACCGGGCCGACCCGATCCGCGTACCGCGGCGCCATCAGGAGGTCGGTGCCCGGCTGCGGAGTGCACGGCACCATCTCAGCTCCCATCTGCAACGGACGCCTACTTCCCGAGAGTTGGCCGCAGCCGCGCAGATCGACGAGCTCGAGCTGGCCGAGGCGTTACGGGCCGAGCGCGCCCGAGAACCGGTCCCGCTCGAGGATGCTGCAACCACGGTCAGTGCGGAAGACGCCTTCCGCGCGAGCGAAGATCGGCTGGTCGTCTCGAGCTTTATGCGCGGCCTCCATCGTCGCGAGCGGCAGGCCTTGCGCTGCCGGTTCTTCGCCGACATGAGCCAGGACGAGATTGCCGGCCGCCTCGGGATTTCCCAGACACAAGCCTCGCGCTTGATCGCCTCGGGACTGTGGAAGCTTCGAGCCAACTTGGAAGGGAAACCCGGGTTTGCCGCCACTCCCGAGCTAAACTCCTTGCATGGCAACTCCGGACGCCGTCGGGGAGGCGCCGCCCGAGGCCGGCGCACCCAAGCCGCGCGAGCGAACGTCGAGTTATAGCGGTCGGCTCTTGCTGCGCATGCCGGCGAGCCTCCACCAGGAGCTCGCCCGCGCATCCGACCGTGACGGTGTCAGCCTGAATCAGTTCATCACGAGCGCCCTGGCGGGCGCGGTCGGCTGGAAGCGCGAAGACGGCAGAGCGGCTCTCGGCGCCCCAGTGCCAAAGGGACGCTCCCGACGGCTCGCGTTCCTGCTGGCCGCGAACCTCGTGCTCGTTGCCGCGGCTGCGATTGCCGCGATCGCCTTTCTGATCGCCGCCTGGCTCAGGTAACGCGACGGCGCCAGAAGGCGCTCCTCGCCTGCGAGTTGGTCGCCGGCTCCTCTCCAAGCGAACGCGCCGCCGCGAGGAAGTCGTCCCCACGCAGGGTCATCAGCTCGAGCCGCTCGAGCTCGGCCAGCTCGGCTCCCTCCACGCCGGCGAGCCGAAGTGCCTGAGCATTGAGGGCCTGCTCGAAGAGGGTGCGCGAGAAACGCGCATTGCCGAAGCCCTCACCCCTGGCCGCACCGCTCAGGATCTGCCGCAAGACGTCTGAGGCCCCGACGTCGAGGGAGTACTCGTACTCGCCGGCTAGCTTCTCGGTGATCTCGACGAGCTCGTTGGTGGAGTAGTCCGGGAACGTGATCTCACGCGAGAAGCGGGAACGCAGCCCGGGGTTCGACTGCAGAAAGTGGTGCATCAGCCGCGGGTAGCCCGCCACGATTACCACCAGCCGGTGACGGTAGTCCTCCATCCGTTTCAGCAGCGTCTCGACCGCTTCCGGCCCAAAGTCGAGGCGCTCGTCTGCCGGCGCGAGCGAGTAGGCCTCGTCGATGAAGAGAACCCCGTCCAGCGCGCGCCGGATCACACGATCGGTCTTGATCGCCGTCAACCCGACGTATTGGCCGATCAGGCCCGCACGATCCGTCTCGACGAGGTGGCCGCGCTTGAGCAGGCCCATGGCCCGGTACATCTCCGCAAGCAGGCGCGCGATGGTCGTCTTGCCCGTGCCCGGATTTCCGAGGAAGACGAGGTGCTGCGAGGTGGCGACCTCCGGCAGTCCGTGACGCTGCCGTTCGGCCTGCACCTGCAGGAAAGCAACCAGTGCACGCACCTGCTCCTTCACCGTCTCGAGGCCCGTCAGCGCATCGAGCTCTGCCTGGAGCTCTGGGAGTGTCCGTGCCGGCTCGGGTCGCCTGAGCTGGTCCGAGATCCACTCAGTGGGGTCGCCGGCGCCGGTCGTCTGCGACAGCCGTTCGCCCAACACCCGGAGACCGCGGGCGACGTCGTCGAGAGGATTCCTGGCCATCGTGGGAATTCTGCCTTGACCCCCTCGGTTGGGGGTTTTCCGATCAAGTCCACGGCAGGTGAGGCCGATTCGTTAACCTGGTTAACGAAATGCCTGTTCTGACTCTCGACACCACCGCAGTCGCCAATCGGCTCCGCCCGGTCCTCCTGAAGCTGAACAGACAGCTCCGGCGCGAGATCCACTCGCTCGGAGTGACCGGCGGCCAGGTGTCCCTCCTCATCCAGATCAACTACCGACCGGGGATCGGGATCCGCGAGCTCGCCGGGCTCGAGCGCATCTCCGTCCCGGGCATGTCCAAGTTCGTCGCGCGCCTAGAGGAGGCAGGGCTGGTCGAGCGCGCGCCGGTGGCAGGCGATCAGCGCCGCGTGGGCGTGACCCTCACCCCGGCCGGGCACAAGGTTCTCCGCTCAGTCAAGTCGAGGCGGACGGCCTGGCTCGCTGCCCGGCTCAGCCAGCTCGATCCTCACGAAGTCGAGGCAATCGACGCGGCGATCGAGCCGCTCGCCCATCTGCTCGAGGAGGAGCGCGAGTGACGGCCGCGATCCTGCGAGCCGGGGCCCGCACCTTCCTCAGCGTCCGCAAGCACCGCAACTACCGCCTGTTCTTCACCGGCCAGGTGATCTCCAACACAGGGACGTGGATGCAGCGCGTCGCGCAGGCATGGCTCGTCCTCTCCCTGACGCACTCGCCGTTCGCGGTCGGAATCCTCGCCCTCTGCCAATTCCTGCCGTTCACGCTCTTCAGCCTCGTGGCGGGCGTGATCGTCGACCGCCTCGATCCCTGGCGGACGGTGATCGCAACGCAGGTGACGCAGATGCTGCTCGCCGCGGCGATCGCCGCGGTCGCGCTCGCAGGCGTTGCCCAGGCCTGGCATGTCTACTTGGTCGCCGCGTTGATGGGCCTGGTGCAGGTGCTCGACGCCCCGTCTCGTCAGTCGCTGACGTTCCGCATGGTCGGGCCGATCGAGCTGCCGAACGCAATCAGCCTCAACTCCGGACTCTTCAACGGAGCGCGCATCTTCGGCCCGGCCGTGGCCGGCGTCCTGATCGCAACTGCGGGGGCCGGAATCTGCTTCGCCGTCAACGCCGCCAGCTACATCGCCGTGATCGCCGGGCTGATGATGATGAGACCGTCCGAGTTCCATCCGGTGGCGAACCGCGAGCGTCCGCGCATCGTCAAGGGCCTCAAGGAGGGCTTCCGCTTCGCGCGCCAGGACGAGCAGATCTGGCTGATCCTGGTTCTCGTCGCGGTCATGTCCACCTTCTGCCTCAACTTCAACGTTTTGCTCCCGGTACTGGCGAAGCACACCCTGCACTCCGGCCCACAGACGTTCGGCCTGCTGTCGGCGGTGTTCGGTGTCGGGGCGCTGATCGGCGCCCTCGTCTCGGCTCACGTCAGCCGTGCGACCCTCGCCACGACCGCGCTCGGCAGCACCGGCTTCGCCTTGTGCGAGCTCCTGATCTCGCCGCTGCGCTCGACGCTCGTCATCGCGGTGCTGCTGTTCGCCGCCGGTATCTGCTTCACAACCTGGTCGTCCAATTCGAACTCCCTCGTCCAGCTCGCCTCTCCGGACCATCTGCGCGGGCGTCTGATCGGTCTCTACTTCTTCGCCTTCGCAGGGACAGGGACGGCAGGCGGCATCCTCACGGGCTGGCTGACGGCTGCCGGAGGCACCGAGCTCGCGTTCGCCGTCGCGGGCATTGCCGGGATCTCGATCTCCCTCTTCGTCTGGCTCCGCGCTCGAAGCGTGCACATCGTGGAGGAGAGCACGGTCGAAGAGCGGCTGGCCGCTTGACACAATCCTGATCGCGACAGGAGGAGCGATGAAGGGCTGGCTGGCAGTCATAGTCGTAGGCACGCTGGCCCTCGCGGCAGGTGGAGCGGCCGGCGCGCAGGAGCGCCTCAGCGAGGCGCCGGAACGCCCGAACGTCGTCGTCCTCGAGACCGATGACCAGACACTCGCCGAGATGGAGGTGCTGCCGAACGTCCGCCGCCTGATCGGCGCTGAAGGCGTTACGTTCGACAACAACTTCGACTCGTTCTCGCTCTGCTGCCCGTCACGGGCCACCTTCCTCACCGGGCAGTACTCGCACAACAACGGCGTTCGCAACAACGCGCTCCCCGAGGGCGGCTTCGAGAAGCTCGACGGCACGAACACGCTCGCGGTCTGGTTGCAGCGCGCCGGCTACTACACGGTTCATCTCGGGAAGTATCTGAACGGCTACGGGCAGCGGAATCCGCTCGAGATCCCGCCGGGCTGGAGTGAGTGGCACGGCTCGGTCGACCCCTCGACCTACCGCTACTACGGGTACACGCTGAACGAGAACGGCGT
>Ga0070698_100005167_pt1 | contig 14272 bp, 24 predicted proteins | sample KBSK1502metaG_FD_65477 | JGI IMG/M metagenome (GOLD analysis project Ga0070698, IMG submission 65477) | Corn, switchgrass and miscanthus rhizosphere microbial communities from Kellogg Biological Station, Michigan, USA - KBS K1-50-2 metaG | ecosystem: Host-associated > Plants > Roots >...
TGTATTGCAGACGGGTGGCGATCGTCGTGTCGGTGAAGCGGCGCTCGCCATTTTCCTGCAACTGTGCGCGACGATTGGCGATGAACCGGTGCTGCAGGGGACCATCGAGCATCCGCACCGTCACATCTTCGCCCCATACCTCCACTGCATCCTTGAGCGCGTAGACGAGACCCTCTGCGGCCTTTTTGATGAAGCGATGCTTGCGCTTGCTGCGCTTCTGCGCGCGCGCCGCCGCGAGGCGGGCCGCGTAGTACGTCGCCATCACGATCTTCAACGGGAGGTCATACGCGCGCTTCAACCGCTGCGGCAGAGGCCCCGTGGCGTCCTGCGCCACTTGCGCCAGCCAATCGAGGATGGGCTGAACGGCGGTCTGCCCCTCGTGCAACATGGTGCGCACCGTGTGGGTCTCTTCGACGGTGCTCTCACCGCAGGTGCGCGGATGCTCTTGCGCGTAGGCGATCAGCGCCGCGACCGCGTCGCCAACATCTGATTTGCGAGTGCTAACAGTGCGGCGCTGTCGGGCAACGTTGTCGAACCATGCGATTCGGTAATTGGGGAGGCGCCGCTCGGGCTCCGGCTTGAGCAGGTAGTAGCCATCGCGTTCGATGCGCTTCCCATCCGGCCCGTAAACAGCGGGCTCTTTCTTCGCTTCTGCGTCTGACATGCGGCCTCGGCTTCCTTTAGCGCGATGTAGTTGTCGTACTGTCGTTGCGTGACTCGCCAAATGCGCGTACTGATCTTCATACATTCCAGCTCGCGCTTGCGGATGAGCGTCTTCACCATCCGCTTCGTGAGGCGCAGCTTGGCGGCGACCTCGTCGAGCGTGAATTCGTGCTCGGGATTGTGCGTCAGCGCGGGGGTGTTTTCCGTGGAATTTGACATGTGGCTAGGGGTTTTTCGGGGTCTCAGCCGTCAGTGCAGATAGGACGGCGATGCGCCGCCCACCGCAGCCCCCGGAACCAGGGGCAACCATCGGAGACCATCATGAAGCCCAAGAAACCCACTCAGCATTCGCTGCGCCATTCCCCACCCCCCACTCAACGCGCCGCGCGCGGCAAAAAGCCCATCGACCTGACCGAGTCGCTTCCCACGCCCATGCAAGTCGTCCGCGCGGAACTGAAGACGCGCATCATCACGCTCACGAATCAACGGCCGGTGAAAATCCGCGAGGATGAATGGCCCGAGATCGCCGACGCGAGCGGCCATTCCTTCAGGGGCGATCCCGCTCGCATCCAACAGGCGATGGAACAGGGCGAGTGCGATAAATACGTCTTGAAAGTGCGGCAGCACAAAGACGGGCGCTGCATCGTGTATGGCGTGACGATCGCGGCGATTCCGGAATGGAATCAGCCAGCCGGCGGCCACAGCTCTCGGGGCGGCGAAATCATCGAAAAGGGGCAAGACGTTGTCGCGGCGATTCGGCGTATCGGCAAGCATTGCCACATCGACGATAGCGTCATCAGCGAGTGCATCGGCAACATGCCGCCGGTGGAGCTGTAGACCATGCCGTACCTCGTCATCGGCCTGACAGTCACCGAACCGCAGGATTGTGCGTCGGTGGGTGACGCGCTGAGTGCGTCGGTGGATGAGGCGCTGAGAAGCGCACGGGCATTTCTCGAAGAGGGGGCGCGCGTCATTTCCATCGTCAACCTCAAGGACGACCCCGAGATCGAACAATTCCGCACGGGCCGCCTGATCCCTGAGCACTAGAGGGTGAACCGATTCCGTCATGCGGCGCTGTCCTCGGCCCGCATGACGGGATCATTCGCGGCCTCCTGTTGCGAGACCGCTTTCCACCATGACGGCAACCGCTTCGTGCCACTCACGCGATGTGCGTTGATGATGTCTACCGCCGCTGCCGCGACACATTGCGCGCGCGAGTTTCCCGTCTGCTTGTGAAGCACGGTGGCTTTATTTAAGAGCCCGTTGACGCCGCCTCGGGTCAATGACAGCCGCTCGACCGCCGCCTTTTCATCGAGCGCGCCGTTATAGCGTTGGCAGAGATGGCCTAGTCCGTCGATCACCCCGGAGCGGAATCCGGCGTCCCCGAACGCATCGCGGATGATGCGCAAGGTCTTTGCGAGCACATCCGCATCACTGCGCTCATACACGCGCACCAGGGTCCCGACCGCGCTCACCGCGCCCGGCACTTCATCGCGTGAGATCACAAGGTTCTCTTGCTTCAGGACCTTGGCAATCGCCGTCTCGGTTTCGCGTCCCGCCTCGACCCGAATGCGGAACTTGTCGTACGCCGCGACGATGAGCACGTTGTTCAGCCGATCAAACATGTCGGCTTCCTCGGCCTCGCTCAATCCCTGATAGACGCGGCACTCCACTTTCTGAATCTCCCAGCCGACGCCGAGCCATTGCTTCAATGCCTCGATCCGGTGCTGCCCATCGATGATGAAGTAGCGCCCCTCGCGCCAGCTCACCACAGGGATGCCGAAGTCATCGAGATCGAAGTTGGCCAGCAGTTCGTTCACGCGATGCTGTTTCAGCTCGCGTTGCAGTTTCGGGGAGGTCGTCGTCTTGCCCAGGGGAACTTCCTGTACTCGATAGGCGCGATGATGCGCGGTCGTGCGCTTGTTGCTGCTCATGCAATTGCCATCCGTTTCAGGGTCCGCTTCAATGCCTTGATCGGGCGCAGCGATGCCTCGATCGATTGCGCCCAGTCCTTTGCCTCATCCGGCGCGGCCTCGATCAAGAGCCCTTCGATCTCACGCAGGCCGAGCGCCAACCCTTCGAGCGTTGAGACCGTTCCCTCGATCGCCCGGCGCGCATTCAGATGCCGCGACTTGCCGATGCCGGAGATCGCATCCGGTAGCGCGATCCCCGCCTTGTGAGCCAGCTCCGATACGCGATGCGAGGAGAGCCCGATCGCCTTCCCTATTTGCATCGCGCGATTGCCTTCAGCCGCGAGGCGTCGAATGTCCGCAAGCCGCACGTCACGCGGTAGCCGCTGCGCACTCGGCGCCTGGGCGGGCTTCCCTTGTGCTCGTCGATACGCCGTGAAGACGTTCAACTCGCCGCGCTTCAACTGCTGGAAGATTTCCGGCGCGCGTTCCTGGACCGCCTTCGCGTACTGAATGTTCGTCGCGCTCGCCTTGACGATTTGCGCCGCCGCTTCCACCGCTTCCTGCTTCTTGCTGGCCCGTTCCCCCACGGTTGGGGGAACGGGGATCACGAGCCCCCGCTTCAACCCCGCAAGCTGCCGCTGCTTCGCTTCTTCTCGTAGGGCCGGCAACATCTCCACTCCAATCGCCGCGCGTTGTCCATTGCTCAAGTGACGGCGTTCGCCGTTCAAACTCCACGCGAACGCCGTGGGCGAATCGCCGCTGTAGGTGCGAAAGCGCGGCGTGATCCCAAGCTCCATGCATGCTCGATAGCGATTGCGTCCATCGAGGATGCGCCCCTCATACAGCCAGATGTCTTCACGCAATCCATTGGCCGCGATATCCGCCTTGAACGTCGCATACTGCTCATCCGATATCGGCGGGAAGAACTCCGCCGCCGGATGGGCTTGAAGCAGGGCGCCGCTCTCAGTGAGCGGCGCCCGCTCCATCGTGGGAGGCTCGCGCGCCGCCGTCTTCGTACTCCCTTCGACGCTCGCAAGCACGTCCTCACTCCTCACCCGGTCGGCTTCTTCGCTCGCCATGGCCGTTTCGATTCGTTGACGAGGCCGGCGATCACCGCCTGCAGTCGATGAAAGTCCTCGCGCTCGGCGAGCATCACGCACGGCTGTCGATCGGCGAGCACGCGCTGCTTCGTCACGAGCCACTTCACCGCATCGGGCGGCTCAAGCAATCCAAGCAACTGGTGATAGACCGCGAAGAGCCGCGTCACCTCGTAATCCCTCACGCGTCCTCCTCCTCGACGATCGTGACCGGCGCGCTCATCTTCTCGACGTACGCGTTCCAGCCATGCTTGGCGATGTAATAGACATGGAACATCACCATCGTGAACATCGCCGTGCTCAGAAAATCGCCGAGCTTGGTGTTCTCGCTCGTGAATGCGGTGTTGCCGATCGTCGCCGCAATGGATTCGGCGTCATTGTTGTGGGGCAAGCCATCAATGAAGATCGGGTCAGCATCCCGATGCGCAGCGAACCACGCAGCACCCGCACACACGGCGGCACGACACGCATCCTCATAGGCGCCGCCGTATCCCGAGACTTCGTTCATCGAAGCCGTGAACTTGAAAGGACTCACGTGCGCGCATCCTTCCGCAGCTCCGCCGCGATGGCGCGCGCTGCGAGCTTCGTGCCCTTGCTGCTGAAGCCCACCGCTTCGGGCGTTCCGTATTTGAATTCGTAGCGCTTCGCCGCCATGGCGTCGCCAGGATTCGCGCGCAGATGACGACGCAGGCGCCGCTTCGCATTCTTGTCGGTGCGCGCGAACTGGCCCTGGTAGTGAGCCTTGCGCTTCGATGCGCGCAGCGAGCCTTTGGTTTGCTCGGTCATCGCGCCGCCGGCACATCGAACGGGATGTCATCGCTTGCGATGCTCGCCTCATCGTTCGCGGCCTGCTGACGGCGCGCGGAGTCGAGGAGCGAGGTCTCGTAATCGCGCCACGCGAGTTCGACCGCGATCTTGGTGCGCACATTCGGCGGCGTGCGCTCCGCCCCGAGGAACCATTCCAAGTCGCGCGTCGTCATGACGGACCAGGGTGTCTGCGCGAATTTCTTCCCGTAGCCGAAATCGCCGCCCGGCCTCAAAATTCTTGGCTTGCCGTCTGCGCCTTGCGGCACTTCATCCGGGATTTTCGGCGCAACATTGGGCGTCTCCACCCGAGGTGGCGGCGCAGGCTGGCGAGTCGCTTGGGGGGCAGCAGTGTGGGGCTGCTGCTGTGGGTCAGTCCGCTCGCCAGCCTGCGCGCCGACAACTTCATGCGTCTCCGAATCTGGATCATCGCCGCTGAAGGGGATGCAAAACGTTTGCGTGGTCGCGTACTTGTACGCGGTCGCCATGCATTTGTTGGTCGCCTTGTCGCCCGAGTCCATGCTCTCGCCGAAGATCGGGCCAACGACGTGCATCGAGCCATCGTTCGCGGCGATAAAGTCGTAGTCGATCTTCAGCACCGTGTGGAAGAGCGAGCCGCCCGCGCGCGAGGCACGCTCGGTGACTGTCCGTTCTCGGACATGCGGGACGATGATGAGGCCGTGCTTGGAGAGTGATGGCGCGAGCGCGTTCATCACATCATCGACACCGCGATATTGGAAATTCTGCTGCGAGTTGCGCTGATTCTTGGCAACGCCGGCTTTCGCCATGTCCTCCATGACGCGCTTGATTGCCAGAAACACTTCGTTCGACGCTGGCTTTGGCTGTTCGTCCATGCGTGCGCGGCCCCCGATCCCGATACACACAAACATAATGTTTGTATCCCGAGGGCGCCGGACGATAGGCGTGCTCTACAGCAAATGCAAACACAAAATCTGCGCTCTAGAGCCACGCCCTACGAAACGCGCGTGAGCTTTTATACGTATGTTTGCGGGTGACTTGAGCCGAGCGTAGGCTCAGTATCAAGAACGAACCGGCCATTTCGGAACGCAGGCGAACATGGCTGACAGGACGTACAACTATGGCCCGAAGGCCACCTGCGTATCCGTTACGCCAATGCCCACAGCGACGGCAGGTCGTTGTCCCGCGCGTATTCGTCGAACCTCTGCAGCGATGGGAAGACATCCGGCGGGCGCTTGCCGATCACCAGCGCGAAGATGAGCATGTTGATGAGCGGCATCGCCACGCGCGCATGCCGATAGGCCGACCATTGGGTTGCATACGCCGAGCCGCCCAACGGCTGCGCGATCCGCGCAAGGCTTGCGGGAATCAACCACTCCGCCTCGGGACGGTCCTCATTGAAGCGCGTCAGCTCACGCTCGAATGCTTCGCAGTCGGCGCGATCGATGGGCGAAAGCGGGCGGTCAGATAATTTTTTTTTGGCGCTCGCGACCACAGATCGCGAGCTACGCGAACTTGCACTCACAAATGCCCCGATGCAGTAGGCAATGGTGATGGCAGCAGTATAGGGAGAGCGAGAGTGACGCTCAACAACACAAGAGTGGTGCTCTTTAAGCGCAAACAGAGCGTTTGCATTTCAGAAATCGCCACAACTAGAGTCCGCGCGATGGAGGGCGTTCGAGAACTGCGCGAGCGACTTGATATGACGCAAGCCGCGCTCGCGGAGCGATGCGGCTGCCATTGGACAACCGTGAGCCAGATCGAGCGGGCGCGCATGTTGCCGAGCCTTGAGCTATTCGCGCGCTTGGCGTCGGTGCTGAAGGTCTCGCCATCGCGGCTGCTGAAACTTCTGATCACCGGATACCGGCACAAGCCATCCTCGATCGTTGACCTCCAAACAGAGCGAGAGAACCGCAAGGTCGATCACTAGCGCGCGGCGCGCGGACGGGGGCGTCTGGGAATGCACACCGGGGCGGACCGGAGGGGTTGTATTTGTCTCGCGACATTTGAAACCGCGTCCGATTGTCCCGCGCCCCAAACTAGAGTGGCACCCTATTTTACAGTGTGGTGTTACACTCTCCTCCTCGTCGCACGTGGCCGACATAGCTCCACCCTCGGCAGGACGCGCGGCGATTTTTTTGGCAGGAATCGCGGGTCCCCATCTCTACGCTTTGCGGTGATGGTCGGCCCAGTGCTGTCCGCAGGCGTCTCGCGCGAAAGCGCGGGGCCGATGCAACTGCGGACCGGCAGGGTGCGAGCACGGTCCAGACCCAAACTCGGGGACCGTCCCCTCCGACGTGGTGAACCATGATCACCACGTCCACCTTTCGCGGCTACCACGCAATCACCGAAGTCGTCGAGCGGATGAAGCCGCTCGCCGAATGGCTCGATACGAATCGCAAGGACTGCGGCGTTCTCACCGTTCGCCGCCGCGATCTCGATCTTTTGCGTCGCTGGCCCAAAGCCGCTGATCTCTTCGGCATCTACACCATCGGCGAGAAGACATGGTGGCGTGGCTTCGAGCTGCGTCCCGACAACTCCCCGCATCGCTATCCCAACAAGGCCAACCCATGAACACCGACAACGCGGCGCCGGCCGTTCCGCCCGGCATGACCTCCGGTGATATGAGCCTGCTGACGGGGCCATACGTCCCGCTGACCGAGGCCAGAATCGAAGCGCTCAAGGCAGGAATTGCCGCCCACGAGGATCGCTACCAGAACGACTTCCCGAAACTCGTGGATGCATGCGACTACGAAACCAAGCTCGCGGTCGCGTGCTGGGTGATGAAGCACGTCTATGCGCATGCGAAAGAGGGCGGCACCTACCGCTACCTGATCTATCACCGCCTCGGCTTCGGCCCGGATTCGTATGCGCCGATGATGTTTGCGGACGCGCTCAACATCAGCAACGAGTTCACGCTCCCGAGCGAAGGCTCGGAGAGCGATCAGCGCATCGCTCAACTCCTTCACGATCTCTTCATCGACATGCCGGTGAGCGACAAGCGCTCGCAGCTCGTCGACGCCTTTCTGCGCTTCGAGGAGCTGGCGGCCTTCGCGCGCGCCGCCTGCAAGATCATCGACAAGCAGCGCATGGAGCTGTCCCAGTTCAACGAACGCGCAACGGGATGACGCCGATGAGCGCCGACGATCTCCCCATGATGCCGTTCTTCGTCAAGGACTGGCTCGCGGCCACGATGCACTGGCCGTGCGCTGAGCGCGGCGCTTACATCTCGCTTCTCTCGTTCCAATGGTGCAACGGCAGTGTTCCCCCCGATGTTTCACAGCTCGCACGCATTGCCGGAGTGAACGAGGGCGACTTCGAGCGCATTTGGCTCACGGTGGGGGCGAAGTTCGACGCTGATGACACAGGTCTCTTCAATAGACGCCTGGAAGAGCACAGAAAAGAGGCGCTGCGCCTGCGCGATGCGCGCACGCTCGGCGCCACGCTCGCGAACCAGAAGCGTCGCGCTCGGCGTGACGCTGAGCGTGGTTCCACTCCGGTTCCACGCGATGACGCTGAGCGCACGCATCCATCTACATCTACATCTACATCTACATCTTCTGAAGAAGAGAAGAAGACTGCTCGCGCGCGCCCAGCGCGCGCTCAGCGTGTGCTTCGTGGAACCTATGACCTCTCGGCCGATGATGATTGGCTGAACTTCAAGCTCGCCTTCCCCGCTCGCGCCGGGGGGCAGCCCTGGCGTGCGGCGATGAAAGCATGGCGAGCGCGTGTCGCCGAAGGGCACGACCCGAAGGAATTCGTCGCGGGCGCGGAGCGCTACGCCACGTGGATCAAGGCGCGCGGCGATGAGCGCACGGCGTACGTCATGCACGCGAAGACGTTCCTCGGTCCCGAGAAATACTTTCTGCAGGACTGGGACCCGCCGCTCGAAGCCGCGAACGACGAACGGTGGAGCCCGCCGAGCGATGATCTCGCGGAGAGCGCATGATGGACACGCAGCGCGACTTCAAGCCGTTCCAAGACCTCTTGGATGAGCTACACGAGACGCTGCGCAACGGCTTCAAGGCGCCCGATGCGCTGGTGCGCGCATATTGGGACGCGCTCAAGGATGTCTCGCTTGCTGAAGTGCGCTTTCACGTCAAGCGCATCATGGCGACGGCGACGAAACAGACATCGTTCCCGTTGCCGCGCGAGCTGCGAAACCATGCGCACGCGCTTGATACGGCAGGGGATGCCAAGCGCGATGCGTGCGAGCGCGCCAGCATTCGCGGCTGGGAACAGATGCGCGCCGCCGATCCGGTGCGCTGGCGCATCGAGGTCGGGATCGCGCGCGCCGCGCGTGAGCTGGCCACGCGCTCGCCGGATGATCCCGGCTTCGACGATTGGACGAGAGAATTCCAACGATGGGCGAGCGTGCGCTATGCGCCGCGCGCCGAACAAGAACGGGCCTGCGCACGCTACGCCGGCTCATGACGATCGCTACTCACATTCGGGTTGAACGCGGGTACTACCGGCGCCGTTACGCGGCGAACCCGGAGCCGATCATCGCCCGAAACAGTGAGTACAGACGATGGCGTTGCCGCCTTGGGTGGGCTCTCTACCTGATCGACGAGGTAAAAAGGTACTGGGACGCGGAAGCTCACGGAGCGAGCCCGGAGATGCTGAGGTCGATACTGGATTGCCGTCCGACCTCCGAGGAATGGATGACCTATGTGTGCGCTGGTCACAGCAGGCTTTCGACTGGCCGCCCAGCCACGCGAACCCGATCTACTGGATGATGCGACAAGCCGAGGGTGCCCCGCTCCCCGGTGGCGAGGAGGTGATGACCGATGATGTGCTGGCGCTGGATGGCTGTATTCGTCGGAGTCACGAAGCCGTCTATGCGCTGCTCTATGTTTGGTACTGCACGGGTGGATCAGTCGAGCAGAAAGCGTCGCGCTTGAACAAAGGACGCTCAGCTTTCTACAACGACTGGCGCTGCTATCTCGCATATTTGCGCGGCCGTCTTCACCACCTGGGTATCAAGGTCTGAAGGGATCAACCAACGAACTTTGAAGGAATACGGACATGGCAATCTTTGGTTACGACGAAGAACCGGCAACGAAGACGCCGCAAGAATACTGCGCCGAGATCGCGGACTTTTTGGGCGCGAATCGCGACGCCTGGACACAGGGCGCGGCGGCGCGCGACGGATATGGACAGGCATGTGATTCCGATGATTCAGACGCGCGTCGCTGGTGTGCGATTGGGCTCGTCGAAAAATTCGTGCGATGGCCGCACATGCAGAATCGGTGCGTTCGTCTGCTCAGCCGTGTGGTGACGCCGCTCGGTCATAGCGGGCGCTCGCCGGCAGCGTTCAACGACATGCATGGCCGCAAGGTTGACGAGGTAATTAGCATGTTCCGCGCAGCCTCCTATCTGCCGACGCTGCCGGAGGATCAGATGGTGCCGCCGATGCATGAGCCCGTATGTCTATACGGCTTCGGCCAGTCGATCACAGAAGATCAGCCGATGCCGGAGGAGCTGCCGCCATCGGTGTTCGACACGCTCAATCAGGCGTCGGCGACAGCGATGGTGAGCTTCTACGCGACGAATAACGCGATTCCTGTGCTCAACGAGGCGCGCGTCATCGAGGTGCCCAATTGGACCGAGATGATTCTGAAGGGCTCCTACGGCGTCGTGCCGCAGGACATGCTCGTACATCTCGGGAAAGAGACCGTCGCATAGGTGTTGCAAACATTGACGATGTGAACGTGCGGATACTTTAATCCGCTAGCGTTGAATCCCATTTGTAGCGTGTTGCCGCCACGTCTCGATCAATCGAGACGTGGCGGCCCCTTTTCGATGGAGCAAGGACGAATGAAAAAGGGATACATCCTCATTGTGTTCGTATTGGATCGCTCGGGCTCGATGCAGGGCATTTGGGATCAGACCATCCTCGGCGTAAATCGCTACTTCGACAGTCAGCGTCACCAGTCGGGCGACTGCCATGTCACGCTCGCGCAATTCGATGACGTGTATGAGCTGATCTACAACTGCGTGCCGATCGCGCACTTGGCGCCGCGTTCGCGCGAGAACTACATCCCGCGCAACATGACGGCGCTCCACGATGCGATGGGTCGCACGATCGATGAGGTCGGCAAGCAGCTCGCGGCGCTTCCCGAACATGAACGTCCCGAGCGGGTGCTGTTCGTGACGCAAACGGATGGCTTGGAGAACGCGAGCCGCGAATACACCGCTGAGATCGTGCGCAACAAGATCGAACATCAGCGGCAGGCGTATCGGTGGGAGTTCGTGTTCCTCGGCGCCAATCAGGATTCAATCCTGATCGCGCGCAATCTCGGGATCAGCGTCAACTCGACGATGACCTACGCGGCGAATGACATCGGCACGCTCGCGGCGATGGATTCGCTGGCGATCCATACGAATTCATATCGGCAGGGCACCGCACAGGCTGTGAACTTCACGCGCGGCGAGCGCTTGTTCCAGGCAAGCGTTGGCGCCCATGCTGACGCCGCGAATGATCCGAACATCGACACGCCGGATGACGTAGCCAAGAGCGCGTGAACCCTGATTCGTCCTCCGAACCGTAGAACAATCGAGCAATCTGTCACAGCGCGCAGCGACAGCAGTTCGCGATACTTGCCGTGTCCTTAATTCAAGACGGGAGTATCTGCGATGCCAAGTTTGTCGAAGATGCCCAGGCGCCGGCTGCAGCCGGGCGATCGTGTAACGCTCAAGGGCGCGGACTGCGGGTCTAGTGAAGTTGCGAAGGGTGTTCCGCGCGGTGCAGTCAAACACGGTTACGTGGTCCTGCGGTGGGAGCTGCTCGGAAGTCGATGCCATCAAGTTCGGGCGCTCGTGAAGTTGCCGGCGCTGCGGAAGGTCGCCTAGCGTTTCGGTTGGAACGGCCCCAGCACTCGTGTGGAGCTGCTGGGGCCAACCGTCGTGATCGGCGTGCAAGCGGATTTTGATATCCGGGCCAGTTCAGCTCAGGCGTCCGCGTGCCCTACCTTGCTGAGTGCTGAGGCCATGTCGGCCAGACGGATCAGATTGGTACTCATGTTCGCGCCGTCCCCGGCTCTGACACGCGTGCCTTCGCCTCGGGGACGATGATCGCGATGTTCCCGAGCACGACCCGATTCGCGAAAGTCTCCGGTCGTGTAAGCAGGCGGGTCGCTTTCCGATTGATGCGCAGCTTCAACCGCTCTCCATTTTCATCCACGAACGCCTCTCGCTCGTGATCCTCGTATCGGACGATAGTGGGCGCGATCATTGCGCGTCGGTTGCCGCCGCCGACTGCGCGCTGAAGCTGTTGGAGTCTTCCCCCGGTTATCAACGGCTCACTCGTAACCGTACCGTCCGGCGTGATGACAACGAGCGTTCCCTTTTTGACGCGTCTCATGATCTTCGTATCCTTCGTTGTGGTGTGTGTTTCGGACTACTAGACCTAGACCTTTTCTCCATCGACGATTGTCGAGGCGAACTTGTCGATAGCGACCTGACCCTTCTCTCCGATGCGCCCGGTCCTGTGTACGTCCTCGAACAGAGCGCGCGCCATATCGGGGGCCGATACGATCAGGGCGCGGATCACGCCCTGCCATTCGAGCGAGAGCTTCGAGAGATCGACTTCGCAGACGACCTGCGAGTTGAGCGGGATCGTGCCATCTCCATTGCAGGTGATGAGCATGTCTCCTCGCCATTGCAGATGCAGGTCGTCAATGACGCGGAGCGCGTCGTTGAAAATCTTCCGTTGATCCATGTTGCGGTACCTCGTTGTTGTGTTCGCGGTGTGGGTCATTGTATCACATGACGAGTGGCACTCTAGATCGGCTGTATCGACATCGAGACATCATTTGTCCCTCTTGGGTAATGTCCTCTGCCATAGGGCGCGAATCTCCCGGTCCCACGTGATGAGCGCGAGCACGAATGAAGACGCGGGCATTCGGACGCCATTGGCGTATCCCTTGCGCCGTTTCTCATTCTCGTAGTCGTTGATGTTTTGCGCGTTGACACCGATCGGCTCGGCGAACCGTTTCGCCGTGCAGGGCTCGCCTGAAATGAGGATCGATTCGCGAAACGCGCGCAATAGGGTGCCGCTCGGCTGCTCAAACGGAATTGTCCCGTTCTTGGTAAGGCTCTTGAGGACAGCGCTCCGAAATCGAGTTAACTCGCTGGCGCTCATTGTCGGGTGTCTCCTGTTTGGTTGAATGCGTGCATGCGATGACGCGCCCGAAGTTATCGGGCGTGTCATCTGGTGCGCTCACTCGACGGTGGCGTGGTTGTAGTGGAACGTAACCGTGCGGTATTTGTCCGCCGCTTCGGCGAACGCGCGTGCCTCGGCCGCTTGCTGCTCGAATGTTTGACACAAGCGCTCGCGAGCGTCGAGAGCGCCAGGGCCTTCGAGCAGCATCGTTCGGGCACAAAAGTCGAATTCTCGGGCTGCGACATTCAGCGCGTTGATCAAGCTGTCAACGTCGTGGTCTTCGATCCGCAGCTTGCCCGGCGGAGTGTGGCCGGTGAACTCGCGCTCGCCACGCGCATCTGTGATCAGGTCGTGATAGTGCATCCGACCATTGCGTTCCCATCGCGCCTCGACAATGCCGTAGCGTCCCATCGATTCGGCTTTGAGTTGTTCCTCACGGCCGCCTTCGCCCTTGATAGCCGCGAAGTAGGCTTTTGCTTCTTCCTTGGCAATGTGCTCAGCGGTGGCGCGATCCACCTGAGCCGATGAGCTGGGCGTGTAACGAGGCGCCACGTGGTAGTGAGCGTTGTGGTAGTCGGTTCGCATAGCTTCTCCGTGTTGTGGGTTGATTCTCAATCGGTGGCGCGCATCCAGCACGCCACCTGTTGAGCATCACTGCTCGCGTCAGGATTCCGACTCCCACGTGACGCCGAGGCTTGCCCACTCGGCATAGGTCACGTGCAGCTCTTTGTCTTTGTGTCGTCCCCACAGTGCGGGCTGTGCTTTCTCGCCGTGTTTCGGGCATCGATGGTCCACTAGCGCACTCACCGGGAAGCGCGTCGTCGATTCGGCTTCCCATGTCGTCCCCGTCGATGCGCAACTCTTCTCGCGATCCTCGGGCGACATCTTGCACATACAGGTGCCCGCGCCCGGCTTGCCCTTCGCGCCTTCGAGTTTGGAAACGCGCGTTTTCAGCTCGTTCAGTTGGATGTGAATAAATGCAATGTCGTTATCGCTGACGCCCATAGTGTTCTCCGTGTTGTGAGTTCATTCTCAATCGGTGGCGCGCATCCAGCACGCCACCTGTTGAGCCATCACTTCCCTCGCTCTCGCCGAGCACATTGCATCATGTACGCGCGCGCTTGCTTGCCATCGGCGGGGAACTCGCGTGCGCCAGCGTTGACGAGGCGATGACCCGAGGTCGGGTGCTTCGGATCGCGGCGGCAGGCGAGTTCCCACTTGCCTTTCCCCTTGTAGTGCTCGGCGCTATCGGATAGCGAGCAGTGACCGATCGGCGCGCGATAGATAAGGCAATGGATGGTGCGACCTCCCTGTTCGACTGAGCTGGTGAAGTAGTTGTACATCTTCGACATGGACAGTTCCTCGTGTGGCTTGCGGTGTTCAATTCATGCGGGCGCTTTGTATGCATCGCCCACGGTGACGAAGTCGCCCGTTTGCTGAAACTTAATCAGCAACTCCGCCACTGCCGAGGGGAGTTCAAACATGACGCGCTTCGTCGCGCCGCCCTCGGCGTATTCGCTGATATCGAAGGACAGGTTCCCATTGTCCCAGCGGTCGACGGTCACTTGGAGTACGCCGGCCCCTCGCTTCCAGTGCGGTGAGTGTGTGCCGTTGTGAAGGCGTAGGCGCTTGCTGTTCTCAGTGATCGG
>Ga0070698_100005168_pt1 | contig 14271 bp, 11 predicted proteins | sample KBSK1502metaG_FD_65477 | JGI IMG/M metagenome (GOLD analysis project Ga0070698, IMG submission 65477) | Corn, switchgrass and miscanthus rhizosphere microbial communities from Kellogg Biological Station, Michigan, USA - KBS K1-50-2 metaG | ecosystem: Host-associated > Plants > Roots >...
CCGGACCTGAGCCGTCGCCCGGACCTGAGCCGTCGCCCGGACCTGAGCCGTCGCCCGGACCTGAGCCGTCGCCCGGACCTGAGCCGTCGCCCGGACCTGGCCCGTCGCCCGGGCCTGACCCGCCCGCCGGGCCTGAGCCGTCGCCCGGGCCTGACCCGCCCGCCGGACCTGACCCGCGCCCGGTGCCCGGCTCGTCGCCCGGACCGGGCCGGCCAGTCGCAGCCGGCCCGGCGGCTGTCAGCTGCCCGGCGGCCGCACCGGGTGACGGCCACGAGATCGTGACATCCAGCCAGCTCGGCGCTAGCCCTTCGACCAGCCCGCCGCCCCATTCCACTACGGTGACCGAGCGATCCAGGTCGGCGTCCAGGTCCAGGTCGTCAACCTCGGCGGGGCTGCCCAGCCGGTAGGCGTCGGCGTGCACGAGCGCCGGGCCGCCGCGCAGCGGGGGGTGGATACGGGCGATCACGAACGTGGGCGAGGTTACCGGGCCGCGGACGCCGAGCCCTTCGCCGATGCCCTGAACCAGCGTAGTCTTCCCGGCGCCGAGCGGGCCGTTCAGCACGACCAGGTCCCCGGGCTGCAGCAGCGCCGCCAGCCGCCTGCCCAGGGAGCGCATCCGCGCCGCCGTCGGGACGCTGACCTCCGCCTGCGGGCACGGCGCGGGCTCGCCGCCGGCCGGGATCAACGGCTGGCCCGGCGGCGCCACCGCCCGTTCGCGCCGCCAGCGGCCGCCACCTCGGTGACCAGGCCGGTGATCGCCTCGTTGACCTCCGCTGGCCGCTCCAGGATGACCACGTGACCCGCGCCGGGCAGCTGGATCAGCTTCGCGCCGGGAATCTCCGCGGCAAGCCGGTCGGTCAGCCGGGCCGGGACCAGGCGGTCCTGGTCTCCCGTCAGCACAACGACTGGCACGCGGCCGAGCACGTCCTGTACGGCTTCCTTATCGTGCGCGCGCAGGGCGAGGAAGAAGTCGGCGACCACATTGACGGGCGTGGCGCGGATCATGAGCTCGAGGAAGTCCACCAGCGCCGGGCTGACCCGGCCATCACCGAAGCCGATGTACTTGGTGCCGAGGAACGCAAGATCGCCAGCCGCATGACGGCTGCGCTCGACCAGCGCAGCAGGCCGTCCCTCGCTGACGCTCCGCAGCAGTGGCGCGGCGGCCAGCCGCGCTACCGGCTGGAGCGGTCCTGGCAGCCAGGCGGTGGGATCGACGCCGCTCGCCGCGGTCGAGATCAGCACCACCCCGATGATCTTCGTACCGAACAGGCCGGGGTATTGATCTGCAAGCGCCATGATCGTCATGCCGCCCATGGAGTGGCCGACGAGCACGACCGGGGCCCGGCCCGGCGCAACGGCCCCGAGCACCGTGTTCAGGTCCGCGCCGAGCTGATCGATACTGACATGATCGGGACCTGACCGGCCGGACCTGCCGTGACCGCGCTGGTCCCAGAACACCAGCCGGCCGATGCCGCCGAGATCCCTGCGCTGGTAGTGCCAGCAGTCCTGGTTCAGCGTGTAGCCATGGCAGAAAATCACCGTGACCGGCGCATCGTCCGCCCCGTTGATCTCAACATGCAGAGGTACGCCGTCGTCGGCGAGCACGGTAAGAGAGCGGCCGCGCAATGTGCCGAGCGGCTCCGCCGCCTCCGGATCCGGCCGCAGCCGCTGCCGTCCGACCGCTATCTTCTCGGCTGCGATGACGGCACCCGTCCCTGCCGCCAGCGCGCCGACGGCCAGGCCTGCTACCCCGGTGATCCGCCGCCACCTGGCCATCTGACCTCCTGCTACGTGCCAGCCCTCCGAGCCGCCGTCAGCTCAGGCGACTTGGTTACGCCAGAGTAGCTTCTGGGTACCCGGCCGGCGAACCTCGTCACGATCTCGTAGGACAGCGTGCCGAGCGCATCCGCCCACTGCTGGGCGGTAGGCTCCCCCGCGTCCCCGGGGCCGAACAGCACCACCTCGTCGCCGGTCGAGACGGCCGCGTCACCGAAATCCAGCACGAACTGGTTCATGCAGACGGTGCCGGCGATCGTCCAGCGCCGCCCGCGAACCTGCACCTCGGCCACGCCCGACGCATTCCTCGGTACTCCCTCGGCGTATCCGAGCGGCACCAGGCCGAGCGTGGCGCGGCCAGTGGTGACGTGGCGGTGCCCGTAGGACACGCCAGTTCCCGGCGGCACCTGCTTGACCTGGATCAGCCGCGCCCGCAGGGTCATGGCCGGCCGCAGCCAGCCTGGCAGCTTGCCGGGCAGGGTGGACAGGCCGACCACCGCACCGCCCGGGCGGACCAGGTCGAACCAGGTCTCCGGCAGTGTCAGCGTGGCCGGGGTGTTGGCGAGATGACGTACCTCGGGCCTGGCGCCCGCCTGCTCGGCCAGCGTTACCGCGCTGCGGAATGCGGCAAGCTGCGCGCCGATCGAGGCATGCCCTGGGATGTCCGCACAGGCCAGGTGCGACCAGATGCCGGTGACCTGGACATGTCCGGCCGCCTGGGCGGCCAGCGCGGCCGCGACCAGGGCCGGCCAGTCCTCGGCGGTCGCGCCGCCCCTGGACATGCCCGTGTCGGCCTTCAGGTGCAGGCGCGCGGGCCGGCCTGCCCGCTGGGCGGCGGCCGCGACCTGGCCGACCAGCTCAACAGACCCGGCGGACAGGTCAACGCTGTGCCGGATGGCCTCCTCGTGCGCCGCGCCCGGCGCGCCGAGCAGGCACAGCACGGGGACCGTCAGGCCGGCCTGCCGTAGCGTCAGGGCGTCCCCGATCTGGACCACGCCAAGCCAGTCCGCGCCGCCCGCGACGGCCGCCCTGGCGGACGGGATCATTCCGTGGCCGTAGCCGTCGGCCTTGACCACGGCCATCAGCTGCGCGCCGCCGACGTGCCGGCGGAGCGCCGAGACATTCGCCTTGATCGCGCCCAGCTCGATGAGCGCCTCCGGGTGACCATCCATGACGTCCCAGTGTGCCAGCAGCCGCCTGCCGCGGGCCGGTTCTGCGCGATCGGCACGGACGTGATAAGCACAGGACATGGTCGAACTCATTCCCCGGCAGGTACTTTTCGGCAATCCCGAGCGCATCAGCCCCCGGATCTCCCCGGACGGAACCCAGCTGGCGTGGATCGCGCCGAGCGATGGGGTGCTGAACGTCTGGGTCGCCCCGGCGAACGCGGGCCGAGACGAGGGAATCGACTGGACCGCCGCCCGCGTCGTGACCGACGACACCGACCGGGGCATCCGCATGTTCGCCTGGGCACACGACGGCAGGCACCTGCTGTACCTGCAGGACACCGGCGGCGACGAGAACTGGCGCCTGCACGATGTCGACCTGGCCACCATGCAGCGGCGTGACCTCACGCCCTTCGACAAGGTCCAGACGCAGCTCATTGCCGCGGAGAAGAAGTTCCCGACCGAGATCCTGATCGGGCTGAACCGGGACAACCCGCAGCTGCATGACGTCTACCGGCTCGACCTCACCACGGGCGGGCTGACGAAGGAAGTCGAGAATCCCGGGTTCGTTGGCTGGACCGCCGACAGCCAGCTTGTGGTGCGCGCCGGGGTCGCGCCGCAGCCCGACGGCGGCCTTGTCGTGATGATCCGCGACAGCGCCGATGAGGAATGGCGGCCGCTGCTGTCCATCGAAGCAGAAGACGCGCTGACCAGCGGGCCGATCGCGTTCAGCGAGGACGGCGCGTCGATGCTTGCGCTCAGCTCGGTCCAGGCGAACACCGGCAGGCTGGTCCGCCTGGACCTGGCGACGGGCGGCACCGAGGTGCTCGCCGAGGATCCGGACACTGATGTCACCGATATCAGGCTGAACCCGGACACCCGCGAGCCGCAGATCGTCACCTTCCTCAAGGACCGGTCCGAGTACCGGGTGCTCGACCCGGACGTCGAGGACGATCTGGCGGCGATCCGGGCGCTGCACCCGGGCGATCCGTCGTTCGACAATGCCGACGACGCCGATGCGACCTGGCTGGTCGGGTTCACCAACGACACCAGCGCGGTCTCGTTCTTCAGCTATGACCGGGAGGCCCGCACTGGCCGGTTTCTGTTCGAGACCCGCCCCGAGCTGTCCCGTTACGAGCTGGCGCCCATGGAGCCTTTCTCCTTCGCCGCCAGGGACGGCCTCACCATGCACGGCTATGCCACCTTCCCGCCCGGCGCCGGCCGGGCCCGGTTGCCGATGGTGCTCAACGTGCATGGCGGCCCGTGGGCACGCGACGCCTGGGGCTTCAATCCCGAGGCACAGTGGCTGGCCAACCGCGGCTACCTGTGCGTGCAGGTGAACTTCCGCGGCTCGACCGGCTACGGCAAGGCGTTCGTCAACGCCGGCGACCGGGAGTGGGGCGGCCGCATGCACGACGACCTGGTGGACACGGTGGCCTTTGCCACCGGCCAGGGCTGGGCTGATCCCGGCCTGGTGGCGATCTACGGCGGCTCTTACGGCGGCTATGCCGCGCTGGCCGGGGCGGCGTTCACCCCGGAGCTGTTCCGGTGCGCTGTCGACATCGTGGGGCCGTCCAACCTGAAGACCCTGATCGAGACTATCCCGCCGTACTGGGCTCCGATGATCTCCCTGTTCCACCGCAGGGTGGGCGACCCGGCAAAGGACGCCGAGTTCCTCTGGTCCCGGTCGCCGCTGTCGCGGGCGGACAACATCAGCATTCCGCTGCTCATCGCACAGGGAGCCAACGATCCCCGGGTGAAGCAGGCCGAGTCAGAGCAGATCGTGGCCGCGCTGAAGAAGGCCGGGATCGACCACGAGTACCTGCTGTTCCCCGATGAGGGACACGGCTTTGCCAAGCCGGAGAACCGGCTGCGTTTCTACGCCGCGGCCGAGCGTTTCCTGGCCAAGCACCTCGGCGGGCGGGCCGAGGAGTAACGCGCCCCGGGCCGGGGGCGCGCGCCGAGCCAGCGAATAGCCGCCGCGCGGGCGGATGCACGCGCGCGGCTGGCCGGTGCACGCCGCGCCCGGGCGGCCCGGGCAGGCCCTGATCAGCCGGCGCTGCCCGCGGCCATCCGGATGGCCGCGGGCAGCGCGTCGATCAGGTCAGCGGCGCCGATCGGGGCGCCAGCGGCCAGCGAGCGGCCAGCCGCCACCGCCCGGCCGGCTCCGGCAGCCTGCTGCGCGGCAGCCCCGGTCGCCGCCAGCCTGGCCGCCATGCCGTGCAGGTACGCGCCAACGGCCGCCGCGTCCGCCGGGGCCAGGCCCTGCGCGAGCAGCGAGCCGGCCAGCCCGGAGAGCACGTCGCCGGATCCCGCGGTGGCGAGCCAGCCGGTGCCGGTGGCGTTCACCAGCACCGGCGGGTTGCCCACTGCGGTGGCGATCACCGTGGTCGATCCCTTGAGCAGCACGGTCACGCCCAGTTCGGCGGCCGCTCTCCTGGCGTGCTCAAGGCGCCTGGCCTCGACCGCCGCCCGGTCACATTGCAGCAGCCTGGCCAGCTCGCCGGCGTGCGGCGTGATCAGCGTTGGCGCGGAGCGCGGCAGCAATTCCGGGTTAGCCGCGAGCACGGTGATCCCGTCCGCATCGACGAGGACCGGCAGGCTGGTCGACATTACGCCGGCCAGCTGCGCTGCCGCCGACGGCTCCGTTCCAAACCCAGGGCCTGCCACCCATGCCTGCACCCGGCCTGCCTCGGCTACCGCCCGCCCAGCGGGCACGTCGCCGCCGACCACGGTGATCACTGCCTCCGGCCAGTGCTGCCGCACGACGCTGGCTGCCTGCTCAGCCGTGACCAGCCGGACCATCCCGGCGCCGCCGCGCACGGCGCCGCCGACAACCAGCACGGCAGCGCCAGTGAACCGGCTGCTGCCAGCCAGGATCCCGAGTACGCCGCGGCGGTACTTGTCAGATTCCGCGGTCGGCCGGGGCAGCAGCGCCGCGACATCCGAAGCCTGCAGCGCGGCGACGCTGGCCGGGGCGAGGCAGGGGCGCAGACCGATGTCGATCAGCTGAGCCGCGCCGGCATGCGTCGCGCCGGGATCGATGAGCAGGCCCGGCTTCCAGGTACCGAATGTCACTGTCGCGTCTGCCCGGATGGCGGCACCCGGCACCTCGCCGGTGTCGGCATCGATCCCGCTCGGCAGGTCGACCGCGACCACCAGGCCGCTCGAGGCCCCCGCCCGCGCCGCCAGGGTCGCGGCCGGCTCCCGCAGCCCGCCCCGGCCGCCGATGCCGAGCAGGCCGTCGATGATCAGGTCAGCGCCGTTGATCAGGCCCGCCGCGCCGTCGGCCGCGGCGTCGGTAACCCGGCCCCCGGCGCCGCGCAGTGCCGCCGAGCCGCCGGGGTGCGTCTTCGGCCCGGTGCTGATCGCCGTCACGACCGCGCCGCGGCGGGCCAGCAGCGCGCTCGCGTAGAGCGCGTCGCCGCCGTTGTCGCCGGTCCCGGCGAGGACGACGATCCTCGACCCGTACACCTGCCCGAGCAGGCCGGCGCAGGCCGAGGCCAGGCCTGCCGCCGCGCGCTGCATCAGCATTCCATCGGGCACTCTTGCCATCAGCGCGGACTCGGCTGCGCGCACGTCCGCGACCTGGTGGGCATTTCTCATGACTCGGCCACCACCATCGCCACGCAGAGGCCGCCGTCGTGACTGAGCGAGAGATGCCAGCTGCGGATGCCTAGCCTGGCGGCAGCGGCCGCGACGGTCCCCCGGACCTCAAGCAGGGGACGTCCCCGCTGGTCATGGACCACCTCTACGTCGGTCCACTGCAGCCCGCCCGGGCCACCGAGTGCCTTCGCGACGGCTTCCTTCGAGGCGAAGCAGGCCGCCAGCGAGGCAGCCGGCCCATCCTGTTCGCCTTTAGCGAACAGGCGGGCGCTCAGGGCCGGGGTCCGCCGCAGGGCTTCCTCGACCCGGGCGATGTTTGTGATGTCGACGCCGATTCCTACGATCATCTGACCAGCCTGCCACGCCGGCCGCTGGCCCCGGCCTTTGCCCCGCGCCTGGCATGCTGGGCGCCGCGCGCAGATGGCGCCAGGAAACTCGCTTGCGGTGCTACCGCCCGGCGCCTAGCGTCCGGCCATGGCTGCTCTGATCAAGACCGTCACCTTTGACTGCTCGGACGCGCTCGCGCTGGCCCGGTTCTGGGCCGCGGCCCTCGGATCGGACGTCGACGAGGACTCGTCCGTTTCGCGTGCCTATGTCGAGGCCGCGGGCTGGGGCGGGCCGAACATTTGGTTCGTCCAGGTGCCGGAGCCCAAGACGGCCAAGAACAGGATGCATTTTGACCTCCGTGCGCCCGGCGATACCGCCGAAGAGGTCAAGCGGCTGGTCGCGCTCGGTGCAAGCATGGTGCGGCACTACACAGCGCACACTATGATGCGGGACCCGGAGGGCAACGAGTTCTGCGTTGAGCCCGGGCCAGCCGCCACGCCTGGCTGACGTAACGAAACTCGAGCAGCGAATGCACGCCATCCGCCGCGAGGCCGGACGGGGGCACACCCGCCCGGGGGATTCACTCCACGGTGACGGACTTGGCCAGATTGCGGGGCTGGTCCACGTCGTGGCCCTTGGCCGCGGCGAGCTCGCAGGCGAACACCTGCAGCGGCACCGTCGCCACCAGGGGCTGCATGAGCGTGGGCACGACTGGCAGCTCGATCAGGGTATCCGCATAGGGCGCCACCACTTCGTCTCCCTCGTCGGCGATGACGATGGTGCGCGCGCCGCGGGCCCTGATCTCCTGGATGTTCGACACGATCTTGTCGTGCAGCGCCGAGCGCCCGTCCAGGGACGGCACGATCACGACGACCGGCAGCCCCTCCTCGATCAGCGCGATCGGCCCGTGCTTGAGCTCGCCGGCCGCGAACCCCTCGGCATGCATGTAGGCGAGTTCCTTGAGCTTCAGCGCGCCTTCCAGCGCAACCGGGTAGCCGACATGCCGGCCAAGGAAGAGCACGCAGCGCTCGCCGGCCAGTTCCTGGGCCACCGCACGTACCGGGCCCATCGCGTGCAGCATCCGGTCCACCGCGGCGGGCATCAGCTGCAGCTGATCCATCACCGCGCTGACCTCGTCGCCGTACATGGTGCCGCGCACCTGGGCCAGGTAGAGCGCGACCAGGTAGCAGGCGACCAGCTGGGTGAGAAAAGCCTTCGTGGACGCAACGGCGATCTCGGGCCCGGCGTGGGTGTACACGACCGCATCGCTTTCCCGCGGGATGGACGAGCCGTTCACGTTGCAGATAGCGATGACGCGGGACCGCTGCTCGCGGGCATGCCGGACCGCCATCAGCGTGTCCATCGTCTCGCCGGACTGGGAGATCGCAATGACCAGCGTCGACCGGGTCAGGATCGGGTCACGGTAGCGGAACTCGCTGGCTAGTTCGACCTCGCACGGGATCTCGGTCCAGTGCTCGATGGCGTACTTCGCGATCATCCCGGCGTGATAAGCCGTCCCGCAGGCCACGATGATGATCTTGTCAACGTCCCGCAGCTCATCGTCGGACAGCCGCATCTCGTCGAGGGTCAGCAGGCCGTCCCGGCCCATCCGGCCGAGCATGGCGTCGGCGATCGCGCGCGGCTGCTCGGCGATCTCCTTCAGCATGAAGTACTTGAAGCCCGCCTTCTCGGCGGCCGACACGTCCCAGTCGACGTGATAGTCGCCCCCCTGCGCTGGCACGCCGTCGAAGCCGGTCACCGTGACCCGGTCGGCCCGTACCTCGGCGACCTGATCCTGGCCGAGCTCAACCGCCTCCCTGGTAAAGGCAATGAACGCCGAGACATCACTGGCCAGGAAGTTCTCGCCGTCACCGCGACCGACCACGAGCGGGGAATTCCGCCGCGCGCCTACCACCGCGCCAGGATCCCGTACATCCACCGCGACCAGCGTGAATGCGCCCAGCAGCCGCTGGCAGACCTGGCGCATCGCGACCGCGAGCGAGCCAGCCGCCGGGGCACCGGTCCCAGGCACGTCGGCCATCGCCGCCATCTGATCTTCGATGAGGTGCGCGACGAGCTCGGTGTCGGTCTCAGAGGTCAGTTCGTGGCCGCCGGCCTCGACCTCGGTGCGCAGCGCGGCGAAGTTCTCGATGATTCCGTTGTGCACTACCGCCAGGTGGCCGCCGCAGTCGGTGTGCGGGTGCGCGTTCGGGTCGGTGGGCGGCCCGTGGGTAGCCCAGCGAGTATGGCCAAGGCCGACGCTGCCTGCCAGCGCTGGACGTTCCGCCAGCGCGGACCTGAGGTTGCCGAGCTTGCCCGCGCGCTTGGCCCAGCTGAGCTTGCCGCCTGCCATGACGGCGATGCCTGCCGAGTCGTAGCCCCGGTACTCGAGGCGGCTGAGGCCCTCAAGGACGACATCCAATGCCTGCCGGTGGCCTGCGTACCCCACGATTCCGCACATGACCGTCAGGCTAGTGCCTGATTCCCGGCACCCGCCTCAGGAACGCTCAGCTACGAATTAATTACTGCATGTAATTAGACATGTCACCGCGGCACCGGCGATACGGGAGTAACCGGCTCAGCCGAGCGTGCTCACCGCGTCGGCGAGGCGCTGCGCCACCCGCTGCGCCTGGCCCGCATCGAGCGCCTCGACCATGACCCGGACGGCGTGCTCGGTCCCGCTCGGGCGGACCAGCACGCGCCCAGACGTGCCAAGCTCTGCCTCCGCAGCCTCGACGGCGGCCTTCAGCTCGGCAGAGGAGGTGACCAGGGCCTTGTCCACGCCGGGCACGTTGATGAGAACCTGCGGGTACCTGGCCATTACCCGGGCCACCGCGCTCAGCGGCCGGCCGCTCCTGGCCAGTACAGAGAGCAGCTGCAGGCTGGTCAGCAGGCCGTCGCCGGTCGTGGCGTGGTCGAGCAGGATGACATGGCCGGACTGCTCGCCGCCGAGCGCGAACTTTCCCTCGCGCATTGCCTCAAGCACGTACCTGTCCCCCACCGGGGTCTCCACCACGTCGATGCCAGCCGCTTGCATCGCCTTGCGGAACCCGAGATTGGCCATCACGGTTGTCACGACCGTGTCACCCGCCAGCTGCCCGGCATCCCGGAGCGCCAGGGCAAGCACGGCCAGGATCTGGTCGCCGTCGACCACCTGACCGTCCGCGTCGATGGCGAGGCAGCGGTCCGCGTCGCCGTCGTACGCGATCCCGGCGTCGGCTCGGTGCGCCGTCACGGCCGCCTGCAGCCCCCCTAGTGACGTGGAGCCGGAGCCGTCATTGATGTTCAGCCCATCGGGCTCCGCGCCGATCGCGAGCACATCCGCGCCCGCCCGGCGAAGCACCAGCGGCGCCAGTTCAGAGGCGGCCCCGTGGGCGCAGTCGACCACGACCTGGAGTCCGGCGAGCGGCTGCTCGCCGGACGGCAGCTCGCCGCCCGGGCCGGCCAGCGTCGAGAGCAGGTGGGCCAGGTAGCTCTCCGTGTCGTCAGCGGCATCCCGGACCCGGCCGAATCCGCCGCCAGGCAAGCGGGCGTGACCGGCCGGCCCGGTGCCGGGCCCGGACCGGCCGTGCAGCCTGAGCTCGATCTCGTCCTCGATGACATCCGGCAACTTCAGGCCGCCGAGCGCGAACAACTTGATCCCGTTGTCAGGCGCCGGGTTGTGACTGGCGGACAGCATGACGCCGAGTTCGGTGCCGAGATCGGCCGTCAGGTACGCAACGGCCGGCGTCGGCACGACGCCGAGCCTGAGCACGTCCACGCCGGAACTGGCAAGCCCCGCGACCACGGCGGCTTCAAGGAACTCGCCCGACGCCCTTGGATCACGCCCCACAACCGCGGCCGGCCGGCGGCCGGCCGAGCGCGCAGCGGCAAAGGCGCCCATGCCGTCGAGTACATCCGCCGCGGCGGCGGCCACGTTCATGGCCAGTCCAGCGGTGAGATCACGGCCAGCGACGCCGCGAACACCATCGGTACCGAACAGCCGGCCCACGGATACGCCCCCTGGTCTTCCGGTACTGCCGCGCGGACCTGGCGTCAGCGCTTTGAGTACTGCGGCGCCTTGCGGGCCTTCTTCAGGCCGTACTTCTTGCGTTCCTTGACCCTGGCATCCCTGGTCAGGAAGCCGGCTCGCTTGAGGGTCTGCCGGTTTTCCGGGTCGACAAGCGTCAGTGCCCTTGCGATCCCCAGTCGCAGTGCGCCAGCCTGGCCGGTGACGCCACCGCCAGTGATCCGGGCCACCACGTCAAACTGGTCTTCGGCGCCCAGCGTCACGAACGGCTCGCTGATCAGCTGCTGGTGCACCTTGTTGGGGAAGTACTCATCAAGCGGCCGGTCGTTGACCCGCCACTGCCCGGTTCCTGGCAGGATGCGGACGCGCGCGATGGCCTCCTTGCGGCGGCCGGTGCCCATCGCGTGGCCGGTCACCACCGGTCTGCGTGCCGCGGCCCGGGCCGGGCCGCCAGGGACCGCGTCACCGGTCTCGGTGGTGTACTCCGACACGTGCTCTCCCGCGGTCTCCGCGATAGCGGCATCGGCCGCAGCTGCGGGTGCCTGGGCGTCAGTGGACTCAGCCACGGTGTCTTCCTCGCGCTTCCTCGTCGGCTCTTGTTATTGCGCCGCGGCGCGGCTTGTCCCGGCCTGCTGCGTGATCTGCCTGATCTCGAACACAGCAGGCTGCTGAGCCTTGTGCGGATGGTCGGGCCCCGCATAAACCTTGAGCTTGCGCAGCATCTGCCTGCCCAGCGTGTTCTTCGGGAGCATGCCCCTGATCGCCTTCTCGACGGCCCGTTCCGGGTGCCTGGCCAGCAGGTCGCCGTAGGCAATCGAGCGCAGCCCGCCCGGGTAGCCGGAGTGCCGGTACGCGCGCTTGTCGGCGAGCTTGTTGCCGCTGAGCGCGATCTTCTCGGCGTTGATGACGATCACGAAGTCCCCGGTGTCCACGTGCGGCGCGAAGATCGGCTTGTGCTTGCCGCGCAGCAGGATGGCCGCCTGGCTGGCCAGCCGGCCGAGGACGACCTCGTTGGCGTCGATGACATGCCATTGACGCTGGATATCGACAGCCTTCGGGCTGAATGTGCGCACAGTCATAAGCCTTCGCGTGTGGGTCCGTGATCGTTGGCCTCGCCCGGGGCAATCCCTCCGAGCGCGGGATTCCGCAGCGTCGGCCGCCGCTCAGCTGCCCGCAGCCGGGCAGCGCGGGCATGCCGACACACATGGACGCCTGAGAAGGATACCGGCCGCAGCCAGCGACGGTCAAAGCGATGCTGAAACGGAAGGCTACCCGGTGCCCTCCTGCGGTAGCCGGCTGCCGTGCCCGGCGGCTGCCGTGAGCCAGATTCCCCGGCCGCCGGCCCCCGGTGATCCTGGCAGCTAGACAGCGCGGCGGTGAAATGAGAGGACCCCGCTAACCGGCGTCCAGACAGCGATACGCTCGCCGCATGCGCTACCCGGGTGATGCGGACGCCGGTGCGGCGCCTGGCGGGCCTGAGCGCCCGGCAGGCCACCCCGGACTGCCCTGGCCGCGAGCCGCTGACGATGATCAGCCGCCCGGCCGCGGCGAGAATCCTGCAGGCTGGTATTCCGACAGCGACCGCGCTGGCGCCGGCGGTGCTGAGGGCCCGTACCCGGGCGGCTGGTACCCAGGCACAGGTGCCGGCGGCGGCGAGCAGGCCGCCGCGTGGTTCGCCGACGACGAGGGCGCCGCTGGCGGGAGCACTGGCGACGAGCACTCGGGTGGCTGGTACGCCGACAGCGGGTACTCCGATGCCGGATACGGGTACGGCGATAACGGATACGACGGCGGGCAGGAGCCCGGCGCGGAGCCGGCCCCCGGCTTCGCGGCCGCGGACACGACCACGACAGCCGGAACGATCCCGGCCGGCGCCGCTGCCGGGAGCATGATGGCTGCCGGAAGTTCGCCGGCCAACGGCACGGCGGAAGGTCGCGTGCCAGTCCGCGGCGGCACCGCTCAGCCGGGCAGCGTTCCCCCCGGCAGTGCCTTCTACGGGACGGCAGGCGGCACCGCGGGCAAGGGCCCGGTCCGGGGCTACCCGCCAGCCCCTGGCCAGGCGGCTCCGGTCTACCCGCCGGGTCAGTTCTCCGCGTGGAACCAGACGCCAGCCGATGCACGGGACGGTCGCGCCGTCGGCCGCCAGGGAAAGAACGCCTGGCCGCCCGCCGCGTCGGCCGAGCACGGTTACGCCGAGCCCGACTATTCGGTCCTTGCCGTCTCCGATCCGGCCGCCGACGCCACGGCTACCCAGACCTGGGCAGTGGCCGAAGACCACCCGGCAGGCAGCTGGCGGGACATGAGCGCCAGCCCCGGGCTGGCGCCAGGCACCGGGCAGGCGCCGGCGGGCCGCCGCACACGCGGCCACCAGGACCGGCGGGCCGTCGCACCGGCCACTCCAGACCAGGCCGCCCGGCGAGACGGCGTGCGCTCGCCGGCCGCGCCGCCTGCAGCCCGGCCCGGCAGCGCCGGGCAGCGCACGGGCAGGCCCGCTGCCGCGCCGCCAGGCGGGCCTGCGCCGCGGGCAGCCCGCGGACCAGCCAGGGGCCGCAGAGGACGTAAGCCTGCCAGGCGGGGCCGGAGGCTGCTGGCCGCCGGACTTGCGGTGGCCGTCGCCGCGGCCACCGGCACGTATTTCTACCTGGCCAGATGGCATCATGCGGCAGGCCACGGCGTGGCGGCAGCCAGCACCTCCCCGCTGGCAACGCAGCCCGGGCCGTCGGCCTCCCCCACCCCGACCGGCCGCTGGGGTCACATCCAGACCCGCAAGACCGACCCGCAGAAACTGACCCTGCACGAGCTCTTCCCGGTGCGGTTCACGAGCGCAGGATCCGCTTATTCAAGGACCGCGGTCAAGGCCGGCAAGCATTGCTCGTCGGCGGTGCTCGGGAGCAAGCTGCAGTCGGCCGTCAGCGCGGCGGGCTGCTCACAGGTCATGCGGGCGAGTTACCTGGCAGGCAACCGGAAGCTGATGGGCACGATCGGGGTGCTGAACCTGAAGAGCGCGCGGCTGGCCAGCCGGGCGGGCAAGGCGACCGGGCCATCTGAATTCATCGCCCAGCTACGCGGCGCCAAGGGACCGACTCGCAGGCTAAATAGGGGGACCGGGATCGAGGAGGCCGAGGTCAAGGGCCATTACCTGATCCTGATCTGGGCAGAGTTCGCGAGCTTGCACGCGCCGAAGACCAAGGCGCAGAAGAAGGAACTCGTGCAGTTCTGCTCCCGCTTGCTCAAGAACACCGCGAACGTCAGCCTCAGCCGGCGGCTGGTCACGGGCAATCCCTAGCGGCGCCTGCCCGCGCTGCCCCCGCTTGCTCAAGAACACCGCGAACGCCAGCCTCAGCCGGCGGCCGGTCACGGGCAATCCCTAGCGGCGCCTGCCCGCGC
>Ga0070698_100005170_pt1 | contig 14268 bp, 13 predicted proteins | sample KBSK1502metaG_FD_65477 | JGI IMG/M metagenome (GOLD analysis project Ga0070698, IMG submission 65477) | Corn, switchgrass and miscanthus rhizosphere microbial communities from Kellogg Biological Station, Michigan, USA - KBS K1-50-2 metaG | ecosystem: Host-associated > Plants > Roots >...
AATCCCAGTCTACCATATCCTCTGGCTCTTTTCTAGCAGCTGGTACGGTATATGGAGTGCTCACACGCACAGGTTGTCTCATCTGTGCTGCCAAACAGACGCACACCTGATCGGCTGATGGGATCAAAAGCTGGATCAACGCCACAGGGCGTTACCACGAATTTACAACGTGCGCGTGAAACAGGCCGCTTCTGGCGCGGCTTCATGTTGAGAGAGTCAGTCGATTCCAAGCATTCGCGCCGAATTCCTATCATTGACCTTAAAAATCGTCGAACATTCACGCTATTTACCACCAGCTATACGCTATTGGTAATTTGGCTGAATGTTCGACGGAATCTGCCCCAATCATCGAATTTTTGGCTCAATGTTCGATCAAGCAATGAACTATCTCGCTTGTACTGCCCTGGGAGCGGAAGATACGAGGCAATGAGTGGGAACCTGTATTGCGTCTTTTCCACTGAAAAATATTCTGTTATCAGGAAACGAGGAAGACAAGTGGAAGTCATGTCGAACATTCACCCCAAATTTTTTGGGGTGAATGTTCGACGCTATGGCCCTCAGCCCAGTATTTTCATTCGATCATTCAGCCAAATTACCAGCTATGATCGTCCTACAGCAAGAAATGCTATTTGAAGCAAAAGGAAGATCATGCAAGGAAAACGTTCAAACGAGGGCCCCAAGTTTCAGCCAATCACGCAGCTCTCGCTCATTGCCCGTCATATCGATGGCATGGTGGAGTCAGCCAACGAACAATATGGCACGTTGTTAGAAGCGGGGCCAAAGCCCTCCGTGCTCGACGAGTATACAGTATTTGCTTTCATTCAGAGTCTATGGCTATAAGAAGGTCAACGACTACTCAAGAACAGCTACAGGCTCTCTTCCCTCGCTCCTGGCTCTTCCACATCCCCGTTCCGGCCGGCACATGCCTCGATTACGCCATCACGCCTCGTCATCCCTCTCATCGGTTTCCAACGCTAGCTCGTCTTCCTGCCCTATCGCAAGCGGTGCCACGACTTCATCCATCAGGTCGCGAAAACGGGTAGTCTGTGGTTCAAACCTCAGGCTAAAGACGCCTGTTGGCCCATTACGATGCTTGGCGAGAATGATATCTGCAAGTCCCCTGCGCTCGGTATTCGGGTTATACACCTCATCCCGGTAGATAAACATGACGATATCCGCATTCTGTTCGATGCCGCCACTATTATGGGCAACGATGCCGTTTGCCAGGAAGTTTGCACATCCTGGCACACAGATATCGAAAACTTCTTCTTCACCGACCGGCTCAATACTGCGAATGGATTCCCACAGCAGGTCGCTCTCGGCCCACTCTGTTAGCACTGGGTTTGCCAGTTTGTCCGCCCAGTGCGCAACTGTGTCACGACTTACTTGTCGCTTCCCGTGCGCCCATTGCCAGGTGGTCACTGTTGAAGCCTGTCCACCTACGCAACGTGCAAGATAGGCAGATACTTCAAGTGGTAGGGCGAAAACACCCGGCCTCGTTTGATGCTGAGGAAGAGATCCGATCATTTCGCGCAAGAGTCTTCCTTTTTTTCCACGTGGATGCACCTGTTCTGCAAAACGTCTGTGATTGTGAGCGGATGCAGCAACAGCAACGCGGTAGATCGGCTGCGTAGCTTTTGAGGAAGTATATCCATCATTCACGCTCGCAATCACATCTATCCGCAAAAGCAGGGCCTGGATATCATTTGCTAATTGCCGACTCACCGTATCGAACTGGATTTCCCAGCTGGCTTGCCCGGAACGCATCTTTCTTTTGACACACCCATCAGAGCTTAAGTAACCTGCTAAGAACTCGCAGGCCCCTATGCGCCCTGCCTCAAACACCCATTCAGAGACGTGTTTTGTCGCATCCTTTTGCCCAAATATATCAAGTGAGCGTATCCATTCTCGCAAAGGGTTGCCATAAGGTTTCCCGTATCCATTTGCGTGAATGCTTGAAAAGTAAACCTCTTGCGCGTTGCCCAGACACCTATGGGAATGAGGGGTGATACCAGGAAAATGGGTTACCGCTATTGTTACAGCATCCTCAAAAGCCTCCGGATCCGAAGAGATGAAACCTACTCCTCGATGTTTCTGATAGGTCCCATCCCCTACCATATACCCAAGAAACCGGCAGAGATCAGCACGTTCCGGCATTTCCTGGCCATGCTCTGGCAAGCAAAGGGCAGCAGCGATGTGTTCATGAGGTCGTAATTCCTCAAGCGGCTTCCAACCTGATGCAGTAAGCAAAGGGTGATTCGCTGTCGCTATAATCTGGCGCCCCGTGTGCGTGGTCAGGCTATAAACAGGCTTCTTGCCAGTAGACCATACTTTTTCTACTGCGAACCTTCCGATTTTTTGCCCCTCACCTAACCCTAAAACTTCATCCCCTGGCTGTATCTCGGCGATAGGCTTCCACTTCCCTGTTTTTGCATCAATGAGTCGCGTACTTCCAACAACGCACTCTCTCAGATCTGAGAGCTGTGGCACCTTGGACAGGCGATTCTCAACGGCCCTGGAGAGCTGGGCCAGGACCAGGATGGGGATATTGAGCTCCCGGGCCAGCAGCTTCAAATTGCGGCTGATCTCGTCGATCACCTGCACCCGGTTCTCCATCTTGCGCTTCGAGGAGGTATCGCTGGGCTGCATCAACTGCAGGTAGTCTACGATGATGAGATCCAAGCCATGTTCGACGACCCAGCGTCTGGCGCGACTCCGCATCTGGATCGGGGAGAGCACCGAGGTCCCATCGATGCGGATCTGCGCCCCGGAGAGCCTGTCCAACGCATGCACCACCCGCTCCCACTCGTGCTCTTCGATGTTCCCAGTGCTCAGCCGTTGCAAATTAATCCCCGTCTCCATCGCCATCAGGCGCTCCGTCAGCTGCTCCTGGCTCATCTCCAGGCTGAAGACGCCGATGCGCTGTCCGTAGTGTAACGCCGCATTGCAGGCCAGGCTCAGTGCCATGGAGGTATTGTGAACGAATACATCCTGGGCGACAAAGTTTGCTCCGTCAGGCACAGATAAGTCATAGACCTGGTGCTCTCCTATCGCCTCGATAGAGACAATTTCATCCCAGTAGACATCCGGGCTCGCGATCCATCGCAGGTGGGGGTCGTCTAATACTTCTGCATAAGCGGTGAGGCGATAGCGGGGAATGTTTCGGTTCGAGTGAGGATTGTAGCCAGCATACTTCCCCCGCCTCGTTGTCTCCCCACTCCTGCGTGCGAGTTCTGTCAATGAAAGGCCCTGGCGCCTGGTTGCATCACGAACAAGCTCCCATGTCTCTTGCGGGGCGTGGCCCTTATTCCCACCATCCTCTTTCAGGACCTTTCGTTCATATCCAGCAAAGCGGGCACATTTCTCGCCGATCCATCCTATCTCCTCTTGATAGATCCTGATACTCTCTGGATTGGTGATCTCTACACGCCAAGCATCAAACGTCTTGCCCTGGCATGTTGTGATCTTTTTGTGGAGTTTCGACACGATGCCAAATCGCACAAATGCATGATGCACCTCAGCAGCAAGCTGTGGGGAAGCAACGCTTATCTCTATGATGGGATACCCGCACTGGGAATAGATGCAACCATCACAGCTCATCAGTGCGCGTAAAAATTCGGCCAAATAGCGGCGGCTCCACCGCCAGACGCATGCTGGGAAAAACTTGTTTCTCGCCAGTTTCCCCATCAACCCTAGTTCAGTCAGCCAAACCGTCACAGGATTTTTGGGAAGGACGCTTCCACCTTGCATCGTCGTTGCATTTCTTGGTTGAGCAACAGCATAGTCTATACCGTACTGCTTTATAGAGCATATAGGAAAGTGGATAGCAATACTCCTTTTGAAGTCTTCTATAATTTCGGGGTCGGTATTGGTGAACCTCGGGGAGCCATGAGTCAGCCCTCCTTCCGCAATAAAGTAAGCTAGAAGCCTCACCTTCTCCAGAGGAAGACTTTCGTCATTACCAAAACACGCAACCTTTGTTGGTACCGCAATGTACTGTCCAACTTGTAAATCATGTAATGGCTTCCATCCATGAACGGTGAGAAAGGGGTGATGTCCTGTTACCTCAACCATTCTTCCCGTGCGAGTCTGAACCAGGTAACACGGCTGTATACCACTGTCTATCCAATCTCCAACCAGCACCGGGCGCACCTTTCCCTCTTCGGAGACACCATAAACAGCAGGCAAACGACGGCGCACACACTCCTCAATCGTCAGCCGTTCGCCGGTCTGAGGATCATCGATCAGTGTTCTCGATGTCAGACATTTCCCTAAGCTCGGCCTCGCAGCAAGCACAATCAGATCCGACCTACGCAGGCCACCTGTCAGACGGTCCAGATCGGTGAAGCCCGTGGGAACCCCGACAATACTGGCCCGGCGCTCCGAGAGCTGGTCCAGCCGCTCCATGTAGGATGTGAGCAGTTCCGCCAGGCTGGCGTCCGTCCCCAGGCTGAGTGCGCGCCGCGTCACCTCGAAGACGAGCTGCTCGGCGCGTTCGCATATGCTAGTCGCATCATCCTGGGCCTCGTAAGCCGCAGCCGCGATCTGTGCCGCGGCTCCGATGAGGCGGCGCAGGATGGCCGTGCGTTCCACGATGCGCGCGTAGAACACGGCGTTACCGCTGGTGGGCACTTGGTTGATCAATGAGGTAATGTAGCTGGCTCCTCCCACCTCCTCGAGTTTCGACCGGCTCTCCAGCACGTCGCAGATGGTGATGAAATCCGCAGCTCGCTGCTGGTTGTATAGGTGCAGCATCACCTCGTAGATCGTGCGGTGCGCGTCGCGGTAGAAGTCCTCGGCATGGAGAAAATCGGCGACCAGGACGAGGGCTTCTGGATCAATGATAATGCTCCCTAAGACGCCGCACTCGGCCTCAATATTCACCGGTAGGAGTCGCTCCTCACCGGCACGTGCTGTCTGGCTCATCGTTTGCCCCTCTCTTTCAGCAGGTCCGTCCACGAGCGGCGCTGCCTTGGCACCACGCCGAAGAGTTCAAAGCAGTCGTTGATGGTGGCAGTGCGGGCCTCCCACTCGCGCAAAGAGTACACATAGGTCTGTCGCGGGACAGTGGTGATCGTGTTATCGAGTAGCACCGCATAGGTGCCATTGGCCAGCCGCTCCAGATCAACGCGACACAGCTTGGTACGGCGGTCTCCCTGTGCACGAGCAACTACCTGGAGCGCCTCCTGACGACTCATTCCTGACCGACCACGCTCGACTTCGATCAGTCGCGGAATCGTTCCCCACCGGGGGAGGGGTGGGAGGGATGCGGGTGTCACCGGAGGAGAACTGGCCGGTGGCGAGGTCCCTGGCCTGGTAGGTGCGGAAGCAACAGCGGGCCTCTGCAAGGCATCGAGCAATTGCCGGTAGGTGAGCGCTCCGTATGCTGCCAACAGTTCGGCTGCCTCATCGGGGATGCCTGTCTTGTGGTAGGCTTTGCAGCGCGCGATAAACACGGCTGCCGGGTTCTCAATCGTTTTATCGCGGTGAGAATGGACCAGCGTGTAGATGGCTGCGGCGTGGATCACCTCCGCCTGGTTACACCCCTCGCGGAACAATTTGGAGTAGATTCCCTGCTTGCTCGCCGGCTCATTGAAGAGCTTGCACAAGAACGCTGCGACGATCTCAACGTTAACGTTCATATTATTTGTAATAACGTTTCCAACGTTAACGTTAGCAAGCCCCTGCGAATCTACCAATGCTGGCTGCGTGGGTAGATTCTTAGCATCGGAAGAAGCAGTACGTCTACTTGGGTGAGTGGTTTGGGTAGATTCGCTGCTCTGATCTGGCAGTGACGAATCCACCCAAGCTGGCGGTTTGGGTGGATTCTGGACAACATGCCTAGCAGCGAATCTACCCAGCATGGCAGGTCGGGTAGATTCGCTGTGACCAGACCTTCGAGAATCTACCTCGACTACCTGGTCGGATAGATTCGCTGCAGCACTGCTCTCAGCGAATCTATCCGGACTCCCCGGTCGGGTAGATTCCGACCCCTGCTTTAGCAGCTCCGCGCCTCTCGATGGTGTCTGGTTGGGTAGATTCAGCGGTGGCATCTCGCTTTTGCATTGCTGTGTTGCCTCTTGCCGGGTAGATTCGCTCGCCTGGCGGTGTGCATCGTCGTCCCTCATACCTGGCAACTCAGGTAGATTCTGTAGCTGCGCAATCATAGTGCTGACCAGGTGCTGCGCCTGGGCAAGCCGTTGTTCGAGCTTGCGCCTCGAGAGTCCCTCTTCAGGCTGTACCAGCGAGTGAAGTTGCCGAAGGGCAAGCGTAAACTCCTGCGGGATGAGCCCGTAGACCAGACAGCGCTGCTTGACATCCTTCACCAAACCGTGATATTTGGACCGGCTCTTTTTCGATTGGCTTCGCTGGAGGAGATAGTCAAGATTCGCAGCAAGATTTTTCGGCGGCAGGTAGATTCCTAAAGAGAAGATGAAGGCGGTTCGGCCCATGAATTTTCGCCTCTGTAGCATCCCGAGGGCCTTGAAGAGCGCCACATACTTCTGCGCCGTGTCATAGGCGATATCCAGTGCTTCGGCCAACTCGGCGATGCCCTTCGCGCAGACCATGACATCTCCCGCCTTCAGGTCGGGGAAGATCGAGCGCTCGGTAGCTGCCCGCTCTTTGAAACGCGCAAGGAAGGTCTGCCCCAGCGTGGGCCAGGGAAACAGGCGTGTGACGACCAGGTCTACAGGGACCTGCGGCGGATCAGGAATACTGAGAAGAGCGGCGCCATCATCCGGAGGCTCATCTCTCGCTGTCGATGAATGATTAGACATTGCTACACCAACCTTCTTCCCTACTAGTGTTGTTACCTAACGGTGCTCAAGAAGGTGGCGTTCACCGTGCGCCTTACAAAGGCACAAAAAACCCTACTCCACCGCAAACGCTTGACAAGTGCAGGTGGTATGCGGTATCGTTTACACATGTAACAGCAGAATGTGTTACGTGTGGCGTTCCTTAGTGAACACCAACCTTCTTTCGCCAGAATTAGGATCGTCGCTCCTGCGGTCCAAAGGAGCTTCGTTCTTAAGACTGGCACTTTTTTTGCCGAAATCCTTTGATTTACATCCCTATGGCTTCATCTCCTCGCCAATAGTTGTACACGCTCTCTGGCCCAGCCGTCAACAACACGTGTACCCTCTTCCTCACACGTGTACCCCCTGACTAGCCGGTCGTGACTGGAAGCTGCTTCCTATAGCCAGAGGCATATAAGCAACCAGTACCTCATGAATGGGGAGGAAGTTGATTTCCCTTTGCCCCGATTCTAGCTGGCTCTGTCAATACACAGGTGTTAATCCAAAACTAACAGCTGTTAATTTCGTGTCCTTCTGGACGACTTCCCTCCTGGAGAACGCAAGCAGCATTCGTACTCAGCGCATCCCAGAAGAGGATACGATTCTCCTTGCCCTCTAACGAATAGCAGGACCAAAAGGTGGCAAGATTCCGTTTGCTTGCGCTCTACCCTTCAAACGTTTTCCTCCGTACCAAGTTCGTCAAAGAAAGTGCTTCTCTCTGTTTCATTGCCTTTCAGTCGCCGGCGATGCGATAGCAACCTGCATTGCCAGGCTATAGGTGTGCGCCTTTGTGCTCGAGCTATTCAAATCATTGCCAGTTGATGCCTTCTTACGAGCATCGCTCTGTTCTGCTCAAATTGCGCCGAACCCTGGTGGGGTAGTCTTTGGCGACCAATGTTCTTCCAAACCTCCTCATCTACTCCCGACGTATGTGGGCAGTTCAAACTGGCAAACTTTCGAGCAGAGATAAGCCTGTCTCAAGTGAAGCCGCTTCGCTAGCTTGGACTCCCCACCGGCGTAAAGTCATTAATGGCGTGGCCTCAGTTCTTCTGCTCTGCTCTCTCCTCTCGTGAAAACCATTTGCGCCGAACCCTGGTGGGGTAGTCTTTGGGGGCCATATTCTTCTGCTCTGCTCTCTCCTCCTTACAAGACCCGTTTGCGCCGAACCCTGGTGGGGTTAACGCTCGATGGCAGCTACCAGCAGAAGTGGCACCCCATCTACTCCAGGTCGTGGGGTACCTGTCCCTTTCCCCGCGGCTTGTGCAGGTGCGGTCGTTTTCTCACCTCCTGATACTGGCGAATGAGTTGCAAAGGAGGGAGAATCTCCCAGCGCGAGGCGAGCCATTCTTTGCCCCAGCGGGCCTGGGTGGTGTCTATAGGCGTGAGGCAGACGTACTTGCCGATGACCCCCATCTCCTCCAGCTGGGCGAGTGCAGCCTCGATCCTGGGGATAAAGCGCACCGTGAGGTGGCGCTCATCGACTGCGATCATGCTCGCGGCCAGCAGGTCGCCCATGCTGATGGGCATGCTGAAGTTTCCCTCCTGGGCCTGCTCGCGCCAGCGTTCCATAAGGTAGAGCGCCAGGCGCAACGCGTAGCGGTCATTTTGCGGGTTGAGTTTGAAGATCTGGCTGTCGACCTCGGCCAGATACTGGTGGTGATGCTCTTCGTAGGTACTGATCCAGTCACCTGGTGAGACGAGAAAGCCGATAATACTCTTCTCCTCCGGCCCGGTTTTGCGACTCACCACCGAGTAGCGCATGTAGGGCCCATCGACCTCGATAGCGGCCGATTTGCCTTTCACCACAATTATGCTGGTGCCGCGCACGTTGCAGGAAGCGAGGAGCAGCAGGTCCTGGATGACGCGCTGCTTCTGCTCGGTGCGGTAGCCGTCGGTGTAGCGCTTGGTCGTCCCCGGGTGGGCCAGCCGGCTGTGCTTCTGGATGCCCTGCCACTGGAGAATTTCTTCCAGAAGCACAGCCACGCTGCCGTTTTTGGAGACGCGGTGGTTATAGCGGCGGATGTTCCACAGCCCAAGTAGAATGCGCCCGGTGAGCACCGTACTCTCACTCAGCTGGCGGATCTGCTTGAGGGCCTGGGGCAGTTCCAAAGGGTGCTCTCTCGTTCCAAGATAGACCTCGAGCGCGTTGGAGGCGAGGTAAAAGAGCTCTCCATCGAGGCCTGCCTTCCACCGGTCCTTCTGCGCAAGCGAGGCCTCGCGCACGGCCTGATCGGGCCGGTAGTTGGTCACGGCCATGCTGCTCGTCACCTCAGGGGTGACGTAGGCAAACAGCGAGTGTTCGCTGTCGAGCTCGCCCTGCTCAAAGAGGCTGGCGATATAGGCCGTGGCCTCTTCCTCTGACATGCCCTCTGTGGCATCGGAGAGCGCCTGGTCAAACAGCATGGACAGATCGCTGTCCTGCTCTCTGGCGTGTTCAGTTTCAGTCCCCTCAGGTGGGTCGTGAAAAGGCATTGCTCCTGCCCCCTCCTTGTGCTGTTCATCCATACCCTTTTCCTTTCGCTTCTCTGCTCGCAGTCATTGTGACACGGAAACGCTGCGACCTTTCCGCCCCTGCCCTCCGCCCCTGCCTGACTCATGGGAGCCAGGCACCTGCTACTTGGGCTTAAGGCGGAACCTATCTTTTGGGAATGCTTTCTTCCTCTTATAACGTTCATTGTACCTGGAATATCTGTTCCTCTCTAGCAGAGTCACTGCACCTTTTTTTCCGCCACGTGCACCCAGAAAGGCCCTTTTACGCTCAAGAGTGCGCCGAACCCTGGTGGGGTTGTGCACCGAACCCTGGTGGGGTTAGCGCCGAACCCTGGTGGGGTTAGCGCCGAACCCTGGTGGGGTGACCAGTTCCGGCGACCGATCATGCGTCTACTACCTCCCTCCTTTGCTCTAACTACTATGGTCTGGAAGACCTTACTTTGTCAATCACAAATGTAAGTGACAGATGAACATGTGTTGATGAGCTACCCTACCGATGGTGTGATCGTTGTGTTGAGAGTGGCTCTTCGTCAGGAGATTGGGTTCCTGATGGGTGTGGTGCTTCCTCCTTCCTCCTGCTCTTGTGCCTCCTCTTCGGTTTCGTAGAGCGCACCAATCGCTGCCAGGTGGAGTACCTTCCAGTGCTTGCCCGGCCTGATGGCCGGAAAGAACTGCGTCCAGTCTGCAATCTCATCCAGCAGTTCGATCCACTGCTGAGCCTCCTGCTCACTGGAAGCCCACCAGGAACCGCCAACGCGGGTCCCACTTGGCACATGGGTGAGGGTAATCGCCACCGCCTCACCTTCAGCCTGTGGATGCTTGATGTAGGCCAGGCCGGTCCCCTGTGCCACCATCGCTTCTCTCTCACGGTCTACGGCTTGCTCATCTTGCACCGTCTTGATGGTAATCGTTGTCGGGATGAAGGAAATCACCGATCACCTCCATCCTCACGGTTGATGCTTCGCTCAGGCGCGAATCCATCTGGGTACCGAGTGCGTAGCCGTTGAATGTTGCACATTATGACCTCTTCGAGCGTATGGCCCTGGAACAGGCGCTTTTTTATCATGCCTATAACCTCACCTGTCTCACCTGCCAGGCCAAGCGCTCCCGGCGTCAGCTTGCTCATCGGGTTGTCAGTACCTGCATAGGTCCGTAAAATCTCATCAATATATTGCTGTTCAATCATTGTCACTTTCTCCTCATCTCAAGTGGCATCTCATTCCATTCGCGACCCTGGAGCAGCCGTCCACCAGCCTTTGGTGTGTGGCCTCCCCATTGAGTTACCGTTTTTGCACATCCCGCTTGGAAATGAGTAGGTAAAGTTGTGATTGAGTGAGGTGTCCTGTGTCTGAGACTCTTTATGCCTACTTGGCTGGTGCTATCGATGCCGATGGCTTTATCACAATTAGCCGCAATACACCCTCTTCTACTCGGAGAGATGGGCGTAAAAGTGTTTATTATACAGCTAAGGTGGGTTTGTCTGAGATAAGCCCTGTTATCCCCGATTTGCTTTATGAGACGTTCGGTGGTTGGAGGGGAAAGCACCAACCAGCCAATCCTCAGCATAGAGAATGGTATATTTGGCAGGTGACGAATACAAAGGTCGAAGTAGTACTGCAATCGCTTTTGCCTTATCTCCGTTTGAAGCAAAAACAAGCTCTGCTTGTTTTGCAGTTTTTGGAGTTGACAAGCTTGTATAAGCCCTCTGTCGGGAATTTGCTTTCTCCTGAGCAGATAGCTCAACGAGCAAACTTTTGGGAGCAAGTGACTTTGCTGAATGCCCCAAGAAATCGACGTATTCATTATCTTCCTCCGAGTGTTGATGGAAAGTCTTGAATCCGTAGGTCTTCTGGCCATTTGCTTATCTCATCTCCATGCCGGTTTGTGAGGTGGTATTTTCGCGCCCAAACGGTTCCCATCTGTTTCATAAAAAAGGAGGTGTTTGTAGCAATGCACTTGTCGCGAATGGCGCGGACCCAATCAGGATTGCATGGCCGGGCGTTCGGGCCGCTCTCTCCCCCGGCAATCACCCAATCGATATTGGTGAGATCGAGGGAGGGTAAAGGTCCCAAGAGCGGTTCACAGGAGAGGAAACGGAAACCGGCAGGGAGTGGTCGCAGTGCATCAGCTCGTACGCACAGTTCGTCCAGCTCGATAGAGACGCCGATCCCGATATTGTCGGCCCAGGGCAGACGCGGCCCCAGTTGGCGCAAGCGGCCAGGGCGTTTGGTGAGGATTTGAAAGGTATGCCAGTGTGCGCGCCGCATCACGGCGAATACGTTGAAAATGTAGTCGTCCGGCACTTTGCTATGGAAGAGATCAGCCATAGAATCCACGAAGATTTTCTGCGGTTGGCGAATATGGAGTGGATCTTCCAGGCGTTCAGGCAACAACTGGATCGCCGAAAAAGGCAGTGCGTATTGTTTCGGCATGGGCTTGCCGGTCTTTGGGTACACGCCGCCATGTTTTTTGTAGGCCTCGTGTCGCATATCGTGCAGTGTAAAGGCATAACATTCGCGGCATCCTGCTGTAACGCGTGTACAGCCTGTAGTAGGGTTCCAGGTCATATCTGTCCAGCTAATCGCCGTTTTCCCGCTCATCGCTGAACCTCCTCTCTTGTCCGGTCATACACGGCCTGGATCTCCGACCAGAAGCCTGCGGGAGGGTGCCACTCCCACACGCCAAGCGATCCCCTCGCCCGTAAGGGTGCGGCCAGGCGATAGACCTCTGAGAAGATCCAGGCATAGCGGCCAGGTGAAAACAGGCCAAAGCTGCGCTCCGGCTCCTCCACCTGGAACGCGGGAGTAATCCGCGCCACCTCGTCCAGCCACACCACCGCGACGACCTGGCCGAGCGGCAGCCCCCAGTCGTTCTGTCCTCTGGCATCTGGCTGCCAGCGATAGCCGCCAGCCTCTAACGCCTGGCGGAAGAGCGGCTCTTCGCAGCACGCTGCTGCCTCTGGCGGAAGGGTTTTCGCGATATGGATGGCCAGCGGCCCACGATGAGGGGTAGGCCAGGAACGAGTTTCGATCTTCTTTGCACGCAAGGCTACCAGCGTCCCCCAGGGATCAGTCATGGTCAGGGTTCTGACCGTATCTCGTTGCAACAGCGTAGAAAGCCACACAGCGCTCCTGCTCTCACTCATGTGTATTACTCCTCTCTCTGGTGGGGGAAAAAGATGGCTTGTTTCTGAAACACTGGTGCTTGAGCGCGTGTCCAACCGTGGGCGGAGGAAACAGCGCCGAGCAAGTTCTATCGTGCTTACCGCCTGCGCGCCAAACTTGATGGCCAGCGCTCGTTTGGTGGGCGTGAGATCATAATGCGGGGTGACAGGCTTATCCTGAAACCAGCTCTGTTTGAGGCCGAGGCGCCGGGCCATCGCATGTAACTCGGAGAGGTCGCCGTCGGTCGCCATGTGGCACCAGTGCTTGTACGGTAGCCCACAGTCTGGGTAGTGCTGGATGGAATCGACGTAGATCATAGCAACACCTCCCTCTCAACACCCTGACCGTTTTGGTACGTCGCCCGGAGCTGGTGATTGCGCCGCAGCCGCTCCAGGACATTGCGTTTGGTATTATAGACATCCTGGATCGTTGGGAACAGGGCCGGGTAGAGGCGCGGCAGCGTACGCGCCGGCCAGTCCAGCACGCAGATCACCTGTAGCACCAGGCGCTCCTGCTCGTTCACGCTCGTCTCGATGACCTCCCAGATCTCGTCTACGAACAGGTGTGCCATCATCTCGTCGGCTGGATCGGCCAGGACCAGATCATGGTTGAGCTCTGTCGCCGGTTCTTCCACCTGGCGTGCCCGCTGCGACCGGAGATAGTCGGAGGCCACGCTGCACGCACACGTTTTGAGGTAGGCCAGCAAGACTGGCGCTGAGGCGAACTGGCAGAACCGTGTTGCATCGATCGCGCGGAAAAACTTGACGAAGGCATCGTTGACCAGTGCCTCGCATATATCAGCATGGATGTCTCCGGCGAGGCGATTCGCGATCCAGTTCCTGACAAGCGCGTGATACAGATCGTAGAGAGCTGCCCAGGCGTCCTGGTCATCTTGGACGATGGCACGCTGGAAGAGTTCAAACGCATACGGGTCTTCATTTGGCCGGCGATCTACGAGGTAGCGAGCAATGTTTCGGCGGGCCTCCTGCGCAAGGGCGGTCACCCGGAGATCTGCCAGCCCTTGGCTTGCGGTTGGGGTCATAGCCTTCCATCTCCTTCCGTGCAGCATGCTATTTCTCGAAGCGCAGCATCGCGGAGACGGCGCGGTTTCGCCTGTGCCTGCACAAGCGCTTCCTGCAGGTCGCGTACCTCGCCGCCAAGCCAGTGCAGGCACATCGCTAGCGCGTCCAGCATATCGGCGGCGTCCTCCTGAAATCCACAGGGATCAAAGCGCCAGGAGACGCGGCATTCCTCGTTGAACGAAGCTGAGAATCCGGTGGCCGCCAGGCTGTTGAGCAACTGATCGAGCCTGACCACTTTGTAGCCCTGCTTCTTGGCAGATGCCTTCCCATTGGATCCTGGTTGGCGATGGAGCCGCATATGACAACTCGCACACACCGCAATCATCTCAGCATCAGGATTTTCTGGATCGTCATTGGGATGGTGCATATAGAGCTGCTCAAAGTACGGCTGGTACGAATGGCTGATCTTAAACGTGCCGAGCCGGTTCGAGCAGCGCTGGCCGTTTACGATATGCTCACAGCGGCCCTCTGCACGCAGCAGGACTTCCAGGCGGCGCTGAGGGTAGTTGTCGGCGTACAGCTCGCGCATCATCGCTGCACCTCCATCACCTCGGCCTGAAGCCTGTACGCTTGTTTCAGCTTCCAGCGTAGGGCACGCTGTGCCTTAGCGTGGGCCTGTTGTCGGCGCAGCCGCATATAGGCGCGTGCGGCCCGTTGTCTTCTGCGCTGGAGATGCTGGATCACGGCAAGCTGCTCGTTGATTCCGGAGCGAAGGGCGCCCAGAGAAATTGGCTC
>Ga0070698_100005171_pt1 | contig 14266 bp, 13 predicted proteins | sample KBSK1502metaG_FD_65477 | JGI IMG/M metagenome (GOLD analysis project Ga0070698, IMG submission 65477) | Corn, switchgrass and miscanthus rhizosphere microbial communities from Kellogg Biological Station, Michigan, USA - KBS K1-50-2 metaG | ecosystem: Host-associated > Plants > Roots >...
GTAGCCGCGCCCGGCCACGCGAGTGTGATCGCTCGGGTAGCCGCGGTCAGCCCGGCGGGCGGGGTCAGGGGGGCCGGCCCGGTCGCGCCCGGCGGTACGGTCGGGGCCAGCGGCAGGATCGGGCCCGGGCGGGCGCCTGCGCGGCGGGCGCGCCGGATCCGGAACCACCCAGGGCGGAAGCTCCTCGTCGGCGTGCGCCGGATCCGCGGGGAGCGGCCGGCCGCGGGCACCCCGCGATGGCCCCGGCGGATACCGGGGGGGACCAGACCCCTGCTGAGCCACGGCACGCCTCCGGGGCGGGAATCCGTGCCGTGCGAGCGCACGGCGCGGCTGCGACGGTGATCGGAAGTCTAGGCCGGCTGCGACGGCCTCGGGGACAAGCCGGAACTATAGAGCCTCGGATTCGGGCGGCAGGTCCCGAACCCGGATTTTGCCTGCGACTGGGGTCCCGTCAGCCCGGTGATCACCCCGGCCGGCGCCCGGCGGTCATCTGACTCTGTTCGCGCTGGCCGGCGGCTCGCCCGGCAGCTGCGCCGTGATGCCCTCCGGGCGGCGCCCAGCGCGGCCCGACCGGGCGGATGCGCACGACACGCGGCTCGTCCCCGGGCGGATCCGTCGCCTGGCCGGCCGCCGCGAAGCCGATCGTGATCTCCAGGCGGTCGGCGGACAGCCCCTCGGCGAGGCCCTCCCCCCACTCCACCACCGTCACCGCCCCCTCGAGATCCAGGTCGAGGTCGTCCACCTCGGCCAGCCCGCCGAGCCGGTACGCGTCCACGTGCACCAGTGCGGGACCGCCGCCCAGCGGCGGGTGCACGCGGGCGATGACGAACGTCGGCGAGGTGACCCGCCCGCGTACCTGCAGGGCCTCGCCCAGACCCTGCGCCAGCGTGGTCTTGCCAGCGCCGAGCGACCCGGCGAGCAGCACCAGGTCGCCGGGGCGCAGCAGCCCGGCCAGGCGGCCGCCGAGCGCGCGCATCGCGGCGGCGGTCGGCACGGTGCTCTGCTCGGGCAGCCAGGTGTCCTGCCCGGCCGCGGTGGTCTCGGCCGCCGGGCCGCCCTTGCCGGGCGGCACGGTGTGCTGCCCGGCGACGCCGGTCTCCTCAGCCAAGCCTGCCTCCGCTGGCAACTCCGCGCTCCCCGTCCTGGCCGCGGGATCGCCGCAGCCGCCACGACCGTTTCCCCTGCTGGACCTCCGCGAGCATGTTCATGATCGCCTCGTTGACGACATCGGGGCGCTCCAGCATCAGCACGTGCCCGGCCCCCTCGACCATGACGAGCCGTGAGCTGGGGATGTCGGCGGCCAGCTCGGTGCCGAGCCGCGGCTTGACCAGCCGGTCCCGGTCGCCGGTGACGACCGTCACCGGCACCTTGCCGAGCACGCCGAGCACGTCTCGCTGGTCGCAGCCGAGCAGCGCCCCGTAGAACTCGGCGATGACGCCGACGGGCGCCTCGCGGATCATCTCCTCGACGAACTCGGTCAGCGTCATGCTCGCCTGCGGGTCGCCGAACGCCAGGTACCGGGTGGCGATGAGCTCCAGCTCCTTTGACGCCTTCCGGCCTCGCTCCACCAGCGGGGCGTTCTGGCCCGCCGCGGCGACGACCAGCAGGGCGGGGGCGATGCGCTGCAGGAACGTCCGCACCGGCGACGGCACGCCGGGCACCAGCCCGTCCGGGCCGCTCAGCCCGCCCGCCGTGGTCGCGATCAGCACCACGCCGGCCACCCGCGAGCCGAAGAGCTCGGGGTGCTGGCCCGCCAGCGCCATGATCGTCATGCCGCCCATCGAGTGGCCGACGAGGATGACGCGGGAGCGGTCGGGCACCACCGCCCGCAGCACCGCGTCCAGGTCGCTGCCAGTCGTGCCAACCGTCACCGGCTCCCCCGCCGCCCGGCCGGAGCGCCCGTGGCCGCGCTGGTCCCAGAACACCAGCCTGGCGGCACAGGCCAGGTCGCGGCGCTGGTAGTGCCAGCTGTCCTGGTGCAGCGCGTACCCGTGGCAGAAGACGATCGTGACCGGCGCGTCGTCGAGGCCGTCGACCTCGACGTGCAGCGGCACGCCGTCCGGCGCGAGCACGATGCGCTCCCGCCCGCGCAGGGCGCCCAGCGGCTCGCCGGACACCGGGTCCGGGTACAGCCGGAGCCGGTGCGCCGCGAGCCGCTCGGCCGCGATCACCGCCCCGAGGCCGGCCGCCGCGGCGCCCGCGGTGATCCCGGCGATCCTGGTGACCCTCCGCCACCTGGCCATGTCTCCTCCAGCCCGCGGCCGGTCCGGAGCCGCGCCACTCATGTTACTCAACAGTAGCTTCTGGGCCAGAGGCAACCGATTGCGGTCACGATTTCATAAGAGATGGTGCCGAGCGCGTCGCCCCACTCCTGCGCGGTCGGCTCGCCCGCGTCGCCGGGTCCGAACAACACGACCTCGTCGCCCGCGGAAGCGGGGTCGTCGCCGAGGTCGATGACGAACTGGTCCATGCAGACGGTGCCGGAGATCGTCCGCCGCCGCCCGCCGGCCTGGACCTGCGCCACCCCGGACCCGGCCCTCGGCACCCCCTCCGCGTAGCCCACAGGAACGAGCCCGAGCGTGGTCGGGGCCGCCGTGACGTAACGGTGCCCGTACGACACGCCCGACCCGGCCGGAACGCGCTTGACCTGGACGAGCCTGGTCTTTGCCGTCATCGCGGGGCGGAGCCAGCGGGGGGGCCCGCCGGGCAGCGTGCACAGGCCGTAGATCCCGCCGCCGGGCCGGACCAGGTCGAACCGGGTCTCCGGCAGCGTCAGCGTGGCCGCGGTATTGGCCAGGTGGCGGACCTCGGGCCGGGCGCCGGCCTTCTCGGCCAGCTCCACGGCGTCCCCGAACGCGCTGAGCTGCGCCGCAACCGACGGGTGACCGGGCACGTCGGCGCAGGCCAGGTGCGACCAGACGCCGGTGATGTCGACGTACCGGTCCGCCTGCGCGGCGAGCGCGGCGTCCACCAGCCCGGGCCAGTCGGCCGGGGTCGCGCCGCCCCGCGACATGCCGGTGTCGGCCTTGAGGTGCACCCGGGCCGGCCTGCCCGCCCGGCGCGCAGCGGCCGCGACCCGGCCGAGCGTCCCCAGGGCGCCGACGCAGAGATCGACGTCGCGCGCGATCGCCTCGGCGTGCTGCGCGTGCGGGTCATCCATCAGGCACAGCACCCGCGCGGTGATCCCGGCGGCGCGCAGCGCGACGGCCTCCGCCACGGCGACCACGCCGAGCCAGCTGGCCCCGCCGGCCAGCGCCGCGTTCGCGGCGGGGATCATGCCGTGCCCGTAGCCGTCGGCCTTGACGACGGCCAGCACCCCGGCGGTCCCGGCGTGCCGGCGGAGCGCGGCGGTGTTTCCCCTGATCGCGGCCAGATCGACGACCGCCTCACCGAAGATGTTCACGACGCTCCAGTGTGCCAGCCCGGCGCCGCATCCTCAGACGGCCTGGCGCGCGGCGGCGCGCACCACTCGGATGGCGGCCGGCAGCGCGTGTACCACGTCTGAGGCGCCGATCGGCGCGGCGACCGGGCCGTCGCCCGCGGGCACTGAAAGCCCCGCGCCGAAGCCGCCGCCGCCGTTCTCGCCGGTGCCAGCGCCGCTTCCGGCCGCGGCGAGCCGCGCGGCGAGTCCGTGCAGGTACGCCGCCGCGGCCGCCGCCTCCGCCGCGTCGAGCCCCTGCGCGAGCAGCGAGCCGGCCAGCCCGGACAGCACGTCACCGGTGCCCGCGGTGGCCAGCCACGGGGTACCGGTCGCGTTCACCAGCAGAGGCGTCCCCGGCTGCGGGCTGGCGATCACCGTGGTGGAGCCCTTGAGCAGAACGGTGGCGCCCAGCTCGCCGGCTGCCTTCCGCGCGTGCTCGATCCGCCGGGCCTCGACGTCGTCCCTGTCCGCGCCCAGCAGCCTGGCCAGCTCCCCGGCGTGCGGCGTCAGCAATGTGGGAGCGCCACGGGGGAGCAGGCCGCGGCCGGCCGCGAGCAGGGTAAGCCCGTCCGCGTCCACCAGGACCGGGACGTCCGAGCGCAGCACCTCGGCGAGCAGCCGCGCGGAGTACGGCCCGGTGCCCATCCCGGGTCCCGCGATCCAGGCCTGGACCCGCCCGGCGGCGCGCAGCGGCCCGGCGCCGGCGTCCCCCTCAGGGATCTCCGTGATCACGGCTTCGGGCCAGTGCTGCCTGACCACCGTGGCGGCGGGCGGCCGCGACACCAGCCGGATCATCCCGGCACCGCCGCGCACGGCGCCGCCGACGGAGAGCCACGCCGCGCCGGTGTACCGGTCGCTGCCTGCGACGACACCGAGCACGCCACGGCGGTACTTGTCGGATTCCGCGCCCGGCACCGGGAGCAGGGCGCCCACGTCGGCGGACTGGAACGCGATCAGGTCGGGGGCTTCCAGGTACGGTCCGAGGCCGATGTCGATGAGCTCGGTCACCCCGGCCTGACTCGCGCCGGGATCGATCAGCAGGCCTGGCTTCCAGGTGCCGAACGTGACGGTGACGTCCGCCTGCACCGCGGGGCCGCCGAGCACGCCGGTGTCGGCGTCGATGCCGCTCGGCAGGTCGACGGCGACGACGATCCCCGGCGACCTTGCCGCCTGGGCAGCAAGCGACGCGTACGGCCCGCGCAGTCCGCCCTTGCCGCCGATGCCGAGCATGCCGTCCACGATCAGGTCGGCACCGGCGATCATGTCCGGCACACCCCGGTCCGCCGCGCCGAACAGCAGCCCGCCCGCCGCCCGCAGTGCGCCCGCCCCGCCCTGATGGGTCCGCGACCCGGCGGTGACGGCGCGCACGGCCGCGCCGCGGCGGGCGAGGAGGGCGCCTGCGTACAGGGCGTCACCGCCGTTGTCCCCGCTGCCGGTGAGCACGACGACCTGCGCGCCATAGGCCTGGCCGAGCAGCCTGGCGCACACCGACGCCAGGCCGAACGCGGCCCGCTGCATCAGCGCTCCCTCGGGCAGCGTGGCCATCAGAGCGCTTTCGGCCGCGCGAACCTTCGCGACCTCGTGGGCCGGTCTCATCCCCGGCTCGCTCCCCTCACGGTCATCCCTCGGCTACCACCATCGCGATCGAGATGCCGGCGTCGTGGCTCAGCGACAGGTGCCATCGCGAGACGCCGAGCGAGCTGGCGGCGCTGGCGACCGTCCCGCTGACGGCGAGCTCGGGCCGGCCGGAATCGCCGCGCCGGACCTGCACGTCGGTCCACGCCAGCCCCGGCGGGGCGCCCAGCGCCTTCGCGGTCGCCTCCTTCGCCGCGAAGCGCGCGGCGAGCGAGGCAACGGGAAGATCGCGTTCGCTTTCAGCGAACAGGCGGAGGGCCAGCGCGGGGGTCCGGCTGAGCGCTGCCTCGATGCGCGCGACATCCACGACGTCTACCCCGATACCTACGATCACGGGCTCAAGCCTGCCACGATGGATGCCGCCTCGAGCCGCGCGGGCGGGGGACGGCGTCAGGCGAGGGCGGTGCGGACGGAGTCGGCCAGCCGGGCGGCCACCCGCTCGGCGTCGACCGGGTCGGCCGCCTCGACCATGACCCGGACGGCCGGCTCGGTGCCGCTGGGCCGGACCAGGACCCGGCCGAGCGTACCCAGCTCCCGCTCGGCCGCCGACACGGCCGCGGCGAGCCCGGGAGCCGACTCCATCCGGGACTTGTCCACGCCCTTCACGTTGATCAGCACCTGCGGGTACCTGGTCATCACCTTGGCCAGCTCGTCGAGCGGCTGGCCGCGGCGGGCGACCGCGTCGAGCAGCCGCAGCCCGGTGAGTATCCCGTCCCCGGTGGTGGCGTGGTCAAGCATGATGACGTGCCCGGACTGCTCGCCGCCCAGCACGTACGGCCCGGCCCGCATGGCCTCCAGCACGTACCTGTCGCCCACCGCGGTCTCGACCACGCGGATCCCGGCGTCCTGCATGGCGATGCGGAACCCCAGGTTCGACATCACGGTCGTGACCACGGTGTCCCCGGCGAGCCTGCCCGCTTCCCTGAAGCCGAGCGCGAGGATGGCGAGGATCTGGTCCCCGTCGACCATCTGCCCCGCCGCGTCCACCGCCAGGCAGCGGTCCGCGTCTCCGTCGTGCGCTATGCCGGCGTCGGCGTGGTGGGCGATCACCGCCTCGGACAGCGCGCCGAGCGAGGTGGAGCCGCAGCCCTGATTGATGTTGAGCCCGTCCGGCTCCGCGCCGATCGCGATGACGTCCGCCCCGGCCCGCTGCAGCGCCGCCGGGGCGATCTGATAGGCGGCCCCGTGCGCGCAGTCGACGACGACGCGCACGCCAGACAGCGGCGGCCGGCCGGCCGACGCACCGGAGCCGGCCGAGCCGCTCGCCGCAGGCAGCGAGGAGACGAGGTGGCCCAGATAGCGCTCGTGCTCGCCCCGCGCATCGCGGACCCGGCCGAACCCGTTCTCCGGCAGCGTCGCCACGGCCGGGCCCCGGCTGATCCGGCGCTCGATCTCGTCCTCGACGTCGTCCGGCAGCTTCAGCCCGCCGCGGCCGAAGAACTTGATGCCGTTGTCGGGAGCAGGGTTGTGGCTGGCCGACAGCATCACGCCGAACTCGCCCAGCTGAGCGGTCAGGTACGCGACCGCCGGGGTCGGGATGACGCCCAGCCGGAGCACGTCCACGCCCGCACCCGCGAGCCCCGCGACGACCGCGGCCTCGAGGAACTCACCCGACGCTCGCGGGTCGCGGCCGACCAGCGCGAGCGGCCGCCGGTCCGCGGCGCTGGCCGCGGCGAACGTGCCCGCGTCGGCGAGCGTGCCCGCCGCCGCGGACGCCAGATCCATGGCGAGCCGCGCGGTCAGGTCGAACCCGGCGATCCCCCGAACGCCGTCCGTGCCGAACAGCCGGCCCATAGGCGGCGTACCCTCCGTAGGTTTGCCGGTCACGCACCCAGGCTCGGTGTTAGCGCTTCGAGTACTGCGGCGCCTTGCGGGCCTTCTTCAGCCCGTACTTCTTGCGCTCCTTGACCCTGGCGTCACGGGTGAGGAAGCCGGCCTTCTTCAGGGCCGGGCGGCTCTCCGGGTCCACCAGCATGAGCGCCCGGGCAATGCCAAGGCGCAGCGCACCCGCCTGGCCGGACACGCCACCGCCGGTGATGCGGGCGATCACGTCGAAGTGATTCTCGGCCCCCAGCAGGACGAACGGCTCGCTGACGAGCTGCTGGTGCACCTTGTTGGGGAAGTAGCCGTCCAGCGTGCGGCCGTTGATCGTCCACTGGCCGGTGCCCGCGGCGATCCGCACCCGCGCGATCGCCTCCTTGCGCCGGCCGGTCCCGCCGCCGGCGCCGGTCTGGACCTGCCTGGCAGCCGAGTGCCGCGCCCCGGTCTCCGGAGCGGACTCCGTCGTGTACTCGGAGACGTGCTCCTCGGTCTCCCCCTCGGCGCTCTCGCTGGGAGTCGGCGCGATTGCGGGCTCGGCCACGATTGTTTCCTCTTGCTTCCTGGTTGCGACTGCTACTGCGCGATCTGCGTGATCTCGAACGGCGCGGGCTGCTGGGCCCGGTGCGGGTGGTCGGGACCCGCGTACACCTTGAGCTTGCGCAGCATCTGCCTGCCGAGCGAGTTCTTCGGCAGCATCCCCTTCACGGCCTTCTCGACCGCGCGCTCGGGGTGCTTGGCCAGCAGGTCGCCGTAGGCGACCGCGGTCAGCCCGCCGGGGTACCCGGAGTGCCGGTAGGCGTGCTTCTGCTGGAGCTTGTTGCCGGTGAGAGCGACCTTCTCGGCGTTGATGACGATGACGAAGTCACCGGTGTCCACGTGCGGCGCGAATATGGGCTTGTGCTTCCCGCGCAGGAGCACCGCCACCTGGCTGGCCAGCCGTCCGAGAACGACGTCGGTGGCGTCGACAACATGCCATTGACGGTGGATGTCGCCGGCCTTGGGGCTAAATGTGCGCACAGTCATGAGCCTTCGCGTATGCAACTGGTCTAGGGACTTTACCCGCTCCCGCAGACGGGGGCGCGGTAAACCTCGGTCCGCCGCCGCCCGATGGCGTGTCGGTACGCGGATGCGGACGGACGCCTGAAAGAGGATACCGGCCAGGTATCGCGGTGGTCAAAGCGAGCGCCGGGGCCAGGAGAGCGGCCCGTCACCACCGCTACGACCAGGGAAAACACCAGACAGCGCATTCCGCGGCGCTGGCAGCGATACGCTCGCCGCATGAGTCATCCGGGCGATCAGGTCACCGCCCCGCCTGACCAGTGGTGGCCGGACCGGTCGGGGCAGGATGCCTATGTGCCCGTGCGGGCCGGATTCGCCGAGGAGCCCGGCGAGCTCATCGCCAGCGGCGGATACGCGGCATCCGCCCGGAATGGGCGGCCCGGCCACGCGGGTGCCGGCTACGGGCCGGCCAGCGGCCGGGGACCCGCCCGCCCGGCGACCGCGGACGTGCCGCGGCCCCGCGAGGGACGCCCAGGGCGCGTGAGTACCAGTCTCGCCCCCGGCGGTCTCGCCCCGCAGCAGGGCAGCGGGTACCGGGTCCCTCATCCCGGCCTGCCCGACGCCCGTGCGGCCGACGCCGCGGTCCGTCCGGGCCGGTCACCGGGAGGTCCCGCGCGCGGTTACCCGCCGCTGCCGGGCGACCCTGCGCCGAGGTACCCGCAGCGCGAATTCGCGGCCTGGAACGAGCCGCTGACGGCGCCGGTCGCGAGCGACGCCATGCACGCATTCGCCCCAGCCTGGCCCGGCACCGGTGACGTCGCGGACCGGCCGGGCCCGGCAACGGGACCGAGACCGGGAACGGGAAACCAGGTCGTCGCGCTCGCCGAGCGCGCCGCCGAGGATCTGACCAGGCTCACCGACGAGGACTTCGCCGCGTGGACCGCCAGCCTGGCGGCCGAGCAGGCCACGGCGACGCAGGAGACGCGAGCTCCCGCCGTCGGCCTCGCGACGAGGCCGGCCAGGCCAGCCACCGCGCCGCCGCCCACCGCTCCGCAGGCTGGCGCGCCAGCGGTCACCGCGCCGCCGGCCGCCCCGCCGGTCACCGCTCCGTCGGCCGATGGCGACGCGGCCGGCGTGGCCAGGCGCACGCGCGCCGCCGCGGCGCGGTCGCGCAAGACGGCCAGGCGGAAGGTCCGCACGCGCAGGCGGGTAGCCATCGCGGGCCTCTGCGTGCCCGCCTTCGCGGTCGCCGTCGTGATGGCGTTGCAGCATCTCGCCGGGTCCGCGGCAAACGTGCCCAGGTCGCAGGCTGCGGAGATGGCGTCGCTGCCCCGGCTGACGTCGCCCGCCCCCGGCACCTGGCAGCACATCGCCACCCGCTCCGGGGACCCGGCGCCGCTCGCTCTCAGCCAGCTGTTCCCGCCGCGGTTCGCGGTGGGGGATGCCAGCTACGTCAGGACCGCCGAGCTCGGCGGCACGCGGTGCCCGCGCGCGGTGTTCGGCGGCAAGCTGCAAGCGGCGGTGCGCAAGTACGGATGCAGCCAGGTGATGCGCGCGAGCTACCTGTCCGCGGGGGACAAGGTGATGGGCACCATCGGCGTGCTCAACCTGGCGACGTTCGCCGACGCGAGCAAGACGGGCAAGGTAACCGGGTCCAGTGAGTTTATCGCCCAGCTGACCGCGCCCGCCGGCCCGACGCACAGCCTGACCAAAGGCACCGGGCTGGAGGAAGCAGAGGTCAAGGGGCATTACCTGATCTTGACGTGGGTCGAGTTCACGAACCATCGCGCGCCGCGAACGAGATCGCAGCGGGCTCAGCTCAGGGCGTTCTCCGCGGATCTCGTCAGCCAGACCGCGAACGTGAGCCTGACCAGCCGCATGGTCACGGGAAAGCCCCAGTTCCCCTAGCCCGCGGGTGCTCGTCGCGGGAAGCCCAGGAACGGAGCAGTCGTGCCGGATTTCCGGTCGTTCACAGGGCAGGAGCCACCCGGATCATCCGGCGACCCGGCGGGCGGGGAGGGCCCGGGTGCGCCCGGCGATCCCTGGCTCGCGGGCTTCCCCGGGCCCTGGCCGGACCAGGATCCGGCGCTGCCCACGCGGCCATGGCCGCGGCACCCGCACGAGCAGGTGACGTCGGCTACTGCCAGCTACCTGGACGCGCCGCAACCGCCCGCGCCGGACACGCTGGATACCTTCTCGGCCCTGGGCAGACGGCGCAAGAACAGGCTGCTGACCGTGGCCACGTTGGTGGCCGTCGCCCTGCTCTGCGCGGTCGCGGTCCTCGTGACCCGGCATCCCGGCGGGAAGGCCGGCCGCACGCCCAGTCCCGCCCCGGCCGGCAGCGGTCCCGGGCAGTCGCGCGCGAGCGGTTCCCCCGGCGTGAGCGGCGGGCCGGCCGGCACGATCAGCACCGCGCTGATCTTCCCGCGGGCCAGCGTGGCGGCCGGGGGACTCCCGTTCGGCCGGGTCATCGCGATGCTGAACAAGCAGTGCGCGCGCACCGCCCGCGGTGCCTTCGCGGCCGCGCTCGACTCCGCCGGGTGCCAGCGCGTGGTGCGGGCGACGTACGTGGACAGCGCCAAGCGGTACGCGGTCACGGTCGGCGTGGCGCAACTGCCCAGCCCGGCCGCGGCGAGCCAGGCTAACCGCGGCGCGAAGTTCGGGCCGGACATCTGGTTCACCGGCCTCGACGGGTCGCGCCGGAGCGGGGCGACCGCGGTCAGCACCAGCGTCGGCTTCGGCTACGACGTCGTATACGGCCGGTACATCATCTACGCGCTGGCCACCTACAGCAGCGGGCGGAACCCGACCCGCCACGCCGGTGAGGTCCGGGCGCTGCAGAAGCTGAGCCAGGCCTTCACGGCGCTCGCCCGGCAGCCGCTGCTGGGAGCCGGGTAGCAGCTCGCCCGGCCCGCAGGCGCCGCCTAGCGGCGGCGGCGGGTGGCCAGCGCGCGGCTCAGCAGCTCGGAGTCGGCCGGATAGCGGACCTCTTCCAGGCACAGCGCGTGCGGCGGGGCGACGTGGACCGCGGGGTCACGGACCCCGGCCGCGAGCACCGCACCCGGCCAGGCGACCGGCCTGCGGCCGTCTCCCACGGCCAGCAGGGCGCCCATCAGGGCCCGGACCATGTTGTGGCAGAACGCGTCGGCGACGACCTCGGCGACCGCCACGCCGGACGGATGCCTGGCCCAGTCCAGGCGGATCAGCGTGCGCACGGTGGATGCGCTCTCCCGCCTGCGGCAGAACGCGGCGAAATCGTGCTCGCCCAGGAGGAGTTGCGCTGCCCGGTCCATCAGCCCGGTGTCCAGCGCCCGCGGGTGCCACAGGGTGTCAGCGCGGCGCAGCGGGTCCGCGGCGGCGGGAACGTCGCAGACCCGGTAGGAATAACGGCGCCACAGTGCCGAGAACCGCGCGTCGAACCCGTCCGGGGCGACCGCGACCGAGCGGACCCTGACGTCGGGTGGCAGCAGGCCGGCCAGGCCGCGCGGCGCGACGGGTCCGGCCGGTGCCCAGCTCGCCGCGGGCACGTCGGCGTGAGCCACCTGGCCGCGCGCGTGCACGCCCGCGTCGGTGCGTCCGGCCACGGTCAGCTGCGGCGGGGCGGGCAGCCGCAGCAGGGTGCCGAGCGCGGTCTCGACCACGTCCTGGACCGTCCGGCGGCCAGGCTGGGACGCCCACCCGGAGAAGCCTGAGCCGTCGTAGGCGAGGTCGAGGCGGAGCCTGACCTGCCTCGTATCGGCCTCGCCGTGTTCAGCCGCCAGCGCCGCTCACCGGGCCCGGCAGCGGGGGCCTGTCCGGCGGCTCAGCGGTCGCCCGTCAGGACGTCGCGGTGTCGCCGGTCTCTCCGGCCGCGGGCTTGGCCGCCGCGTCGGCGGGCTCCGCCTCGGCATCGGCCGGCTCCGCGTCCGCCTCGGCCGCCGCGTCGAGTGGCTCCCCATCGGCGCCGGCCTCCGCGTCGACGGGCTCGGCCCCTTCATCGGCCGGCTCGTCCTCGGCTGCCGCAACGTCCGCCTCGGCGTCGGCCGGCTCGGTGACCTCCGCCGCGGCCTCCTCGGAGGCGTCCGGAGCCGCGGCAGCGTCCTCGGCAGCGTCGTCGGCCTCGACCGGAGCGGCGGGGGCGGCGGGCGCTGCCGCCCGGACGGCGGCCGACTGCGACCGCCTGGCCCGGCGGCGGGGCCTGGCCTCCTCCTCATCCCGGACGAGCTCGATCACCGCCATGGGCGCGTTGTCGCCCTTGCGCGGGCCGATCTTGGTGATCCGGGTGTAACCGCCCTGGCGGCTGGCGAACCCGGGGCCGATCTCGGTGAAGAGCGTGTGCACGATCGACTTGTCAGGCACGACGGTGAGCACCTGCCGGCGCGCGTGCAGGTCGCCGCGCTTCGCGAAGGTGATCAGCCGCTCGGCCACCGGGCGGAGCCGTCGCGCCTTGGCGTGCGTGGTCGTGATCCGGCCGTGCTCGAACAGGGCGGTGGCCAGGTTGGACAGGATGTGCCGCTGGTGAGCGGGGCTGCCGCCCAGCCGGGGGCCCTTGGCGGGCGTGGGCATCGGATACTCCTCGGTTGCTGCCTGACGGGTCGGTTACGAGCGTCAGTACTGTTCGGTCTCCATGTAGCCGCCCTCGTCGTCGTCCGCACCGTAGCTGTCCGCCGCGGTGCCCGGGTCGAATCCGGGCGGGGAGTCCTTGAGCGAAAGCCCCATGTCGATCAGCTTCTGCTTGACCTCTTCGATCGACTTCGCGCCGAAGTTGCGGATGTCGAGCAGGTCCTGCTCGCTGCGGCCCACGAGCTCGCCCACCGAGTGGATGCCCTCGCGCTTGAGGCAGTTGTAGGAGCGGACGGTGAGGTTGAGCTCCTCGATCGGCAGCGCCAGGTCGGCGGCCAGCGCCGCGTCGGTGGGCGACGGGCCCATGTCGATGCCTTCCGCCTCGACGTTCAGCTCCCGGGCCAGGCCGAAGAGCTCGACCAGGGTCTTGCCTGCGCTGGCGACGGCGTCGCGCGGGCGCAGGCTCGGCTTGGTCTCCACGTCCAGGATCAGCCGGTCGAAGTCGGTGCGCTGCTCGACACGGGTCGCCTCGACCTTGTAGGTCACCCGCAGCACCGGCGAGTAGATCGAGTCGATCGGGATCCGGCCGATCTCCTGGCCGGGCTGCTTGTTCTGCGCTGCGGAGACGTACCCGCGGCCGCGCTCGACGGTGAGCTCCATCTCGAGCTTGCCCTTGCCGTTCAGCGTCGCGATGTGCGTCTCGGGGTTGTGCACCTCGACGCCGGCCGGCGGCGCGATGTCGGCGGCGGTGACGTCGCCGGGGCCCTGCTTGCGCAAGTACATCACCACCGGCTCGTCCTGCTCCGAGGAGACCACGAGCTCCTTCAGGTTCAGGATGATGTCGGTGACGTCTTCCTTGACGCCCGGCACGGTGGAGAACTCGTGCAGGACGCCCTCGATCCTGATGCTGGTGACGGCCGCACCGGGGATCGAGGACAGCAGGGTACGGCGGAGCGAGTTACCGATCGTGTAGCCGAAGCCCGGCTCCAGCGGCTCGATGATGAACCGGGACCGGAGCTCTCCTGCCTGCTCCTCGGCGAGGGTCGGACGCTGGGCGATGAGCATTGTGATTCCTTCCCGCGGCGCCCGCTATATGACGCCGCGATTTTCCCGAACGGCTGGCGCCGCCCAGGTACTGGAAAGCATTATTCAAAACTACTCTGACTTGCGGAAACATGTTTCATGCTCACGGGTTTCGAATAATGCTTCTACTTCGAGTAGTACTCGACGATGAGCTGCTCCTGGACCTGGGTGTCGATCTGCGCCCGGACCGGCAGCGCGTGCACCAGGATGCGCATCCGGTCGGGGATGACCTCCAGCCACGCGGGTACCTGGCGCTCGCCGGCCTCGGCGCGCGCGATGATGAACGGGGTCATCTCCAGGGACTTGGCACGGACGTCGACTATGTCGTTCTGGGTGACCCGGTAGGACGGCACGTCAACCTTCTGCCCGTTGACCGTGATGTGGCCGTGCTTGACGAGCTGGCGCGCCATGTCCCTGCTCTTCGCGAAGCCGGCCCGGTAGATCACGTTGTCGAGGCGGCTTTCGAGGATCTGGAGCAGGTTCTCGCCGGTCTTGCCGCGGCCGCGGGTCGCCTCTTTGTAGTAGTTGCGGAACTGCTTCTCCAGCACCCCGTAGACGCGCCGCGCGCGCTGCTTCTCCCGGACCTGGAGCAGGTACTCGCTCTCCCGGGGGCGGTTCCTGCCGTGCTCGCCCGGCGGGTAGGGCCGGATCTCGATCGGGCACTTCGGCGAGTCACACTTGGAGCCCTTGAGGAAGAGCTTCATCTTCTCGCGCCGGCACAGCTTGCAGTCCGGACCTGTGTATCGAGCCATCTGCCGCTTCCCC
>Ga0070698_100005172_pt1 | contig 14264 bp, 13 predicted proteins | sample KBSK1502metaG_FD_65477 | JGI IMG/M metagenome (GOLD analysis project Ga0070698, IMG submission 65477) | Corn, switchgrass and miscanthus rhizosphere microbial communities from Kellogg Biological Station, Michigan, USA - KBS K1-50-2 metaG | ecosystem: Host-associated > Plants > Roots >...
CTGCCCAAGTGCGACCCGGTGGCCAAGGTCACGATCATCAGCCGCGGCATGGCCCTCGGCTACACGATGGCCCTGCCGACCGAAGATCGCTATCTCCAGTCCAAGACCGAGTTCGAGGACAAGATCGCGGGCCTGCTCGGCGGCAACGTCGCCGAGCGGATGATCTTCGGTGACACGACGACTGGTGCCAGCAACGACATCGAGAAGGCGACCGACCTCGCGCGGCGCATGGTCACCGAGTTCGGCATGAGCGACAAGCTCGGCCCGCTGTCCTTCGGGAAGCGCGACGAGCTGGTCTTCCTCGGTCGCGAGATCGGTGAGCAGCGCAACTACAGCGACGATGTGGCCCGCCAGATCGACGAAGAGGTTCGCGCCATCATCGACAAGGCCTACGAGCGAGCGACGGAGGTCCTCACGACCCACCGCGACCGACTCGTCGCCCTCGCCGAGAAGCTGGTCGCGGAGGAGACCGTGGATAGCGCCGCGTTCGAGGCGCTGTTCTCGGACATGCCTCCCAAGGACGACGGACGCGGCATCCCCGCGGTCATCGGCCCAGGCCAGCCCATCCCCGAACCGAACCCCCAGCCGGCCTGACCGACACCCCACCCAGACCTCGAACCCGAGCGGGCCGGTCCACCGGCCCGCTCGTTCGATTCCCGGCCGCCTTGGATAGACTCTGGCGATGCCCGACCTGACCGCCACACCCCCCTCCCTCGACCGCTACCTCGACGAGACCCGCGACGCCCGTCTCGAGAGCTACAAGGACTTCCTCCGGATCCCGAGCATCTCGGCGCTGCCCGAGCACGCACCGGACGTCCGCCGCGCGGCCGAGTGGCTCGCCGATGTCCTGCGCGCCGCGGGCCTCGAGCACGTCGCGGTCGAGGAGACCAGCAAGCATCCGGTCGTGTACGCCGACTGGCTCCATGCCGACGGGGCTCCCACAGCGCTCATCTACGGCCACTACGACGTCCAGCCGGTCGATCCGCTCGAGCTGTGGACGTCGCCGCCGTTCGAACCGGTCGCGGTCCACGGCCGGATGCTGGCGCGCGGTTCGGCTGACGACAAGGGCCAGATCCACGCCCACGCGATGGCGGCAGCCGCGCTGCTGGCGACGCGCGGGGCGTTCCCGATCAACGTGAGGTACGTGTTCGAGGGCGCCGAGGAGAGCTCGTCAGAAGGGCTGGACGAGTGGCTCGCGGCCAACAAGGAACGGCTCACGGCGGACGTCGCGATCATCAGCGACACGGGCTTCTTCGAGGGCAACATCCCGTCGATCACCGTCAGCCTGCGCGGCCTGATGTACGCCCAGGTCGACGTCGTCGGATCGGCCGTCGACCTGCACTCCGGTGGTTACGGCGGCGCCGTCCAGAACCCGGCAAACGCCCTCGCGCAGATCATCGCCGCACTCAAGGGCCCGGACGGCCGAATCCGCATCCCCGGGTTTTATGACGCCGTCGTAACCCTGACCGAGGACGAACGCGCGGCGATCGCCGAGCTGCCGTTCGACGAGGACGCGTACCGGCGCGACAGCCGCATCGAGGGCCTGGTCGGGGAAGTCGGCTACTCGACGCTCGAGCGGCGGGCGACGCGGCCGACCCTCGACGTCAACGGCATCTGGGGTGGCTTCCAGGGCGCCGGGTCCAAGACGATCATCCCGGCCCACGCCCATGCCAAGATCAGCTGCCGGCTCGTGTCCGCCCAGGATCCGGACGACATCTTCGAGAAGTTCCGGGCCTTCGTGCTGGAGATCGCCCCGCCGGGGGTCAAGGTGTCGGTCAAGAACCTCGGCGGCGGGCGGCCCAGTCTCACGCCGATCGACCACCCGGTGACCCGGGCCGCCGCTCGGGCGCTCGAGTCGACCTTCGGTCGCGCGCCGGTCTTCACCCGCGAGGGTGGTTCGATCCCGGTCTCGGCGAGCTTCGAATCGATCCTCGGGCTGCCGGTCGTGCTGCTCGGATTCGCCCAGCCGCACGAGAACGCTCATGCCCCCGACGAGTGGATGGACCTCGCCAATTACGAGGGCGCGATCCGGGCCATCGTGGCGACCTTTGACGAGATGGCCAAGCCAGATGGCGGGGCCTCGGAATAGCACTTCCGGGTGGGTGAATCGCGGTGCGCGGGTGCTACGCTACGGCGGCCGCACCGCGGCAAAACCAGCCCATGCCCTCGGGGAGGACTCCACCGCGTGACCATCAAGACTGACGCCGGACTCGCCCCCTCGACGAGCGGCTGGCACCTCGATACCGACACCGGCAGCATGACGCCGCGCTCCGCCCTCGAGGTCCTCGGCGACCTCAATGAGCGCGTGACGACGGGGCACCTCGCTGAGTACCAGCCGGTCCCGCTTGGCTTCACACCTCTTGACAAGACCATCGGCCTCGGGCTGCGCGCTGGCGAGCTGATGCTCATCGGTGGCGCCCAGGGCACCGGCAAGACCACGATGGCGCTGCAGATGGCGCGCAACATCGCGTCGGGCGGCCAGGCGAACGTGCTGTACCTGTGCTTCGAGCACGACGAGGCCTACCTCATGAACCGGCTCATCGCGATGGAGTCGGCGCTGGCCCACCTGCCGCACAAGACCGGGGCGATCAAGATCCAGGATGTCCGCAAGGAGATCCTCGGGACCTGGATGGCCGAGGGCGGGCCCGCCCCGCAGCTCGCCAACAACCCGCGCCTGCGCCCCTCGCTCGATCGTATCGCCCGCTACGGGCAGAACCTGTACCTGCTCCGGGGTTCGCAGACGGCCAGCACGATCGACAACATCCGCAAGCTCGTCCAGCAGCACCGTCAGCTGTCGGGCGATCGGCGGCTCGTCGTGTTCGTCGACTACATGCAAAAGGTGCCCCAGATCCCGGAGCCCGAGAACGAGTCCGAGAAGGTCACCTACATCGTCAACGGCCTGAAGGACATCGCGTTGTCCGAGGAAGTGCCGACGGTGGCGATCGTGGCCGCGGACAAGGAAGGGCTCAAGGCCTCGCGCCTGCGCAACTTCCACCTGCGTGGCTCATCGGCGATCAACTACGAAGCCGACATCATCCTGATCATGAACGAGAAGTACCACATCGTCGCCAAGGTCAACATCGAGTTCAACCCGTACCAGGCGCAGCGCTTCCGCGACTGGGTGATCCTGTCGGTCGAGAAGAACCGCGGCGGCCAGGACAACGTGGACCTCGAGTTCGAGAAGCACTTCGAGTTCTCCTGCTTCGACCCGAACGGTCGAACGGTGCAGGAGAAGTTGATCGAAGAGCGCCTCTACAACGACTGACCCCGCGCGTCATCCATCGGGGGCTTCCCGGCTCGACGATCTGATCTTCGACGCCATCCGCGGTCGAACCGTGCGGTCAGCTACGGATCTGGTAACCATTCTGGAACGAGTCGACTCGGCCGAGCGCTGGGTCCTGACGTTTCAAGAGCTCGATGCAGGCCTTCGACGCCTGTCCGAGTCGGGGCGGATCCGCCAGACAGCCACAGGTCGATTCTTCCGGACCGACCCTGGCAAGAGCCACGATCCGTACCTACCGTTGACACAGGAACAGTACGCGGCGGCGGTCCGGCGTTACCGCACGTCGTTCGCGGATGGCGTCGTTCGCATGGCTCGATCATGGCCGCTGCGTAGCACGGTCTCGGTGTTTCGAGCCATGCACCGGCTGACCCGGGGACGGCTCGGACTGCCGCCTGGGAGCGTCGATCTCGACGCTGTCGCAGTCGCATTCGCTGCCGAGCCGGCCGTGATTGCGGCGGGCGGGTCCGTCGGCGACCTCGAGCGCGGGGAGGGCTGGCTCCGCGTGCCCGTTGTAAATCTCCGACCCGAGACGGGCCGGGCGGCTCTGGTGGCCGCCGTGGGTAACGCCCTTCGCCGAAATGGACTCACCGGGCGTCGCGTGATCCTTCAGTTCGACGATGGCGAGGAGCGCGACGCCATCCCGGATTGACTCGGCGCCCACGGGTGCTTCCCCCTCGCCCTGGGGCCAGGACCGTTCCAACCGACGGCGGATGGGCCTGCAGCGATGGTTTCCGACGTCGAGCGGGGACTCAGCACGAGCAAACTGCGGCTGAGGCTCCGTTCCTTCGCCCGTTGGAACGCTGGTGGCGCCGAGGGCCAATGTGCCGCGGTATCGTGACCGTATGCACAGCCCCGGCGACTTTCCGGATGTCGTTGAGATCGTCGTCGAGATCCCGCGCGGGTCCCGCAACAAATACGAGTTCGACGAGGAGGCCCAGGTCTTCCGCTTGGACCGGGTGCTGAGCAGCGCGGTCTTCTACAACTTCGACTACGGCTTCATCGAGGGCACGCGCGCCGGTGACGGCGACCACACCGATGCGCTGCTCGTGATCGACGAGCCCACCTTCACCGGCTGCCATGTGTGGGCACGGCCGATCGGCGGGCTCGAGATGCGCGACGAGAAGGGCTTCGACTTCAAGGTCCTGTGCGTGGCGCTCGGCGACATGCACCAGCAGCACATCGAGCGACTGGACCAGGTCCGACCGCATCGCCTCGTCGAGATCGAGCAGTTCTTCAACACCTACAAGGCCCTCGAGAACAAGGCGGTCGACGTGGTCGGCTGGCGCGACCACGAGACCGCGATGCAGGTGCTGCGCGACGACCGGGCCACGTGGCTGCGCGAGGTCGCGGGGGCGGATGAGTCCGTGCGCGAGGGCGCCGCCGGCCCGCCTTGAGCCCGCGCGGCGAGCGCTGGAGTGACCCGTTCGCCGGCCTGCCCGGCCGACGCCTCTTCGTGGCGGTGCCGCTCCCCGACGACGCCGCCGCGGCCGTCCGCTCGATCGTGGACGAGGTCCGAGCCGCGCCGCTGCCGGACGGCGCCCGGGACGTCCGGTGGGTCCGGCTCGATGGCTTGCACTTCACGTTGCGCTTCCTCGGCCCCACGCCCGACGCTCGGATCCCTCCCACCGCTGCGGCGGTGCACGCGGTAGCAGCTTCCGCCGTTAAGCCGTTCGACCTCGAGCTCGGAGGCGCGGGGACGTTCCCGCCCCATGGTCGTCCGCGGGCTCTGTGGATCGGCATCACCGCGGGCGCCGACCAGCTTGGGCGTCTCGCTACCGACCTCGATGCGGCACTCGTCGCCGCGGGCTGGCCGTCTGAGCCACGGCCGTTCCGGCCACACCTCACCCTGGCTCGATCGGACGGCGTGGCCGCGGGCACGCTCGTTGCCGGTCGACTCGCCGGCGCCATGGCCGACCGCCGGATCCCGGTCCGCATCGATCGCCTTGGGCTGTTCGAGAGCGTGACCGGCGGCGGACCCGCCCGCTATGTCCCCGTCACGTCCGAGCCGCTGGGCGCGATATCGGGATGACCCGGGCGCGGTGTACCATCAGACAGCCCCGCTCCCGACCAGACACTCGGTCAACAGGAGTCTCGAATCGCCGTGACGGCAACTCAGCGCGTCCGACTCATCCTGAGCCTCGGCGTCCTGAATCTCGTGCTCGCGACGATCGCGCTGGGCATCGGCGGGGTTCGGCTTCAGCAGCAGGAAGCGGCAACGAACCGCTCCAACGGCCCCGTCGCCGTGGTCCCACCGACGACGGCGCCGGCGTCGCCGACGGCGCCTGAAAGCCAGCCACCGACCTCCCCGTCGGGCGGTACGCCGTCGTTCGAGCCGAGCGCCGTAGCGAGCGCGCCGCCGGCGAGCCTCACGCCGTCGATCGAACCGAGCCCCGCGGCGACGCCGTCTCCGGCAGCCGCATCGCCGGTGCCGGCCGGGGCAGCCACACCCGTTCCGGCGGGGCCCGCGACCGCGGCGCCTACGGCCGTCCCGACCGCGGCACCCACGGCCGCCCCGACCCCCCGGCCGACGCCGCGTGTGACCCCGCGGCCGACCGCGGCCCCGACACCGGTCCCGGTGCGCAGCACCCCGAAGCCCAAGCCGCAGCCGAAGCCGCCCAAGGTCGTGAAGGCCAAGACGCCGTGTCCAGCCGACGGGGCGCCGCCGCCCGGCAAGAACAAGGCTGAGGGGTCCGCAACCCGGCCGTGCGCCGGCGGCAAGAGCAAGCACGACAGCGGCGTGATCTTCGTCCTGCCCCTGCTCGCCGGGAGCGCGGCATGGGCCACACGGCCCGAGCGGTTGCGCCGCCGAGCCCGCGGGCGCTAGGCTCCCGTCCCGGCCCGTCACCCGGGCCACAGCGGGAGGTTCCACCATGGCGCCGTCGGATCCCCGACAGACGAAGTTCGTGCTCGACGAATCCCGGATCCCACGCGCCTGGTACAACATCGCGGCCGACCTGCCTGTGCCGCCGTCCCCGCCACTTCACCCGGGCACCGGGCAGCCGATCGGCCCCGACGACCTCGCCCCGCTGTTCCCGATGGCCCTCATCGGCCAGGAGGTCTCGGCGGAGCGCGAGATCGAGATCCCCGAACCGGTCCGCGACGCCTATCGACTCTACCGGCCGAGCCCGCTCTACCGTGCCCATCGGCTCGAGCGCGCGCTCGATACGCCGGCCCACATCTACTACAAGTACGAGGGCGTGAGCCCAGCCGGGAGCCACAAGCCGAACACCGCGATCCCGCAGGCCTGGTACAACCAGCAGGAGGGCGTCAAGCGCCTGGCGACGGAAACGGGCGCCGGCCAGTGGGGGAGCGCCCTTGCCTTCGCCGGGGCCCTGTTCGGCCTCGAGGTCAAGGTCTACATGGTCCGCGCGAGCTATGACCAGAAGCCGTACCGGCGGATCCTGATGGAGACGTATGGGGCAGAGGTGGTCGCCAGCCCGTCGCTCACCACGAACTACGGGCGCAAGGTGCTCGGGGAGACGCCCGACAGCCCCGGCTCCCTCGGGATGGCCATCAGCGAGGCCGTCGAGGACGCCGCGACCCGCGACGACACGAAGTACTCGCTCGGGTCCGTCCTCAACCACGTCCTGTTGCACCAGACGGTGGTCGGCCAGGAGGCCATCGAGCAGATGGGCATGGCCGGCGAGTCACCGGACGTCATCATCGCCTGCGCCGGCGGCGGGTCCAACTTCGCCGGCCTGACCTTCCCGTTCCTCGGACGCAACTTCCGCGAAGGCGCGAAGCACCGCGTGATCGCCGCCGAGCCCGAGGCGGCCCCCAGCCTGACCCGTGGCGTCTACGCCTACGACTTCGGCGACACCGGCAAGATGACCCCGCTCGTCAAGATGCACACGCTCGGCTCCGACTTCATCCCCGAGCCGATCCACGCGGGTGGCCTGCGCTACCACGGCATGGCGCCGCTGGTCAGTCTCCTCAAGGAGCACGACTTCATCGAGGCGCGCAGCGTGCACCAGCGATCGAGCTTCGAGGCGGGCGTCACCTTCGCCCGAGCGGAGGGCATCCTGCCCGCCCCGGAGCCGACCCACGCCATCCGCGTCGCGATCGACGAGGCCCTGGCGGCCAAGGAGGCCGGCGAGGCTCGGGTCATCCTGTTCAACCTGTGCGGACACGGCCATTTCGACCTGTCGGCCTACGAGCGCTATCTCGACGGCTCGCTCGAGGACTACGAGTACCCGCTCGAGAAGGTCGAAGCGGCGCTGGCCGGCCTGCCTCGAGTCGGCTGACGGCGGGCCGATGCCGCGACTCGCCTGCTGGAAGTGCGGCCGCCAGCTCTATACGGTGACGCCGCTCGCGTCACTCTTCGGGGAGGAGCGTCGTTGCCCTCGCTGCGGCGCCTTCCTCGACGAGGAGCGACGCGAAGTCGAGCGGCGGGAGACGCTCCGCCGCCAGAATCCGCCGGCTGATCCGGGGCCGCCGAGCGAAGGTGAGCGGCGGGTCACGCAACGGCGCCAGAGTCGACGGCGAAACCCCGGGCAGGGCTAGTACGAGCGGTCGTCAGGCCGGGGCGGGTCGATGATCCGGTTGCGGAGACCGACGGTCACGGCCTCGAGCTTCGAGTGCACGTGCAGCTTCATCATGATGTTCTGGACGTGCGTTCGGAGCGTGTTGCGGGAGATGAACAGCGTCTCGCAGATGTCCGGGGTCGCCATGCCCTCCGCCAGGGCCTGGAGGACCTGGAGCTCGCGGGCCGTCAGCGTCTCGATGGGTGGCCGCTCGGGCAGGCGATCCCGGGCGATCGCCACGCGCTGGGCGATGCCGATGATCACCGATCGCGGGAGGAGCGTCTCGCCGGCTCGGGCGCTGCGGACGGTGGCCACGACGTCCTCGACGGCGCGGTCCTTGGTGAGGTAGCCGTCGGCACCGGCCTGGATCGATTCGAGGACGGTCTCGTCGTCCTGCACCGCGGTCAACATCACCACTCGGGCGCTCGGCCAGCGCGCCTTGATGGCCCGCGTCGCCTCGGCACCCGTCCCGTCCGGCAGCCGGTAGTCCATCAGGACGACGTCCATCCGCTCCGCGGCGAGCTGCTTCGCCTCGGCGACGCTCCCGCCGACACCGACCACCTCGATGTCCGGTTCGGCGTCGAGCAGCCGTGCCAGGGAATCGGTCAGGAGCTGATGGTCGTCTACGAGGAGGACCCTGATCGGCCTCGAGTCGCCGGTCATGCTCGCGCTCCGTGGCGGACGTGGGAGAACGCCTCGAACCACGTTCGCGCGCTCCGGGCGGGATGGTAGCACCGCCGTGGAGCGCGTCGGAAGGGCGACTGCGATACTCGCGAGCATGCGGATCGCGATGCTGGGGCTGGGGCTCATCGGCGGTTCGGTGGTCCGCGCGTTGCGGGATCCGGTCCGTGGAGCCGGCTCGGAGGCGTGGTCGATCGCCGCCTGGACGCCTCACGGACGGGGACCAGCGGCCGCACTCGCCGACGGGTTCATCGACCTGGCGGCGCCTTCCCCGGAGGCCGCGATCGAGGGAGCCGATCTCGTCGTCCTGGCCGGTCCGGCACCGGACTGCCTCGACGAGCTCGACGAGCTGGCCGGCGCGTGGCGCAGCGTCCTGGCCCCGGACGTCGTGATCACGGACGTCGCGAGCACCAAGGAGGCGATCGTGCTGCGCGCGACGGCGCTCGGCCTCCGCTTCGTCGGCGGGCATCCCATGGCCGGGCGCGAGACCAGCGGCTACGGCTCGTCCAGCGCCGACCTCTTCGTCGACCGGCCATGGGTCGTCGTGCCCACCTCGGATGCGGCCGCACTGGAACGCGTCGAGCGTCTCGCCGTGGCCTGTGGGGCCCGACCGATCCGGCTCGGCGCGGCGGCGCACGACCGCGCCGTGGCGGGGATCAGCCACCTGCCGCTCATCGTGGCCGCCGCACTCGTCGAGGCGGTCGCCGGTAACGGGAATGGTGGGGCGGCCTCGCCCGACTGGGCAACGGCCGCCGGACTGGCGGCGAGTGGCTGGCGCGACACGACGCGGCTCGCCCGGGGCGACGCCACGATGGGCGCCGGGATCATCGCGACGAACGGCCCGGCCATCGCCGAGCGGGTGCGCGAGCTCGTCGCGGCGCTGGAGGCGTGGCTCGCGGAGCTGGAGCGACCGGGCGGCCCGGACAGTGGCGAGGTCGCGGAGCGATTGCGGAGCGCCCGTGAACGCCTCGAGGCGATGCCGCGATGAGCGAGGAGCACGTCCTCGTCGTGGCGCGCGATCGCCTGCCGGACGGCGCGAGCTGGTACGGTCTCCGGACGGCAGGGCTGAGCGCGTGCCTTGAGCTCATCGCCCGCGAGGGTCGCTACGCTCCGCGTGCCGCGATGGAGCAGGATCCGAGCTTCAAGCAGGTGATCCCCTACATCGTGCTGCGTGACGGCGACCGCTACTTCCTCATGCGCCGGACGCGAGCAGGCGCCGACCAGCGCCTCCACGATCACTGGTCGATCGGGGTCGGCGGCCACCTGAACCCGGGCGACGGCGACCTGCACGGCGGGTTGCTCCGGGAGTGGCACGAGGAGCTCGAGGCGGACTTCGAACCGGCTTTCGAGCCGCTCGCCCTGCTCAATGACGACACGACCGACGTGGGCTCGGTCCACCTGGGCGTCGTGTTCGTGGCCGACGCCCTCGGCCGACCCGTCGACGTCCGGGAGCGCGACAAGCTGGGGGGCTCGTTCGCGAGCGCGGGGGACGTGGCCGCCGTCGCCGACGACCTGGAGACCTGGAGCCGGCTCATCTTCGAGGCGCTCGAGGCCGCGCCGGCCGCCGGTGGTGCTCCAGGGCCACTCGACGGCGCGATGCGATAATCGTCGCGGAGGTAGCTCCATCGTGACCCGTCGCGCCACTCGTCTTCTCTCGGGCCTCTCGCTGGCCATCGGGATCTTCGCGCTGGCTGCGAGCGGCACGTCGGCGGCCGGGGAGCGCGAGGTCATCGTGCTACCGACCACCGGCATCGTCGACCAGGGCATGGCCCACTACCTCGCGGAGGGAATCGCGCGGGCGGAACGGGACGGCGCGGCAGCGGTCGTCATCAAGCTCAACACCCCCGGCGGCTTCCTGACCTCGACGAACGACATCGTCGGCGCTCTCCTGGAATCGAAGGTCCCGACCATCGTCTGGGTCGCGCCGGCCGGCGGGTTCGCGGCCAGCGCCGGCACTTTCATCACGCTCGCGGCCAACGTCGCGGTGATGGCCCCGGGGACGAGCATCGGGGCTGCCTCGCCGGTCGGCGGGCAGGGCGAGGACATCCCGGGCACGCTCGGCGACAAGGTCAAGAACGACGCCATCGCCAAGATCACGGCCATCGCCGAGGCCCGTCACCGGAACGTCGCCTGGGCGATCTCGACGGTCAAGGACGCCAAGTCGTCGCCGGTCAGCGAAGCCGTGGCGGTCGGCGCGGTCGATGGAGCAGCCTCGACGATCGACGAGGTCCTGAGCTTCGCCAACGGCCGGACGGTGGACGTTGCTGGCGAGACGCGCGTCCTCGACCTGGCCGGCGCGACGCCGGTCGAGGTGCCGATGAGCCCGTTCCTCTCGTTCATCCGCCTCCTATCCGACCCGACGATCGCGTTCCTGCTGTTCAGCCTCGGGTCCGCCGGATTGCTGGCCGAGCTCTACGCCCCGAACTTCATCACCGGCATCCTCGGCGCCCTGGCGCTCATCCTCGCTTTCATCGGGCTCGGCGCGCTGCCGCTGAACGTCGGCGGGTTGCTGCTGATCGTGCTGGGCCTGGTCCTGATCGGTCTCGAGCTCACGGTCACCAGCCACGGCCTGCTCGGATTCGGGGGACTCGTCTGCTTCGCGCTGGGCGCCTCGGCCCTGTTCACCGAACCGGTCGACCCGTTCGAGCCGCTGGCGCGGGTGGCCACCCCGGTCATCGCGACCGTCACCGTGACGGCCGGTGTCTTCATCGCCCTCGTCGTCTACGCTGCGATCCGCAGCCGCGGGATGGCATCGCCGCTCGGGACCGTCGGCTCATTCCTGTTGTCGCCGGGGTCCCACGGCGTCGTCCGCCAACCGCTCGAGCCGATCGGGTCCATCCACGCCGCCGGCGAGGAATGGACGGCCCGCTCGGCCGACGACCGACCGATCGAGCGAGGAACCCCTGTCAAGGTGATCGCGGTCGACGGGCTGACCGTGCTCGTCGAACCTGAACCCATCCCGTCACAGGCCTGAGGCCATCGGAGGATCCATGGAAGCCCCTGTCGTAGCGGCGATCGTCGCGTTCCTGGTCGTCGTCCTGTTCGTGATCGTCTACCTGTCGATCCGGGTCGTGCAGCAGTACGAGAAGATGGTCGTCTTCCGGCTGGGCCGTACGAACGAGTCGATGGTCCGCGATCCCGGCCTGCGCTTCCTGATCCCGATCATCGACCGGCCGGTCAAGGTCGACGTCCGCGAGCAGTTCATCGAGGTCCCCAGCCAGACGACGATCACGAGGGACAACGCCCCGATCAACGTCGACTTCCTGATCTACTGGCGGATCTCCGATCCACTCAAGAGCGTCGTCAACGTCGTCAACTTCCCGGGCGCGCTCCAGGGCGTGGCGACCACGACCCTCCGCGCGGTCATCGGCGACATCCTGCTCGACGAGGTGCTCTCGAAGCGGGAGCAGATCAACGAGGTGCTGCGGGTCAAGCTCGATGAGGTCACGGAGCGCTGGGGCGGCAAGGTCACGACCGTCGAGATCCGCGAGATCACCCCGCCGCGCGATGTGCAGGACGCGATGAACCGCCAGCTGTCCGCCGAGCGGACGCGACGCGCCGTCATCACGGAGTCCGAAGGCAACCGGCAAGCGGCGATCAACGTCGCCGAAGGCCAGAAGCAGTCTGAGATCCTCAAGGCCGAGGGCGATCGCCAGGCGGCCATCCTTCGGGCCGAGGGCTTCGGCGAGGCCCTCACCCGGATCTACCAGGCGGCCACCGGGGTCGACCAGAAGACGATGTCCCTGCAGTACCTGGAGGCGCTCAAGGCCCTCGGCGCCAGCGCGTCGACGAAATTCGTCATCCCGTTCGAGTTCACGCGACTGCTCGAGCCGTTCCTGGACTTCGTCCAACCGACGACCGCGAACGAGGGTGGGTCGGGGAGAGCCGTCTCTGCAACGACCACGCAAGGGAGCCGACCGGCGTCCTCGCTGCCGCCGGCCGACCCGGGTACCACCATCAGCGGCGGGTGATCCGCCGGGTCCTGGCGGCCGGCGCCACGGCGGCGGTCTCGGCGATCACGCTGCGGGCGGCGTCGCGACGCGCCGTCGATCGGCTGCTCACGGCGCCGCGGACGCTGCCGGGCGAGGCCACCCTCGGGCCGGCCCTCGACGAGCTCGGTGGCGAAGTCGTGCGGCTGCGCGCCCGCGACGGCCTGCGCCTCTCCGCGCGCTGGCTGCCCGCCGAAGCGGCAGGGAAGGCGTGGCGCCCCGACCCGCACGAGGCGATCCTCCTCCTGCACGGCTATTCGGGCTCGATCGCGCCGGACATCCTCGAGTACGGACCGTTCCTGCGCCGGACCGCCGGCGTGCTCGGGCTCGATCTTCGGGGACACGGCGGGTCCGATGACGGGCCGACCACGTTCGGCCTCCTCGAGACCGAAGACATCGCGGGAGCCGTGGCCTGGCTCGGTGAACGCGGCGTCACCCGCGTGGCCTTCGTCGGCCTCTCGATGGGCGGCATCGCGGCCATCGCGGCCGTGGCGGTGCTCGGTGACGGCTCGCTGCCGGCCGCCGACGGCGATCCGACCGCGCCGCGCGGAGTGAACGAAGCCCCGCGCCCGTCGGTCGTCGGGGTGGTCACCGATTCGGCGGCGCCCGAGCTCGAACTGCCGATCGCGTCGCGCGTGGGCGGCCCGGCCGGCCGGTTCGTCGCCGCCCGCCTGTTCGACGGGGCGACGCGGGTCCTCGGGGCGGATCCGCGGGCTACGGAGCCGGCGCGCGTCATCGGCCTGCTCGAATCCGTTCCGCTGCTGCTCATCCACGGCGAGGCGGACACGACCGTGCCGGTCGCCGAAGCCCGACGGCTCGCGGCGCTGGCCGGGCCGGCATCCGAGCTGTGGGTGGTCCCCGGTGCCGGCCACAAGGGCAGCCACGCTCTGGCCCGCGACGATTACGAGCGTCGAGTGACGGACTTCCTGCGTCTTGCGTTCGGGCGCGAGCGCGGCGACGATGCGGATCGCCCGGAGTCCCGCCCTATAATCGCCGCGCCGGGGCCCCCAGCCGGCGATCTGACCCGCGCTTCCGCCGTGGAGGACTGATGGCCGCAAAGATCCTCGTCGTCGATGACGACCCGAATGTCCAGCGCCTCCTGCAGTACACGCTCAAGCAGGAGGGCTACGACGTCGTCATCGCCGGGGATGGCGCGGAGGGCTTCCGACTGTGGGGCGCCGAGATCCCGGATCTCATCCTGCTCGACGTCATGCTGCCCAAGCTCGACGGATACCAGGTCGCGGCCAAGATCCGGAGCGAAGAGGGCGGCTCGGCCCACGTCCCGATCATCATGCTCACCGCCGAGCGCGAGGTGGAGCAGAAGGTCCGTGGCCTGCGGGCCGGTGCCGACGACTACCTCATCAAGCCGTTCCACCCGGCCGAGCTGCTCGCCCGCATCAAGAGCCTGCTGGCTCGATTCGCGCCGCGCGATGCCCTGCTCGCCCGCCCACCCATGGGGCGCATCCTCGCGTTCTATGGCGCCAAGGGCGGGGTCGGGACGACGACGATCTCGATCAACGCGGCCATCGCGCTGCATCGCGAGCTCGGGCGCAAGGTCGCGCTGGTCGACGGCAACCTGCAGTTCGGCGACCATCGCGTGTTCCTCGACCTCGGGCTCGATCGCAAGAGCATCGTCGACATCGTGACCGCGCCATCGATCGACGCGGAGCTCGTGCGCCAGGTCATGGTCAAGCACGATTCGGGGGTCGACCTGCTGCTGGCCCCGCCGTCACCCGAGAGCGCCGAGCTCGTCCGGCCCGAGCACCTGCCGATCATCACCGAGACGCT
>Ga0070698_100005173_pt1 | contig 14263 bp, 10 predicted proteins | sample KBSK1502metaG_FD_65477 | JGI IMG/M metagenome (GOLD analysis project Ga0070698, IMG submission 65477) | Corn, switchgrass and miscanthus rhizosphere microbial communities from Kellogg Biological Station, Michigan, USA - KBS K1-50-2 metaG | ecosystem: Host-associated > Plants > Roots >...
ACTGAAGAAGTTCTTCTGCTTCTGAATCATGCACCGGGCAATCGACTGAAGCCCTCTGAATTACAGCAGCAAGCGGCTAACCAAAAAGCCAACAATGTCTCCACGGCAATAAATCGCTTAATCGAAAAAAAAGAGATACGACGCGTAGCCGACGAGGTTGCTCTCACGCCGAATGGGCAGCAGAAGATAATGAAAGAAATCCTCCCAAAATGGACTCCTAAGAAGTGACGAGGAGCATGACTATCGAGCGCGGATAGTTGTTCTTACCACACCCATAGCCTCAGCTAATGAGATTTCTATTCGAAATCTAGCAATCAGACTAGCGCGCTCACCCGTTCCGGAACCCATAGGCCTTCCGCTCATCAGGCGGCAGAGCCGCGACCGGACCGGCGTCGGCGCGGCTCTTAGACGCAACGAAATGATCTCCTGGCTCCAGAGGAGCCAAATGTTTATAGATTGTGCGATCAAGAAATGTTTGGCGCTCCAGCGGAGCGCAATGTACTGGGAGATGAATACGTAGAAGGATGCATTTCGCTCCGCTGGAACGAAGAACTTTATTAACGAGATGGATCTATAAACATTCGGTCCCTCCGGGACTGAGCGATTTGGTTAGGGATCTGACTTCACCTCATTCTCATTCCTATGTAGCCAGATCCTCAAAAATGCAACTTGTCGCGGCCTTGGCGTCAGGGTTAAGATTCCGGCGCAAATCCTCTTCCAAATTATCGGCAAAATACCGGGACGGTATAACTACCGCCCCAGATCAAAAGGAGTTCCTAAATATGAAACGTGCTATCTGTCTCTTCCTACTTATCGCCGCTTTGATTGTTGGGTCTCTGGTTAATTCGCGTCGAGCGCAAGCCATTACTTTTGGCTTCGTCGATTCGAACAATACTTACAGCAACGTTGGTGCATTCATTGTTAAGTCACCAAACACCGGCCAGATTTTCCCCATCTGTTCGGGCACCATGATCACTTCAAACGTTTTTCTAACCGCCAGTCATTGCACAATCTTTTTTCAGCAGGATCTGGCGCTCAGGGGCTTCACCGCTTACGTCAGCCTCGACGGCTCCATTCCTTTTGGCGAATTGACCAGCAATAAAACGAAACTATTTGCCGTTTCACAGGTGGTGACTAATCCTAACTACAACCAATCTCAAAGCGACTCGGGCGACATCGGGGCCCTGATTCTGCAGTCGAATGTGCGCGGCGTCACGCCCGCGGTGCTACCAGCTTGCGGACTGTTTGATCAACTCGCGGCACAAAACGGTTTGAAGACGGCTGTATTCACCAACGTAGGGTATGGGGTCCAGAATCGAGTGGTCAGCGGCGGCGTGCCTTTCTTTCAGGATGTAAACCCGATACCGCGCATGTATTCATTCTCGAGTTTCAACTCACTCAATGGCGGTTACATTCGCCTCTCGCAGAATGCATCTACCGGAAACGGCGGCACATGTTTCGGTGACTCCGGCGGGCCGAACTTCATCAATCTCAATGGCCAACAGATTATTGGAGCGATCACGATTACAGGAGATTCAGTTTGCCGATCGACCAACGTTGATTACCGTCTCGACACGCTGTCAGCGCAAGGATTTCTGGCCTATGTGAATGGTGCGTTTGGAACGACGATACCCATTAGTTGCTGACCGTCCTTTTGGAGTGCGGTGACCTGTCACCGCTTTCGTCCTGGGCGGCTTGACGCCCAGGTCTTTTCGAAATTCTTTCCCGCACGCTCTTGGCCGCGACAGGTCGCGGCCGACCAAAGCGGTGACAGGTCACCGCACTCCAAAATAACTCCATAAAACCGCAAGTGTTTTGCAAGGTAATTGCAGCCGATCAGGGCTGCGCCGGCATGTGAATTGAAACAACTTCCTGGTGTCGTGAGGCGTCTAATAGATGTCTCTTACAAGGAGGTGTTTGAAAATGAAAGGCAGATATTTGAAAAGAATCGGTGGACTCATTCTGGCAGCCTTGATGCTTTCGGGCGTTGCATTTATCTCCCCTGGCACTGCTGAAGCGCAGATCAGGCGCCGAGTGATAGTCGTTCAAAGTTATCCTCGATTCTACCGGCCATACGGTTATCGAAGGCCCTTTGGCTACGATCCGTATCGTTACAGCCAATACGTGTTTAGTAGCACCGACTCGGCTGCGAACCACGGCTACGAGCAGGGTTTCAAAACCGGTAGGGAGGATGGTAAGAAGGCGAAGAGCTTCAGTCCTGATCGCTCTCACTACTTTCAGGAGGCAGGCTTCGGTAACTTCGGTGAGGTTTACCGCGCCGCTTTCTCGAGAGGCTATCAGGAGGGCTATCGGGTAGGTGGTAACGATCGCGCCAGTTAACGGGGCGCGTCGGTCCTAACCAAAAACTTCAAATGCCGCGATGACGAACATCGCGGCATTTTTTTGTGTCACGTATCACTCTCAAACGGTAATAACATACCTGCTCAGGTACGGTGCGCGATTTGAAAGCCGCCAAAGGCGCGAAATGAAACCAGCGGGTTGGTCTTCGTGGAGCTGAGACAGCAACCTCATTTCGCGCCTTCAGCGCTTCCAGTAACATGATTTTCAAGTTCCTGGGGCGTTGCCCCAGGCTGTTACATTTCGCGCCTTTGGCGCTTTAAGATAATAAGACGCTAAGCTGCATTGCTACTCACCCTACCGAATAGCTTGTTGTCGAATGGCCTCGTGCATTAATCTTACGCAGTCCTTAGCCAGCTCAGATTTCGACCAGGTCCCCGCTCCCTAAGAAAGGCCAGCAAACATGCGCAAGTTGTTCCTCACGTTAGTTAGTTTCACTGTTTTGATCTTCGCTAGCGCTCCTCAGACTGCCGCTCAGCAAACGCGCGTACTGGCGCGCGAGGCCGAGTGGAACCGGTATGTGTTGCCTCAGTCGACGTTTGTGCGACAGACGGATGAGGCGACGAAAGTGCTGATGCAGATTCCCAGCGACTGGACCCGAAAACAAGCCGAGAACCTGAGCTTCACAACACCACAAGGCGCAACCTTGACTCTGTTCGTTGGCACAATTCCCGATGGCCTACCGCTGGGCGACTACGTGGCTGCGATTATGCAACCCCTGCGAGGCCTGCCCGATGGTGCCGACTCGATGGTGGTGCGGCGTACAGCCATCTCCGGACTGGAAGCTCGCGAGATCATGTTTGAGACTGACGCCGGGGAGGAAGTAAGCAGGCGAATCATCTGGTCCACAGTCAGCGGCCCAACAGCGCTCAGCCTTGTGCTCGTTGAACCAGTCTCCAGGGTTGCCGAAGTTGAGCCTTACTTTAAAGCGGTTGTTCAATCTGTCAGTCTTGTCGGAAAGGACAACTACACCAGTTTTGACGCACTGCGATCGGCGGCAATTAAGATCACTAATCCTACCCGCGTGGATGAGGTGCAATCTCTGGCGGCTTCGTTTGCCGCACTTGACGGTCTAAGCCGTAAGGGAAACATTGCCAGACTTGCAAACATCTTCGCTTCCTCGCCCGATACGGCCATCGATCTGCTCCTCGACGGACGGCCAATGGTGCGGGCCGCAGCAGTCGAAGCGGTCGTGCAGAGTGGTAATAAGTCGCTTGAGAACTTTGTCTTAAGGGCACTCAATGATCCTGAGCTCTATGTGGCGCAGCAGGCTGCGAGGTCAATTGCAGAGAATTCCGATGCTATTGGTTTGCTCCGCAAGCATTCGTTTGAATGGTTGAACATCGACTCAGTGGCGCGCGTCTGGCCCTTTCTAAGCAAGCAAAATCAAATCGAGATCCTGAACGAGATCTTTGCGCAATCGCTTTTGCCTGAGCCACCCTCCGCCGGATCCTCGAGCGCGACTTCGTTACGCAAACCCAGCGTATCAGTGCGAGCGATCGTACTACCTCCGGGATCAACCCCGCCGCCTCCGAGTAAGCTGCTCACTCCTACGTCCGATCCGAGTCGCCAACTCAACGCCTTGACGTTACTGAGAGACGTGCCCGCGGCAGATTTCAAGTTACCTCTGGCTGCAATACTAGCGGCCAAGAATGACAAACTCACGACGCTGGCGCTGCAAGTTGGCTGGGTGCGAGACGAACTCGTACCCGCGCCACAACTGCTGCTGCTTTTGTCCTCTTCCAACAGCGAGGTTCGCCGGCTGGCGGCGTTGAATCTGGGTCAATCGGGTAGCGTCGGGGACATCAAGAGTATTGAATCCTATCTGGATAAGCCGCCGCCTGCCGTAGCCACTCCGACGGTTACCCCGGATACCAAGCCTGTTGATCTCGGCGCTACGCTCAACGATAACCTGCAACTTACCATCAGGAAGATTCGTCTCCGTGAGCAAATAGCGACAGCTTCCGGTGAGACGCGACAACAGCTGATCAAGAAGGGCCTGGCCGATCCTAAACTTGCGGAATGGGTTTGGTATCGCTTTGTAAAACAGAATGATGACGAACGGGTAACTGCGGAATCGCAACCTGAGAGCAAGCGCATAGCAGCGGTCCTGCCGCTGGGCGAAAACATTTTCCCAAAGAACGTCACTTATTACGCCGCCTTCCCACAGCCATCGGAAGCACTCGATAAATTCAGCAGCGCCCTTGATGGGCTCCAGCTCGATTCAGCGCGTTCCCAAGCCAATCTCGTTCTTATCCTAAACGCTATGCGCGAACAGCTGGCCCAGAAACTCGACTCACCGCCGGGTGCGTCTCCGATAATCTATTCAGGAATCAATACCAAAGAGCCGATTGCGCTTGCCAGCTGGTACGCAGACGGGGCGCCTCTCGGCATTGCGAGCGCCGAGCGCAAAGCGATTATTTTGCGAGTAACTGATCGGGCGCGGTTTGAACGCTTGCTTACGCTGTACCAGCGCAGCATCGGTAATTTCCAGTGGTTCACTGATTACTTCTCGGGCGGAGTCCGCGCTTTGACGGTGCTTCCGGTGACCCTGCCTCTTGGGGCCAAGGCAATCCTTGCCGGCGAAATCAAGCCTCCCGAAGAAACGCCCTTTTTGAAGTACAGCTTTGTTGGCGGGACCGAATGGAATGGTTACTCCATCAAAGTGGTGGAGTATAGAAAAGTGGATTCGAGTGGCCACATGTTCAGCGATTCAGCCTACCTGACCTATCTCGGTGACACCGCCGTGCTCGCGCCAAATCTCGATTCACTCCGCGATGTGCTTACCCGCGCCGGCAGTGAACAGGAGTCTTTGGCAACCAACCAGACTTTTAAGAAAGTAAAGGAGAATCCCGGCGAAGCCATTTACTTTAGTAACATCTCGCAGTTAATTGCCAGTCCCACCGACAAGGAAGGCTCAAGAAGCAAAGGGGAAGTGACCGAGAGCGGCGCTCTGAAAATCTCAAACACGCACTGGGAGAACCAATATCAGATTCGGTTTTCCGAGAGCGACTGGTTGAAACCTTTCATCGGATTTCAGCCTGGTGAATTGGCCTCACCTCGCGAACTGCTGCCGCGCACTACAGTGGCTTACTACTTCATGAACTTCGACACCGTTGCCGCCTGGCGCGACTGGTCAAAGGAGTTACTCAGCGAAGATCGGAAGGACCTGACTGCCATCTGGGCGATCGATTTTGAGAAGGAGGTTCTTCCCGAACTGGGCCCCGAGTGTGGCGTCGCTTTATTAGGCCTCCCAGAGATCTTCGGCTCAAACTGGGAGGTTCCGTGGGCCGCTTTTTTCAAACTCAAGAGCGATAAGATTGCCCGAGCCCTGGCCGGCGGCAACCTTTTGAAGGGAGCCACTGTTGGCTCTGGCCCAACGCAAATCAAATTAAAATCAGGAGATCTCTTTGTCGCAGTGAAAGGGAACTTTCTGGTACTTTCAAATAACCGGTCGGGTTTCGCTGCGCTCGATCAACCGGAAAAGCTGATGGCCTCACGCGATTTTTCACGCGCCGCGAAGCTGGTTCCCGCCGGAGTGGTCGCTTTTGGTGGATACAACCTCGAGGCTGCCATCGCCGCGGTTGGCAATTCCGGCGTCGACTCCATTAAGACGCAGCAATCATCCTTTATCTCCTCCCTGGCCAACGCATTTCATAGCCCTAACTTTTATGCCACGGCAACGTCCGATGCTGTCGAGGGGCGCTTCTCGCTTTCGCTGGACCGGGAAGGTCGCTTCTCGGTGAGTGAGCTTGCCTCACTCTCGAAAGATTTCCGGCTGACCTATGCCCAACTCGAGCCGCGTGGGGTTCCTATCCAAAATCAGGAGCGCTTGAGTAGTTTGAAACTGAGAATCCGCGCGACTGCTGCCGGGGAAATCGATCGCTTGAAGGAAGACGTAAGCTCGCCGTACCAAACAGCTGAGAAAATTTCGGACAAAGAGTTGGAACTAAAAACTCTTCCGCGGCATGCCGAACCGAAAACGAGTCTGACGTTGCCGATCAAGGATCCGGCGTTCGCCATTTACTTGCAACCAGCCAGCGAGAGCCGCTCAGACGACAAGTCAGTGAGCGAGAAAGCGCGCAGCATCGCAGGGGAGGAACACGACGCCTGGCAAGTCGCGCGCAAGCTGACGGACTGGACCTACAAGAACCTCAAGTGGAAACGTGTTGATTCCGCTACTACGCAGCAGACCCTGGCCACACTCGAAGCGGATTGCCTTGAATTCAGCCAGTTGTATGTGGCGATGGCGCGTTCACTCGGGTTGCCGGCGCGCATCGTTTCGGGAATGGCTTTTGGAGGCGCCTCCTTTGGCGGACATGCGTGGGTTGAAGTCTATGTCGGCGAGTGGGTAGAAGTGGATCCAACCTGGGGCACGGACTTTGTTGACGCCACTCACATTCGAGATCAGGCGACCGGCGCTCTGCTCACTTACGCTGCGTTGAATCTGTTCCAACTAGAGGTTTTGGAAGCGCCTCGAGGAGTAGCAGAGTTTCAGAAGGATCCTCACGCGCTAGCTGCAAAACTCAGCCAGGAGTTGCCGCGGGGAAACCTGACGGCGTTAACGTCAGCTTTGGATCTGGCGGTCTTGACGAACGAAACTCCCGGGTTCGCGACCTGGGGTTCATTAAGCGACTCAGAACGCGAGTTGATGTCATCAGGCTATCGCCGGCTGTTGAATGAAATCAATGGCAGCTTCCGCAGCGATGCAGATCCGGTACACGACCTTCGCCTGTTGCAAGTAAAAGAAAATGGCGACACCGCTGAGGCTGTAGTTATTGAACCCGGTTACGATGATCTGCTGCTGAAACTCTACTTCGTCCGACGAAACGATGCCTGGTTTCTCACCGAGATAGTACTGACCGACGATGACTATCACATGATCGCTGAGACTCTACAGCCGACAGTCAGGACTATACTGGATCGGCGCAGCAACAAGTCAGCGCGAAGTCAAAGCAATAGTGAATTTGTGAGGGTTCTGTTGGCGATGCCTAAGGATCGGAAGGTCGCGATTGCGATCGCGGACCGAGCCCTGAAGGACGATCCCCAAAACCAGGGACTCCGGCACTTGAAAGCAATAGCATTCTCCCAGGACGAGAAACCCGAAGACGCAATTCGCTTGTGGCAGGACCTGGCCGCCGATAAAAAGCCCTTTGCTCCATCATTGCTCAAACTTGCGCAGACGTACGCCGCTGAGGAAGAGGTAGAAAAACGGAAGTTAGCGATCGGGTTCTTCAACCGGTACGCTGCGCTGATGCCGGAGGATCCGCGTACGCATGTCGCGTTGGCCGAGGTGTATGATCAAAATAAGGACGATTTGCATGCTGAGGCTGAATACCGTGCCGCACTCAAAGCCGACCCGGCGAACAATGATGAATACGTCAACTTCGCGGCTTTTCTTGCGTTTAGGAAACGCTTTCAGGAAGCGGGGGCGGTAATCGACGAGACAAATAAGCAGGCGAGTGCCACTGATGATTTCTTCGGTGAATTGATGACGAAACTTTATTATGCTACCGACAAAACAACCTTCGAAGGATTCGCGCGAAACCAGCCGCAACGGATGCAAAGGAACGCGCTGGCTAACCTCTATTTGGCCTATGCTCAACTTGAAAACGGAAAAAGTCTGCTGGCAATACCGCTACTAAAAAAGGCGGCTGCCCTTAGGAGCGACTGGGCTGACCCTCACGTAGCCATGGCCCGCGCCTACCGCAACCTGCGAAACTGGACAGCGGCTGTCAAATTTGCTGAAGCGGCCATCAAAATCGACCCTGAAAACAGTGATGCTCATTATCAACGGGCTTGTGCGCTGGCAAGATTGGGACGAGTCAAAGAAGCTTTGGCCTCATTGACGAAAGCGTTTGAACTCGAGCCGGACTTCATGGAGTCGATTAACGAGGAAGCCGACCTCAAAATTTTGGCTTCGCAACCCGCCTTCAAGAAGCTGGTGGCCGAGCAAAAACAGTGAGGCTGTTTTGTTTTAAATGTATGCTGTGATCCAAGGCGCGGCGGATGACAAAGCTTTCGGGGCGACAGTGGCTGGTGGTGTTGGCGTTTGTGGTCGTAGTGTCGTTCACCGGGCTCTTTGCAGTGCGCACGGTTCGGCGCGCCATCTACTGGCACTATCACCATGATGAGTCGATTCGTCCCTGGATGAGTCTTGGTTACGTTGCCCGTTCTTATGGTGTCCCGCCGTGGGTCCTCTATCAGGCCCTCGGCCTACCTCCGAAAACTGGCGGACCTGACAGACGACCGATCAGAGAAATCGCCCGCGAACAACATCGTTCAGTCGACGAAGTAATCGGCATCCTGCAGGACGCTATTGTTCATGCGCGTCCACCTTATCCGCCTCCTGGTCCGCCACCCCGTCCCGAAAGGGAACCGTCGCAGGGACGGTCCCCATGAGTATTACCGATCAAGTACTCGCCGCATTACTCGTTTATGGCCTACCGGTTCTCTTTGGCGTCATTCTCGTTTGTTCTGTTGGAATTCCTTTTCCTATCAGCCTGATGCTGGTGGCCGCCGGCTCGTTTGTAGAACAAGGTGAGATGAAACTGTGGCAGGTGATCGCCGTAGCCAGTGTGGCAGCGATATTAGGCGATCAGATTGCCTATGGTTTGTCACGCTGGGGCGGACGGCGTCTCGTCAATCGGCTCAGTCGCATGCTTGGCGTTGAGGAGAAGATCAAAGACGCCGAAGCGCTCACTAAACGATGGGGCGGGACGGGAATTTTCTTTAGCCGTTGGCTAATAACTGCGTTGGGACCGTGGGTGAATGTGGCGAGCGGTATTGCGGTCTACCCCTGGCGGCGTTTCGTGCTTTGGGATGTTTTTGGCGAGGTGCTCTGGGTGGTCATGTATGTCGGCATTGGCTATGTGTTTAGTAACCGTGTTCAGGCAATTGGAGAAATCCTGGGCAATCTTACCTGGGTAGTGGTGGGGTTGATCGTAACGGCGATCCTTGGATGGCAGCTGGTGAGATTTGTTCGTATGAACGAACAAGCGGGGTGAGAATTCAGTTTAGGTAACCCGGCGCAGTCCGTCAGTCTGCGGAGCGGACGTAGGCATAAAGCCTGGGGTGAAGCGCAGCGGAACCCCAGGAACGTCGAGCCAAAGATTTTAAGAGCCCGCGAAGCGGCCGAGGGAGGTCGCAACTACGAAAACATCATTCGGTGCGATTCGACTGTCGGCCGCTTCGCGGGCTTCTGACATTTTTAACGGCTCGTCCCTGGGGTTTCGCTGCGCTTCACCCCAGGCTTTACGCTATCACCTGCTCCGCAGGTTGGCAGTCATTAGTCGAGATGGGCTATCACGGCAAGAATGGTGACAAGCAACGCCCCGGCGCCGATGGCAATTCCGAGACCCAGGTTCCTCGCGGTTGAGTGTCCTCTGTTGCTTTCGACCTTAGCCACATCAGCGTAACGGATTGTCGTAGGCGCATCGGTTTTCCGATCGCGCACCACAAAATCATCGTCGCCGGCCTGGGCGATGTAGCCTTTTGTTTTCGTGCCGTTTTTCAGAAAGACGGTGGCCTTAGCCTTCTCGCCCACTCCAAGCTTTGCCACTTTGGCTTTGACCTTCTCAACCAGCGTCGCTGCGGTGTCTCCTTGTTTGGCAGCGACAGGCTGCGAGACGGCGGCGAGCAGCAGTAAGCTCGCGAGTAGACAAGTCAAATACGATTTCATTATTAGTTCCTCAGTTTTCTGGCGCGAAGGTGGCGATGAGTTAATCGAGTTCGCCGCCTGCCGCTGTTTTTGTTAGAACGACGTGAATAGGAGCAATGAGGGTGCCGCTGGCATGAGGCGAAATCTCAGCGTTAATGGCGCTAATTATTCGTTTGGAGGAAGATCGCGACGATGAAAATCTTTCTTGTGCAGTAACAATCCGACACTGGCGTCGCGGCGAACACGCCTGGAGAGACTTTGCACAAGAAAGTCGAGAACTCATGGGTGCGTGCAAGAATCTAGTAACGCTGAAAGCGTTGGCCAATTCCAGGCCAGGGTTTGCTTTGAAACCCTGGCTTCAAAAATGACCGGGGAGATTGTTTGCAACCCCGACTTGTCGGGGTTGAGCGGCTTTGCGGTTAACAAACGCCCGGCGCAACTCTTTCAGAGTTGGGCCCTCGAGAAACGGTATGCGTTTTCCCAGGGTTGCCAAAGCGCAACCCTGGGCTGGAATTAGCGAACGCTTTCAGCGTTGTTCATTTCCGTACATAGTCCAATTGAACAAACCAAGCCGCACCATCGTAGTTCAACTGGCTTTAATTAATCTGGGATTGATTTGGCCTAAACCCCGAACGGCAAGATAATATTTCGCGGAGACCAATATGTACTGTCCGCAGTGTGGCACTGAATCTTCCTCGGGCCTGCAGTATTGCCGGGCCTGCGGCGCCAATCTCAAGGTGATTGGGAAGGCTGTCTCGCTGAGTGAGGCGATTGCCCGCAGCGACCGCGGTCCTTTGCCCAAAATCAAAGAGATGATGAAGAACCTGAAGATTGAGCAAGTGAGCGAAGACATTTCGCGCGCGCTCGACCAGATGAACATAGAAATTGCTCGCAGCACGGAGGAGCCTAAGCCGCCGAAAATCACTGGCAAGAAGATGAAGACAAGGGAGCAGCGGCGGGAGAAGCACTTGACGACCGGTGCAATTTCCCTCTTCAGCGGAATCGGGCTCGGGATTTTTCTGTACTACCTCAGCGCTGCTCTCGTCTTGAAGCTCCCGCCGGGTGTCGTCGCCAAGGTGCCCTTTGAAATAGAGCCAGTAGTGCGGATGATCTGGTTGGTAGGTTTGATGCCGGCGCTTTCGGGGGTGGGTCATCTACTCGCAGGACTCCTGGTCAGGCCGGATCCTCCAACGGAGATCGAGGCCGTGAGGCCGGCGCCGGTACTAAGTGGTGGAGAACCCATCGCTCGAGGTGCGCCCGTAAGCGTTACCGAGCGGACCACCAATTTGCTCGAGCATCAGATTCGAGAAGGACGTGAGTCTTGAGTTTTGAAGTTCATTGCCCGATGAGCAGTTTGTAATACCCCGCGACACCGTTGAGGACATATTGAACGGCCAGAGCGGCGAGGACAATGCCCATTACGCGCGTGGCGATGTGAACGCCACCTTCACCCACCAGTCCAATCAAGCGCGCGCCCAGATAAAGCACGATAAAGGAAACCAGAAACACGATGCCGATTGCCACTCCGATGGCGATCAACTTTTGCATGTTGCCGCCGGCCTGAGAAGTAAGTAACAGAATCGTTGCAATCGTGCCCGGGCCGGAGAGCATCGGCATAGCCAAAGGAAAAACGGAAATATCCTGGCCGACCGAACCTTGTTCCGTTGGTTCCGGTGATTGCAAGCCACCGCGCTGTCCAAACAACATCGGCATAGCCGCGACAAACAGCAATACTCCACCGCTAATCGAAAACGCATGGACCGTCACCCCGAGATAGGAAAGCACTGCGCGTCCGGCAACCAGGAAAAACAACGCCACCCCAAAAGCGATCAGGACGGCTCGGATTAGTATTTTGCGACGGCGCGCAGGCAGCTCGTTGCTCGTCAGCGCTACAAAAATCGGCACCACGCCCGGCGGATCCACTACGACCAAGAGCGTAACGAAAGCCGCAAGTCCGAATCTGAGGAAGTCCTGATCCATTGGGCGAGAGATTAGTACAGAATGCGTGCGGTGGCGAGTGGGCAGTGGGCGGTGGGCAGTGGGCAGTAGGCAGTGGCAGTAGGCAGTGACAGTAGGCAGTAGGCAGTAGGCAGGAGACGGATCTGCTTGATGCCTTCCACTTGGAGTTAACTCTTGTAATACGGGCAGCTCGGTGTTTTAGTGTTCTGCCTACTGCCTACTGCCTACTGCCTACTGCCTACTGCCTACTGCCTACTGCCTTCTGCCTACCGCCCACTGCTTCCCTGATGCAAAATATATCCTGCATTTGACATATACAGACGTTTAGCGTAGGGTGAATGCGAACCGAGTCCAGCTTACTCCGCTCTCAGCTCCTCTGGGATCTTCCAGATCACCTGATAAATCCACAGCTCAATTACTAAAAGGCAAAAAGGGCGTCATACGTTCACCAACTGGTCTGCGAAAGCAAACAGTAGACAGCAAACAGCCGGCAGCTATGAGATTTAACCGCGCTGAATCTGTTTTGGTGGATGGAGAACCCTGAAGGAAATAATCAGATTATGACAACGAATATTACACCGTTACATGACCGCGTCATCGTTAAGCGAATTGACGAGGGTGAGCAGGTACGCGGCGGCATCATTATTCCGGACAGCGCCAAGGAGAAACCGCAGGAAGGTGAAGTGATTGCTGCCGGCTCAGGCAAGTACAGAGAAGACGGGACACGTCAGCCGCTTGATGTTAAGGCCGGCGACCGAATCCTGTTTGGCAAGTACACCAGTTCTGAAATCAAGATCGACGGCGAAGAGCTATTGATCATGCGCGAGGACGAGATTCTGGGAATCATCACCCGCGCCGGCGCCGCTGCAGGCGGAAAAAAACGGAGCTAAGACATCGGCCACAGATGGACATGGAACAGACAGGGTCAAAAGTATTAGTCGCCCATTGATTCGCGTCCTTCGATGTTATCTGTGGCCCCATCTCTGGAGTTAACGGAAAGTTGGAGAAAAGAAGAAAATTATGGCAAAGCGAATAGTTCATGGCGAGGAATCGCGTGCAGCAATTCTGCGCGGGGTTAATCAGTTGGCTGATGCAGTCAAGATTACGCTGGGTCCCAAAGGACGCAATGTGGTTCTCGGCCGCTCATATGGCAGTCCAACGATCACCAAAGACGGTGTGACCGTGGCCAAAGAAATCGATCTTAAAGACGGCCTGGAAAACATGGGCGCGCAGATGGTGCGCGAAGTCGCGTCGAAGACCAGCGACATCGCCGGCGACGGGACCACGACCGCCACGGTGTTGGCGCAGGCGATTTATCGCGAAGGTGTTAAGACGGTCGCAGCGGGTGTAAATCCCATGTCCCTCAAACGCGGCATCGACAAAGCGGTTGAGCGCGCGACGGCGGCCATCAAGAAGCTGTCGAAACCAGTTGCCGGCGACATGATTGCCCAGGTCGGCACGATATCGGCCAACGGCGACGCAGCTATCGGCGAGTTGATTGCCGAAGCAATGAAGAAGGTCGGCAAAGACGGCGTGATTACCGTTGAAGACGCGAAGACAATGGAAACGGACCTTGAGTTTGTCGAAGGCATGCAGTTTGATCGCGGCTATCTGTCTCCCTACTTCATCACTGACTCTGAAAAGATGGAAGCAGTGCTAGCGAATCCTTTGATTCTGCTGAGCGAAAAGAAAATTTCTTCGATGCGCGACTTGCTGCCCATCCTCGAGCAAGTGGCGAAACTAGGCAAGCCGATACTAATCATTGCCGAAGACGTCGAAGGCGAGGCGCTCGCCACTCTGGTCGTCAACAAACTACGCGGCACGATCAACGTAGCTGCGGTAAAGGCCCCTGGCTTTGGCGATCGACGCAAAGAGTTGCTGCAGGACCTTGCGATTCTGACGGGCGGCAAGGTCATTAGTGAAGACCTCGGCATCAAACTCGAGAACATCACGGTTGAAGACCTGGGCCGCGCCAAGAAAGTGACCATCAACAAAGATGACACCATCATCATCGATGGCGCGGGTAACATAGACTTGCTTAAGGCGCGCGTGAAAACGTTGAAATCGCAGATCGAAGATACCTCGTCGGACTACGATCGAGAAAAACTTCAGGAACGTTTGGCCAAACTCGTCGGCGGCGTGGCCGTCATTCGAGTTGGAGCCGCCACGGAAACCGAATTGAAAGAAAAGAAAGCGCGCGTGGAAGATGCGATGAACGCGACCCGCGCTGCTGTTGAGGAAGGTATTGTTGCCGGCGGCGGTGTCGCCTTAATTCGGGCGGCGAAG
>Ga0070698_100005174_pt1 | contig 14263 bp, 13 predicted proteins | sample KBSK1502metaG_FD_65477 | JGI IMG/M metagenome (GOLD analysis project Ga0070698, IMG submission 65477) | Corn, switchgrass and miscanthus rhizosphere microbial communities from Kellogg Biological Station, Michigan, USA - KBS K1-50-2 metaG | ecosystem: Host-associated > Plants > Roots >...
GGTCTCGGCGGCCGACTTCCGGGTCATGCTCCGCTACGTGCAGGCCCATCACCTGGCCCGGTTCGCGTTCTGGTCGGTGAACCGCGACCTGCCCTGCACGCCAGCCAGCAACTCCAACACCTGCAGCGGCATCGCCCAGCAACCCTACGCCTACACCAAGATCAGCGTCAGCTACAGCGGCTGAGCCCGGCCTCAGGGTCGCGCCGGAGTCGCCTCCTCGAAGATCAGCACTGTCTGCGTCGAGCGGACCTCGGGGATCTCCTGGAGCCGCGTGATCACCACGTCGCGCAGCGACACGGCGTCGCTGGCGCGGACCCGCAGCAGGATGTCGTGCTCCCCGGAGACGAGCGCGACGTGGTCGACGTCGGTCATGCTCAGCAGCTGCCTGCGCACCGACTTCCAGGACCGCTGGTCGATGTCCAGGTAGACGTAGGCGGACAGCGCGTACCCGTAGCGCACCGGGTCGATCAGCGCGGCGTATCCGGTGATCACGCCATCCCGTTCCAGGCGGGCCACGCGGGCGTACGCGCTCGCCCGCGATACGTGGATACGGTCGGCCAGCGCGCGCATGGACATCCGGCCGTCGGCGCGGAGCGCCTCGACAATCTGCCGGTCGGTGTCGTCCATCGCGGCCATATGTCCATGGCGGGGATCCGCGGAGTGGTCACTGGAAGGCATATGGCCAGATTAACCCCTTGATCCGGGCAATACTTCTCATGTTTTGCCACGCATCTAGAAAATTTGCTCACTGGGTAGGCATTCTCTGGAAATAGCATGTTGAAGGGGGTTGCTGGTGGTTACCCAAAGGCTGCTGCCGAGCGCGGCGCCGCTCCAGCTGATAGATCCAGACGGCCGGCCAGGCCAGAATCCTGGCGGGCTGACGTTCCCCGAGCCCGATGTCCTGATCAGCCTGCACCGCGGCATGGTGCTCGGCCGCCGCTTCGACACCCAGGCCACCGTGCTGGCCAAGCAGGGCAGGCTCGCCGTCTACCCGTCCTCGCGCGGCCAGGACGCCTGCCAGGTCGGGGCGGCGCTCGCGTTGCGCGGCCAGGACTGGCTGTTCCCCACGTACCGCGACTCGGTGGCGATCCTCACCCGTGGCGTGGACGCCGCGGAGACGCTGGCCCTGCTCCGCGGCGACTGGCACTGCGGCTACGACCCCTACGAGCGCCGGGTGGCGCCGCAGTGCACCCCGCTGGCCACGAACACCCTGCACGCGGTGGGCCTCGCGCACGCGGCCACCCTCCAGGCCAAGGACCAGGTCGCGCTTGTGCTGCTCGGCGACGGCGCGACCAGCGAGGGCGACGCCCACGAAGCGCTGAACTTCGCCGCGCTCTGGAAAGCGCCGGTGGTGTTCCTGGTGCAGAACAACGGGTACGCGATCAGCGTGCCGCTGGCCAAGCAGAGCGCGGCGCCGACGCTGGCCGCCAAGGGGATCGGCTACGGCATTCCGCCTCTGCTCATCGACGGGAACGACGCCGCCGCGGTCTACGCCGCGGTGGCGGCCGGCGTCGAGCGGGCCGCGACCGGCGGCGGGCCGACGCTGATCGAGGCGATCACCTACCGGGTCGAAGCGCATACCAACGCCGATGACGCCACCCGCTACCGGACCGACGATGAGGTCCGCGGCTGGCTCGACCGCGACCCGATTGCGCGGCTCGAGGCCTACCTGAGGGCGGAGCGGCTGCTGGACGATGAGGCGGCCAGCCGGCTGGCGGCCGAAGCGGAGCAGCTCGCCGCGGACGTCCGCGACCGGATGAGCACCGAGGCGAGCGCCGACCCGGCCGAGCTGTTCGAGCACGTGTACGCGCGCCCGACCGCTGCCCTGGAGCGGCAGCGCGCGACGCTGCTCGCCGAACTGGAGGAGCTGGAGGAGTCCGCGCCATGACAACAGTGATGATCCCGCCCGCGGGAGACACCGCCCGGCAGGTTCCCGCGCCCGTCACCATGGCCGCCGCGCTCAACCAGGCGCTGGCCGACAGCCTGGCCGCCGACGACCGCGTGGTCGTCTTCGGCGAGGACGTCGGCGCGCTCGGCGGGGTGTTCCGCATCACCGACGGTCTCGCCGGCAAGTTCGGCGAGCACCGCGTGTTCGACACCCCGATCGCCGAGTCCGGCATCGTCGGCACCGCCATCGGCATGGCGATGAACGGCCTCGTCCCGGTCGTCGAGATGCAGTTCGACGCGTTCGCCTACCCCGCCTTCGAGCAGGTCACCAGCCATCTCGCCAAGCTGCGCAACCGGACGAGGGGGCGCGTCGCGCTGCCGGTCGTGATCCGGGTCCCGTTCGGCGGCGGGATCGGCGGCGTCGAGCATCACAGCGACTCATCGGAGGCGTACTACACGCACACGCCTGGACTGCGGGTAGTGACGCCGGGCACCCCGGCGGACGCCTACCTGCTGCTGCGCGAGGCGATCCGCTGCCCCGACCCGGTCATCTTCCTCGAGCCGAAGCGGCGCTACTGGTCGAAGGAGACAGCCGTCCTGACGCCGGACGGCCCGCCGATCGACCGCGCGGTCGTGCGGCGGACGGGCAGGGACGTCACGCTCATCGCCTACGGCGGGATGGTGGCCACCGCGCTGGAGGCCGCCGAGGCCGCCGCCGAAGAGGACTGGGACGTCGAGGTCATCGACCTGCGGTCGCTGTCGCCCTTCGACGACCAGACCCTGACCGAGTCGGTGTCCCGCACCGGCCGCGCCGTCATCGTGCACGAGGCGGCTGGCTTCGCCGGCTACGGCGCCGAGGTCGCCGCGCGGCTGACCGAGCAGTGCTTCCACTACCTGGAGGCGCCCATCCTGCGCGTCACCGGCTTCGACATCCCGTACCCGCCGCCGCGGCTCGAGCAGTATCACCTGCCGAACACCGACCGCATCCTCGACGCCATCGCCCGCCTGCAGTGGGAGGACGAGGGTGCCTGACTTCCTGCTCCCCGACCTCGGCGAAGGGCTCGACGAGGCCGAGGTCATCGCCTGGCGGGTCCAACCGGGTGACCGCGTCGCGGTCGACCAGGTGATCGCCGAGGTGGAGACCGCCAAGGCCGTCGTCGAGCTTCCGGTCCCCTACGCGGGCGTCGTCACCGCCCTGCACGCCGAGCCCGGAAGCACCGTGTCCGTCGGGCGGCCGCTGCTCACCATCACGGCGGACGACCTCGCCGGGGGCTTCCGTGAGCCCGGCGTCGTCGTCCCTGAGCAAGCCCCGGCCGACGGGGCCGCCGACGGCGGGGAGGCCAGCGGCAGCGTCCTGGTGGGATACGGCACGACGGCGGCGCCGGCCCGGAACCGGCGCGGTCGTCGCCGGGCCGCTGGCGGCGCGCCGCCAGCGGGTGCGCCGCCGGCCCGTCCCGCCATGCCCGCGGCACCGCCGCCGGCGGTGCCCGCGCCCGCCGCGCTCGATCGGCCCGATCCCCGCCGGGTCGCGGTGATCTCGCCGCTGGTCCGCAAGCAGGCCAGGGACGCCGGCCTCGACCTGACCGGCCTCACCGGAACGGGCCCCGCGGGCGTCGTGAGCCGCCAGGACGTCCGCCGGGCCATCGCCGAGCGCGCCGGGCGGCAGCGGCCCGCGGTGCCCGCCGCGCCGGACGCCGGCACCGGGACCGAGGCCCTCGCCGACGACACCGAGCGACGGATTTCGCTGCGCGGCGCGCGGCGCGCGGCGGCCGAGCACGTCACCCGCTCGCGCCGGGAGATCCCCGAGGCCACCGTCTGGGTCGACGTCGACGCCACCGCACTGGTTGAGGCGCGGCGCGAGCTGAACACCCGCGATCCCGCCCGGCCGGTCAGCCTGCTCGCCCTGCTGGCGCGGTTCGCCGTCCTGGGACTGCGCCGCTACCCCGAGCTCAACGCCCGCGTCGAGCGGGACGAGATCGTCATGCCCGGGCGGGTTCACCTGGGCTTCGCCGCGCAGACGGAGCACGGCCTCGTCGTTCCTGTCGTGCATGACGCGCACCGGCTGTCCACACGGAACCTGTCTGCCCGGCTCGCCGAGCGGACCGCGGCGGCGCGCGAGCGGCGCCTCTCCCCCGCTGACCTGCGCGGCGGCACGTTCACGGTGAACAACTACGGCGTGTTCGGTGTCGACGGCTCCGCCGCGATCATCAACCATCCCGAGGTCGCGATCCTCGGTATGGGCCGGGTCATCGACCGCCCGTGGGTCGTCGACGGCCAGCTCGCCGTGCGCAAGGTGGCCGAGCTGACGCTGGCCTTCGACCACCGGGCCTGCGACGGCGGAACCGCCGGCGGATTCCTCCGCTACGTCGCCGACTGCGTCGAATCACCGGTCGCCGCCATGGGCGACATGTAGCGCACCTGCTAGCGGAAGAAGAGGCGGGCCGGCCCGGCGACGAGGATGGTCCTGCGGTCCGCCTCGTCCGGGGCCCAGTCGGCGAGCAGGTTCAGGATTTCGCCGGTGTCGCGCTGGCCGTCGGGCAAGTGGGGCCAGTCCGAGCCCCAGATCAGGCGGTCGGGCCGGGCCGCGACGAGGGCGCGGCCCCACGGGGTGACGGAGCTGAGCGGCTTGTTCTTCGCCACCCGGTACGCGCCGGACAGCTTGATCCAGCAGCTGCCCTGGGCCATGACGGCGAGCAGGCGCCGGTCGAACTCCGGGTCGGACTCGGTTAGGTAGCCCATGTGGTCGATGACGAAGGTGTCCTCCAGGTCCGCGAGGAACGGCAGCAGGTCGCGGACGATCGTCCCTGGCGTGTAGAACTGCAGGTGCCAGCCGCGCGGCGTGGCGCGGGCGGCCATCCGCTGGATGTAGGCGGCGAGTTCCGCCGCCGGCCAGCTGGCGCGGGCGAACAAGTCGAGCCTGATGGCGCGGACGCCGAGCTCGTGGAACTCGTCGAGTTCCGCGTCGCTGGCGTCCTCGGCGAGCTGGACCACGCCACCGCAGCGCGGGCCGAGGCGCTTCAGGACGTCGCGGAGCAGGCTGTTGTCCGTGCCGTAGAAACTGGGCTGCACCAGCACCATTCGCTCGATGCCGAGCACCTCGGCCATCCGCAGGTACGCGTCGAGGGTGCCGTCGGGGAACGTGTAGAGCGGCTCGGGCACGTGCGGGTAGCCGGGCTCGAACACGTGAAAATGCGTGTCGCACGCGCCAGGCGGCATCGCGAAGGCTGGGCGGGTGTTGGTCTCCGCGGCGCGCATCGGGGTGCACTGGAGGATGTCTGTCATCGGAGGAACCTTTCCGCGCGGGCGGCCGCGCCAGCGTAGAGCATGTCGGTGTCGGCCCCGGTCAGCCGCAGCGGGCAGACGCCGAGCGGCGCCAGGTCGTCGAGCATGGCCGGGTCGGGGATGCCGCCGACCATGAGCAGCTTTCCGTGTCGCTGGGCGGCTTCGGCCAGGGTCGCGATCGCGCCGGTCACGCGCGGGTCGGCGTACTGCCCCGGCGCGCCGAGCTCGGCGGTGAAATCGTTCGCACCGAACGACAGCATGTCTACGCCGTCGACCGCGGCGATCTCGTCCGCGTTCGCCACGCCGGCCGGGGTCTCGATGAGGACCTGCACTATTGTGGCGCCGTCGAGAGCCGGGTTCAGCGTCGCGGCCGGGGCCGGCCGCATGCCGAGCTGCGGCACCGTGGCAAGCTGCGACCGCTGGCCGCGCGGGGCGAACCGGCAGGCGCTGGCGACCGCCGCCGCCACGGCCGGCGTCTCGACGCGGGGCGCGATGATGCCGCTGGCACCGCCGTCGAGAAGGCGGCCGATCGCGCCGTACTCCCGTTCCTGGACCCGGACGAAGGGGAACAGGCCCAGGTCGCCGGCTGTCGCGCAGAGGCTCGCCGCGACGTCCAGCGGCATCGTCGAATGCTCGAGGTCCAGCATGATGGCGTGGTGCCCGGTTGACTTGGCAATCCGCACGACGTCTGCGGTCCGGCTGCTCCTGATCGCCAGCATCAGCGTCGGCTCGCCGCGGCGCAGCCGGCCGAGGAACGCGTTCACCGGGCGCCCGCGCGACGCGCGTCGCCGAAGAACAGGTCCATCAGGTCCGGGTGCCCGGCGATCTCGCCGGCCGTCCCGCTGAGCGCGACCGTCCCGGCGGTCAGCACGCACCCGTGCCTGGCCAGCGAGAGACCGAACCTGACGTTCTGCTCGACCATCAGGATCGTTGTCCCCGCGTCGATCATCGCGCGAACGCTGTCGCCGATGATGGCCAGGCTGGCCGGGTCGAGGCCAAGCGTGGGCTCGTCGAGCAGGACCACCTTTGGCTCGAGCATGAGTGCGCGGGCGAACTCGACCATCCGCCGCTGTCCGCCGGACAGCGTCCCGGCCGGCGCGCCCGCCCGCGAGGCGAGGACCGGGAAGGTCGCCGCGAGCGCGTCGTAGCGGCTCTCGATGCGCCTGCGCTGCTTCCTGATCACGTAGGCGCCCATCAGGACGTTCTGCCGGACGGTCAGCCGGGTGAACAGCCCGTCCCGCTGCGGGACCTGGGCCACGCCCGCGCGCAGGATCACCTCGGGCTCCTGTCCCGCCAGGTCGGTCCCGTCGATGGTCACCGAGCCCGCGCGCGGACGCAGCACCCCGCTCACCGCCTTCAGGACGGTGGACTTCCCCGCCCCGTTCGGCCCCACGATGCAGGTGATGCCGCCCCGCTCCACGCTGAGGTCAACGCCGCGCACGATGTCGAGGCCGCCGTAACCGGCGACCAGGCCCTTGATATCGATCATGGCGCTGACTCCACGCGACTGGCGGCGGCCAGGGCCACCTGATCGCCGAGGTAGGCGTCGACGACGGCCGGGTCCGCGCTGACCTCGGGGACGGTGCCGCAGGCGATGATCCTGCCGTCCGCCATGACGTAGACCCGGTCGCACAGGCTGGCCAGGAACGCGACGTCGTGCTCGACCAGCAGGACGCCGGTGCCGTCCGCGCGCAGCCGCCGGATGATCCCGGCTACCCGCTGCGACAGCGCGGGGCTGATACCCGCCGCCGGCTCGTCGAGCAGGACCAGCGCCGGGTCCAGCCAGAGCACCTGGGCGAGCTCGATCAGCTTGCGCTGCCCGTAGCTGAGCATGGCCGGGCTGGCGTCCGCGTACCCCGACAGCCCGAGGCCCGTGAGCACCGCGAGCGCCCGCGGGCGCTCGGCGGCGGTCACCCTCGGCAGGAAGAGCCTGGACAGGGAGAGCCGGCGCTCGGCGAGGACGACGTTCTCCAGCACGGTCAGGCTGGGGAACAGCCGGGGCAGCTGGTAGGTGCGCGCCAGCCCGCCGTGCGACCGGGCCGTGCTACCGCTGCGCTCGACCCGGCGCCCGGCCAGCGTGATCCGGCCGCCGGAGGCCCGCACGGTGCCGTCGACCAGGTTGAACAGGGTCGTCTTGCCCGAGCCGTTCGGCCCCATCAGGCCGGTAACGCTGGCCGGGGCGACCTCCAGGTCCACGCCGTCGACCGCGCGGACGCCGCCGAACGCCTTCGTCAGGCCGCGCACGGTGAGCACGGCGCCGTCCTGGGAGCGGCTGCCGCGCGATGTGCCCCCGGCGCCCTCGGCGGCCGGCGCCCCTGGGGAGACGTCGGCGGCTGGAGGAACCACCGTACGTTCGGGATGATCATGATTTTTCCGCCGCCAGGCGTGCCACGTCGGCAGCACCCCGCGCGGCAGGAAGAGCACCACCCCGCCGAGCAGGCCGCCGAACAGCAGCAGCCGGATCGCCCCGGCGTCGGCGCCGCCCAGGCTGGTGCTGGTGAGGTTGGCGAGCGGCTCGATGATGAACGCGCCGAGCACCGGCCCCCACAGGGTGCCGCGCCCGCCGAGCAGCGCGGCCAGCACGATCAGCATGCTCGTGACGATGTCGAACACCGCGCTGACGTTGAGGAAGGTCACGTAGTAGGCGTAGATGCCGCCCGCGACGCCGAGAAACGTCCCGCCGAGCATGAAGGCGATCAGCTTGTAGACGCTGACCGCCAGGCCGAGGCCGGTGGCCTTGCCTTCGTCGTCCTTGATCGCGAACAGGCCGAGGCCGAGCTTGCTGCGCCGGACGCCGGCCGAGACGGCGACGCTGAGCACCAGCAGGCCGAACAGCGAGTAGTAGAAGGGCCAGTCCTGGTAGGACAGGCTCCACGCCGGCAGCGGCAGGGCCAGGCCCTGACTGCCCCCGGTGAGGCCGGACCAGATCGTCGCCACGATGGCCAGCAGCTGCAGCGCGGCGAACGTGACGATCGTGAAGTACATGCCGCGGGTACGGCGGGTCACCAGGCTGAGCAGCCCCGCGGCGATCGCGCACACCAGGCCGCCGGCCAGGCAGCCGAGAAACGGCGAGATGTTCTGCCTGGCGGCGAGGATGCCCGTCGTGTACGCGCCGAGGCCAATGAAGACGCTGTTCCCGAGCGAGATATAGCCGGCGTAGCCGCCCATGATGTTCCAGCCGGTCGCGCCGATCGCCAGCAGGAACGTCAGGATCAGCATCGCCTGGTAGTACAGGTCGTTCGACACCAGCGGGAAGACGGCCAGCGCCACTGCGGCGACCGCGATGACCGCGCGCCGGACCGCGGTGGCGTGGCTCGTTACCGCGGTTCTCACCGGGCTCACGCGGCCGCGTCCTGCCTGGCCGCCAGGGTGAACAGCCCTTGCGGCCTGATCAGCAGCACCAGCAGGATCATGATCGTCGGAACCGCCTCCGCCCAGCGGACCGACACGTACGTCGACGTGACCGACTCCGCCAGGCCGAGCAGCACCCCGGCGGCGAACGCGCCGGTGACGCTGCCGAGGCCGCCGACGATCACCACGCTGAGCGTCAGCCCGATCCAGATGTCCTGCGAGTCAGGGGTGAACTGATACAGGAAGCTAAGCGCGGCCCCGCCGAATGCGGTGGTCGCGGTGGCGATGGCGAAGATCCAGGTGCCGATCTTCTTCGGCTCGACGCCGACGAGGCGTGCGCCGTCCGGGTTCTCCGCGGCGGCGGTGATCGCGTGCCCGAGCCAGGTCCGCCGCAGGCCGGCCTGGAGCAGCACCGTTATCGCCACCGCCAGCAGGCATGCGTACAGCTGCGCGGCCGGCACCGACACCGAGCCGAGATGGAAGGCCTGGTTGAAGTAGGCCGGCGTGGCGGCCACCGGGTTCGGTCCCCAGACCAGCGTGATGATGGCCTCGGCGACCAGCGCGATGGCGAAGGTCACGACGATGGTCAGGCCGTGATCGACGCGCTGCACCCGCTCGATGATCAGCCGGTAGACGAGCACGCCGAGCGCGCCAAGCGGGACGGTCACGAAGAGCGAGCCCACCAGCGGGTCGATGCCCAGGTGCGCCCACAAGGTGTAGCAGAGATAGGCGGCCAGGATCAGGAACGCGCCCTGCGCCAGGTTGACGATCTTCATCACCCCGAAAGTCAGGGTCAGCCCGGTCGCCATCAGCGCGTAAACGCTGCCGGTGAGCACGCCGAAGATCAGGGCCTGGATCAGCTCGGTCATCCGTTTCCCCACGCTGGCTTGGTGAGCAGGATGGTCGTGGAGGTGGCCGCCGGGGCCGGGGCGACGATCTGCAAGGTGCCGTGCTGCCACTGGGACAGCAGCAGGCTGCCTTCGGGATCGCCGGCCTTGTCCCACTTCAGCGGGCCGACGATCGTGCTGACCGTGTGGTTGTGCAGCCAGTTCGCGAGCGCCTGCTGGTCCAGGCTGCCGACCGCCTTGACCGCTGCCTGCAGTACCTGGCCCGCGGTGTAGGAGTTCGCGGCGTCCTCGGTGGGCGGCGCGCCGAACATCTTCGTGTACGCCTGCACGAAACCCTGGTTGCCTGGATAAGTCGCGGTCGAGCTCCAGGATTGCGCGGTGAACACGCCGTTGGCGTTGCCCGCGCCGCCGATGGCGCTCGGGTAGGCCTCGTCGGTCGGCGCGTTGGTCTGGAAGAGGATCTTCGGGTTGTAATCGATCTTCTGCAGCGACCGGACGAACTGGGCGCCGTCGTCGGCGACCGCGCCCTGGATGATCATCTGCGGGCGGTCATGCGCGATGGCCGCGGCGATGGAGTCGAAGTTCGTGGTGCTGGGATCGTAGACCTGGTAGTAGACGGTCTTGACGCCGAGCGCCTGCAGCCTGGTGCGGAACACCGCGACCGCCGGGCTGGCGCTCGGGTCGTCCTGAGTGACATACGCCGCGGTGGCCGGCCGCTGGCTCGCTGGCAGGCTGGCGATCCAGGCGACGAACTGGTCGGGCAGGCTCGTCGTAGTGCCGGGCTGCGCGAAGAAGAGGTCGGTGAAACCGCGGGTGAACAGCGTGGCGGCGCCACCGGACGGTTCGACGTACAGCATGCCCTGGCGCGCGGCGATCGCCGAGGCGGGCGCGTTGAGCAGGCTCGAGAAGGTGCCGAGGAGCAGGCCCACGTGGTCCTGGCTGATCAGCCTCGTGTAGTCGGCGGCGGTCTGGTTGGGGTCGAAGCCGTCGTCAAGCATGTCGAGCTTGACCTTGCGGCCCAGCAGGCCGCCGTCGGCGTTGACCTGGGCCGCCCACAGCTCGTAGCCCTGGTAGCCGGACTTTGAGACGTCGGCGACCGGACCGGTCATGGGCAGTGACATGCCGATCGTGATCGGGCCCGACGAGGCCTGGCCCGCGGAGGACGCGGCCGACCCGCAGGCTGCTACGGCGGTCGTGGCGAGCGCCGCGGCCGCGAGGGCGGCGGCTCGGCGCGTGAGCTGGCGATGGTGTCTTCGGATGTTCATTGTGGCTGTCTCCTTGCTGAGTGGGGTTGGTTACGTGAGGCGCGGATAGGGTTCGCCGTCCAGTCCGGGGACGGTGACTGCGGACGGATCGTTGCGGTGCCTGACGAGCTCGCTGCTCGCGTAGTCGGTGACGGCGCCGGACAGCAGCTGCCTGGGGTCCTCCATCACCACGCGCAGCCGCGTGACGAGAGCGAACCAGTCGTCGGGACCGGCCACGGCGGGCTTGCAGTGCACGCTCACGGTGGCCGGTCCGACGGTTACTCGCTCGGCTGACTGAGCGGCGAAGCGCGGGTAGCCGTCGAACATGCCACCGGCTAGCCCGGACGTGGCGTGCAGGCCGGCCCACAGCCGGCGGTAGTCCTTTTCCAGGGCCGCGGCCGCGGCGGTGTCGGGCGGGCGGTACGGCGCGAAGACGGCGGCGTGCGGCGCGATGAACACCCGGTCGGGCGCCAGCCGGCCCCCGGAGACGGCGCGGACGACCCCCGCGATGCTGTGGGATTCCTCGGTGACGCCGGCGGTCGGCCGCCCCGCCTGGCCAGCGAAGATCACCATCGCGCGCTCCCAGTCGACGCTCACCGCGTCGAGCCAGGTGATGAGGCGGTACGCGATGTCCATGCCGGTGAGGTAGAACGTGGCGATCATGACCTTGTTGAACGGGACAGGGAGGTGGTGGTCGTCGCTCGCGGGCCCGGCCAGGAAGTCCCGGCGCACCGCGGCCATGGTGAGGTAGCGCGGGTCGTCGAGCGCCTGCTGCAGGAAGCGTTCCGCCAGCAGGCAGGAGTAGTCGATCATCGCCGCGATGCGCTCTTCTCGGCCCGCGAAGGCGCGGACCGCGATCTGATCGCGCCACAGCGCGGTTGAGTTGGCCGCGCGGGCGGTTTTCGTGGCGTCGAGCAGCCGTCCCGCGTCCGGCCGCCAGGCATCGTCGGCGGCCGCGGCCAGCTCGCGCAGGCGGGCCAGCGTCGCGAGGGCCGGGCCGAGGTGCGAGATGCCCGCCAGCTCCTTGAAGCCGCGGGTGGCGAGCCGGTAGGGCTCAACGACTGGGGGCGTCCCGCCGCCGGGATACAGCGCCATGTCGGTGCCGGTGACAACGAGCAGCGGAGCGTCCTCCACCTGCCGGGCAGCCGCTTGTGCCAGATGCGCGCCGATGCTGTCGGGGCTGGCGGTGTACGTCGTGAACAGCTCCACCAGTTCGGGGCTCTCGGACTCGGCCTGCGGCATCAGCGGGCACCCGCCGTGAGCTCGTAGCGCACCGATTCGGTGGCGAAGCGCAGCTGTGGTGTCAGCGAGTTCGTCACGACCAGCTCAACGCTGTCACTGTCCCCGTCTAGGACGGCGACGTCCGTGCCGCCGCACGTCGGGAACGTCGCGGCCTCGTGCAGCTTGCCGCCGTCCCATTCATAGACCTGCGAGTCGAGGGCCGGCTCCGGGTCGGCGGGAGTGCCGAGGATGAAGTTGACCCGGATCAGCAGCGTCCGGCTGCCGCATCGCGCCACCGCCAGTTCCCTGGCGCCAAGGCCGTCGAGCACCTGCGCCTCCGCGAATCGCGCGCCGTCCCAGCGCAGCAGCCGGCTCGGCGCGGCGATGCAGGCGACGACGAGGTAGCTCTCGCCACCGTCGTCGTCGAACGAGGCGAACGCTCGTCCGGACTCCTCGGCCAGCGTCTGGTGCGGCTGGAGCAGCATGCCGTCCCAGCGGTAGAGGACGCTGGGCCCGGCATGTTCGGCGTGCGCGACGAAGAACTGGCCGCCGGCCCGGAAGGCATGCCAGTTGTAGGCCCAGCGCGACGGGATCCGCTGGAATTCGGTGAACGAGGCGCCGGTCCACTCGTAGACGACGGACTCACTGTTCTCGTCCGGTTGCCGCCCGCCGTGTCCCGGCGGGAAGACGACCCCCTGGGCCAGGCCGAGGAAGTGCCGGCCGCCGGTCTGCCAGTGCTTCCACTGCTTGGCCGCGAACGTCGGGACCTCCTGGAAGGGGACGAATCCGCCGCCCTGCCATTCGAAAATCGTCGACGTGGTCTCGAACTCATACGGCCCGGCGCCGGTCCTGATGCTGGCGACCGCGAGGAACGCGCGGTCGCCGATGGTGAAGAACTCCGCGTCCTCGCCCCCTGGCGCCGGCAGCGTCGCCCAGGGTTCGAAAGGGGCGGCAGCATCGCCGGCCCGGCGCAGCAGCTGCAGCTCGGTGTCGCTGTCACCGCCGTTCATCCCCGGGGGCCCGTCCGGGACGTCCTTGGCGAGCTGCGGTATGGCAAGGAGGTCGTAGTCTCCCACCCGGGCTGGCGCGACCGCTCGCGCGCCCGATGTGGGAATCCGCTGGACCTCGGTGAGGGTCACTGGCATGGCATCACTACAGCAACCGCTATTGAGCCAGACAAGTAATCTGGAGTTACTATCCACGACATGCAGCGTTAATGGATGTGACGTTTCAGTGCTGGATGTTCGCAAGCTGATCATGCTCGAGGCCGTCATGGCCGAGGGGTCCATCGCCGCGGCCGCCCGCCGCCTCCAGTACACCCGGTCGGCGGTATCCCAGCAGCTGTCCGCGCTCGAGGCTGAGGCGGGCACGGCGCTCATCGACCGGACGGGCAACCACATCACGCTCACCCCGGCAGGCCGCGCGCTGGTTGAGCACGCCGAGCGGATCCTCGTGGAGCTGCGGTCAGCCGAGGCGACCCTGGCCGGCGCCAGGACGCGGATCACCGGGCTGCTGCGGGTGGGCATCCCGTTCCGCGAGGGGCCGCACATCATGAGCCGCGCGCTCACCGAGGTGCGGCGGCGGTTCCCCGATATGGAGATCCGGCTCGCCGCGACCACCGACGAAGACGGTCCCAGCGCCGTCCACCGCGACCAGCTCGATATGGCCATCGTGTCGCGCTACGGCAGCGCGCACGGGACGCCTGCGACTGCGGGGCTGCGTGAATGGGTTCTCGAGCACGACCCGCTCCGGCTCTGCGTCCCCGTGGACCACCCGCTGGCCGACGCTCCCGGCTGCGACATGGCCCGGCTAGCCGGCGAGCCATGGGTCATGTGCCCGGAGACGGTGCTGGGCCGCCTGGTACGGAGCATGTGCATCGCCGCGGGCTTCCAGCCGAGGGTCGCCGCGACGGTGAACGACGTCGGCACCGCGATCAGCCTGGTCGGCGTCGGCTGGGGCATCACGATAGCTCCGGAGATGACGCCGGCAGGAACAGCGGTGCCCGTCGTCCGGCTGCCCGTCGCGGGCATTGACACGATCCGGCACAGCGTGCTGATCGTCCGCGACGGCGAGCACCTGTCCCCGCGGATGGCCGCGGCGATCGCCGCGGTCCGCTCGGTCAGCGCCGAGCTGCGGGCGGGCAGCGGCTGAGCCTCTTGCGGGCCGTACTGGCGAGGTCCGACGGCACGGCGATTAGCCGGCCAGTTCTACGGTCAGGCCGAGGCGCCTGGCCAGCGGGGCCGCGCGCTCGCGGTCCTGAGCGCTGAACGTACCTGCCGCGCGGGAGAAGCGGACGTGGTGCAGCGCACCGCCCAGCGGCAGGTCGTCCTCGCGCACCAGCCTGATCCGCTTGCCGCCGGGCCAGGTCAGCTGGGCGGCCTCGGCGCTAGCCGTCTCGACCTGAGCGTCCAGGACCTCGCTGAACAGCCG
>Ga0070698_100005175_pt1 | contig 14262 bp, 12 predicted proteins | sample KBSK1502metaG_FD_65477 | JGI IMG/M metagenome (GOLD analysis project Ga0070698, IMG submission 65477) | Corn, switchgrass and miscanthus rhizosphere microbial communities from Kellogg Biological Station, Michigan, USA - KBS K1-50-2 metaG | ecosystem: Host-associated > Plants > Roots >...
CGGCGGACGGGGCGGGTGCCGGCGCCGGCGCGAGCGCCCTCCCGGCTGCGGCGTGACGGTTGACCAGCTCCTCTGGCTGACGTCGCGCGCGGCGGCGCTTACCGCCTTCTTCGCGCTCGCTGCGGCACTGGTGACCGGTCAGGCGTTGCGGAGCGCGATGTTCGAGGGCGCCATGCGCAATCGCGATCTCTCGAGCCTGCACCGGTTCCTCACCGTTTGCTGGGTCCCCTTCGTTGCGCTCCATGTGCTGGCGATGACGCTCGACGCGGTCGCACGGATCAGCCCGATCGACGTCGTGATCCCGTTTCGTGTCTCCTACGCCGCCCTCCCAATCGGCCTTGGCACCATCGGATTCGATCTTTTGCTAGTGGTCACCGCCACCAGCTACTTGCGGCGGCACATCGATCCGCCCGCCTGGCGCTGGCTGCACCGGTTGTCCTATCCGATGTTCGGTGTGTTTGCGCTACACGCCCTGCTGGCCGGGACCGATTTCGCGCGCCCTCTTGTGCTCGCCCCGGCCGCCGGCGTGGTCGCCTTCATCGTCATCGTCAGCCTTGCTCGGCTCGCCTTCGGTCGCATGGAAACGACGTCCCGCTAGTATCGAGCCACACCGGCCATACCGGCCACACCTCAGGAGGACTGCGATGCGTGTTCTGGATGTCGTCAGCGAAGCGAAGGGCGCGATGCGCGCGTCCGAAGTGTTCGGTACACCCTATGAAAAGAATGGGATCACGATCATTCCAGCGGCGAAGATCGCCGGCGGCGCCGGCGGCGGCGGTAACGAAGGTGAGCCGCAGGCTGGGGGCGTCGGCTTCGGCGTTTCCTCTCGGCCGGTTGGGGCCTTCGTGATCAGAGGCGGTGACGTGAGCTGGCAGCCGGCCCTCGACCTGAACCGGGTGATTTTGATGGGGCAGGTGGTGGCGATCGTGGCGCTTCTCACCGCGCGGGCGATCGTGAAGGCGGTGACGAAGCGCCGCTGATGGCCGGCCCTACCGCGATCGACATCGACCTGCAATCCGTTCGCCGGCAGTTTCCCTCGCTCGCGCTCAAGGTCGACGGTCAGCCCGTCGTCTACCTCGACAATCCCGCCGGCACCCAGGTGCCGCAGCTCGTCATCGACCGCACCGCCGAGTACTGGCGGACGATGAACGCCAATCAGGGCGGCACCTTTGCGACCAGCCGGCGCTCGGACGCGCTGGTTGCGGAGGTGCGGCAGGCGGCGGCGGTCTTCCTCAACGCCGCCTCAGCGGACGAGATCGTCTTCGGCCCCAACATGACGACGCTGACCTTCGCCTTAAGCCGCGCGATCGGGCGGGAAATGAAGCCGGGCGACGAGATCGTTGTCACCCGCCTCGAGCACGACGCCAACGTCTCGCCGTGGCTGGCGCTCCAGGAACGCGGCGTGACGGTGCGGTTCGTGGACATCCACGTGCCCGAGTGCACGCTCGACATGGCCGATCTTCAGTGCCAGCTGACCCCGCGCACTCGGCTGGTCGCGGTCACGCACGCGTCGAATGCGGTGGGAACCATCCCCGACCTCGCCGCCGTATCGCGGGCGGCCCACGCCGCCGGTGCCTGGTTATGGGTCGACGCGGTCCACTACGGGCCCCACGGTCCGATTGACGTCCGTGCCATCGACTGCGACTTCCTCGTGTGCTCCAGCTACAAGTTCTACGGGCCGCACCAGGGGATTCTCTACGGGCGGCGTGAGCTGCTGCAGCGACTGCGTCCCTACAAGGTCCGTCCGGCGAGTGACGAGCTGCCGTCCCGTTGGGAGACCGGCACCCAGAACCACGAGTGTCTCGCGGGCATGCTCGGCGCCTTCGAGTATCTGGCTCAGCTTGGTGGCGCTGATGGCGTGCTCCGCCCCGCATTGGAAACCGCCATGGCCCGGATTCGCCGCCACGAGCGGGCGCTGGCGGCGCGGCTGATCGATGGCCTCCAGCACATCCCCGGGATCAAACTTTATGGCATCATCGCGCCCGAGGAGCTCGATCGCCGCGCGCCCACCGTGTCCCTGACCTGGCCGCCCCACCGACCGGAGGCGCTGGCCGGCTGGCTCGCGAGCCACCAGGTCTTCGCGACGCATAGCGACCACTACGCGACGGAGCTGATGGCGAGGCTGGGCCTCGTCGACGAAGGCGGTACGCTGCGGATCGGGATCGCCCACTACAACACCGCGAGCGAGGTCGACCTCGTGCTGGAGCTGCTCGCCGGTTACCGCGGGTAAGCGCGGTCGAATCAGAGGCTGATTAGCGCGACCCCGGCCAACGCCAGGCCGATCCCGGCTCGCTGCGGCCGGGCCATTCGCTCGTTGAGGATGATCCGAGCCAGCACGACGGTCGCGACTGGGTAGAGCGACGAGAGAATGGAGACGATGCTCAACAGGCCGAGCGTGGTGGCAAACGCGAAGAAGACGTCGGCGCCAACGTCGAGGACCCCGACCGCAAACAGGGCCGGCAGGTCGGGGAGCGGAACCTTGATGCGCGAGCGGAACGCCACGGCGAGCACCAGCAGCGCGAGCACGCTCCCGGTTCGGGTCGCCAGCACGCCCCACAGCGGATCCGGCCGGCTCGCATAGCGGATCGCCACCAGGAAGAGGCCGAAGGCGAGCGCCGCGAGCAGCGCCAGGCCGACGCCGGGAACCAGTCGCCGCCCGGACTCCGCCGGCCGCCGATCGAAGGCCAGCAACGCGATCCCGCCGAGCGTCATCGCCATGCCACCGAACTGCAACGTCGTCGGTCGTTCGCCCAGCACCAGGCCCACCAGGATGGGCACCACCGGCCCCGTCGCGGCGATGGTGGAGACGACGCTGACCACCCCGATGGCCATCCCACGGTAGGCCGCCGATAACCCGACCAGGCCGACGAGTCCCGCCACGACGCCGGCGACAATCCAGGGGCCGGGCTGAATGGGGATGCCACGAACGGTGACCAGGATGGCGATCAGCAGAAGCGTCGGTGGCTGAGAGACGAACAACACGGCGAACGCGCCCAGGCGCCGGGTCTTGAAGCCGCCCACGAAGTCGCCGATGCCCCAGCTCAGGCTGGCGGCAAGGGCCAGCAGAACCGCCGTCAGCGAGCCACCCGACGAACGGTGGTGCGGGTCAGCAGATCGCCGAGACGCTGGCGCCGCGCGGTGCGTAAAAGCAGAACCGCATCGATCGGCCAGAGGGGAAGCAGGACCCCCACAAGGTTGCGCAGGGCCGCCCGCCACCAGCCGGGCACCCCGTTGAGCCCGTAAACCGAGATGCCCATCAGCGTCTTGCCGATCGTCTGCCCGCTGAGCGCCTCGATGGGGACGCGATACGCCAGGGCGATGACGGCCAGGAGTAGGAGGCCTTCGGGGTCGAGGACGATCTCGGCGTTGTCCAGTCCCGATACCGCCGTCAGCAAAAGGACCGCGACGATGACCACGATGGCGAGGTCGATGAGGCCGGCCCATAGCCGACGGACGAGCGGGTATTGGCCGCCTGCGTGGAAAATCGCGGCGTCGATCGTGTCCGCCAACTCGCGGCGGACGCCCAGCACGATCGGGTCGAGGGCGGAAAAGGCGCCTCGGCGTGCCAGCCAGCGCACCGAGAGGATGACCGCGACCGCCGCCAGGACCGTCACCGCGATGACGAAGAATCGATGCTCGGCCCGGTGGAACAACCGGACCGCCGGCTGGCCCGCCAGCGCCCCCAGGCCGACAAAGATCGCGATATACACGACAACCGACGGGATGAGACCGGCGCCAAATGTCAGGCGCGGCATGTTACTGACGCCCGCCACCTGGGTGGTGGTGATACGCAGCCCCGGAATCAGCCGGCCGATGAAAACCGCCGGCGCGCCGCGACGTCGGAGGAGGTCGGTCGTTCGGTCCAGCGCGGGCCGGAATCCCAACGCGTCCGCCGCCCTCTTCAGGGCCGGCCGCCCGACGGCGGCGAAGACTTCCCGACCGACCATCGCGCCGAGGATGGTGGCCAGCAAGAGGGCCGCCACCATGGGGAGCGGGTCGACGGTATCGCTGGCGATGGCGATCCCAGCAATGATCAAGAGCAGATCGCCCGGTGCAAACGGGACGGGGATCCCGGTCTCCTCGACGAAGACGAGCCCGGCGATGACGGCGATCAGCAGGTCCCCGCTCAGGCTGCCGATGGAGGTGATGGGATTCATGATGCCGCTTTCTCGTTTCGTGCGGCAGGCAGCCGCTTAGCCGATCAGCTCGGGGATCAAGGGGATCGGCATGGACCCGCAACCGAGAAAGGTATCGTGGAACATCTTCAGGGTGTAGCCGGGGCGGCGCTGCATGTCGCGCCTGAGCTCGAGGATCAGGAGCTTACCCAGCGTGTAGTTCAGGTCCATGGGATCCCAGGCGCCGCGCGTCGCCTCGCGGGTAGCGGGCAGCTCGGTCACGAATCCGGCCGACCCGACGATGGTGGAAAGCTGCGGATCGATCTCCGCCGCCCGAGCGCGGATGACTGTGCTGGAGAGGTCGACGACCACCCCGTCGAACCGGTGATCTCCCGCCGTTCGGTCGCCGCCCAGTCCTCCACGGCCCTAGAGGCTAGCAGGTGAGCTTGTTCGAATCGATAGATGGGCCGTAAGGCGGCGCTGTTACGTTGGCGTCACCGAATCATGGGCCACCAGTCACTATCGCGTCACCCCCTGTCAAGTCTTCGCCGCGGCCTGCTTGCCCTGTTGGCAGGTGCTGGCCTGGTCCTGGTCGCGCTGCCGGCCGCTCCGGCCTGGGCGGTCCAAAACCAGGCGCACCTCGATCGCCAGGTGCTCAAGGCGATGCAGGCGGGACATCCGATCCATGTCATCGTGGTCGCCCGTGGTGATCTCAACGTCCTGTGGGCAGACCTCCGGCGGACCGGTCTGAAGGACACCGTGCGCGTCCCGATTGCTCACGGCATCGCCGTCCAGCTGACCCCCGCCCTGATCGACCACTTCCGGTTGGACGCGAACGTCGCGCGTCTGATCTACGACGCTCCCGTCAGGCTCACCGATACCCCCTTCAACCCAGCGGCACTGGCGACCGCCTACCCGGCGGTTGTGGACGCGGTGACGACCTGGAGCAATCCGGTGGCGCCGCTCACCGGACAGGGGATCGGGGTCGCCGTTATCGACAGCGGTATCGCGTCCCACCCCGACCTGGGTAATCGTGTCGTCGTGAGCCAGAACTTCAATCCGAACGTCACCGGCACCGATGACGCGTTCGGCCATGGCACCGGGGTCGCCGGGATCATCGCCGGGGATGGCACGGCGAGCCTGGGACAGTACATCGGCGTCGCACCGCAGGCGAATCTCATCAACCTCCGGGTCAACGACGGCACCGGCGCCGCGCCGACCTCCGCCATCATGAACGCCATTCTCTGGGCGGTCATCAACAGGAACACCTATAACATCCGCGTGCTCAACCTCTCATTGCAGGCGTCGGTGCAGGAGAGCTACCGCACCAGCCCGATCGACGCCGCCGTTGAATATGCCTGGCTGAAAGGCCTCGTCGTGGTCGTGGCCGCTGGCAACAGCGGGCCCAACAGCGCGCTCTACGCGCCGGCGAATGACCCGTATGTGATCACGGTTGGTGCGACCGACGACCAGGGCACCGTCCCTACAGCCGACGATACGTTGGCGAGCTTTTCGAGCTATGGCGTGACCCAGGACGGCTTCACCAAGCCGGAAGTCGTCGCGCCCGGGCGGCGTCTCATCACCACGCTGGCACCGAACAGCAATTTCGCGCTGAACTTCCCGACCGCCCTCGTCGGCACGCAGTACATCCAGCTGACCGGCACCTCGGTGGCGGCCCCGGTGGTCAGCGGGGTGGCGGCGCTCTACATCGAGAGCAATCCGACCGTGCGCCCGGGTCAGCTCAAAGGCGTGCTGCTCGCGACCAGCAATCGCCTGGCGCTGACCGGCGCCGGCGCAGGCTATCCGGACGCCGCGCATGCCATCGCCTACATCGGCCTGCTCGGCAATGCCGACCACGGTCTCGACCCGAACAACTACCTCAAAGTCCTCTACATGGCGGCCAATAACCTGACGACGATGCCGGTGGTCTCCTGGGACACCGTCTCCTGGGACACCGTCTCCTGGGACAACGTCTCCTGGGATAGCGTCTCCTGGGACGCGGTGAGCTGGGCCACCTAGCGATGAAAGCGGGACGACTCTCAACCGCAGCCCTCGCTTACATCGCCGCCGCCAGCATCCTCGCCATCGCGGTCGCTGTGATCCGTTGGCGGAGCGAAACCCCTGGTAACCTCGTCCTTTTCGTCGTGATCACCGGCCTCGGCATGCTGGCGCATGCGTATCCGGTTCGCGGGTTCCGTCACCAGGCCTACCAGGTGACGCTGCCCTTCATCGTCATCGCGGCGGCCACCTTGAGCGCCCCGCAGTTGGTGGCCTTCATCGTCTTGATCCACCTCGCCGAGCAGGCCCGGCTTCGCCGGCGGCTCTACATCCAGTGGTTCAATCTCTGCGACTACTACCTCAGTGCGGCGGCAGCTGCGGCTGGATACCATCGGGCGACGCTGCTGCTCCCGGATGATGCGCTCGGCCACATCGCTGCCGCCCTTTCGGCGGGCTGTGCCTTCGTCCTGCTCAACCGGGTGCTGCTGGCCGGCGCGCTCTGGTTGGCCCGCGGCTTGTCGCCACTCGCCTCTGGGCTCTTCCAGTCGGAGTTGCTGGCCGCCGACCTGATCATTACCTGGGTCGCCGGCCCGATGTTGGTGCTGACTTTGCAAGAAGGTCCCTGGACGGTTCTCGTCGCGGCGGGGCCTCTGTTGTTGGCACGCCCGGCGCTATCGGCGCTGCTGGCACGACGGGGGGCGGGCGTGCGGCCGGCCGCCGCGCGGGCCGCCTGAGGTCCATGACTGATCTCCCGCGCGTGGCACGGATCTACATCACCGGCGTGCTCGTCGGCGCGGTGATCGCCGGCGGTGCGGGCATCCTGCTCGCGCCGCCACGGCTCGAGCGGCTGCCCGTCGCGGTACTCCTCCTTGTAGGAGCGACGATTGCCCAGCAGTTCAAGGTCAAGAGCCCCAAGCACCAGTCGTACTACACGACGACGGTCTTTTTCTTCGCGGGGGCGGTTCTCTTGCATCCGACGTACTTCATCGCCATCATCCTCGCCGCTCACGCCGTGGAGTCACTGCGCGTGCGCCACCGCTGGTATATCCAGGCATTCAATGTGGCGAACTTCCTCCTCTGCTCGATGGCGGCCCGCGCAATTTTCGGCCTCGGCCAGGGGGGTCATGGCAACGCCCGTACCGTCTTGTTCGCGGCGCTGGCCGGGCTTACCTTTGTCGGGCTCAACCACCTGCTCACGGCCCTGGTCATCACGTGGGCGCGCGGTGTTCCAATCTCTCGGGCCGGCACCTTGGATTGGGAGAACCTCGGCACCGACCTGGCGTTGATGTCGATCGGCGCACTTGGTTCGCTGCTGTGGCTGACGAATCCGTGGCTGGTGCCCCTCTGCCTCGGCCCGCTCTTCTTGATCTACCGGTCGCTGCTGGTTCCCAGCCTCAGAGAGCAGGCACGCACGGACCCGAAGACCGAACTGGCCAACATGAAGCACTGGAACCAGCTGGCGCAGGCGGAGGTCGAGCGCGCCCGTCGCTTCGGCCGCCCGCTGAGCGTCGTCCTGGCTGACTTCGACCTGCTCCGCGACGTCAACAACCGGTATGGGCATCTGGTGGGGGACCAAATGATCCGGCGAGTGGCAGACGCCATCCGGGCCGCACTGCGCGAGTACGATGTGCCCGCCCGTTTCGGCGGCGACGAGTTCGCCATCCTGATGCCGGAGACCACGCTTGCTGAAGCCATGACGGTGGCAGAGCGGATCCGCCGGGGGGTCGAGTCGATCGTGCTCAAGGTCGCGGATGGCTCGAGCCCGGCGGCCAGTATCAGCGTCGGCGTCGCGCTTTTCCCCGGCCACGGTCGAACCGCGTCGGAGCTGCTCGCGGCCGCCGACCGCGCCGTCTATCAAGCGAAGGCATTGGGTCGCAACCGGGTCTGCGCCTTTGCCGACCCGGATGCTGAGACGCTGCGCCCGATCCGGATTTCGGCGGCCGCGCGGCGCGAAGCGAGCTAGGTTAGGTCGACTTCTTCGGCCGGCGGTTTCGTCGCCGATCCGCATGTGCGCGCATGAAGGTGTAGGTTTTCTCGGCCGCGTAGCCCTTCTGCACCGCATCCTGGATGCGCGGCCAGAATTCTTCCTTTACCCAGTTGCGCGCCACCAGCACCTCGACACCGGCGAGGCGGAGGTCGCCTTTCTCCAGGTCGGACGTGGTATCGCCGCGCTGCAGGGAGCGCACCGCATCGAGACTGAGGTTTGGAAGGAGCCATCCGTGCGGGATGAGGACCTCGGCCTGCCCGCTCGGCTCGTCTGGCACGTCGCAACTATAAGGCAGCCGGTCGTACCGTATGCTGCTCACGTGCCGGTGCTGAAAACACTCCACGTCCTCGGCGCGATCTTCCTGTTGGGGGGCGTCAGCACGCACGCGTTACTGCGGCCGATGGCCGCCCGGGCGGCCGACATCGCGCAGCACGCCCTCTACCAATTCGCCTGGCGGGTGCAGCTTGCTCTTGTCTACACCGGCTCGGCGCTGGTGTTGATCACCGGCCTGCTGATGTGGGTTGGCCGCTTCAAGCTCTTCACCGGCTGGCTCCTCCTGGGCTTCCTTCTCTATGTGGCGGCCGCCGGTCTGGACGGCGCCTTTCTGGCCCCCAACCTGCGGCGTGCGCGCAACGCGGCGGCCGAGGGCTCGACCTCGCTGGCCGCGGCGGCGATGACGATCCAGCTGGTGGCCTGGCTGCTGCTCGTCGTCGTGGTCTTCCTCATGGTCGCCCAGCCCTTCTAAGCATTAATTCCCCTCCCCCTGCGGGGAGGGCAGGGTGAGGGCCTCTATCCTTGGTGGGCCATGGCGCCGCTGGGACCGATCACGCTGACCGGGAAGTATATCCGTCTCGAACCGATGCGTCCTTCGCATGCGCGAGCCCTCAGCGAGGCGGGCCGCGATGAAGCGATCTGGACCTGGATGCCGGCCCGGCCGGTGACGGCGGAGGCGATGGACGGTTGGATCCAGAAGGCGATGGAGGCCGAGTCGCAGGGCCGCGAGTATCCGTTCGTAGTCGTCCGCCTTGAGGACAACCGCGTGATCGGGAGCAGCCGCTACCTGGACGTCCAGGAAGACGACCGGACCGTCGAGATCGGCTGGACCTGGTACTCGCCGGACGCCTGGGGCAGCGTCGTGAACCCCGAGGCGAAGTACCTGTTGATGCGCCATGCCTTCGAGGACTGGCGCGCCATCCGGGTGGCGCTCAAGACGGACATCAACAATCTGCACTCTCAGGCGGCCATCAAGAAGCTCGGGGCCCGCTACGAGGGGACGCTTCGCAACCAGCGCATCCGTCCCGATGGGAGCTATCGCGACAGCGTGATCTTCTCCGTGGTCGACAATGAATGGCCACAGGTCAAAGCCCGTCTCGAAGAGCGGCTGCGCGCTTAGCGTTTCCCGCCATTCAGGACCCGGAGGCCGCCCGGATTTTCCCTCGCCGGCTCGCCGAGGAATGTCAGAGCGGGCTCGGCGGGATTTTCCCTCCCCCGTTTGCGGGGGAGGGTCAGGGTGGGGGCCTGCTTGCGGCGAGCACGGTAGCCGCTGGCGACCTTGGCGGCAGCCGCCTGGGCGGCGGCGATCAGCTCGGGAGCCGCGATGTCCGCGTTGTCGAGCGCTTCCGGCTCGAACGGGACCATCTCGCTGACGCAAATCTGGCGCTGCGGGTCGATGATGACGACCGCGACAAAGGGCTCTTGACTTGTAATGCTCGGATGGATCTGTGACCACGGAATGACATTGCCCATGACGCGAGCCTAACCCCCCGTTTTGACAGCTGTCTGTCGCAGCGTCAGACGCTGGGGACTTCTTCCTCTTCGGAGACAAGGCTTGAGCCGTTCGCTGGCGGAGCCTCGGCGGAGGCCGCGACCAGGGACGGGCCGGGCAGCCGGATGATGGTCCAGTCGTCGCCCTTCTCGGCGCGTTCGGCGAGCGCCTCGTCCTTCGAGAAGAGGATGACCTGGTGGTCGAGCCGGCCCAATTCGTTCATCGCCGCGCTCAGCCGGCGGCGATCCGCGTGCACCAGCGCCTCATCCAGGAGGAGGGGAGGTGGCTCCGCGTTGCCACCGATGATCCGCGCCAGCGCCAGCCGCTCGAGCAAGTAGATCAACGAGCGGGTACCGAGGCTGAGGTTGTCGACATCCTTATAGGTGCGCTGGTCCTGAGTCCGGACTTGCAGCGCGAGGTCTTCGCCGATGCGCACATCGCGATAGCGGCCGTTCGTGATGGGGGACAGCTGACCCTGGAGTTGCGACTTCAGCCTCGGGATCACGGCCCGGCGCACCGACTTCGCCGCCGCTTCGAGCGTTTCGATGGCGAGGTCGTAAGCGTGTGCCTCGGCCTCGAGTTCCTGGAGCTGCTCTCGGGCGGTCGCGATCTCCTCTTCGAGCGTGGCGACGTCCCCGATCTGGGTCAGCCGGTCGTTCAAGAGCTCCTCGGCCCGCGCCCGTTCCTCCTGGGCACGCTCTTTGGTGCCACGGTGCTGGTCGCGCTGCCGTTCGAGCTCGGCGAGTGGCAGCGCGGCGAACTCCGCCACCGCGGCTGGGTCCACGCTGCGGCTGATCTCACCGATCTGGCGAGCCAGGTCGTCGACGAGGCCTCGCAGCGATGCCCCTTCGTCGTTGGACGCGGTGCCGCGTTGGGCCTCCAGCTCGGCGAGCCGCGCGCTCGACGCACGGTAGGCCTCCGCGTGGCTGACGCCGGCGTCCCAGGCCTGGGCCGCGCGCTCCATGTCCGTCTCGGTGATGCCGGCCGGGGCATAGATGGCGTTGAGCTGCCGAGCGTAGTCGTCGGCTTTCGCACGCTCGGCGACCGAGCGTTGCCCCGGAGCCCGAAGCTGCTCCAGCTGGGCGTCGAGTTGCTCGATCCGGGTGCGGACCTGTTGGGCGGTGCGGGCGGCCTCGCAACTCGCGACGAAATCCCGGGCGGCTCCGAGCGCCTCCCGGCGGTCGAAGCCCAACTGGTCGAGCAGGCTGTGCAGCCGCTGGCGAAGGGCCTCGCGCCGCTGATCCATCTCGGACTCGGCGCGGGACGCCTCCTGCGACCGCTCGCTCGCGGCGTTCCATGCCAGCGTGTCCTGGGCGAGCGATTCGACCTCGCGGGCGGTCTCGTCCACGGCCTCCTCCGTCGGCGCGGGCTGCGGAAGCCCCCACGATCCGACCAGCTCGCGCAGGCCTCGGCCGGCGACCTGCGCTCGCTCCTCTAGCTCGGTCGCCTGGCGGTCGAGCTCGAGGCGGGTGGCGTCGTAGCGAACCTTCTGGAGGTGCTCGACCAGCGCCTGCTGGAGTTCTGCTGAGCTCCGCACGCCCCACGGCTGAAGGATCTCTCGACGTTTGACGCGCGCCTGGTCCTTGGCACGCAGCCGGCGATCGACCTCGCGAACGGCAGCGCCGCGTACCCAGATGCCGATGCCGGTTGACAGGACGCCCATGCCGAGCAGGAAGAAGGCCGCTCCGCTGAGGGGCAGCGGCATGCCCCCCTGCAGCGCCAGGAATGCGACCAGGATCGCCATCGCGGTGAGCAGGAGCCCGCCGAGCATCGCCCCAAGGAAGGTGCGCTGGCGGCTTCGAGCGCGCTCGGCCATCGCTTCCTCACGTCGCATCGACTCCTCGGCCTGCTGCCCGGTCTTGATGACCTCGGGGACCTCCTTGTAGCGGGCGATGTCGTGTTTGAGCTGCTCCAGCCGTGGCGGGAGCTCGGCGCCGGCCCGGCGGCGTGCCTCGAGCGCGACGTTGTGGCGTTCCCGCCATTCCGAGAAGACGCGCTGGAATTCCATCTGACGGGCGGGCCAGTCCAGGTTGTGGCCGATCAGCCCCGGGTGCCGCTCCGCGATCCGCCGAGCCTCCTCGGCGGCGGTCTGGGCGCGAAGGTGGACCTCCGGTGCCTGGGTGTCGGCGACGTTGAGGGTGGAGAGGAGCTCACGGACGGCGGGCTCCTGTGCGAGCGCGGCGTCGTCGATGCCGCGGGCTCGCGTTTCGTGGCCCACCGCCTCGGAATCGAGCTTATGGCGCTCCGCCTCGAGCTGTTGGACCTGCGCGGTCGTCCCGGCGGCGCGACCTTCGAAATCCTCCTGGGTCTCGCGCGCTGCCCGCAGGTGGCTGCGCAATTCCTGGACCTCGGCCTGGCGGTCGAGCGGGAACATCGCGAAGCGGGTGTGCTCCTCCTGGCGGCCGCGTTCCTCGGCGATCGCGTGCTCCAGCGTGTCGACGCGTTCCAGTCGGTGACGCGCATCTTGCAGGCGCGACGCCAGCAGGGCGGCCTCGAGCGTTTGGACGATCCCGAGCTCGGCCTCGGTCAGAGCGGAGACGGTCTCCCGCTTCTGCGCCAGCTCGTCGACGGCCGCCCGCGCCTGCCTCGCGGCGGCGAGCTGTCGCTCCAGATCCGTCAGGCGAGCCTCGAGGTCGTGCAGTGGGCCCGAGCGCCCGCGCGGCTTACCGATCCGGTGGGTCCGCTCCTGGCGCAGCCGATCGAGCACCTTCTGCGCCGTCTGGTCGGGATGCGCCGAGTCCGCGAGGGCGACGATCGCCTCTTTGATGGTGCCGGCGTCTTCGAGGCGCAGGACCTCGCTGCGCGAGATACAGGCCGTGTTGGTGTAGATATCGCGGCTGACGCCGAGCAGTTGGCGTCCCACCTGCAATCCGCCGGATGCATCCCGATCGAAGCGGTCGCCGAGCTCCGCACCGGTGCTGATGTCGAAGACGCGAACCGTTTCGGCGTCGAGATCGCGCTCGATGCGGAGCTGGGTCCCGTCCTCCAGCACGACCTCGAGCGCCAGCCCGAAGTTGCCCCCTTGCCAGGGGCGCCATCGGTCGGCGCGTTCCACTACGGCTGCACGGGCGCGATCGCCGGACTGCAGCCCGTAGAGGCCGGTCACGATTGCTTCCTGCAGGGTCGACTTGCCGGCCTCGTTGGGCCCGACGACCATGTTCATGGTGGGCCCGAATCGCAGATCCATCCCCTGAAGGCTGCCGAAGCCCTCGATCTCGATCCGGCTTAAGCGCACCGCGGCCTCACCAAAGTCATTCGTCGAAGGCATCGAGGGCGAGCTGCAATGCGCGGCCCACCGCCTGTTCCTCCTGGCGAGACCCCTGCTTGTGGTGAACCAGCTTGCGCACCATTTCGCCGCGGCTGGTGAACTCTTGAGCGGCGGCCTCGAGGTCGTGCGACACGCGCGAGTGGTCGCGGAACTCGAGATAGGCGAACCCGTCGCTGCACTCCGTCGCCAGCGTCTGCGGATCCAGGGCCAGCGAGTGGGCGCGTTCACCCGTAAGCGTGGCCCGGATTACGCCGCCATCGAGTTGCTTGTCCTCTCGCATCGCCATTACCGCGTCGCGGACATGCTCGAGGCTGGTCATCCCGGTGACGTCGATGGTCTCCTGCGCGAAGCGCCGGAGGTTGATGTCTTCCAGCACCACCTGTACGGCGCCATCGTCGCCAACCGTCAGTAGCGCCGTGCAATGACGTCCCGATTCGTTCCACCCAAGAGGCTCCGGGCTGCCTGGGTAGGTGATCGACTCGGCTGTTCTGGCGTCGTGATAGTGGCCGAGGAGGGCGTGGCGGAAGCCGGCCTCCTGGACCTGGGCGGGCAAGATCGGTTTGTAGGGCGTCACATCTTGCGGCACCTGGCTCATGTCGGAGGCGTGCAGCAGTAGGAGGTGCGTACCGTCTTCGCGCCGGGCGAAATCCCGCAAGGGCGCCTCCGGCACGTCGGGGCGCATGAAGCCGGCGGTCCAGATGTCGACGTTGCCATAGCGGTAGGGTCGCAGATCCTCGTGCGTCGCGACGGTGACATTCTCGGGCCAGCGCAGGTAACGGTAAGGTGAGCTTGGTAAGGCCGGATCGGCATGGCCGGGGGCGATCAGTACCGGCAGCCGGGCATCCCCCAGGGTCTGGACGATGAAGCTTGCGGTGTCGCGAGTGACATGATCGTGTTCGAAGAGGTCGCCGCCGCAGGTGATCACGTCGGCCTGGGTCTCCCGAGCCCGTTCGAGGATCCGCTGGAGGGCGGCCCGAAGGTCCTCGCGGCGTCGCTGAGCCCCGACGCCATAGAGGCGCTCACTCGCGAAGGATCGGTCGAGATGCAGGTCAGCGAAATGGAGCAGGCGAAGGGCCACAAATCCCCCGTAACCACGCGAATTGTGCCTGGCGCGATGGCATATGTGAGC
>Ga0070698_100005176_pt1 | contig 14262 bp, 9 predicted proteins | sample KBSK1502metaG_FD_65477 | JGI IMG/M metagenome (GOLD analysis project Ga0070698, IMG submission 65477) | Corn, switchgrass and miscanthus rhizosphere microbial communities from Kellogg Biological Station, Michigan, USA - KBS K1-50-2 metaG | ecosystem: Host-associated > Plants > Roots >...
GGTCCCGTCACCCGGGAGACCGCGGACAGTTTCCGCCTGCTGGTCGAGGGCGTGCGCGACTACGCCATCTTCATGCTCGATGGCGCGGGCCGTGTCCTCACCTGGAACACGGGTGCGGAGCGCATGAAGGGGTACCGCGCGGAAGAGATCATCGGACAGCACTTCTCCTGCTTCTACCCGGCGGAGGCGATCGAGGCGGGCAAGCCGGCGCGCTTGCTCGCGCTCGCCGCCCGCGACGGCCGCGTCGAAGACGAGGGGTGGCGGGTGCGCCGGGACGGCTCCCGCTTCTGGGCGGACGTGATCATCACGGCGCTGCGCGACGCCGACGGCTCCGTGCTGGGGTTCGCCAAAGTGACGCGCGATATGACGGAGCGGCGCCGCGCGGACCAGGCGCTGCACGAGAGCGAGGAGCGGTTCCGGCTGCTGGTGGAGAGCGTCAAGGACTACGCGATCTTCGTGCTCGATCCGGCGGGACGGGTGGCGAGCTGGAACGCCGGGGCCGAGGCGATCAAAGGATACGCCGCGGAAGAAATTCTGGGCCAACACTTTTCGGTCTTCTATACGCCGGAAGACGTGGCGAGCGGGAAGCCGCAGCAGCATCTCGATGCGGCCGCGCGCGAGGGCCGGGCGGAAGACGAGGGGTGGCGCGTGCGCAAGGACGGCAACCGCTTCTGGGCGGACGCGATCATCACGGCCATCCGCGATCCGGCCGGCACTCTGATCGCGTATGGCAAGGTGACGCGCGACCTCACCGTGCGCCGGCGCATCGAGGAGCAGCTCGCGCAGTCAAATAGCGAGCTCGAGCGGTTCAGCTACTCGGTGTCGCACGACCTGCGGGCACCGCTGCGCGCCATCAACGGCTACGCGCAGGCGGTGCTCGAGGACTACGCCGCCGCGCTCGACGCGGAAGGCCAACGGTTTCTCGGCATCATCCGCGACTCGGCCAAGCGCGGGGGCGAGCTGATCGACGCGCTGCTCAATTTCTCCCGGCTCGGTCGCCAACCCCTGTCGGTGGAGCCTGTGGACCTGACGGAGCTCGCGCGCGTCATCGTGGACGAGCTGCGCCGGTCCGCCGGCGTCGAGGGAATGGACGTGATCGTCGATCCGCTGCCGCCGACCAGCGGCGATCGCACGCTGCTGCGCCAGGTGCTCGTGAACTTGATCGGCAACGCTTTCAAGTTCACCCGGGGCCGTCCCCACCCGCAGGTCGAGATCGGGGCGCGGCGCGAGGGACAAGCGGTCGTCTACTTCGTGCGGGATAACGGCGTCGGGTTCGACATGCGCTATGCCGACAAGCTGTTCGGCGTGTTTCAGCGGCTCCATCGGGCGGACGAATTCGAGGGCACTGGCGTGGGGCTGGCCCTGACGCAGCGCATCGTCCAGCGGCACGGCGGCCGCATCTGGGCGGACGGCAAAGTGGACGGCGGCGCCACGTTCTTCTTCACCCTCCCCGTCGAGCGTCCCGTCGTCTCCTGAGTGCGCCGGCCGGGATTGCCGGGATTCCCGGCGGCCCGTATCCTAGGCGCATGCACATCCCGCACCCAACGCTGTGGCTCCGCCTCGCGCGATATCGGTCCCACATGATCCGGCGCGGACGCTGGCGCCGCCGGAAGCGGGCGATGCGATCGATCGGCCGGGGCGTGTTCGTGTATTTGCTGGTGGGGCTCGGGTTGCTCGTGATGGCGCTGATGTGGTGAAGACGTTAAGAGCGTCGCGGAAAGGCGTCACGGAGAGACGTCACGGAACGACATCGAGAAGCACCGTCATCCTTCGGGTACGCCCTCCCGCGACGTCTCTCCGTGACGTCGTTCCTCGACGCCTCTTGTCTCCCAGTGGGCCGACTCGGAATCGAACCGAGAACCTACTGATTAAGAGTCAGTTGCTCTGCCAGTTGAGCTATCGGCCCTCAACTACAAAACTACGTCGCGGAGAACCGTCACGGAAAAACGTCACGGAACACCGTAAGTACGCTTGTCCTTGACGTCCCTTCCTTGACGCCTTTCCGCGACGCTCTTTCCCTTGACGTCTCTTTTCTTATTCGTCTGCCCCCAAGGAGAATCGAACTCCTGTTCCCACCTTGAAAGAGTGGTGTCCTGACCGTTAGACGATGGGGGCGACCCGACTCGAGCACCGCGCGAATAGCGGTAACGGGATTCGAACCCGTGTTTGAGCCTTGAGAGGGCTCCGTCCTAGTCCCCTAGACGATACCGCCACGGCGGGGAAAATATCGCCAGCCGTCCGCTCCACACGCAACCCGACGGTTGACCTCGGGCTCGTTCCGCGTACCCTTTAGTGCCCGCCGCGACCGCGCGTCGCCCGGCGGCCCCCAAACCACGTCGAGGAGCCCCGCAACCGTGCCGCGAGCCGCAGCGCCGCAGACGTACGCCGCCTACACGGTCGCGTGGAAGATCGTGGGGTACGGACTGCCGGAAGCCCCCATCGTCATCGCGGCGCTGGTCTACACGCACGCGAAATGGCTGCAGGACCTGCTCGCGCCGCTCGCGCCGTTTTACCCCTACGCGGTGTTCGGCGCCGGTGTGCTCATCGGCTGGCGCTTCCACCGCAGCCGCCTGCTGTTCGCCCTGCTGGTGCTGGCACTCGCGGACCGCACCCTGCTCCACTTCGCCACCGGCCACGGCCTGGCCCGCGATCGCGTGGTGTTCCAGGCCATCGCCGTCCTCTTGCCGCTCAACTTCGCCGCCCTCGCGCTCACCGCCGAGCGGGGGTTCCTCACGCCCCCGGGCCTGGTGCGGCTGACGCTGATCCTGGGACAGGTGATGCTGGTCTCGATCCTCGACCGCGCCACTCCGGGGCTCACGGCGGCGCTGCTGCACAGTCGCCTCCTGCCCGGGTGGATGTTTGCCTGGACACCGATGGCGGATCCCGCGCTGCTCGCCTTCTTCGTGGCGGCGGGCCTGCTGGCCGCGGGCCAGCTGCTCGCCCCCACGCAGACCGGACGCTCCTTCGCCTGGGCCCTGCTGCCGGCGTTCATCGGGCTCTCCGTGGTGCGGCCGGGCGGCGCCGGGTTCTCGACGTTCTACCTCGCCACCTCCGCCCTCATCCTGATCGTCGCCGTGGTGGAAGCCTCCTACCACATGGCGTACCAGGACAGCCTCACGGGGTTGCCGGCCCGACGCGCCCTCAACGAAGCGCTGCTGCGGCTCGGCGGCCACTACACCGTGGCGATGATCGATGTGGATCACTTCAAGCGCATCAACGACCGGCACGGGCATGACGTCGGCGATCAGGTGCTGCGGATGATCGCGGCGAAGCTGGCTCAGGTGCCGGGCGGCGGCAAAGCCTATCGCTACGGCGGCGAGGAGTTCGCGGTGATCTTCGCCGGGCGAGGCGCGGAGCAGTGTCTCCCGGACCTGGACGAGCTGCGTAAGACCGTCGAGGACACGCGCTTCATTTTGCGGGCGCGGTTCCGCTCGAAGAAGAAAAAGGAGAAGGTGCTCACCGATCGCGGCCCCGGCGAGCGTGTGCCGGTGACCATCAGCATCGGCGTTGCCGAGAAAAGCGATCGCCATACCAAGTGGGACCAGGTCATCAAGGCGGCCGACCGGGCGCTCTACCGTGCCAAGGAAGGGGGGCGCAACCAAGTGCGGACGTGACCCCCTCCCGCACCATTATGGTGCAACGGGTGTGGTCCCTGAGCAGCACTGGGGGGCATGGATAGTGCGACAGCACTGTCCATGGCGCCAATCGCGCATCCCTCGAGGGACGGAGACCGGGAGTGAGTCCGAGCGGCATGTCTCGTCGCAAGCCCCAGGGATCGCCCGCGTTGCCGGACGTCGCAGCGCTCTACCGCACTCTGGCGCGCAACTTTCCCGACGGCTCTCTGGTGTTGTTCGATCACGACCTCCGCTACATCGTGGCGGGGGGTGAACACGGCATCGTTCCCGAGCTCGCGCCCGCCGGATGCCAGGGAAAAGCCGTCCAGGACGTACTTCCCCCCGAGATCGCGCAGGCGCTCGAGCCGCTATACCGGGCCGCGCTCGCCGGACGCCGTGCCGCGGCCGAGCTCGCCTATCGGGACCGCTGGCTGTTGGTGCGCGCCGGCCCGGTGCGCGACGACGCGGGGGCGATCGTCGCGGGGATGTCGATGTCACTGGACATCACCGAGGCAAAGCATGGCGAGCAGGCGCTGCGCGGCAGCCGCGACCTGCTACAGAAGATCATCGAGAGCTCGAGCGACGCCATTGTGGCGAAGGATCTCGAGGGGCGCTACGTGCTCATCAATTCGAGCGCGGCGCGGCTGCTGGGGCGGCCGGCGGGAGAGATCGTCGGGCGCGACGACACGGCGCTGTTCCCCGCCGACCAGGCCAGCCGCTCGCGCGCGGCGGACGCCCGGGTGGGGGCGCGCGGCGAGAGCGAGACGGCGGAGGAGCACGTGGTGGTCGACGGGCACCGCCGCACGCTGCTGCTCACGCGCAGCCCGCTGCGCGACTACGACGGGCGCATCATCGGCGTGCTCGGCGTCGCGCGCGACGTCACCGAGCAGCGGCAGCTGGAGGAGCGGCTCAGCCGAGCGCAGCGCATGGAGTCCGTGGCGCGCCTGGCTGGCGGGATCGCACACGATTTCAACAACCTCCTGACGGTGGTGCTCGGCTCGGCCGAGATCCTGCTCGACGACCTGCCGCGCGCGTACGCCCGGCGCAACGATCTCGAAGAGATCAAAACAGCCGCCACGCAGGCGGCACAGCTCACACGCCAGGTGCTGGCCTACAGTCGGCAGCAGGTGCTGGCGCCGCGCCTGCTCGACCTCAACGGCCTGGTGGGAGGGATGGAGCGCGCATTGCGGCCGCTCGTGGGTGCCCGGATCGAGCTCGTGCTCGACCTGGCCGCAGCGAGCAGCGCGGTGCGCGTGGACTCTGCACAGCTCGAGCAGGCGGTGATGAACCTCGTATTGAACGCGCGGGACGCGATGCCGGGGGGCGGCCGATTGGAGGTCGTCACGCGAACCGTCGTGGTGGACGAGGCGTTCGCCCGCGAGCACGCGCCGATGCGGCCGGGACGGTACACCACCCTCGCGGTGCATGACACCGGCGTTGGGATGGACGACGAAACTCAGAGCCATTTGTTCGAGCCCTTCTTCACGACCAAGCCGGGCCGCCACGGCGCCGGGCTCGGCCTCGCCACGACGTACGGGATCGTGAAGCAGAGCGGCGGCTACATCTGGACGGAGAGCGCGCCCGGCGCCGGCGCCACCTTCACCATCTACCTTCCCTGGCACGAGCCGCTCGTCGCGGCCGCGGTGCCGGCGTCGGACTCGTCCGTCACCGCGCGCGGCGCCGGGGAGACCGTGCTCGTCGTCGACGACGAGCCGGCCGTGCGGGTCGTCACCAAGCGGATCCTGCAGCGCAGCGGCTATGCCGTGCTCGAGGCGGCCGGCGGGGTCGAAGCCCTCGACGCCCTGCGCGAGCATCCGGGACCGGTTCACTTGCTGCTCACCGACGTGATCATGCCCGAGATGAACGGCCGGGAAGTCGCCCAGCGCGTGCGCGGGCAGCGCCCGGGAATCCGCATCGTGTACATGTCCGGGTACAGCCCCGAGGCGATCGCGCACGACGGCCTGCTCGACGAAGGCGCGGCATTCGTGCGCAAACCGTTCGAGAGCGGGCTGCTGCTGCAGACGGTGAGGCGCGCCCTCAACACCACGGAGCAGACGACCGCGGCATAGCGCCGCCGCAACGTCGCTCGCAGTCCACGCTCCACCCCTGCCGAAACCGTGGCCCCGTTTTTGATGACGCTCGTGGCGTCGCATGTCGACTGCAGCCCGCGCCCGTCAGGAGCCGCGTCGGTTGGAGCTCGTGGCTCGTGAGATCGCCGGCGTTCCCGGCGTCGAGACGCACGCATACCGGGCGGGTGAAATGCTCCGCCCCACCGAGCGACTGAAGCGACTGCACGTCTACGTGAGGGACGGCGCCATCGGTTTGCGCCTGGCGGTCGGGCGGGCGAATCACGCGATGCTCGATGTGTTCGGTCCCGGGTCGCTGGTGACGCCCCAGGTGTGGCATACCGAATCGAGTACGGAGACACGCCACGCCGTCGCGCTGCTGCCCAGCACGACACTCGAGCTCTCCGCCGAAGCATTCGAGAGGCACCTGACCGCGAATCTGCCGTTCGCCCTCGCGGTCGTGGCGTGGGACGCCTGCCGCTACGCCGCCCTGGTCGACCGACTCGCGATGCTCTCGCTGCGCGACCCGCTGCGGCGCGTGGCGAACACTCTGCTGCTCCTGGCCGAGCAGATCTCCGCCACCGGCGACCCCCCGGCGAGCGCCCGTCTGGAAGTCAGTCAGGACTTGATCGCCGCATTCGCCAACCTGAGCCGGCAGACCACCAACCGGCAGCTGCGCCGGCTGGCGCGCGCCGGTCTGGCGGGTCTGGAGCGGGGCGCCGTAGAGGTACGGGACCTCGCGGCGCTGCGCGGCGTCGCCGCGGGGCACCGCTCGGCGCCGCGCTAGCGCCGAGTTGCCGGGCATCGCTTCCCCTGCCACTATTCCAGGCTGAGACTCACCTCGTTCGCCGCTTCCACGGAGGAGAGAGCCGCATGTCCTGGTCAGGCAGAGCCGCGCGCGCCGTGGTCGTCGCTTCCCTCGTCGCGGGCACGCTCGCGGCCCAGGGCCTCCACCCCCAGTTCGGTGTCGGCGGAGGCTTGCTGGCTCCGGTGGGCGACTATCACTCGACCGCAGACGGGCAGGGGTTCAACACCGCGTGGCAGGCACTGGCGCTGCTCTCGTTCCGGCTGCCGGGCCTACCGGTCGGGTTCCGAGTGGACGCGACCTACGGAGCCAACAGCGCGAACGACCGTCTCAAGGCGGAGCTCACGAGTCGGTTCGGCCAGGCGACCGACGAGAAAACGAAGCTCGCCGGCGCCAGCGTCAACGTCACCTACCCATTGTCGTCGTCCGTACCGGTGAAGCCGTACGTGATCGGGGGGGTCGGCCTCTACCACACCACGATCTCTGTCAGCACGAGCGACTCCACCGCGAGCGACGCCGCCACCAAGCTCGCCTGGAACCTGGGCGCGGGGGTGGACTTTGGGCTGCGCGGGGTGACGCTGTTCTTCGAGGCGCGCTACGTCAACGTCGCGGCGGTCTCGGGCTTTCCCCGAACCACGTTCCTCCCGTTCACGGCCGGCATCCGCTTCGGCGGGCGGTAGCTCTCACGCCCTCACGGCCCGGCCCGCGCCTGTAGCTGGTAGCGCCGCCCGTTGAGCAGCCCGGCGACGGCGACGTAGTACGTCCCAGCAGTGAGCGAGCTAGTCAGACGTGAGCAGAAGTTGAAATGTTGTGGGTCGATGTAGTCCGTGAAGGTGATGAGGTTGCCCCCCGCGTCGAAGAGACCGATCGCCGTGAATTCCTCCAGCGCGAAGCCGCACTCCGCAACCCAGCCCGACGTCTCGAACGTGTACGTCCCGCTGACCGGAATCGTCACCCGATAGCGGTCGAGCTGCAGCGTGTCCGCGTAGATGCCGCGGGTGTAACCACCGATGAGCAGGCCGTTCGCGCTCGCGAGCGTGTGGTTGGGCTGGATCGCCGCCGGGAACCCCATCGCAAACGAAGCGCTGTAGGGTCCCGCATTCAGGACCGCGATGGCGGTGGGAGCGGCCGGACCGCCGAGCGCACCCCACAGCCTGCCGGGAACGCCGAACTGCTGGTCGCCGCTCTCGTCGCTGGCGCCGTAGACGAAGTACAGGCCGGCTTCCAGGCCACTGAACGAGAAGCCGCCGCCCGCGTCGGTGGTGACCTGCTGCAGCGCGGTGCTCGTGAGCGCCGAGTAGAGCAGCGCGTAGAGCTGGGTCGGCGGGCCGTGGGTCTGGGTCAGGCTGTTGTACGCGTTGACCAGCCCCGCGCCGTACAGCGTGGCCGGTCCGACGGCATAGGTCGTGAGGCGCGCCCGCAGCTCGCTCGCCGTCAACGATGGGGTCTGGGCGAGGAGCAGGGCCGCTACACCCGCGACGTGCGGGCTCGCCATGGACGTGCCTTCAGCGAATGCGTACTCCGGCTTGTTGACGGCGAAGTCCCACATGGAGGAGGCGACCCCGTCGGTCGCGTCGCCGAACTCGAAGTTCCCGCCCGGCGCTCGGATCGCCACGTAGGGGCCGTAGCTCGAATACGACGCCGGAGCCCCGTCGGGTCCCACTGCCGCGACCGCCAGGACTTCGGGGTACGCGGCCGGATAGTGGGGCGCGGCCGAGCCCGCGTTCCCGGCGGCCGCCACGATGAGCGCTCCCGCGTTCGCGGCGGCGATGATCGCGCTGTGCAGCGTCGTATCGGTGTCCGGGCCGCCCAGACTCAGGTTGATGATCTTGGCCCCCGTGACCAACGGCACCGTCCCCCCCATCCCGTTGTCCGCCGGGAGACCGGCGGCGTACAGGATGCCCTGCGCGATATCGTAAAACTCGCCGAACCCGCCCACACCCAGCGCGCGCACCGGACGGATTTTCACGCTCCAGTTCACCCCGGTGACCCCGATATGGTCGTTGCCCACGGCTCCCATCGTGCCCGCGACGTGCACTCCGTGCGCTCCGAGGGTGTCGAAAACGAAGCACGTGCGCGTGGAATCGAGGCTGTAGGACGCCGGGATCGTCGGATCGGGATCGTAGCCTGGGGTCGCATCGTCGTCGTTGGTGATTTTGCCGCCGGCGCACAGCGGCAGCGTATCGGCGGCGGAAACGAAGTCGTATCCGTCGGACGTCAAGTTCGGCGCGAGCGCCGGATGGTCGAAACGCGTGCCGTCGTCGACCAGCGCGACGAGCACGGATGGGCTTCCGGTCGTGATGGCCCAAGCGCGCGGCAGGTCGATCAGGCCGTAATGCCACGACTGGAAGGCGTAGAACGTGTCGTTCGGCACAACGCGCAACCCGGCGGCCGCCGGGCCGGCCGCTCCCGCCCCCCCCGCCCCCCCCGCTCCCCCCGCCCGGGCGTATCCGGTCTTGTCCAACCATAGCAACCGGTTGCGTGTGACCGCCGCGATCGCCGGATCCCGGCGCAACGCGGCCGCGACACCGTCGCGCGCCGTCGTGTCGGCCACGCGCAGCTTCGCCGTCAGGATCGCGGGCGAGACACCCGCGACCGCGACGTCCGCGGGAAGGATGGCCGCGAGGCGCGAGCGGATCGCCGCCCCAAACACCCGTGCGCTCGTCGCGCTTGCGAGCGCCGCCGATCCCACGCGGGGAGCGCCCAGCGCGCCGTGGCGGAACGTGACGATCAAGTCGTGCGGCGTGGCCGTCGGCCGCGCACCGCGCGCACGGTCCGCTCGCAGGGCCACGCGGGGCAAGCGGGGACGAAACGACCCCAAGCGGGGCAGTGGGGACGCCGGGAGGCGGTCGCCCGCGGTGGTGCGGGCTGTCGAGACGGATGCGCGGGGAGGGGCCAGGAACGCACTCGTCGTCGTCGTCGTGATCACCCCTCTGATGGTTCCGGTGGGAATCCATCCGGTGGGAGCTGTTTCGCTGTTGCACGCGGCGAGCGCCAACGCGAGCATGGCAATTCCCGCGAGTCGTCTCGGATTCCTGCGCGCGGTGCGAATCAATAGGAAGGGGAAGGTCACGGGGCGATCCTGGTGTCGGTGGGACGGCGCGACATATGGACAATCTGCCCCGGCGTCAGGCGGCCCGCAACGGAGGTCCACTCGGTCTCCACTCGCAGGCGGCGACCAGGCGGCCGCACCTCGTCGTCGTGGCCGTGGAAGATCACGTGGTGAATGCGGCATCCGGCCAAGCGCAGGACGCTCGCCGCACTCTCGCACGTCAGGGTCGTGTAAAGAATCACGGGAACGCGCCAGTCGCCTGAGATCCGGGCCAGGTGCCGTTCGGGGTCACCTGCCCTGTCGGCTACCGGGTCCGCGAACACGGCCGAGGGCGAGACGCGGGCGACGACGTGTTGCAGCTCGTCCCACGTCGAGGTGAAGCACAGGCGGGTGCGCCCGGCCAGTGCGCGGCGTATCCGTTCTCTCATTTCCGCGCGCGACACCAGCACAAGCGCAGGGGAACTTGGTGCGACTCATCCTCGCGGGGCGATTCCGACACATCGCTCCTACGTCATAGGCTGTACGTCTCTTTCCATCCCTCCGAGCGATACCGGCCTGCGGGCCACCGGCGCATTCTCCATGAGGGCCGAACCCGGCCTTGACGTAAGCTGTACCTGAACGAGAGGAGATTTCACAAATGGCGAAGAAAAGTAGAGGCGGCAGAATGACTGCGGCCAAACGTCGTGCTGCTAAGTCGCCCGGTGGACGCGGTCCCGTGAGCAAGCGCAAAGCAGGCCTCAAGATCATGAAGACCTGAGTGCAGCAGGGGCCGTCGCGCGACGGCCCCTGGATTTTCTCTATGAGACACTCCCTAGCAGGGGCACTCACGTTGGCCGTCCTGGTGCAACTGGCGCCCGGCTGCGCGACGAACAAAGCGGCCACCGGCTCGACGGTGCGCGAGACGATCATCGGTGCGAGGGTCGGGGGCGTCGCCGGTGGCATGATCGGGCATCAGATGGACAAGCAGGCCCAGGAGCTCGCGTACGACCTCCCCGGGGCCACGGTACAGCGCGTGGGCGAGGGGATTGCGGTGACCTTCCCCGAGGGCCTGCTGTTCGGGTTCGACTCCGACCAGCTCATGCCCGCGGCGCGCCACCATTTGCGCAGCTTTGCGGCGAGTCTGCAAAAATATCCCAACACGAGAACGCTGATCGTGGGGCACACCGACTCGCAGGGCAGTGCCGCGTACAACATCGACCTGTCGGACCGGCGCGCGTCGTCGGCAGCGAGCTTCATCGCGGCGGAGGGGATCGACCGCGCCCGCCTTTGCATGGTGGGCCGCGGCGAGACCGAGCCCATCGCGACGAACGCTTCAGACGAGGGGCGGCGCCAAAACCGGCGGGTGGAGATCGCGATCTACGCGACCGCGGCCACCGGCGGCGGCTCGGGCAACTGAGCGTTCACGTCATCCCCTAGGCCATTACGCGTCATCACTACGACGGATAGCCCGCGGCGCCCACTTCACGTAACCTGAGCACAGTGTCCTTCCTACCACAGCAGTCTGGAAGGCGGTTCGTACTAGAAGACCCTCATCACACGAAGTTCTAGGAGCAGTCCTTATGACACATATCATGAAGAATCGAACGCCGCACCTCGTCGCCGCGGCCGCTGTCCTCGGAATACTCGGGGCGGCATGCGCGGGGTACACGGCCAAGCTGGCGACCATTACCGTGACGCCCGACGCCAACCTGACTGTCAATTCCAGTCAGCAGTTCGTCGCCGAAGGCCGGGATACTCGGGGAGCCCTGTTCCCGATCACGCCGGCGTGGTCGGTCGTCGCCAATGGCGGCACCATCGACGAGCGTGGTCTGTTCGTCGCGGGCTCGATGCCCGGCACCTTCCTGAACACGGTTACGGCCACCGACGGCCCCATTTCGGGCAATGCGTCGGTGACCGTGAATCCCTGGCCCTCACCCGTCCTGGCAACCATTACCGTTTCACCGGCGGGCTCGGACACCGTTCCAGCCACGACTACACGGCAGTTCCTGGCCGAGGGTAGGGACGCGTACGGCAATCTCATCGCCCGGTTCTCGCCCAGCTGGTCCGTCGTAGCAGGTGGCGGCACCATCAACAGCGCAGGGCTGTTCACCGCGGGCACGGTGCCCGGGGTGTACGCCGGTACGGTCAAGGCGACCAGCGGCAATGTTGCAGGGTACACGAGTGTGACGGTGGCGTCGTCCGCCGCGTCGCTCGCGACGATGCAGGAGCTGATTCACTTCGCGTACGACAAGTCGGATCTCACCGAGGATTCCCGCGAAGCGCTTGACAACAAGGTCGGGGTGTTCAGCGCCAATCCGGCCATGCGCATTCTCATCGTGGGGCATACCGACAACCGTGGCACCGGCGCGTACAACCTCGCGCTCGGCACGCGGCGTGCCGAAGCGGTGAGGGACTACCTGGTCGTGCGGGGTGTAGCCTCGAGCCGAATCGAGCTCGAAACCCGTGGCGAGACGCAGCCGATCGCGTCGGGGAATTCGGAAGGCGCTATGGCGCAGAACCGGCGTGACGCGTTCCTGATTCTGGTGGCCTCAGACAGCAAGTAAGTGCTCGAGAGAAAACGGCTGGAGCGGGTTCATCCGCCCACGCCGGACGTGCGGAGCCGGGCGCAACAGCGCGCCCGGCTTTTTTCTTGCTAGAGGCGCGCCGTGCCCTGCGCGCTCACCACCGCGCCTTGCGGTCACGAACGTCGATGTGGACGAAAGGACCGTGCGCGGGCGTCGAGGGATACTTACCGAGCCCCCCGATGAGCCCTTGCGCCTCGGGTCGGTTCGCGGCGCGATCGATCAGTCGATACAGCACCTCCGCGTCGCGGATATCGCTGCGGCCGTCGCCATTGAGGTCGTCCATCCTGCCGTCCCCGTTCTCGTCGATGAAGATGTCCGCGGCGGCGCCCCACTGGTGCTGGCTGTAGCGCACATTGCCGAGCGACCGGTTGTACGCCGGGGTGCGGTACCCGCTCAGGACGTGGAACGTGGTCGCCCGATAGCCGGCCTCGTTGACCTGCTCGAGCACATACTCGAGGGCGAGCAGGAGCCGCTCGTTCAACACTACGTACTTCCGGGATCCGGCCCGCTGCTTGCACAGGAACTGCTTGAGTCGGAAGTGGGGGGAGACCAGGACGTCTTCGTTATCGGGCGTGACCTCGATGAACCCGAGCGGTGGCCCGTCGCCGGCGAGCCCGCGGAGGGGTTTCTCGGGATAGCGGCCGATCCGATAGCCGTTCAGGAATTCGCCCCGGAGCCGGTCGTACGGGACGACGACGAACGCCTGCAGCGTCACCGAGTCGCGGCCGTCTGGGGCAACCACCTGGATGGGATAGAGGCCCGGCGCGGGCGGCGCTGTCCATGCCCACCGCCCCGTGCCCAGCGGCACGACCCGGCCGGCCGCCGGCCGCGCCACGTAACCCGATCCCGGGTCGCGGACCACTACCTCGAGAGTCACGGTCTCGCCCGGGAGCGCCGTCAGCGTCCTCACCCGGTCGGGCGAGATCACGTTCCGGTACTTGACCGCGAACCCCGCCGGCACCGTCGCAGGCGGTTCCGCGGGTCGAGCAGCGGCGACGATCGTGAGCGCGCCGAGCACTAGCGCGGGCTGGAGGCGTACTCGTCCTTTTGGCATAGGCGTCCTCATCCCTTGGAGGTAAGCCCTTCAAGGTACCTATACGGACCACTCTTTGCTCGGCGGGGAGGTCGGTCCCCTTCGTCGTTCCCGTTACAGCTGTCTCCCTGAAGAATTAGACCCTTCGAGGGACCCAATCCGGAGTGACTATGCCATCGGTCTGTGACTCCGTTGAGTGATACGCGCCGGAAGTCGTGCGGACTATGCTTCCTTCCCAAAGGTCTCTCCACACCAAGGATGTCCCGGACATGAGCGTACGGCTGGCCGTCGCGATCGCGTTCGGCGGAGCGACGTTGGCGGCATGTAATGGTCACTCGCCCGCCGGACCTCGCACGCTCGCCAGCATCACGGTCACACCCAACGTCTCGCTCGCCATCACCGATACCCAACGGTTCATCGCGCTTGGCAAGGACGCTGACGGCGCCGTGGTCGCGATCTCGCCCGTTTGGTCCGTCGTGGCAGGGGGTGGTGTCATCAATAACACCGGACTGTTCACCGCGGGGACGGTGCCCGGCACCTTCGCGAACACGGTCCAAGCCACGAGTGGGCATATCTCGGGGACCGCGACGGTCGCGGTCACCACTGGACCACTGGCGGCCATCACCGTTAGCCCCACCCCGGTCACCTTATCCATCACCGGCACCCAGCAATTCACGGCGGTTGGCAAGGATGCCGGCGGCAACGTCGTCGAGCTCGCGCCCACGTGGGTGGTGGTGGCCGGGGGCGGTGCCATCACCAATACGGGGCTGTTCACCGCGGGGACGCTGCCCGGTACCTTCGCGAACACGGTCCAAGCCACGAGTGGGCATATCTCGGGGACCGCGACGGTCACGGTCACTACCGGGCCATTGGCGACCATCACTGTCACGCCCACCCCGGTCACCTTATCCATCACCGGCACCCAGCAATTCACGGCGGTAGGTCAGGACGCCGGCGGCAACGTCGTGGCCATCGCGCCCACGTGGGCGGTGGTGGCCGGGGGCGGTGCCATCACCAATACCGGGCTGTTCACCGCGGCGACGGTGCCCGGCACCTTCGCGAACACGGTTCAGGCCACGAGCGGGCATGTCTCGGGGACCGCGACGGTCGTGGTCACCACTGGGCCAT
>Ga0070698_100005178_pt1 | contig 14260 bp, 12 predicted proteins | sample KBSK1502metaG_FD_65477 | JGI IMG/M metagenome (GOLD analysis project Ga0070698, IMG submission 65477) | Corn, switchgrass and miscanthus rhizosphere microbial communities from Kellogg Biological Station, Michigan, USA - KBS K1-50-2 metaG | ecosystem: Host-associated > Plants > Roots >...
ACGCCAGATAAGTTTGACATCATTGGCGGAGCGGTGGCGCTTGCTGGAGTCTTTATCATCATGTATTGGCCGCGAAGCACAGCGGTTGTTCGTTGACCTGTAGAATTAGATTGTGGTGCAACCAACATTTAGCCAAGACGCCACTATTCGTGTAAAGCCTATTAAGGGTTTCCGGGGTGTTCTTACTGCTTGAGGTGATAGGGCACGCTGATGACTATGACACCTTCCTTGAAGAGGAGTGCGCCTTTAAGCATTAATGAACTCTGATTATGTAAAAGATGTTGCCACCACTTCGCAGGGACGAATTCCGGCAACAATACAGTGACCACGTCATTACTGTTTTTTCGTTCAAGACGAGCGATGTAACGCAACAAGGGACGCGTAAGCTCGCGATAGGGCGACGGAAGTACGACTAAGTTCACTCCAGCTCCCCACCGCTCCCACTTCTCACGTAACTTAGCTGTAGCCTCTTCATCGAAGTCTACATAGACAGCCTGGACATGGTCCGGCGCAATCGACTTGGCATATTGAAGTGCTGCGACAACGCCTCGATGGATGCCTGAAATCGGCACGATAACGGTGTGCTTGATCGGACGAAGCTCTTCAAGTCCTTCCGTGGAGAGTTGTTTAGCAACGCCGACATAATGTTTGTGAATGGCGCGAAACATGAAAACAAGTAGAGGAACTACAACTACTACTATCCAAGCGCCGTGTATGAACTTGGTGGCAATGAATACACAGAGAACGATGAAAGTGGCGATCGCGCCTACGGCATTAATGACAATCGATTTTTTCCAGTGCGAACCGTCTGTGACCTCGTCGGTGACAAACATCGAGCCGCGCTGATCCGAAGCCTCGAGTTCGGCGTCAGGCAACGGCTCAGTATCGACTGTGCTTTGAGTGTAGTGGATGTCCTCCCCACGCCGTTTACGCTTGTTACCGTTTCGCTTCGAAGATTGCGCACGCTCTTTGAGCCAGTGTCGAACCATCCCCGACTGCGAAAGAGTGAAGGAGAGGAAAACTCCAACAGCATAAAGAGGAATGAGCCGACTTGTGTCACCGCCGAATGCGATGACAAGAATGCTGGCGAAGATTGCCAACATCACAATCCCGTTTGAGAAGACCAGCTTGTCTCCTCGGGTTGCGAACTGGCGCGGCAGGAAACGATCACGCGCGAGTAAACTGCCAAGCCGCGGGAAGTCAGCAAAAGACGTGTTAGCTGCTAAAACTAAAATCAATGCCGTGGCGATCTGGACCACGTAGTAGAACCAGGCCATTGGTCCGCTGAACATTATGCGCGCAAACTGGGAAATAACTGTTTCATGCTCATGCGGATGGACACCGTAGAGATAGGCCAGGACACTCGTGCCCAGGAACATGATGGTCAGAAGCGCTGCCATTACGACAAGCGTAGTCGCGGCATTCGTGGCCTCAGGCTTCTTGAATGCGGGAACACCGTTAGAGATAGCTTCGATTCCCGTTAAGGCAGCGCAGCCATTCGAGAAAGCTCCCAGTATCAAAAAGAGTGTCAACGGTTGAAGCTTGTAGCCTTCGGCGATCTTGATTTCATCAGCACCGGGAATGGGCGACGCCCCACCATACATGTAATAGCTGAAGAGCCCGTAACCAATCATGAAGAGAAAACTAACGAGGAAGGCGTAAGTGGGTGCCGCGAAAAGCGCGCCTGACTCTCTTACGCCACGCAAGTTGGCCAGGGCAATGAAACCGATGCAAATCAGACAGAGAAAAACCTTGTGATCGTCCAGCCACGCGTAGCGAGTTCCCTGCATCATCGAAGTGATGGCCGCTACACCTGCGGCAATCGAAACGGCAACCGTCAGCACGTAGTCCACCAGCAGTGCGGCCCCGGCAACCAAACCGGCATTTGTACCAAGATTCTCTTTAGCAACAATGTAAGCGCCGCCGCCCGATGGATAAGCGTGGATGGTTTGCCGGTAGCTGATTGCGACGATGACAAGGAGCGCGCCAATGCCGATAGAAATTGGCACGACGTACTTAAATGCGCCTGCTTGCCCAAATGCCACGGCAGCCGCGAGCACGAGCAGGATTTCCTCGGTAGCGTACGCAGTAGATGAAAGTGCGTCAGACGAAAAAACCGCTAAAGCTGTTTTCTTTGAGAGACGCTCGTGAGCTGCTTGTTCTGTCCTTAATGCGCGACCAATGATAAAACGTTTGAGTTCTGCTGCCACTACTGTTGTTCCTCCCGGAGTACATTCATCACTCTTCGTCTTATTGCCTGACTGGAGTTAGCTGGTCTGCCAGCGCGCTGCGATCGGCAGCTCGTCACGATCCACATCTTTTATCGTGAGTTTTCTGGTAGGGGGAACTTTCCCTTCCTTCCATAGGTAATCGCCCAATACGCGTTGAGCCTGGGTTGTCCAAAACGAGTTCTCTGGAGGAAGTTTTCGTCTGGTCATGCGCTCGACGTATCCGATTGCTTCTTCATCAATTTCCACCAGTACCTCATGCTCGCTTCCAGTGGGACTCTTCACTATGAAGCGGCGTTCGTTTGGTTCTCCCTGAGCACCTTCCGAATCCAGGATCGTGAAACCATTCATCGTAATGATTTGAATTAGTGGCTCTGTTGAAATCTCTACCGGAGATGGCGCAACAGGTGCCGACACACGTGGTTGTTTTGCAAGGGCTGCGGCCACGGCATTGCGCAAGATTTCCGGAGTCATGGGCTTACGCACGAAGTCGGTAGCGCCGAGCTTCATCGCATCCACTGCTAGTTCAATCGAGGCGTATGCTGTCGCCATGATGACGCGCGCAGTTGCATCGCGTTCGTTGATGTTGCGCAGTGTTTCGAGGCCGTCCATGCCGGGCATTCGCTGATCCAGCAACACCGCATCCCAGGCTGACCCGTCACCAAACGCTTCGAGGCCTCGCTCACCGTCGGCGGCTTCGCCAACTTCATAACCAGCCGCCTGTAACGTCAGGCGCGTTACGCGTCGAATATTTTCTTCGTCGTCAATGATCAAAATCCGCTTGCTCATTTACTAACTTCCTTTCGTGCGGCCTTTTCCAATGCCTCACGCTCCACTCCTTTTAGCCTCAGCCTGCCCGTTGCCGGAGCGTTTCCGTCATTCCACAGGAAATCACTCAAGAATTGTTCGGCCTGTTCTGTCCAGAAGGCATTTCCAAGGGGCAAGTGATTCGTTACCTTCTCAACTGCGGAAACCGCCTCGGGATCAATCTCAACTACCACGTCCTGTTCCGAGCCGTGCGGCTTTCTCACGATGAAGCAACGCTCGTTTGGTCTGAGGATGTCTGTGGCGCGTAGGATGGTGAAACCATTCAATGTTACCTGAGGCGAACCCTTCTGCGTCTCATCTTCGGCGACGTTGAATTGAGGAGACTCCGATGCCTTTGTTAAGGCTGCCGTGAGTGCGTTGCGCAGAATCTCCGGCGTCATTGGCTTGCGGACAAAATCAGTCGCTCCCAGCTTCATCGCTTCTACCGCGAGGTCTACCGAGGCGTACGCGGTCATCATAATCACGGGTGTTGTGGGCAGCATCACGGTTAGTCGGCGGAGGATCTCAATACCAACCATGCCTGGCATTTTCTGGTCCAGGAGGACGGCGTCCCACGATTCATCACTGCCGATAATTGCGAAGGCCTCTAATCCGTTTGCGGCCTCGACGACTTCATAACCGGCTGCTTCGAGCGCCAATCGCGTCAGCTCGCGAATGTTTTCTTCGTCATCAACAATCAGCACTCGTTTAGCCATGGTTCTTCCCCTGCTTGTTTTCAGATTCTGCCGCTAACGGCAGCGTGAAGGTGAAGGTTGACCCTTGGCCAACTTGCGATTGCACGCTGATCTGCCCACCGTGAGCCTCGACAATAGACTTCGAGATCGTCAGTCCTAGTCCTGCTCCTCCAGTAGGTGCGTCGGGAACCTGTACGAACTTGTCGAAGACATGAGGCAAATATTCGGTTGGTATGCCGCTTCCCGTATCGGCCACGGAAATAGCGACATGATTGTCGCGCTGTTCGGCGCTGATCGTGATTTCACCATTTTTTGTATGTCGCAGCGCATTGATGACCAGATTGCTGATCACACGTTCGATCTGCATCCGGTCAACGGATACCAGTGGAAGGTCAATGGGGACACCGACCTTCAACTCCAAGCCTTTCGCTTCTACTTGCGGACGCAACTCGTTGACCGCAGTAGTGAGTAAATCTCTGGCGCTAATCCAGGCAAGCTGAGGCTGGCTTTCACCTGCTTCGATCTTGGAGAGATCAAGCAGGTCCTGCATTAGCTTATCCAGACGCTCACAATCCTGGCGACAAGCTTGCAGCACTTCATTTTGCTGATCAGTCAACTCTCCAAGAGCGCCTTCGAGCAGCAAATGAACACCCATTTGTACGCTGGTTAGAGGTGTGCGAAGCTCGTGGGAAGCAGTGGCAATGAATTCCGATTTGAGACGATCAATCTCGCGCAGGTGAGTGATGTCTTCGAGAATGGTGACCGCGCCAAGCAAATGATGCCCGTTGTCTCTCATTGGCGTGGTGCGCAACCGAAATGCTCTTTCCGAACCGTCAACAGCAAGCGGTAAAACTGATGACATGCCTTCGCCCGCTACTGGACGCTGCGACTCCAGCGCTTCGGCAACAGCACCGGCGATCCGAACATCCCGCGCCACTTCGCCGACATGCTTACCGGTATTTTCTTTTTCGGAGCCGAATATCTCTTCGGCGGCAGGATTGAGTTTGGTCACACATCCTTCGCCGTCTGTGACAATAACCGGGTCGTAGAGAGAATCAATGGCAGCTTCAGTGGTCTGCTGGGCCACCAGAAGTTTTCCCATATCTGAACTTCGCAGTTGCCGAATGCGCTCAGCCATACGGTTATATTCGGCAGCGAGCACGCCAACTTCATCTCGAGAGGACACCGACACTTTTGCATTCAGATCACCGCCGGCCATCTTGGCGGTGCTGGCAGTAAGCTGGCGAAGGGGTTCGACTATTCGGTTTGCGAGAAAGAAGGCAAGCAAAGTGCCGGCAGCGATCAATACTCCGGCAATCAGCAGTGTACGATAAAACCATAATTGAGCCACGCCAGCGGCGGCCTCCGACTTACCAAGCATGGCGCGTTGGTTGAGTTGCAGCAGGTGTTCACATTCCGCGCGCAACTTGTTGAACTGCGGTTCGAGGCGAGTGAAATACTCATTACGTTCAGCAAGTTCCTCACCTTCGCGGATACTGCTTAAGCTTTCGGTCCCATTAACTCTGTTCATAAAGCCGTCGAACATCTGGTAATAGGTATCGCGGTCACGACGAATTGCCTCTACAGCCTCAGGTTCGCCAACCTCGGTGATGTTGTTGGCTGCCTTCTGGAAATTCGTGTCAAAGCGTGCTCGATGCTCGCGAAGTTGGACCATTGCTTTGTCACGCGCACCGAGAAGCGCAAACAAGGCGGCAGAATCCTGACGCTCAAGACTCTCTTTCATTTCCTGGGCCGCAACCACTGAATCGTAGTTATTCGAAATTATGCGGCGCGAGACGCCGCCCATCTCACGCAAACGCCAGGCGCTCCACCCGCCCAGCACAATGAGAGCTGTCACGAAGATCAAGTAACTGAGTAAAAGTTTGAGTCTTAAACCCATAAAGAAATCGCCCGCTACCGATCGCTTTCAGGCGCCGTTCATCTCTTCCTTTGCGCCACTGCCGTTATCCCGTGTGTCCAGAGGCACCACCTGCACAGTCGCGTCTCGCACTTCATCAAGAAAACGGTTGATGATTGAGCCGTGCAACAGAATGTCCCAGCGCGAGCGTGAGGTTTGGCCGAAAACAACGTGCGTGATGCCTTCTCGTCTCGCAAAATCGATTAAGGCATCTACGACACGTCGGGATTTCAACTTGACTACTTTTGCCCCGAGCTCTTCTGCGAACCGAATATTTTCCTGTAGCGCCGCATAGTCCGCGGGCTTGATCCTGCCGAGTTCTTCGTTAGGTGTTTCGACGTACACGGCATACCAATCACTAGCAAGGCGTCCGGCGATGCGTGATCCCACGCGGAGCAATTTCTTGGCACTGCCACGAGAGGCAATTGCCACCATGACTTTTTCAGGAATCACGGCCTGGTCCAAACCTTCGCGTTCACGGTAATCATGCGATTTAGTCGCTTGATCCGTCGCCACTTGCCTGAGTGCCAGTTCGCGTAGAGCGGAGAGATTTCCCTTGCGGAAAAAATTGTTCAGTGCCTGTTCGATCTTCACCACGTCGTAAATCTTTCCTTGTCGCAGACGCGTGCGTAGCGTGTCGACAGAGACATCGACATTTACAACCTCATCTGCTCGTCTCAGAAAATGGTCCGGGACTGTCTCGCGCACCCGTACCCCGGTCGTGCGGGTGACCACATCATTTAGCGATTCCAGGTGCTGAATATTGACAGCGGTGATTACTGAAATACCGGCGTTGAGTAGATCCAATACGTCCTGATAACGTTTGCGATTCTTCGAGCCGGGAACATTGGTGTGCGCAAGTTCATCAACGATTGCAATGGCAGGATGGCGTGAGATAACGGCATCGACGTCCAACTCTTCGAGCGTTACACCACGGTATTCAATACGGCGCATCGGCACACGTTCAAGATCGCCAATCATGGCTTTCGTATCTTCGCGTCCGTGTGTGTCCACGACCGCTACGACGATGTCTACGCCCTGCTTCTTGAGGAGGTGAGCATCCTCGAGCATTTGATAGGTCTTACCGACACCAGGGGCCGCGCCGATATAAACGCGCAAGGTGGGTGTCTCGCCGCCTTTTAGTTTGGCGAGCAGCGCTTCAGGCGATGGCCTTTTCAGTTCAGTAGTCATTACTCTTCATCAGTAGTTCACGGACTAGCTGATAGGGGAAACTTCTGATCCAAATCGAGATTGAGCTCCAGCACGTTTACTCGCGGCTCTCCTAAAAACCCAAATTGCCGTCCGAGGGTGTGTGCCGCTAGGATGTTGCGAATTTGCTCTTCACTCGTACGACGTTCCCGGGCGACGCGAGGCACTTGAAATTCAGCGGCAGCAGGTGAGATGTGCGGGTCGAGTCCTGAACCGGAAGTGGTCACCAAGTCAACAGGCACCGGCACACCAGGATTTTCAGCCTGCAATTTCTCGACATCGGCCTTGACCCGATCAATCAATTTCTGATTCGTTGGTCCAAGGTTCGAGCCTGACGATGCGCCAGCATCGTAACCTGACGCACCCGCAGCCGATGGTCTTGATCGAAAATAGCCCGGGGAAGAAAACGGCTGGCCGATTAAGCGCGACCCAATCACGGTGCCATCCGCGTGTTTGATCAAAGATCCATTGGCTTGATCGGGAAAGATGACCTGGGCCAGTCCCGTCACAACCAGCGGATAGAACAAACCCAACAGGATGGTCGTCACGAGTGTCATCAATACGGCTGTAATGAGATTCTTCTTCATCTTCTCTCCACTTCAGGCCAAACCAATCGCATGAATAATCAAGTCTATGATCTTGATGCCGATAAAAGGCACTACAATGCCGCCCAGACCGTAGATCAGCAGGTTACGTCGCAACAACGATGCCGCACTCATAGGACGATACTTCACTCCACGCAGTGCCAGAGGAATAAGAGCAATGATGATCACCGCATTGAAAATTACCGCCGAGAGAATCGCAGATTGGGGCGTACGAAGGCCCATGATGTTCAGAGCATTCAAAACGGGAAACGCGCCGGCAAACATAGCTGGAATAATTGCAAAGTATTTCGCAACGTCATTAGCAATTGAAAAGGTAGTCAGCGCTCCACGTGTCATCAGTAGCTGCTTACCGATTTCTACTATTTCGATGAGCTTGGTTGGATTGGAATCAAGATCCACCATGTTGCCGGCTTCTTTAGCGGCCTGAGTTCCGGTATTCATTGCCACACCCACGTCAGCCTGGGCCAGGGCGGGTGCATCATTCGTACCGTCGCCGGTCATCGCTACCAACTTACCACCCGCTTGCTCTTTCTTGATGAGAGCCATCTTGTCTTCGGGTGTTGCCTGGGCCAGAAAGTCATCTACGCCTGCTTCACGAGCGATCGTTGCGGCGGTGAGCGGGTTATCGCCCGTGATCATGACTGTGCGGATACCCATTTGCCGCATTTGATTAAAGCGTTCAATCATTCCGCCTTTAATAACGTCCTTCAGCTGAATCACGCCAAGCGGCAGACGATCTTCGGCAACCACCAAAGGCGTACCGCCCTCGCGCGAGATTCGTTCGACGATATTGGTCAGGTCAGCGTTGAGATGACCACTTGAATTGCCAAGGTACTTCTGAATCGCATCCGCGGCGCCTTTGCGTATTTCTCTGCTATCGAAATCCACGCCCGACATACGAGTCTGCGCAGTAAACGCTACGAACGTTGCTTCGTGTGGTGCGAGTTCTCGGCCACGTAGTCCGTACTTCTCTTTCGCAAGCACCACTATCGACCGCCCTTCAGGCGTTTCATCAGCCAGTGAGGACAATTGAGCGGCTTCCGCAAGCTCCGTTTCGTCTACTCCGGGCAGCGGAATGAATGCCGTTGCCTGTCGATTGCCCAAAGTGATCGTGCCGGTCTTATCGAGCAGCAGCGTATTGACATCGCCGGCAGCTTCCACCGCGCGTCCTGACATCGCCAGCACGTTGTGTTGGATCAAACGGTCCATGCCGGCGATACCGATCGCGGACAACAGACCGCCGATCGTTGTTGGAATCAAACAGACGAGCAGAGAGACGAGTACAAAAAGTGTCTGCGGAGCGCTGGAGTAGATTGCAAACGGTTGCAGTGTCACCACTGCGAGTAGAAAGATTATGGTCAGTCCGGCCAATAAAATATTGAGAGCGATTTCGTTCGGCGTTTTCTGTCGTTCAGCTCCTTCCACCAGCGCGATCATGCGATCGATGAATGTTTCACCAGGATTAGAGGTGATGCGCACGCGAATTTGATCTGACAGCACACGAGTACCGCCCGTTACTGCGGATCGATCGCCGCCCGCTTCACGAATTACCGGCGCCGACTCACCCGTAATTGCCGACTCATCAACTGAGGCGACACCGAAAACGATCTCTCCGTCTCCCGGAATAAACTCGCCGGCTGAAACTATCACCACGTCGTCTTTGCGTAACTGCGGCGCCGTGACATCTTCAGTCTTGTCACCGGACACCACTCGATGAGCGATGGTCTCAGTCTTTGCTTTGCGCAAATTGTCCGCTTGTGCTTTGCCGCGCCCCTCAGCCATCGCTTCTGCGAAGTTTGCAAACAACACCGTGAACCAAAGCCAGAGCGTAATCTGCAATTCAAATCCGGTATTCGTCACACCAGGAACCGGCGCAATGATTCCCCGAATCAGTTGCAACGAAGTCAAGACACTCCCAACCTCCACGACAAACATGACGGGATTACCCATCATTTTCTTCGGGCTCAGTTTCTTGAATGAATCGAGAATTGCCCGTTTGACGATCTGCGCATTCCAGATTGCTTTTTTAGCAGTGCTCATAAGCTAAGTTTGTTCCTGTCAAAATGTTTTTCCCGCATACATCAATAAATGCTCAACGATTGGTCCAAGGCTGAGCGCAGGGAAAAACGTCAAAGCGCCGACGATCAGAATTACGCTTACCAGCAAGGTCGTAAAAAGCGGGGTCGTCACTGGAAAGGTCCCTAAGCTCGGAGGCACAATTTTCTTTTTCGCGAGATTTCCCGCAACTGCCAGCATCGGAATGATCATCATGAAGCGTCCAACCAACATCGTGATGCCGATAGTTGTGTTGTACCAGAGCGTGTTCGCAGAAATGCCCGCGAACGCCGATCCGTTATTTCCGGCGCCTTCCGTGTAAGCGTAGAGGATCTCAGACAAGCCATGTGGCCCAGAGTTCGCAATTTGCGACGTGCCGAAGTTAGGAGACACGACGGCAATCGCGGTGAAAACCAGAATGACAAGCGGAAAGACCAACACTACGAGCATTGCCATCTTCACGTCATAAGATTCGATCTTCTTGCCGAGATATTCCGGTGTGCGTCCGACCATTAGGCCCGCGATGAATACTGCCAGCACAACGTAAATCAAGATGCCGTACATCCCTGCGCCCACTCCGCCAAAAACCACTTCACTGAGCATGATGTTTGCCAACGGCACCATACCTCCCAGTGGCGTGTACGAGTCGTGCATCGAATTTACTGCTCCACAGGATGCATCAGTCGTAATAGTGGCCCAAAGGGTGGAGTTCGCCTGACCGAAGCGCACCTCCTTGCCTTCCATGTTTCCGCCCGATTGTGCTGAGCTGGTCGTCTGGTCAACTCCGGCTAATAACGGATTGCCCTTCGTCTCAGCCCAATAGGCAACGGTGATGCCGGCAAAGAAGAGCACAGCCATTGCGCCAAATACCGCCCAGCCATGTGTCTGCGAGCCAGTCATCCGGCCGAGTGTATAGGTTAGGCCGGCGGAAACCGCGAAGATGGCGATCATCTCCAAAAGGTTCGTGAAGGGCGTCGGGTTTTCAAAGGGATGTGCGCTATTCGTATTGAAGAAGCCGCCACCATTAGTCCCCCACTCTTTTATGATCTCCTGAGAAGCAACCGGTCCCTGAGCAATTGTCTCTTCGGTCACAGGCTGATTCTCTTTTACCGGGTTGCCCTGGGCATCAGTAATTACGTTGCCGTTCGTATCTTTCTTATCGACCTCAACCGTGATGCCTTTATCCACCAACTGGGCTTTGTCGTAGGGGCGCAAATTCTGAGGAAGGCCACCTGCAACGAGAACAAGAGCGCCCACGATGCAGAACGGCAAGCAGACCCAAAGGGCGGCCCGTGTCATGTCAACCCAGAAGTTTCCAATCGTCTGCATTTCACGCCGGGCGATGCCGCGTATGAAAGCAATTGCCAATGCTATTCCCACGGCGGCCGACATGAAGTTGTGGTATGCAAGGCCCGCCATCTGCGTCAGATAACTCATCGTTACTTCGGGAACATAACTCTGCCAATTGGTATTGGTGGTAAATGACGACGAAGTATTGAATGCCGAACCGACGTAAGCGCCGGTGCTGCTGGCACTCGAATCGACGCCTGGCAATTGTTGCGGGTTGAACGGTAGATAACCCTGCAACCGCTGAATCAAATAGAGGACCAACATCGAAACGACGCTGAACAGGAGCATTGTTACGGCGTATTCAGTCCAGCGCATTTCGTGCTGTTCATTCACACCAGTGAGTCTGTAAATCAAACGTTCAATGGGTCGCAGCACCGGATCGAGAAAAGTCTTCTCGCGGTTAAAGACATGCGACATGAAGAGACCGAGTGGTTTCGTCACGACAAGAATGATCGCGAAGAAGAATAGAATTTGTAACCAACCATTCAAAGTCATCTCAGAATTTCTCCGGACGCAACAGAGCGTATGCCAGATAAAAGAGCAGCAGCGCCGAGACTATTAAGCTCACCACCGTTTCAAGGTTCATGACAGGCCTCCTATCGCAACTTCTCACATGCACGCACGTAAGCAACTGCGATTACGAAAAATAGAATTGTCAAAGCAACGTAGATCACATCTTGCATTGTGAGTCTCCTAAATATTTTCCCTGGACCCGTCACTTAAGCTTTTCATCTCGTAGTTCTGCACCAACTTGATGTGTTTGAGTCGCATGGCGCGTTCCTTACGGCGACGGCGAAGCTCGCGTGAAACCATAAGCCAGGCCGTGCAAACCGAGATTAAAAGGCTCAAGTCCTTGAAGAGCAGATCCCAACGCAGCTTTGGTCGCCGCGATGCCGGCTGCTGATCTGATTGTTCTCGCTTGCAGTTCACGGTTCTATTCTTCAATTGAAGTTGTAGCCAACCTCTAACAGAAAGAAATGGTTTCCATTCGACACATTCGTATTCCCAATCGAGTAGCCCGCATAACCGGTGACTTTCGGCCCAACTTTGAACACGATTCCAGGTGTGAAATAACCGGCGCCATGTTTGCCAGTGAGCCAATCGGCCGCAAACGTGACTTTCTTATTCAGGGGCTGTTCGAAACCGAACTGCCCGCCCGCTCGATTCGCGGCAGCGACCACGTTCCTGGTAAAGTCATATCCTCCAAAAGTGACTCTTGTTCCGCTCTTGAACGTTTTACTCATCTCGGCATAGACGTAGTTGCCGGCGTTATAGGCACGATTACGTACCGGCACAAATAAGTTGTCGCCAACGACGAAAGCCCAGCCGTTCTTCTCGCCTTGATATGGCTTCCACTTGATCGTGGGCACAATCGTTGTAGAGTCGGGCCCAGGTTGAATATTGCCGGTAAGGTTCAACCCCACCTCGACCCGGCCCCCGGCGCCAACGACGACGCGTGGCACGAACGAGGAGAACTTCGGCACGACAGCACCATCGGTGGGCTTTAAGCTCGCGTCCAGTTCCACATACACCTTGCCTTTATCAAGCACATCGGTGCTCGGAACGTTGAAGATAGTCTGTTGAGCGTCAACGCTATACGTGGTTCCATAAATCAGAACCAAAAACACGATGCTCAGGCCCGTAGCAAAGTAATGCTGCTCAGACTTCACCTTAATCTCCTCGCTTGCGATCTGGTTTTATGTCAAAGATCACCTATTACACCGCACAACCTTCAGCCTGCTCTCGCGCCTTTTCGGGCGTGACGTTTTCCGCCAACTTCAGCGTCTTCCCTAATCTCACTTTGTGGAACGTGTGATCCCCGTCTCCGTTTTCACACTGAATCAGACCGATTTCTTCGTCTTCCTCAACACCAGCTTCTTCAACCGCTTTCTTGATCTCTTTCCAGGTCATTGTTTTCTCCCTTGACTTCAACCTATTCCAAAACTCAGTTAGACCGAGTCTTCTTTGTCTTCTGTTCCTGTTGGTCCAACAGGTCGAGACAATGTGCGCCGAAAGCTAGAAGAGGAAAGGTTAGAAAAAGGAGCACCGTGCCGTCGCGTTGTAGAGCAAATCCATGCCAGCCAGGACCTGTAAACCACGTGATTGCGGTCAGAACTGATCCAATCAGTAGCGCGATGAGTCCAAAGCACAGTCCGCAAGCCGCGCCTCCGCCCTGCCAGGTCCAACCACGAACACTCATTTGTTCTATGAGACTTCGTTTGGTCAGTTTCTGCGGCGAAATTTGACTGCTCATATTTTCCAGTGCTTCTTCACCCATAAAGAACCAAGGGCGCGAAGCACACGCTCCGCGCCCTTGGTTCAAAGGCGTATTATTCGTGTCCTTCTCTTTAGCCTGCGGAGTTAGCTGACGGGCTCGGATTAAGAAGTTTCCTACGTGCTATGCACGATGCGCCCCATGTCTCATATTTGCGAGACGTTGGTTCCCCCGCGCTGCCCCTCTCTCAGTGCAACAACCGTGAGCAGCTTCGGCAGACAAATTGTCAACAATAGAAGATTACGACCGCGCGTATAAAGAGGGTGTAAAGAGTTCATAAAAAGTTTGTAAAGGAGATGGATTGAATAGGATGATTCAGTTCAGGCAACTCTGTCCTCGGATCTGGATATATAAAAATGACAAATCTGTGAGCTTAGTGAATCCACGGCCGGTGGGAACATGGGCTGAATCTGACTAACGCTAACGATTGCACTCTTGCTGGCGCAAGCGAGCACTCAAGAACAGAATTACACGCCACGCGATGAAATTGCATACCGAGTGACCCGCCGCTGGAGCGTTGCGCTTTTCTCGCGCTCTTTTTAAGGGCATGCCTGAGCTATTTTGGCTATCGTGCCGAAAGTCGGCGTCCATGCGATCCACATTCACCGAACGGGTACGGTGAAAGAGGACTTCAATCACCCCTGCTTACTGGGTTTCACCACTTTAGCAAATCTCAATAAACCTACTCTTCCCTTCTGCATCATCCGCACGGTGGTGGTGTCCGCTTCCTGATTTACTAGTTGTGACAGGCTTCACACACTCTCTCTCCCAGAAAAGAAATCCAAGGACTCTTATTTGAAAAATTACGATTCACGCTACATTCGACCCACCACTCCAAACCAATTTCTCCGTCAATTCAAGTCGTCCGTCGAGTTAAGGCAAGCGAGCCGAGCGCAAGCTAGAGTGGTTTGGTTACGATTCGTGGCGCGTGCTATGGTTGCGTCACGTGCCGGGGTGGCGGAATGGCAGACGCTGCGGACTTAAAATCCGTTGTCCGAAAGGACGTGCGGGTTCGACTCCCGCCCTCGGCACCACTCTCAACCATTTTTGCTACAAACAACTTGCATTGTTACCTATGACTGGCTCGTACTCACTACTCTGTGCAAGACGAGGGAAAG
>Ga0070698_100005180_pt1 | contig 14254 bp, 9 predicted proteins | sample KBSK1502metaG_FD_65477 | JGI IMG/M metagenome (GOLD analysis project Ga0070698, IMG submission 65477) | Corn, switchgrass and miscanthus rhizosphere microbial communities from Kellogg Biological Station, Michigan, USA - KBS K1-50-2 metaG | ecosystem: Host-associated > Plants > Roots >...
CAGGCCGGTTCGAGGGCACTTCGACATCGATCACGAAGTCGCCTTCGATCTCTTCGACCGCATCGATAGCGAGGCCAACCATAGTCAGCCGCTCCCGCAACTCCAGCGGAGTCAGGGCGGTGTCGGTAAGCTCGCGTAGCCAGTTGTAGCTGATTAACATAAAACGGACTTTGGACTTTGGTCTTTGGTCTTTGTTCTTAGAACTTTGAGCTTTGTACTTGGCTCGCTATTCAACATTGAGCTAGATCATTAACGTTGGCTTAGAGGAGCAAAGTACAAAGTTCCAAGTACAAAGCTCAAAAAACAAAGACCAAAGACCAAAGACCATTGCCTTTAATCAAACTGCTCCAGAAAGCGCGCGTCGTTCTCGAAAAGCAGGCGAATATCATCAAGGCCGTACATCAAACCCACCATGCGGTCTATCCCCAAGCCAAAAGCGAATCCCGAGAACTCCTCCGGGTCGACTCCAGCTCCGCGCAGCACGTTAGGATGAACCATGCCCGAGCCGCCGAGTTCTATCCAGCCTGAATTTTTGCAAATACGACAGCCCGCCCCGCCACACTTGAAGCAACTAAAGTCAAACTCGGCGCTGGGTTCGGTAAACGGAAAATAGGAGGGCCGGAAACGCGTAACGGTCTGTTCGCCAAACATACGCCGCAAAAACTCGGCGACGGTTCCCTTCAGGTGGGCCATGCTTATCCCGCGATCGACGCACAGGCCTTCAACCTGAAAAAACATCGGATTGTGCGTAGGGTCAGGCGTGTCGCGACGGAAGACACGTCCGGGTGCAATCATGCGCACGGGCGCACCGCGACGTTGCATCGCGTGAATTTGTACGGTAGACGTCTGCGAACGCAACGCATATCCGTCGCTGGTATAAAACGTATCCTGGGAAGCGCGTGCCGGGTGGTTTTCGGGAATATTCAGCGCGTCGAAATTATAGAAGTCGGTTTCAATCTCGCGTCCGTCTTCGATCGCATAGCCCAGCGAAACAAAAATGTCTTCGATCTTCTCCCGGACCACGGTGATCGGATGAAGATGTCCGCGGCGCGGGCGCCGGCCGGGGAGCGTGACGTCAATTGCTTCGCGCGCGGTTCGAAGATTTTCCGTGATCTTATCGAGATTAATCCTGGCCCGTTCGAGACGGTCGGTCATTCCAACTTCAATAGCGAGTAGGTACTGACCAGCTCGTCCACGCTCTTCGGGATCCATTCGGCCTACGGTCTTCTTCGCCGCGGCCCATTCACTTTTCTTACCTGTAAACCTGGTTCGTAGATCGCTTAATTCACGTGAAAGAGATTCCGAGTCCGCAAGCGAAAATTTATCTCGCTCAAGCTCTTTAATAGTGGCCTGAACGAAGAACGCATCCTGGTTGTCTCCGACAAAGCGTTCGAAGCGTTTGAACTCTCGCCCAAACGCTTCGAATATGCGATCCGCTCCAGACTTTAACTCTTCGAAAGTCACCGCATCCGCCATCTACCGAGGGCCCTCCGTTCAGACAACCGCCAAAGCTCAAAGCCGCAGAGCGGCGAAATGTTTATAGAATCGCAACCTTAAATGAATTAAGCTCCTTAGGAGCGAAATGTCCGAGCAGTCGCCGGTTAAAACCGGTTAGGACCAAAATAAACTGCGACGCATCTGTAAACATTTCGTCCCTCTGGGACTTTCCTGACAACACGTTTAGGCAGCCACCTTTTCCTTCTGCGACTCGAGTGCATTCTTCGCCTGCACCGCCACAGCTGCAAAAGCTTCGGGCTGGTTAACTGCGAGATCCGCGAGAACTTTTCTATCCAGCTCCACACCGGCAACCTTCAGCCCGTGCATTAGCTGTGAATAGTTGATGCCATTCAACCGCGCGGCCGCGCCGATACGCACAATCCACAAACTGCGAAAGTCACGCTTTTTAAGCTTTCGTCCCGTGTAAGCGAAGTTCAGACCGCGCTCCACCGACTCCTTTGCCGAACGATAGAGCTTCGACTTGGTGCCGCGGTAGCCTTTCGCCAGTTTCAATATTTTCTTGCGCCTTTCGAGGCGCTTATTTCCACGTTTTGCTCTGGGCATTGTCGTTTCTCCTTAACACGATGAACGCTGAACTTTGAATGAACTCGACAAACCCGTGTCTTCGTTCATCCTTCCGCATTCATCCTTCATAATTGCTCTTAGTCTCTTCCGTACGGCAGCATCGCCGCGACTCGTTTCAGGTCCGATTTTGATACCAGTCCGTCAATGTCAAGCAGCCTCTTCCGTTTGTTGGTCTTCTTGGTCAGAATATGGCGCGCGTGCGAGTGGCCGCGTTTCACCTTCCCGGTCGCGGTCAAGCGAAAACGCTTCGCTGCACCTTTGTGTGTTTTTAACTTAGGCATAATCTCTCCGTTTCAAATTTGAAATCTCAGATGTCAGAGTCTGATCCTAGCTCTTGGCCTCTTCCTCGCCAGACGTCGCTGCCGCTTGAGTCTGCGCTGCTTCAGCTGGCGCAACCGCCCGAGCCTTGGCCGGAGCCTGCGGCGCGGCAGTCGACGCTGGCGCCGGATGATCTGATTTGGCGCTCTTATGTCGCTTGGGCCCCAGGATGATAAACATCTGGTTCCCTTCCATGCGCGGCCGTGCCTCTACTTCGCCAACTTCGATCAGATCCTTTTCCAACTTCTCCAGAATTCGCGCACCCAACTCCCGGTGCGTCATCTCGCGACCACGAAACCAGATGGTGGCCTTCACTTTATCGCCGCCCTCCAGCCACTCACGCGCATGCTTCATGCGATAGTCATAATCATGATCGTCGGTGCCCGGTCGAAACTTAACTTCCTTAACAGTGATTGTTACCTGCTTCTTCTTCGCCTCGTTCGCCTTCTTTTTGGCCTCGTACTGGAATTTTCCGAAGTCAATAATTCGGCAAACCGGCGGGTCGGCGGTAGCGGCGACCTCGACGAGATCCAAACCTTTTTCCCTGGCAGCGCGAATTGCGTCTCGAATATCGAGTACGCCGAGTTGCTCACCCTCCTCGCCTATGACTCTCACCTGGGGAACACGAATTCTCTCGTTAATGCGGGCAATCGGCAGGCGCCGGTTATCCGGACGCTGGCCGCGACCTCGAAAGCCTGTAGCTATATCTCACCTCCTAAGTAATTGTCCCGAGTCCAAAGTCCAAAGTCCAATGTCATTTATTGACTTTGGACATTGGACATTGGACTTTGGACTAACCGTTATTCAACGCACGCAGCTCGACGAGCTTGCGCGCCATCTCAACAAAATCGTTAGTAGACATCACGCCGATGTCACCCTTCGAACGCTCGCGAACGGCAACGTTACCCTGTTCCATTTCGCGATCGCCCAAGACGAGCATAAACGGGACCTTCTGCATTTGCGCGTCGCGAATCTTCGCGCCAATCTTTTCACTTTTCAGGTTGCTCTCTGTGCGCAGTCCCGCGCTCCGCAATTCGGCCGCAACCTTCTCCCCATATTCGTTCACCCGATCCGTAATTGGCAAAACGCTAACCTGAACCGGCGCCAGCCACATCGGAAACGCTCCAGCGTAATGTTCTATTAGCACGCCGAAGAAGCGCTCCATCGAGCCAAACAGTGCTCGGTGAATCATGATCGGCCGGTGCGGCTTGTTGTCTTCACCGATGTACTCGAGTTCAAAGCGCTCAGGGAAATTGAAATCGAATTGGACCGTTGTTAACTGCCAGGTTCGGCCGATTGCGTCCTCCACGCGAATGTCGATCTTCGGTCCGTAGAAGACTGCCTCTCCTTCGATGCGTTTATAGGCAATGCCGCGCTCATCGAGCGCTCCGCCCAGGGCATCTTCAGCTCGCGTCCAATCTTCATCCGAACCAAGATAATGCGTGTCAGCCTGCGCGCCTCGTACGGAGAGCTCGATCCGAATGTCCTTAAAGCCGAACACTTCAAACAGGTGAAATGCGAAATCTATGCAGCCGAGAATCTCGCCTCGAACCGTTTCCGGGGTGCAGAAGATGTGCGCATCGTCCTGCGTGAAGCCGCGCACGCGGGTCAAACCATGGAGCGTGCCAGAAAGTTCAGCCCTATAGACACTACCCAGCTCAGCGTAACGAAGCGGCAGGTCCCGGTATGAACGCTGCCCCGATTTGTAAATGCCAATATGAAACGGGCAGTTCATCGGCTTGATTCTGAACTCCTGCCCTTCAAACTCCATTGGTGAAAACATGGAGTCGGCATAGTTCTCTTCGTGCCCGCTGATGAACCACAAATCACGCTTGGCAATGTGCGGCGTAAACACCAGACCATAGCCGCGCGCGGCTAATTCACCGCGAAGATAGTCTTCCATCTCCTTGCGAATCGCTCCGCCCTTCGGATGCCAGAAGACCAACCCTTGCCCGTACTGTTCCTGAATTGAAAAGAGGTCCAGCTCTCTGCCCAGTCGTCGATGATCGCGCCTCTCCGCCTCTTCGCGTTGCTTGAGCCAGGCGTCTAGTTGTTCCTGGGAAAAGAACGCCGTGCCGTAGATGCGCTGCATTTGCGGCAACGTCGCATCGCCCTTCCAGTAAGCCCCGGCCAGCGACAGCAGTTTGAAAGCGCGCAGCTTGTTGGTGTTTGGCACATGCGGGCCAAGACAGAAATCGATGAACGGTGAATTATCGATGTAATAAACGCTGACCGATTCGCCTGCCTTCTCGTCAATCAGTTCGCGCTTCAACGGCTCTTCGCGTTCTTCGAAGATCCGCAGCGCTTCGGCTTTCGAAATCTCGTCGCGACGGTAGGGCAAATTGCGGCTGGCGATGTGGCGCATCCGCTTTTCGATTACGGCCAGATCCGCTTCCGTCAGTGGCTGCGGAGTAATCACGTCGTAGAAAAAGCCGTAACGCGGATCGTCAAGCAACGCTGGCCCAATTCCCAGCTTAGTTCCCGGAAACAGATCGAGGACTGCAGCGGCAAGTAGATGGGCCGTCGAATGACGCAAAACGTCCAGGCCTTCAAGGGTCTCCGGCAAAACGGGCTCGATGACAATGGCCTCGCCGTTTTGCTGTTCCGGAAGGGTGTAGGCGAGGTCAACTTCACGGCCATCGACGCGCGCGGCAAGCGCCTGCTTGGCCAGGTCACGGTCGAGCTGCTTCAGCGCTTCGCCGACAGTGATCGGCCCCGCCACGACTGCAGCCGGTCCGTTATTGAGTTGTACGTTAAGCTCGCTCATTAAAACTTGAAATCTCGGTCATCCCGCCTTAGCGGCTTTGCCGCCTTCCGTGCGGTAAGGCTCTGCCTTACCGATCATCACTCTTTCAATCCTGAGGCTGCGCCTCAAAATCGGAGGCATAGCCTAAAATCTATATACGACCCTACGGAAAGCCATAGGCTTTCCGCACGGAAGGCGGCAAGCCACAGAACAAAGCCCAGCAAGGCCACGAATGGCTCCGGCGCTTCCAATTCACGATTTACGATTCACTATTTACTACTTCAACTGATCGGATCTGATAGGAGCGCCTTCACCGCAAGCCGCCACCGGGGTGGCTGGACAATTAAAAACTAAAGAATCGTGTGTATGTTCGATTCATGGCGAAGGTCTTCTGGAGCTCCTATCAAAAATTAGAAATCTGTAACGCCTGTCCTCTTGAACGGCTAGAATCTAAACAAACAGGCCGAATATGTCAATTCAACAGGCCCTTGGAAGGCACTTCTGCCTTCTGCCTACTGCTTTCTGCCTACTGGGCCTATTGTCTCGGTGTGCCTTTCGCTTCTGTTCCGGAAAACCCGCGCTTCTTCATCAGCGCCTCGGTTCGCGGATCGCGGCCACGGAAGCTGCGGTAAGCCTCAGCCGGATCTACAGTGTTACCAACGGAAAAAATGTACTTGCGCAGCCGTTCCGCCACCTTGTGGTCGTAAGGCCCGGCAGCTTCAACGAACGCGCCGTATGCGTCTGCAGTCAGCACATCTGACCAAAGATAACTGTAGTACCCCGCCGAGTAGCCGTCGCTCCCAAACACGTGCATGAACTGAGGCGTGCGGTGGCGCATCACGATCTCGTCCGGCATTCCTAGTTCCGCCAGCGTTGCCTTCTCAAACGCATCGGCATCGATCTTCTTGTCGCCGGCCAAGTGCAGCTTCATATCGACCAGAGCGGCCGACAGATATTCCACCGTGATGAAGCCTTGATTGAAAGTCGCGGCCCGCTTGATTCTTTCAACCAGGCTCTGTGGGATCGGCTTCCCTGTCTGATAGTGAACAGCAAAACGCTGCAGGACTTCGGGCGTCGAGAGCCAATGCTCGAGCAGTTGCGAGGGAAACTCAACGTAATCCCGCGAGACTGCCGTGCCTGACAACGAAGGATACGTCACGTTTGAATTCAGCCCGTGTAACGCATGACCAAACTCATGGAACATCGTCAGCGCATCGTCCCAGGAGATTAGTAACGGCTCGCCCGGCTTTCCCTTCACGAAGTTTGCGTTATTCGAAACGATCGTCGTGATCTCGCCGTCCACTCGTTCCTGACTGCGATAGGCGTTCATCCAGGCGCCTGAGCGCTTGCCGGCGCGCGCGTACGGATCGAAGTACCACAGGCCGATATGCCGCTTGGTCGTTTTGTCTGTTACCTCCCAAACGCGAACATCAGGATGAACCACGGGAACATTAGTCGCGGGAGTGAAATTGAAATTGAAGAGTTCGCCGGCAACCCAAAAAATACCCTCACGCAACTTCTCGAGCTGCAGATACTGTTTGACTTCGTTCTGATCGAGATCGTAGCGCGCGGTACGCACCTTCTCCGCGTAATAGCGATAGTCCCACGGCTCGATCTTTATTTTCGCGCCTTCCTTGTCGGCGAGCGCCTGCATGTCAGCAACTTCCTCGTGAACGCGCGCCACGGCAGGCTTCCAAACCTGCATCATCAATCCCATCGCGTTCTCGGGCGTCTTGGCCATTGAATTCTCGAGTCGCCAGTGCGCGTGAGTCGCATAACCAAGCAACTTGGCGCGTTCGGCGCGCAACTGCAGTATCTCAGTGATGGTGGCGTTGTTATCGTGTTCGTCGCCGTTGTCACCGCGGTTGATGAACATGCGCCACGCTTTCTCGCGCAGCTCGCGGTTGCTCGAATAAGTTAGAAACGGGTCAACGGAGGAACGCGTGTTCGAGATGACCCACGCGCCTGGCTGGTTTTTGGCTACGGCAGCGGCCGCGGCGGCATCGCGCACTGACTGCGGCAGACTTGCCAATTCTGCCTCACTCTTGAGCACGATCGTCTGGCCGTCTTCCTCGGCCAAAACGTTTTGACTAAACTTCGTGTAGAGCCCGGCCAGTTTCTGATTGATCTCCGAGAGCCGTGCCTTGGCCTCCGGGCTTAATCGCGCGCCGGCGCGAACGAAGTTTGTGTAGTAAAGCCAGGTTAGGCGCTGCTGCTCCGGGTTGAGCTTCGCTTTCTCGGGCGACTTGTAAACTGCTTCGATACGCTTAAACAGTTCCGTGTTCTGCGTGATCTGATCGTTGAAGGCAGCAAGCCGCGGCGCCATCTCGCGTTGCACCACCTGAAACTCCGGACCGTTCATAGTCGAACCGAAGACTCCATAGATGGGTTGGACACGATCGAGCGTCTGCCCCGCACGTTCCATTGCGGCGATAGTGTTCTCGAAGTTTGGCGGCGCCGGATCTTTTGCGATTCGGTCAACGTCGGCAAGGTTCTCCGCCATTCCGGCTTCGAGCGCGGGCTTAAAGTCAGCCACCTTCACGCGATCGAAAGGTGGGACGCCACCATAGGGACCTTCCCACTTTGCAAGCAACGGATTCGGCGGCGTCACAGACTCAGCAACAGTAGCGATTCGCATTGGTTTGGCATCCGCTCCGGTAGTTAATTTCAAGTTGTAAGCGAGGACCAACGCGGTCAATACGGTCACAAGTAGCAGCGCCCGGCTGCGAGTGGTTAAATCGCGCATAGACAATATTTTCCTCATCTCCCTAAATCTAATGAGAGTCAACTACGCGCTGACGCACGCAGGAAATAACAGGTTTCCAGGACGGGTTAGTATATTGGCGGCGAGGAATGGTTGTAAACAAAGAGGTGAGAGAGTGGGGACCAGAGCAGAACAGCACTTTCCATTTCTCATTTGACATTTTTCATTTGACATTTAGGAAGGAGAACGACTCTGCCAACTGCAAATGCCAAATGAAAAATGTCAAATGAGAAATGGAAAATGCTCTAGGTTCTCCTGCCGGTCGCTCTGTCGTCCCTCGCGGGGCGTCACCGCGCTGCCAGGCCATTCACTGGCCGCAGGTTCCCAACGTTGGACGGGCGAAGTAGAAGCTTCCCTGCATTTCCCAACGCCCGACATTGAACTTGCGGCTGGCCCCACAATTAAGACAAGTCCGGTAGGCCTGACCCTTGTTCGAAAACGGCCGGCTCATTTCCTTATGCCAACAACCCAACACCCGCGTTACCAAACTGCCGATCCCGCCCCCCGACGGAATGTTCTGTATGACCTTTGAAGTATTCGCCATGATTGCCTCTCGCGTTTGCATCGCCTTCAGCCTCTCTGAAGTGCCCAGTATCGTGTTCACTAAGCTAACGCGCAGAAAACCCGCGGACAGGGCCACCCTGGACGAAATATTCTCTTTGGAGTGCGGTGACCTGTCACCGCTTTGGTCCTGGGCGGCTTGACGCCCAGATCTGTCGGTTATTCTCAGACAACGGTGGTCGCGACAAGTCGCGAACGACAAAAGCGGTGACAGGTCACCGCACTCCAAAAGACGAACGCAATTCAAACTTGAGTCTGCTTGTACTAGAATGCTGCAACTATTTAGCGGATCAGGAAGCGTAACAACGTTTTGAGCCAACAGCCGTCCGACAACGTCACACAGCTACTCATCGAGCTATCAAAGGGCGATCGAGATGCGGTTGATCTTTTATTACCTGTAATTTACGATGAACTGCGCAAGCTTGCAGCAAATTACCTGCGTCGCGAACGTCCGGATCACACCTTGCAGCCGACGGCCCTCGTGCATGAGGCTTACTTACGATTGGTGGATCAGACGCGGGTTAACTGGCAGAACCGGGCGCATTTTTTTGGGGTGGCTGCCCAGATAATGCGTCGCTTGCTGGTGGATCACGCGCGCAAGCACAATGCAGAAAAGCGCGGTCAGGATTTCCAGAAGCTCTCCCTCGACGAAAACATCGATCGCGCGGTCGAACGCAGCGCCGAACTCATTGCGCTTGACGATGCTTTGAAAGCTTTGTTTGTTCTGGACGAACAAAAAGCGCGCATGGTCGAGCTGCGGTATTTCGGGGGCCTTTCGATCGAAGAAACAGCAGACGTGTTGGGGGTTGCACCCACGACGGTGAAACGGCAATGGCGCTTCGCCAAGGCCTGGCTCCACGGTGAAATGCAAAAGAAGTAAGACAGACATTCTTGTCTGTCGTTAACCTCGTAATCTAACGCGTAGGATATTTAGACAAACAGGAATGTCTCTCCCACCGGACAGACAGGAACATCGTCCCACGGTCTATGACCCCCGAACGCTACCAAAAAGTTGAAGCCATTTTTCAGGAGGCTCTCGACCTCGTTCCGGAAGAGCGCGGGCGCTACCTGACAGAGGCATGCGCGCAAGATGATTCCCTAAGAAGTGACGTTGAGAGATTGCTTTCGCAGCACGATAGCGCCGGTGACCTGCTCGAACAACCGCTGTATGGAGAGACTGAACTAAACGCTCTGGGGTCGCTGGAGGATCTCGCTAACCCGGACGACGGCGATCCGATGATCGGGCGTCGCCTGGGCGCCTATCAAATCGAACGCGAGGTGGGGCGCGGCGGCATGGGCGCGGTCTACGAAGCAATACGAGCGGACCGGGAATTCAAAATGCGTGTCGCGATAAAGCTCGTTAAGCGCGGCATGGACACAGATTTTATTCTCCGGCGCTTTCGCACCGAGCGCCAAATCCTGGCCGCACTCGACCATCCGCATATCGCCCGTCTGCTTGACGGCGGCACAACCGACGACGGCCTGCCCTATTTCGTCATGGAATTCATCGAAGGGCAGCCGCTGTATCACTATTCGGACGCGCATCAATTGAAATTAGCCGACCGGCTCAAACTTTTCATGCCGATCTGCGATGCCCTCCACTATGCGCACCAGAAACAGGTAGTACATCGAGACATAAAACCGTCAAACGTTTTGGTCACTTCTGAAGGCGTGCCGAAGTTGCTCGATTTTGGCATCGCCAAGCTACTTGACCCTGGCCTGGTTGGGGACATTACTCACGATCCGACCGCGACCGCTATGCGTCTGATGACGCCGGAGTACGCTTCGCCGGAACAGGTACAGGGTGCGCCCACTTCCCCAACAACCGACGTTTATTCGCTCGGAGTTTTGCTCTACGAATTGCTGACTGGTCATCGTCCCTACCGCTTGAGCAACCGTGCGCCACATGAAATGGCAAGAGTGATTTGTGAAGAGGCGCCCGCGCCGCCCAGTTTCATCATTACCAGAACCGAAGATCTGCTGCCGAAGTTTGTTTCGGCCGGCGATGAGGCAACTACTCTCAAACAGCTCTATTCGACGAGGGGCGCAACCGGTGAATCGCTGCGGCGCGATCTTTCGGGCGCGCTCGACAGCATCGTGATGAGGGCGCTCAGGAAAGAACCGGAATGGCGTTATCAATCCGCCGAACAGTTACGTGACGACATCGCGCGTTATTTGGCGGGCTCGCCGATTTCGGTCTGGCCTGACTCGCCTTCCAGCGGACCAATGCGTCAATCGCAGCCTATTGCCACGGAGAATTCGCTGGCCGTGTTGCCGCTGAAGCTACTCGATCTCCAAAACGGTTCCGACTCCGGACCGGATTACCTGGGCACTGGACTCGCCGACGCACTGATCACGCGTCTCAGTGCGGTACGGCGTTTTGCGGTCCGTCCTACCAATAGCGTGCTGCGCTATGGCGGCGACTCCGATCCGATTGTCGCAGGGCGTGAACTGGGGGTCGCGTTCGTACTCGACGGCAGAGTCAGGCGCGCAGACGATCGCATTCGCGTAACTGTTCAGCTACTGAGTGTGCTGGATGGAACGGCGTTGTGGGCCGGACAGTTTGACGAAAAGTTTACAGACGTGCTCAGTCTGGAAGATGCGATCTCCTCGAATGTTGCCGAATCAATCATCCCGCACCTGACCGGCGACGAGCGCATCAGACTTGCGAAGCGTGGCACAAACAATGCGCAAGCTCACGAGGCTTACCTGCGCGGTCGCTTTTACTGGAATACGTTTACCGAAGACGGGTTCGCCAGGGCCATCGTCTGCTATCACCAGGCCATCGCGCTTGATCCAAACTATGCCCTCGCCTACGCCGGCATCGCAGCCTACTACAATTGGCTCGGCAGTTTTACGGTGCTGCCGTTTGCTGAATGTTCGGCTGCGGCATACGAGGCGGCGTCGAAAGCGGTCGCGCTCGAGCCGACGCTCGCGGAAGGATACGCGGCGGTTGGTCAGGCGATCCTCTGTCGCGATTTCGCCTGGGCTAGTGCTGAACGGCAGCTCCTGCATTCAATTGAACTCAATCCGAATTATTCGGCGGCTCGCATTTACTACGCCCTGCAACTCGGAATGGAAGGACGCTTCGATGAATCAATTCATGAGGCGGAACTCGCACGCGATCTTGACCCGCTCGCAATAATTTCGCGATTCACGGTGATCTGGTGTCGCTATCACGCCAGACGCTTTGACGAAGCCTGGAAAGCATGTGAGCAGACTCTGGCGGCGGAACCGAATAACCTCATGATGCTTTATGCGTCGAGTTTCCTGTTGAGCCGTCTTGGCCGCCATGAAGAGTCAATCGCCAACGCGCAAAAGTGCGTTAATGTGATGGGCAAAGCTTCGCATACGCTGGCCCGGCTGGGATCGGCAAACGCGTTAGCCGGACACGTTGAAGCCACCGAGGCCATACTGTTGGAGATGGAATCTATCGCTGCGCGCCGGCACATCTCTCCTTATCATTTGGCGCTGGTGAATTGCGGTCTGGGACGAACCGAAGAAGCGCTCGATCTATTGGAGCGCGCCCACGAAATCAGGGACGCGAAAGTGCTCTGGATGGGCGTTGATCCCGAACTGGATTCGTTGCATGGCCATCCACGCTTTAATGACCTGCTAAGGAAGCTAAACCATCGGCTGGGCGCTTTGCCTACGCTACCCGCACATTCGCTCACGGGTGAAGAGTCCATCGCGGTATTACCGTTCAAGATACTTAGTTCGCCCATAGAGAATACCGGCGATGAGTATCTTGGCATTGGACTCACGGATGCCTTGATCACTCGCCTGAGCAATGTACAACGCTTGATCGTGCGTCCCACCAGCAGCGTGCTCCGCTATCGCGGCGCCGGTATCGATCCACTTTTGGCGGGCCGCGATCTGAGCGTCAACTACATTGTCGAGGGTAGCCTGCAGCGCGTCGGCGATCGTTTGCAGGTTAGGGCCCAGCTTTTGAATGTCGCGGCCGGTGCTGTTCGCTGGTCGGAACAGTTTGATGAAGACTCAACCGACGTACTCCACATCGAAGACTCGATTTCGGAACAGGTCGCCAGCGCGATCCTGCCACAACTAACCCACGACGAGCAGCGCCAACTGTCGAAACGCGGCACGGATAGCGTCGCAGCGTTTGAATCGTATCTGCGCGGTCGTTATTACTGGAACAGTTACACCGAGTCAGGTTTAGCCAAGGCCCTCGAATGCTACAACTACGCCATTGAGCTGGATCCAAAATATGCGCTCGCCTACACCGGTATCGCTGACTACTACAACTGGCTCGGCGTTTTCGGTATCAGACCGTTTGCTGAGACTTCTGCAGCTGCTAGAGAGGCGGCAACCAAAGCGGTTGAGTTGGATGAGAGTTCGGCTGAAGCCTACAGCGCACTTGGTTTTGCCACCGTCTGTTACGATTTTGATTGGGCCGTCGCCGACGGGCAACATCGCCTGGCAATTAGTCTGAATCCAAACTACGCCACGGGTCACAACTGGTACGGATTCCACCTTTTGATGACTGCACGTTTCGACGAGGGAGTCAGAGAGATGTTGCGAGCCCGTGAATTGGATCCGTTGTCACCCAGCATCATGCAAAGTCTCGGCTGGGCCTACTATCAAGCGCGGCGCTTTGATGAAGCCATCGCCACCTTTGAAAGCATGCTGGACGGCAGTCCTGACCTGGCTTATGGGTTGGCCACTTATGCCTGGACGCTGAGTCACCTGGGCAGGGGTACGGAGGCCGTTCAGAAGGCAGAACGAGCTCTGCAATTATCGAGCGGTGGCCAGTTTTACGTGGCGGTGCTTGGAATCGCCTACGCGGCTGCCGGACGCACCAGCGACGCCAGAGCTGCACTGCAACGGCTCGACGAAATGTCCGCAACCAGTTACGTATCTCCCTATCATCGCGCCCTGATTCACGTTGCTCTTGGGGAGCGCAAGCGAGCGCTTGAGCTTTTGGCCGAGGCGCGCTCCATCAACGAGGGTTGGCTTGCGTGGCTGGCTGTAGAACCACAGCTCGACCCGCTGCGAGCGGAGGCGGCCTTTTCAGAAATCTTAAACAGCACCAGGAACCCCGCCGTTGTCGGTGTTGCTAAAAAGGCGCGAGCTTCCGCTGCCGCACGACCACTCTACGCTGCTGAACGTACTTCCATTACTTCGCCAGTGCCGAGTCCGGCGCCACAGACGCTGGACAGTGCCAACGAGGAGGCGCGACAGCTTTACACCGCCGGTCGTTATTACGCCACTCGACGCACCGCGGAAGGGATGCGGCAGGCGATCGAACGTTTGAAGCGCGCCGTCGAACTGGATCCGGAATTTGCCCTGGCTTATGCCGAGCTGGCTGACTGCTACTCTCTTTTGAACTGGTACGTCGAACCGCCACCTGCCGGCGCCTGGGAACTTGCAAAGCAGGCCGCGCTCAAGTCAGTCGAAGCGGATCCCGAATTGGCTGAGGGCCATGCATCGCTGGGATTTGTCAGACTTCATCACGATCGCGACTGGGACGATGCCGAGCGTGAGTTACGAAAAGCGATCATGCTGAAGCCGGGTATTCAGGTGGCGCATCGTTGGTACGCCTTCAGTCTCTCGGCGATGGGTCGTCATGAAGAAGCCTTCGCCGAAATTGAGCGCGCGCGCCAGATCTCGCCGCAGTCTCCCGTGCTCGCAACCGCGGTCGCCAACGTGCTGTTTCTGGCAGGCAGGTATGACGACGCGATCGAGCAGTGTCATAAGGCACTGGAACTGGATTCGGGAGCCGTCTCCGCTCATACCGTTCTGCGCTGGGCGTATGAGAAAAA
>Ga0070698_100005182_pt1 | contig 14253 bp, 13 predicted proteins | sample KBSK1502metaG_FD_65477 | JGI IMG/M metagenome (GOLD analysis project Ga0070698, IMG submission 65477) | Corn, switchgrass and miscanthus rhizosphere microbial communities from Kellogg Biological Station, Michigan, USA - KBS K1-50-2 metaG | ecosystem: Host-associated > Plants > Roots >...
CCCTCCATTCGCTCGAGCCGGTCGAGGCACTGCTCGATGATGTCGACCGAGGCCTGCATCTCCTCGATCCGGACGCGGTAGCGGCCGTAGGTGTCTCCGCCCGGGTAGACCGGCACGTGGAAATGCGTGCGGTCGTAGTAGAGGTAGGGGTCGTCCCTGCGGAGATCCCAGTCGACGCCCGACGCGCGCAGCACCGGCCCTGTTTGACCGAGGGCGATCGCGTCGCGACGATTCAGCAGACCCAGCCCCACGGTGCGTTCCTCCCATATCTCGTTCTTCTTGAGCAGCGTGTCGTAATCCGCTATCGCCCTCGGCATCCACTCGACGAACTTGCGGCACTCGGGATAGAAACCAGGAGGGATGTCCTCGGCGAGCCCGCCGGTCTGGAAGTACCGCGTGTGCATGCGATACCCGGCGACGAGCTCCGAGAGGTCGAGGACCATCTCGCGCTCGCGGAACGTGTACCAAAACATCGAGATCGCGCCGAGCTCGAGCGCCGCGGTTCCGAGCCAGACCAGGTGCGAGTGGATCCGGTTCAGCTCGCACAGAAGCATCCTCATCCAGGTCGCCTTCGGGGGGACCTCTAGGCCGAGCAGCTTCTCGATCGCGAGCACGAAGACGAGCTCGTTGTTCTGGTAGGCGAGGTAGTCGATCCGGGGCGCGTACGTAATCGCTTTCCACCAGGACTTCTGCTCCATGTTCTTCTCGAAGCCAGTGTGGACGTAGCCGACCTTTGCGTGGACCCCAACCACCACCTCGCCGTCGAGGTCCACGATCAGCCGCAGGACGCCGTGCGTCGAAGGGTGATTCGGCCCGAAGTTGACGGTCAGGATGTCGTCGGTGTCCCTGACCGCGGGGTCGATCTCGAGCACGGTCGGGATCGGCGACGGGATCCTGGTGCCTTCGTAGATTGAATCCGGTGCGGGGCGGGCGACCGTGGCCACTACTCTTCCCCCGAGAACCGGACAGGCTCGCCGCCCAGCGGATAGTCCTTCCGCAGCGGGTGGCCTTCCCAGTCCTCGTCCATGAGCAGCCGCTCGGGATGCGGATGGCCTTCGAGTGGGATGCCCATCATGTCCCACGCTTCGCGCTCGAACCAGTCCGCTCCGGGCCAGACTGAGACGACGCTCGGCACCGGCTCTCCGTCGTCGAGCCAGACCTGCACCCGAACGCGCGCTGCACCAGGCCGGATCGCAAGTAGGTGGTAGTTGAGCGAGAACCGCTTGGGCTTCGGAGCGGGGAGCGCCTGGAGTCCTTGCGTCATCGGCCGGTTCAGGTTCCGCCCCTGCGCAGTGCCGATGTACCCGGACACGCCCGGCGACCCCCAGCCGAGGTAGTCGGTCGCGGCAATGTCGACGAGCATGTCGAAGCCGTGCTCGTCGCGGAGGAATGTGCAGGCCCTGACGAGGCCCGCTGGATCGACGACGAGGGTCGTCTCGCCGAAGGCTTCGGTTTCAGTCACCAAGCCGGGAACGTCACTGAAGGCCATTCAGCTCTCCCGGGCGAAGCGATGGGACAAACCAGCCCCGCGGAAAATGCGCAGCATTTTTCGCGGAAAAAGACACTACTTGGCGACCCCGCCGACCTCGTACGCCGCCGGCACACCGGCCTGGACGCGCTCGTGCAGCCGGATGATCCCTTCCATCAGGCCCTCGGGCCGAGGCGGGCAGCCCGGGACGTAGATGTCGACGGGCAGGATCTTGTCGACGCTCTGGAGGACGGCGTAGTTGTTGAACATGCCGCCGGAGCTCGCGCAGGCCCCCATTGCGATCACCCACTTCGGCTCCAGCATCTGGTCGTAGATCTGCTTGATCGGCGCGGCCATCTTCTGGGCGACGCGACCCGAGATGATCAGCAGGTCGGCCTGACGCGGCGAGGAGCGGAACGCCTCCATGCCGAAGCGCGCGATGTCGTAGCGCGAGGAGACGATCGACATCATCTCGATCGCGCAGCAGGCAAGCCCGAACGTGTCCGGCCACATCGACTTCGTCTGCGACCAGGCGACTGCCTTCTGGAGGGTGGTCAGCCCGAGCTGCGACTCGATGTCGCCGAGCTCCTGCTCGAACTCGCTCGGTCCCTTGTCCGGCCAGAGGACCCGCTCGGACTTGAGGCCGTGGTCAGCCAGGCGGGGCGACTTCGGCCGGTCTACTGCCACTCGAGCGCGCCCTTACGCCAGACGTAGACGTACGCGATCAGGAGAATCAGGAGGAAGAACGCGAACTCCGCGAAGCCGAACCAGGCGAGCTGGTGCAGGACGACCCCGAGCGGATACAGGAAGACGATCTCGATGTCGAAGACGATGAACAGCATCGCCGTCAGGTAGAAGCTGATCGTGAACCGCTGGCGCCGGGGCGGCCCGGTCGAGACGCCGGATTCGAACGGGATCCCTCGACTCCGCGTGCGGCGCTTCGGACGGGTCGCGAAGACGAATGACATCACGATCATCGAGGTCGGGATCGCCGCCGCGAACAGCCCGTAGATCAGAAACGGCAGCCAGTTGTCGAGCACCCGTGTTCTCCTCCCGCCAGCCCCTGGCGGCCGGAACGTATCAACTATCGGCACCGTGGCACGAGGTCACCGAAACCCGTGGAGGAGTGCGGGAGACAGGTGTTACAAAGTGCTGCTTACCAAGGTCGCGAACAACGCTCATTTGGGGCATGAGCGGCGACAGGGGACGCTGCTACGATGGGCGCGTGGCAACCGTTGAGCAGCCGACTCTCGTCACCCTGACGGAGAGCGCGGCCAGCAAGATCCGAGACCTGATGGCCGAGGAGCCCGAGGGCGAGGCCGCGGTCCTGCGGATCGCCGTCCAGGGCGGTGGGTGCTCCGGCTTCCAGTACGCGCTCGGCTTCGACCGGGGCGCCCAGGAGGGCGACAACGAGCTTCTGGTCAACGGTGTCGAAGTGGTCGTCGATCCGTTCAGCGCGCCCTACCTGGCGGGCACCGAGATCGATTGGGTCGAAGGGCTGCAGGCAGGCTTCGCGATCAACAACCCGAATGTCTCGGCGTCATGCGGCTGCGGCCACTCCTTCCAGGTCGAAGAAGGCGAAGCGGCGTCGGAAGACTCCGGATGCGGCTCAGGCTGCAGCCACTAGCGCTTCTCCTACCGCTCCTCTTATTGGTCACCGCCTGCGGCTCGTCGCACGAGCAGGCCGCCTCCCAGCCCGTCGTCTGGGCCGGTGCCTCGGTTTCGGGGGCCGGCGGGAAGTCGATTGTCCGGCGATTCAACGCCTACGTCGAGCAGCGAACCGGGCCCGCCTCGCCGACCGAGCTCGCCCTTGAGTTCATCCGCGCCGACAGGACCCAGGCCGCGAGAACGACCACCGAGGCGCAGGCCTCGCCGGAAGGCGGCGGCCCAACGACCGTCACCGTGATCCAGGACGGGCTCGCCGACGACTCGGTACGAGCAGCGCGGCACATCCTTCACTTCGTTCCAGCCGGCGAGAGCTGGAGGCTCGACTCGGCCGCCCGGACCCAGCGCTGCCATCCCGGCCGCGGGCACCAGGATTTCTCGGCCGGCGCATGCGTCTGAGATCACACAACGTGCGCGAGTGCACATCCCCTGCGCAGGAGGTCTCAGCATGAACGCGGCTTTTCGGATCTGGGCTTCGCTCGTCTCGCTGGCAATCATCGTCCAGGTCGGATTGGCCGGTTACGGCGCTTTCCATGCCGTCGACGTCTCTGACGACAAGGGTGCGATCAGCAAGAAGGGCGTCGAGCACGGTTTCAACGCTCACGCCGCCTTCGGCTACGTGATCGTGATCGCCGGGCTCGTCCTCCTGATCCTTGCCTTCCTTACCCGGCGGCAGTCATCCGGCGGGGCTCGGCCAAAATGGGCCGGGATCCTGCTTGTCCTGCTCGTCGTCCAGGTCTTGCTCGCGGGGCTCGGGGGAGCGGTGGCCTGGCTCGGCGTTCTGCACGGGATGAACGCACTCGCGGTCGCGGGTGTCGCCGGCAGCCTCGCGGGCCGGGAATGGGCCATGCACCGGACCGCCCCGACAGACCCGCAGCCGGCGTAGCCGCGAGTACCATTCCGTCGCCGTGAGCGAGAACGGCGTCGTCGACATCACGATCCTCGGGGCCGGCCCGGCCGGCCTCGCTGCCGCGTATTACGCGGGCCATCGCGATGCGTCCGTTCGGATCATCGAGAGCCTCGAGCAGATCGGCGGTCAGGTAGCCGCCGTGTACCCCGAGAAGCACGTCTTCGACGTCGCAGGGCATCCAAAGATCCAGGGCCAGGCCCTCGTCGAGCTTTGCGCCGAGCAGGGCCTCCAGTATGGGCCTCAAGTCCTACTGGGCGAGGAGGTTCAGGTGCTCGAGCGCCTGAACGAGAACGGCGAGGAGCTCCTCTCGGTCACAACCGAGAAGGGAGGCCCGTACCTGAGCCGTTCCTTGATCATCACCGCCGGCCACGGCGCGTTCGAACCCCGCAAGCTCGGGATCGACGACATCGACGCCTGGGAGGGAAAGGGTCTCCACTACTTCGTGCGAGAGAAGGACGTCTTCCGCGACCGCACCTGCGTGATCGTCGGCGGCGGAGACAGTGCTCTCGACTGGACCCTCGGGCTGCAGGACACCGCCAGGCATCCAATCGCCCTCGTCCATCGCCGCGACAATTTCCGCGCTCTCGAGTCGTCCGTCAGCTCGGCCAAGCAGCTGGAGAGCGAAGGCCGGGTGAAGATCCTGACCCCCTACGAGGTTCGCGAGGTTCACGGCGACGGCCACATCAGCGCGATCACGGTCGAGAACACCGTGAGCGGGGAGCTCGAACAGGTCGATTGCGACGCGCTGATCACGCTCCTCGGTTTCCACTCGCACCTTGGAGCGATCGCGGAATGGGGCCTAGAGCTCGAGGGCAAGCGCCAGATCAGAATCGACCCGATGACCTGCGAGACGAACCTGCCAGGTGTCTATGCCGCCGGTGACGTCGCGGGGTATCCGGGGAAGATCACCCTGATCACGATCGGCATGGGCGAGGCGGCGATTGCCGCCAACAACGCGGTCGCCGCCATTCGAGGCGAAAAGGTCCAGCCGAAATACTCGACGGACTAGAGGTCTTACTCCGGCTGTGGCCGATCCCTCGTTCGAGGGACGGCAGCAACTCCCACGGACGCCGATTCTCACGGTGCCGATGGAGATGCTCACCCTCGAGTGCCTACGTTGCGGCGATACGCGCGACGTTCCCGCATCCACTAATGCGCGTGTACACGCCGGCGAGTGCAAGCGGTGCGAATACGTGGGCTGGGCTCTGGTCGCCGACCTGACCGAGAAGCTTCGCCGCGTCCTACGCGAGCGGCCGCCGGAGCGCCGGCGGCTCTACGCGGCGTAGCTAGACTCGCGCCGTGTCGACAGAGACGCGGGACGAGCTCTGGGGAGGCGAAACGCGCAAGGCGGTCGAGAACTTTCCGGTCTCCGGTCAGCCGATCCCGCCGCCCGTGGCGCGCTGGCTCGGCCGGATCAAAGCTGCCGCGGCACGCGTCAACGCCGAGCTCGGCCTGCTCGACCCTGACAAGGCCGAGCGGATCGCGGCGGCCGGCGACCGCATCGCTGCCGGCGAGCTCGACGACCAGTTCCCGATCGACGTCTTTCAGACCGGGTCGGGGACATCCTCGAACATGAATGCGAACGAGGTGATTGCCACGCTGGCCGGCGAGGACGTCCACGCAAACGACGACGTCAACATGGGCCAGTCGTCGAACGACGTCTTCCCCTCGGCAGTGCACCTCGCTGCCCTGGACGAGCTGACCCACGACCTGCTGCCTGCGCTCGGCTCGCTGGCCGAGGCGCTCGAGTCCAAGGCGCGGGAGTTCGACGACGTCGTCAAGTCGGGGCGGACGCACCTGATGGACGCGGTCCCGGTCACGCTCGGCCAGGAGTTCGGCGGCTACGCCGCGCAGGTTCGGCAGGGGATCTCGCGGCTGGAGGTCACGACACGCCGGCTCGGGCAAGTCCCGCTCGGCGGAACCGCCGTCGGCACCGGTCTGAACACGCACCCCGAGTTCGCCGCGCGCGTGCGCGAGATCCTGACCGAAGAGTCCGGTCTCGAGGTGCTGCCGCCGGCAGACCCGTTCGAGGCCCAGTCGGCACGCGACGCAATCGTCGAGACATCGGGCGCGCTCAAGGTCGTCGCCGTCTCGCTGACGAAGATCTCCAACGACCTGCGCTGGATGGCCTCCGGGCCACGAGCCGGCCTGGCGGAGATCCGCCTCCCGGAGCTCCAAAAGGGCAGCTCGATCATGCCCGGCAAGGTCAACCCAGTGATCCCAGAGGTCGTCACCCAGGTCTCGGCGCAGGTGATCGGGAACGACACCGCGATCACGGTCGGCGGCCTGCAGGGCCACTTCGAGTTGAACGTTTTCGTCCCGCTGCTGGCCCGAAACCTGTTGGAGTCGATCAAGCTGCTCGCATCGGCGTCGCGCCTCTTGAACGAGAAGTGCGTCCAGGGAATCGAGGCCAATCGAGAAACCGCCGAGCACTACGCCGAGCTGACGCTTTCAGCGGCGACCGCCCTGAACCCGTACATCGGCTACGACAAGGCAACGGAGATCGTCAAGGAAGCGGCGAGCTCCGGGCGCCCCCTGCGCGACGTCGCCCGCGAGGCGGGCGTGGACGAGGAGACGCTCGACAAGGCGCTCGACTACCGCGCGATGGCAAAGCCGCACAGAACAAAGCCGCACAGAACGTAAGAGAAGACGGTCGAATGGCATCGCGAGCTATATTTCGGCCGCTTTAACCGAGGGAACCCAACCGAAGGGGGAGGGAAATTGCGTTCACCACGCAGCCTCATCTTGTTGCTCGGTGCCGTCGCCGCGATTGCAGCCGCCGTCTTGACAGGCGGCGCGTCGGCCTCGACCGGCGTCCTTGTCGTTCAGGACTCGAGCATCAGTCCGACGACGACCACCATCGGCGGCGCCAGCGTGCTGCCGACTACGAATACCGTGGAGCATTGGCACGGCACGGCGCTCAACCCGCATGACGGCATCACCTACGGCTTCAACATGGTCGGGAAAGATCCATCACTCGAGCAGACCTCGAACATCCCGACCGACATCATCCCGATCAACGTCATTGTCGGAGGGATGACGTTCAGCGGAAGCGATGTCGTCGCACCGACGCTCAGCTCGCCGCAGTTCTCGTTGGACGACTACACGTCGACGCCCTTCGTGACGAATTCAACGGACGGGAAGGTCAACAACGGCTTCACCGCCGGTGGCCTGCTCTCGAGCGGGAACACAAGCAACCAACTCGAGGACGCGACCATGCGGTCGCAGTTCAACAAGCAGGGCACCAACTACCACGTGAATCTCTCACCGGTGACGACGCACGATCCGATCACGATCGTCGTCCCGAGCGGCAAAGGGACGCTCATCCAGACCGGCCGCGGCGTGATCGCCGGCGACGTCAACATCCAGTGGTGGGCGACGCAGATCCAGAACCTGAACAACAGCCTCGGCTACGTCGACCCGACCCACCTGCCGATCTACTTGACGAACAACGTGATGCTGTTCGTCGGCGGCAATCCCGCCAATTGCTGCGTGATCGGCTTCCACGGCGCGGGCCCGGTGCCTTCGCACACCTCAAATGGCCCGATGAACGGCGGCGGCAACCAGAAGGTGCAGACCTGGGCATGGGCCTCCTATGTCACCCCAGGCTTCTTCGGGCCGGTCTCGGCCTGGGCGCTGCAGGACATCCACGCGCTCAGCCACGAGGTCTCCGAGTGGGCCGACGACCCGTTCATCAATAACTTCGTCGAGCCATGGCTGACCCCGACCGCGCCGCAGTACGGCTGCACCAACCTCCTTGAGACCGGTGACCCGGTCGTGGCGATCGGCTTTGCTAAGGGCACTAACACCTTCGAGCAGGGTCCGACGCCGATCGGCACGCAGGTGGCCGACGGCTTCTACCACCCCGAGGACGAAGTGCTCCTGCCCTGGTTCATGCGGACCGCGCCGAACACCACTTCGCAGCCCGTGCAGGGCGGTACGGACGGCCGTTACACGTTCATGGGCAGTCTGAATCCGTACGCGGGCTTCAAGACCGCGGCGACCGGCTGTTAGCTTAGGCACACGCGATCGAGAGGCCCGGGGAACCGGGCCTCTCTCGCATCTGCGCCGAATCCGCCGGGATCCTGACTCGCTTCGCTGGTTCGAACGGGTGACGCGGGCGTAAAGGCCTGCGTGCCTGTTGCCGACATTTGGACTGCGGTGAAGCGGCTTGTTCTCCTGTCGGTCTGCGCCACGGCGTTCCTAGCCGCTGCTCCCGCCTACGCAAAGGACAAGCCGAACCCGTTCGGGATCACGATCGTGCGCTTTGCCGGCGGCACCACGCCCGCGCAGATGCGCGCTGCGGTCACGAAGGCCGGCGGGGAGGTCGTCACCGATCTCAGCCCGGTCGGCGCGATGGCGGTCGCGCCGCAAGCGGGCGACTTCGCAATGCGCATCGGCGCCGGCTCACGCGTCACCAGCGTCTTCGACGAGCCCCTCTTCGAATCGCCGGTCGGCCGTGACGGAGCTCTCGGCGGACAGCCTGTAGGCCAGGCCGTCTTCGGAAAGTCTCCGTCGTTCCCGGACCCATGGCACGACGCTTCGTCGTTCCTGGGCATGACGAATCCGGAGGGGATCCTCCAATGGGACGACGCGCGCATGAACGTGCCCGCAGCGTGGGCCAAGACCCTCGGCGACCGTAGCGTTCGCGTCGCCGTGCTCGACACGGGTTTCCAGAGCTCGCACAAGGAGCTGAAGGACAACGTTGCCGGCAAAGGTCAGACCTTCGTGCCCTGCGACGCACTCAGAGGCGAGTTCGGCGAAAAAACCCTCAAGCAGGCCGGCCTGACCGACTGCGGGCTCGACGACCAGGAAGGCCACGGCACCTGGGTCGCCAGCCGGATCGCCGGTTCGCTCAACGGCTTCGCCTCGAACGGCGTCGCGCCGAATGTGCAGGTTTCGAGCTACAAGGTTCTCGCCGCCGGCTTTGGGGCCCTTCCGGACTGGATTCTGTCCGGCCTGCTTGCGGCCTGCTCGGACGGAGTCGACCTCGTCAACATGTCGATCACCGGCTACCTCGACCCGAGCGACCCGACCGACGCCCAGACGTACCTTCTGTTCAACGACGTCGTCCAGTACTGCCGATCACGCGGAGTGACGGTTTTCGCCGCAGCGGGCAACGAGCACGTCCGTGTCGACCGCGTCACGATGTCCGTCGGCGGCCGGACGCTGAGCGGGGTCGGTCGCGTTTCCAACGGTTCAGACGGCATCGCTACGACACCACCCGGCGCCGACTCCGCCGACTTCGACCTTCGCGGGCAGCTCGAGGCGCCCGCGGGTGTTCCCGGTGTAGTCATGGTCTCCGCCACGAACAACGGCAACGGCGCCGCGCCGGCGGCCGACCCGTTCGGTCTGGGAATGCACGTCGGTGCCCGCGACCAGCTCGCGTACTACTCGAGCTACGGCTCTCGAGTCGACCTGGCCGCTCCCGGCGGCGCTCGCCGTTTCAACCTGCCGGGATGGGACGGCGGCGACGGCAACATCCTCTACGGCGGCTGGGGCTCGCTCGGAGCGCTTGCGGACAATGGCCTCATCTGCCGCGATCCGCTCCAGTCTTCGCTGTTCAACTTCGCGTGCTTCAAGTCCGACGGCGCCGGGTTCGGCTGGCTGCAGGGGACGTCGATGGCCACACCGAACGCGCTCGGCGTGGCAGCGCTCGCCATCTCGGCGAAGCCGAAACTCCGCCATGACCCGGCCAATCTCGTCTCGCGCCTCGAGGCGACCGCCCGCCAGACGATGACGAACTACACAGGCCCGGAAGATCCGAACAACACGAGTCCGACCTACGACGGCCGGCCTTGTGGCACCGGCTACTGCCACCTTGACACCTCGGTGTCGATCCCGTTTGCGGACGCGTACGGCGCGGGCCTGGTCGATGCAGGCGCCGCGGTCGCGCCCTAAGCGCGCTCCGGCAGGCAAAGCGCGATATCACGCTTGATATTACGGCCCAAGCCGTCTATAGTCGCCCGGCTTTGCCAGGGGAGATATACCGCTTCCTCCTGCGAATGCCGGAGGAGCTGAGGCGGAGGCTCGCGTCTAATGCCGCCGTTCGGGCCGCAGTCTCAACGCCGAGCTGGTTCAACGGCTCGAGCACAGCCTTCGCCAGTCGCCCCTGCGAGCCGCGGCTGCTGGGGAGGCGGCCATGATCCAGGCCAGCAAGAGATGGAGGGGGAGAATGCTACGTACGCGATCCAAGGTGGTCATCGGAGCGATCGTCATCCCGGCGGCGCTCGTGATCGCCCTGCTGCTTGCCTTTTCGGGCAGCTCACGAACAGACCAGGCCGGGGCAGCCGCGGCAATCGAGAAGGCGGCGGGCGGGGATGCCGACTCCAAAGCCGATACACCTGGCCTCGGGCCGAACAGCTTTGACCTCTACCAGGCGGCGGAGCGCGCATACCCAGCGAATGTGATTCCAGCGGCAATCGCGAATCGGGCTGCAACGACCTTCAACGCGATCGCCAAGCAAGGCGATCCCAAGGCCGATGGCCGTCAATGGAAGCTCTACGGTCCCAAGCAGGACGCGAGCCAGCCTGGCGTTACAGCGTTCTCGGGAGCGACGAACAGCACGGCGAGCCGCATCACAGCTCTTGTCGTCGACCCGAGTTGTGGCGTGAACAAAAGCTGCCGAGTCTGGGCCGGCGCCTCGGGCGGCGGAATCTGGCGCACAAACAACGCGCTTGCTCCGAATCCCGACTGGACGCAGGTGAATCCGGAGGGCCTCGACCAGAACTCGGTCGGAACGCTGATCCTCGACCCGAGCGACAAGAAGGGCAACACGCTTTATCTCGGCACCGGCGAGCCGAATCGATGTTCGTCCGGTTGCGAGGCTGGTGTTGGCGTCTACAAGTCGACGGACGGCGGCGACCATTGGTCGAAGCTCGGCGACGCTTGTGCCAACAACGCCACCTACACGTGCGTTAACCCAGGTGTGGACGCCTTCCTCGGTCGCGGCATCAGTTCGATCGTGATCGACCCGACCAACAAGAACCACATCTTCGTCGGTTCCGCCCAGGCCGTCCGCGGTCTTTCGCACGTGATCGGCAACGGCGGCACCACCCGCCTTGAGCCTGGCGCGAACGAGCCGGGTCTCTACGAGTCGACCGACGGCGGCGCCACGTTCACCGAGGTCTGGAATGGCGCCAAGCCGGACACGATCGCGGGGGCGCCGGGCTCGTTCGGCATCAACAAGGTCGCACTCGACCCGCTCGACTCGTCGGTCGTCTACGCGTCGGCTTTCGACGCGGGGCTCTGGCGGCGTGACCACGGCGCAGCAGCGACCGCGTTCAGCCAACTGTTCAAGCCGCAGTTCGTGCCGCCTCAGTGCACAGTGCCGGTACCACCGGCTCCGCCGACGGGCTGCGGACTCAACGGGGTCGACCGGACGATGTTCGCCTTGACCGTGAAGAACAATCACAGCCGCATCTACCTGACCGAGGGCACTCAGCCGGCGGTCAACAGCGTCGTGTTCCCGACGGACTCGAACTTCTGGCGCACGGATGTGGGCGACCAGTCGTCGGCGACATTGCTCGCGTCCCAGGGAGCCTGCGTTGCGCCTGATCCGGCGACCCACACGTTCCCGGCGAACTACACAGGTTGGCAGTGCCTGACGTCGCAGACCACGGGCAACCCGTACTTCGCGACGGACGACTTCTGCACCCAGCAATGCTGGTACGACCAGGACGTCTACACGCCGGCAGGGATGCCCGACACTGTCTATGTGATCGGCTCCAACCTGTACGGCGAGCAGCCATGTAACACCAACGGCGTCGGCTGCGGGAACGGCCGCTCCAACGGACGCGAGGTCATCTACTCCAACACCGCGGGGGATCCAGACGGCGCAGCGACGGGCTCCGCGACTCTGCGGACGTTCACCGACCTCTCGTACGATGCGACTATCAACCACCCGCCGTGGTGTGCCTACGCGCCGTACTTCGATAACGGGTGCGTGAACGCGCCGAACGGGATCCATCCAGATCAGCATGAGATCGCGATCAACCCGAGCAACCCGACGCAGATCTTCGAAGGCTCCGACGGCGGACTGATCCGCACGAGCGGGGACTTCGCAGACATCTCGTCACAGTGCGACGAGCCGCACCGCAACGGCGGCGGCCCGCTGCCGACGACGTCGGGCAGCTATGCGGCCTGCAAGCGGCTGCTCTCGCGGGCCCCGACGCTGCTCGAGCACATCGACAAGAAGCTGAGCAGCACGCTGCAGTTCATCAACGTCGCGATCAACCCGTCCAACTCGCGCGAGGTGATGGGCGGCACGCAGGACAACGGCACGTGGTCGAATCCGAACAACGCCAACCGGAACACGTTCCTCCAGATCATCTACGGCGATGGCGGCAACGCGGTCTATGACGGGACGAATCCGACCTGGCGGGCGAACGAGTTCACGAGCGGTTTCGGAGACTCGAACTTTGAGAACGGCGACCCGACTAAGTGGGTGATCGCCACCTCGCCGATCGTGAACAGCGGCGAAGGACCGGCGTTTTACTGGCCACAAGTTGGCGACCCGAACCCGCTACCGGGGACGCATCCAATCTATTCCGGTGCGAAGCACGTTTGGCGCAGCTGGGCCTTCGGCGCGGGTGTCGCCGGTCATGTCCCCCAGGACACGAGCCCCAACATCGCCGGCTACGAGGCGAACTGTCCTGAGTTCGTGACGGGAGGCGACCAGGCCGGCTGCGGCGACTACAGGCCGCTCGGCGGGCCGTACTGCGACGGGCTCGCGAGCACGCCGACGATTCCGTCATGCATCAACCAGCCCGGCGACCTGACGGGCACCTTGTATGGACCGGTCGGAGACCGGAGCGGCGGCTCGATCTCATGGATCGCGCGTGACAGCGCGGACCACGGGACGATCTGGGCCGCAACCTCCGCTGGCCGCATCTTTGTGACCCACAACGCGGACGCGAGCGATCCGGCGAACGTCACGTGGCTTCGGATCGACAACTCGGCATCGGGCGCGTCGCCGACCCGGTTCCCGAGCGGAATCACAGTCGATCCGAATAACGTGAACCACGCGTGGATCTCATATTCCGGATACAACGCAGTCACGCCGACGACACCGGGCCACGTCTTCAGCGTGACGAACACCGGCGCCGCCGGCGCCGGCGTCTTCACGAACCTGGACGTCGAGAGCGGCTCGTCGGCTTTCCCGACGCCGAACTCGGACGGCGATCTACCGGTGAGCGACATCGTCCGCGACGATGCGACGAACACGCTGTACGCGTCGACCGACTTCGGTGTCCTCCGTGGAGACAACGGCGGTGCGTCGTGGCACGTGACGGCGGGAATGCCGCGTTACGAGGTCATGCACCTGGAGATCCAGCCGTCGTCGCGCGTCCCGACGTGCACGGGCGGCGGTTCTTGCAAGCGCGTCCTCTATGCGGCGACGCACTCGCAGGGCATCTGGAAGATGAACCTGGGCCCGGCCCACTAGACGGAAAATCGACAAAGCAGAAGAGGGCCGCCCGCGGGCGGCCCTCTTTTCTTACGGGTTTGGAAACGGTAAGCCCTGTGCATACTTCTCAGATATGAGGCGTTTCTTTGTCGCTGCAATCTTCTTGGTCGCCCTCGTGGCGGCGTCCAGCGGGGTGGCGCGTTCGAGGCCGACCATTACGGTCACCAGGGTTGTGCCGCTGATCGTCAAGGGATCGGGCTTCGTCGCCGGCGAGCGCGTCAAGGTCGCCGTTCGGGAGCCGGCGGTTTATCGAAAAACGGTCACCGCGGGCCGGCTCGGAGGCTTCACTGCGACTTTCCGAGTGGCACTGGGCAAATGCGTCAGGATCCGGGTCGTCGCGACCGGCAACAAGGGCTCGCGCGCTAGCGACACGGTTCCGCCTAGCTGCACGGTCTAGTACGCGACCGCGCCGCGGCCGGTTTCTGCCGCATGCCGCTGCTCGTCCGCTCGATAGCTCGACCGGACGAGCGGCCCCGAGAACACCGAGCCGAAGCCGAGCGCTTCGCCCTGCTCGCGGAACCACCGGAACTCGTCGGGATGCACCCAGCGGTCGATCTTCGCGTGCTTCGCGCTCGGCTGTAGATACTGGCCGATCGTGACGACGTCGACGCCGTGGGCGCGCAGGTCTCGCATAGTCTCGACGACCTCGTCGTTCGTCTCCCCGAGGCCGACGATGATCCCGGACTTCGTCAGCACCTGATAGTCGGCGAGCTCCTTCGCGCGCGCGAGTAGCCAGAGAGCCTT
>Ga0070698_100005183_pt1 | contig 14253 bp, 12 predicted proteins | sample KBSK1502metaG_FD_65477 | JGI IMG/M metagenome (GOLD analysis project Ga0070698, IMG submission 65477) | Corn, switchgrass and miscanthus rhizosphere microbial communities from Kellogg Biological Station, Michigan, USA - KBS K1-50-2 metaG | ecosystem: Host-associated > Plants > Roots >...
TGTCGAGGTACAGGCCCAGGATCACCGCGAGGTATCCGTACGCGAACGTGCGCAGGACGCGCGTCAGCAGGAGCTTCTTCCCGTCGACGCTGAGCCAGGCCAGCATGGCTAGTCCGCGGCGACTGCGGCGGGAGCGGTTGTCTCCTGGTAGATGTTCCAGATCCTGCGGTACTCGGCCTGACACGGCGGGCCGGCGGCGAGCCAGTAGTCGCCGGTGGTGAGGTCGACGACGCTGGACGCGATGGTGTGGTAGCGATCGCCCATATCCTCACGGTCGTCGGCGTGCTTGCAGAGCGAGTTGGGGTGGCCGAAGTGGTCGCGGAGGGCGGACTCGATCGCGCCGCGCACCGCGCCGCTGTCGGTCTCCGAGCGGAGCTTCCGCAGCCCCGCCTCGAGCCGCGGCTTGCGCCACAGCGAGTTCACCGAGAAGGGCCGGTAGCTCGCGGCGATCTGCTCCGGCACGAACGCCACGAAGTGGTTGGTGTGCACGAGGATGCCGTCGGTCGGGTACATCCAGCCGTGCCGCGCCGGCGTGGTCTCGAGGTCGATCGCGAATCCCTCGCGGTGCGTGATGAGCAGATTCGTGCACACCGACTGCGTCGAGTCGAAGACCGCCTTGAGCGCGCCCTGCATCTCGGTCGACTCGAGGATCTTGCGGCGGATGAACGGCTGCGGGATCGCGAGGCCCTTGCCGAAGCGCGCGCCCAGACCGTTCGCGTTCAGCGCGATCCCGGCGGAGTTCGCGCCATGCCGGCCGATCTGGCCGGCCTCGGTCTGCATCACGATGGTCGGCTTCCCGGGCTGCGTGATGCGCAGCAGGATCACCGTGCTGCCGGTCTGCGCGAGCCAGTCCCAGTTCTGCCCGCAGTAGGTGTGTCCGTCGCCGCTCGCCTCGGGCAGGATCGCGTAGGAGGAACATCCTTCCTTCGCGCCGTCCTCGACGAACGGATTGCTGTGCGAGAGCTCGCCTCGCGCGTTGAGCGCGAGGATCTCTTCGAAGGTGACCCCCGCTCCTTCGGCGATGCCCCGGAGCTCGTCCGAGATCCCGGGGATGTAGTCCTCGACGAGCGGTGCCCAGCGCGGCGCTTGCGCCGTGATCTCGTCCCAGGTCAGGCCCGAGGCGCGCTGGAAGCTCTGCCGGTAGAACGCGATGCTGTCGCGGATCTGCTCGCGGGCGGCCTCTCCGTGCTGGCGTCCCAGCTCGCGGCGCGTGCCGCTGATCTCGATCGTCGGAAGGACCGTCTCATCCATCGCTGAACCCTTTCACTCTTCCCGGAGGGACCCTGATTCTTCACGCAGGGACCCCTTGCGCGCCTGGCGCAGTATACGCTACGGTCTACCACAGATGTCTGTAACAGTTGCTACCGCGAAGGGACAAGTCCCTTCGCAGCCGCGAAGCGGTACCGCGTCGTTGGACGAGCGCATCGCCGCGACCCGCGCAGACCTCTCGCCCGCGGAGCTGCGCGTCGTCGAGTACATCGGGCGCGAGCGGGAGGAGGTCGCGTTCCTCTCGGCGGCTGAGATCGCGCGCGAGCTGGCGACGAGCGACGCGACCGTCATCCGCGCGGCGCAATCGCTCGGCTACGCCGGCTTGCCCGAGCTGAAGGCGGAGCTGCAGGACGCACTCCGCTCTCGTGCGACGCCGGTCCTCCGACTGGGGCGCAGCCTCGAGGAGCTCGGCGACGACCCGGTCGCGATCCTCGAGCACGCCCTCGCCAACGAGCGGCAGCTGGTCGACGACGCGCGCGCGTCTCTCCGACCGGCCGAGTTCGTTCGCGCGCTCGAGGTGCTGGACCAGGCCGAGCGCGTCGTCGCCTTCGGGATCGGGCCGAACGGACCGCATGCCCAGTACCTCGCGATCCGCCTCGTGCGCCTTCGCCGGCGCGCCGTCGCGGTGTCGGCGCGGGGCGCCGGCCTCGCCGACGCGCTCCTCGACCTCCGCAAGGGCGACGTCGTCGTCGCGATCGCCTACGAGCAGGCCGCGGTGGAGGTGCGCGCCATGTTCGAGCGCGCGCGCGAGCTCAAGCTCCGGGTGGTGCTCATCACAGATTCGCTGGGCCTGGCGCTCGGCGACCGGCTGACGATCTCTCTGTCGGCGCGGCGCGCCGGTAGCGGCATGTACCACCAGTCCGGCATCACCATCGTCATCCTCGACGCGCTGCTCATGGCGCTCGCTGCACGGCGGCGCGCGAGCTCGCTCGACGCGGCGCGCGATCTCCAGCGCCTACGCGACCGGATCGCCCAAGCCGGATAGGGGAGGCACAACATGGCGACGCTCACGACGACACGGCGCCTCACGAGCGACGAGGTGTTCGCGCTCCGCGAGCGGTACGTGCCGAAGGGTCTCAACGCGTCGAGCACGATCGTGGTCGACAGCGCCGACGGTGCCATCGTCACCGATCCCGAGGGCCGTGAGTACATCGACTTCGTGTCCGGTATCGGCGCGCTCAACCTCGGCCACCAGCATCCGGACCTCGTCGCGGCCGCGCGCGAGCAGCTCGAGCGCTTCACACACGTCGGCGCGCAGGTCCTCACATACGAGCCATACGTCCTCCTCGCGCGGGAGCTGGACCGGATCTTCCCGCGCGGCCACGAGACGATCGCGACGAAGTCGGTGTTCATGAACAGCGGCGCCGAGGCCGTCGAGAACGCGCTCAAGATCGCGCGCGTTGCGACGGGCCGCGAGTACGTGATCGCGTTCCAGAACAGCTTCCACGGACGCACGTACGCCGCGATGACCGTGACGGGCAAGACCAAGAACTCGCGCCTGCCGTTCCTGCGATCGGCGAGCGCGAACGTCGTTCACGTCCCATACCCCTACCCGTACCGGCCGCTCGTCGAGGGAAGCGCCCAGACGCTTGCGGAGCTGCACGCCCGGCTTCTCGAGCAGGTGCTCGAGACGAACCTCGCTCCGGAGCACGTCGCGGCGGTGATCGTCGAGCCGGTGCAGGGTGAAGGCGGATTCATCGTGCCGCCGGCGGGTTTCCTCGAGCGGATCGCCGCGATCTGCCGCCGTCACGGCATCGTGTTCATCGCGGACGAGGTGCAGACCGGCTTCGGGCGTACCGGCCGCATGTTCGCGGTCGAGCACAGCGGCGTGACGCCTGACCTGCTCGTCACCTCGAAATCGCTCGGCGGGGGCTTCCCGCTCGGCGCCGTGACCGGTCGCGCCGATCTGCTGGACGCGCTCAAGCCCGGTGAGCTCGGCGCGACCTTCGGCGGCCACCCGGTCGCGTGCGCGACGGCGCTCGCGACGATCGAGGTCATCGAGCGTGACGCGCTCCTGGCGCGCGCCACGGCCATCGGTACAACGCTGCGCCGCCGGCTCGATGCGATGGCGGCACGCTTCCCGGCGATCGGCGAGGTGCGTGGCCTCGGCGCGATGCAGGCGATCGAGCTCGTCACGGATCGCGCCGCGAAGACGCCGGCCCCAAAGCTGGTCGAGGAGATCACGAAGGCGGCACAGCAGCGCGGACTGCTGCTGCTTCGCGCCGGCCTCTACAGCAACGTGATCCGCACGCTCGTCCCGCTCACGATCCCGGACGAGCAGCTAAATGCGGGTCTGGACATCCTCGAAGAGTCCTTGGCCGCATCGGTCAGCTAGGGAGGAGGGAACGAGCGTCATGAGGCGGCGCGAGCTCATCCGGCGCAGCGGCCTGGCCGCGATCGGTGTCGCCGTGATCGCGTGCACGCCGGCGCAGCTCAGCGCGTCGGCGAAGCCGAGCGCGACGCCGCGCAGGGGCGGCACGTTGACGTGGGGGATGTGGGACAAGATCGACAGCATCGATCCCGCACTGACGACCGGCGCCGCGGCCGGGGAGGTCGCCCAGAACATCGTCGACACGCTGATCGTCATGGACGCCGAGCAGAAGTTCCGCCCGGCCCTGGCGAGCTCGTGGACCGTGGACGACGGCGCGAAGCGGTTCACCTTCACGCTGCGCGACGGGGTGAAGTTCCACGACGGCGAGCCGCTCACCGCGGCCGCGGTGAAGGCGAGCTTCGATCGCATCCTCGATCCCAAGACCAAGGCAGGCGCGGTCGTCTCCCTCTTCGGTCCGGTCGATCAGATCACCGCGCTCGACCCGAAGACCGTGGCCATCACGTTCAAGCAGCCGTACCCGGCGTTCCTGCTGCAGCTGTGGCGCTACTTCTTCGGCGTCATGTCGCCCAAGTATCTGGCGACGTTGAAGCCGGGCGACGTCGCGGCCGCGCCGGTGGGCAGCGGTCCGTACAAGTTCGCGGGCCGCTCGTCCGACGGTGTGGTGACGCTCCAGGCGAATGCCGACTACGCGTGGGGCGCCGATCTCTTCAAGAACCGCGCAGCGCCGTACATCGAGACGCTGAAGTTCCGCGCCATCACCGAGCCTTCCACACGGATCGCGACGCTCGAGTCGGGCGAGAACCTGCTGATCGACGAGATCCCCGAAGCCGACTACGCGCGGCTCAAGGGCGATGGCCGCTTCCAGTTCGTGCTGTCGCCGCGCGCGAGCCACACCCTCGGGTTCTCGATGAACGTCACGAAGGCGCCGACCGACGACCGCGCCGTTCGCGAGGCCGTGAACTGGGCGGTCGATCGACGATCGATCGTCGACAAGGTCTTCTTCGGCGTGCATCACGTCTCGGCGGGTCCGCTGTCCGAGGGCGTGTGGGCTCGCGACGAGTCGATCGAGAAGATGTTCACGTTCGACCCGGCGAAGGCGCGCGCGGTCCTCGACTCCGCGGGCTGGAAGCTCGGCTCGGGTCCCATCCGTCAGAAGAGCGGCGTGGATCTGACGATCCTGCTCGCGACGTTCCGCAGTCCCTGGACCGAGATCGCGCAGGCGATGCAGGCGCAGCTCCGCGACGTCGGCATCGACCTGAAGGTGCAGACGATGGAGCGCGGCCCGTACCTCGACTACGTGCGCGCGTACAAGCACAACATGGCCGCGACGTCGTCGACCGCGATCGATCCCGACGGAGTCCTGCGCGTCTGCTACCACTCGCTGAATCGCGTCTCGGGCAGCAACTTCTCCAACGTCGCCGATCCGCAGCTCGACGCGCTTCTGACCAAGGGCCAGGGGCAGGAGCTGGGCACGCCGGAGCGCAAGCAGACCTATCTCGATGCCCAGAAGCGCGTTATGGAGATCCTGCCGTTCGTCGGAGTCATGAGCCAGGTCCGCGTGGAAGCGATGGCGGCGAAGGTCCACGGCTTCGCGCCCGGTCCCGACGGCCTCACCGGACAGCCTCTCAACGACGTGTGGATCGAGGGCTAGGTCTCACCGGGTAGGCGCGTGCAAGCGGACCTCATCCTCCACGGCGGCCGGGTCTGGACGGTCGACCCCGCGAAACCTGAGGCGCGCGCGGTCGCGCTCGCAGGAGAGCGCATCGTGGCGGTCGGCTCCGACGACGAGGTCCTCGCCCTCCGTGGCACCGCGACCGAGCTCGTCGACCTGCGCGGCCGGCTGCTGCTGCCAGGCTTCATCGACGCGCACACGCACTTCGGCAACGCCGCCGCGTGGGTCTCGCAGGTCGGGCTCTATCAGGCGGAGGGTCCCGAAGCAGCGCTCGCCCTGCTCTCGGCCGCGGCGCGCCGGATGCCCGAGGGCCACTGGATTACCGGGATCCCCGCGCCACCGGCGATCGATCGATCCGCGCTCGACGCGATCGCGCCGCTCCACCCCATGGTCCTGCGCCGCGCCGACGGATCGGTCGTCGCGAATTCAGCGGCCTTGGCTCGAGCGCGCATCCTCCACGACGACCCGAGCGGCGTTCTCGTCGGCAGAGCGGGGGAGCGCATGTTCGAGCTCATGCCGCCGCAGACGCTGGAGCGGCGCTTGGTGGGCGCACGAGTCGCGCTGGAGGATCTCGTTCGCGCCGGGATCACTTCGATCCACGATGTCTCGCGCGACGACGCGCTCTCGCAGCGGCACATCTTCCACACCGACGTCGAGCGCAGCGCCACCGACCTCGAGCTCTTCCGTGAGCTCCAGCGCCGCGGCCAGCTCACCGTCCGCGTCTACGCGTTCCTGACGCTGCCGCTCTGGCGTGACGTGGTGGCCGCGGGGATCCGTCCGCGAACGGACGAAGGCCTCATCCGCTTCGGCGCGCTGAAGGCCTTCGTCGACGGATTCCTCATGGAGGACAGCGGGGACTTCACGTTCCGCTTCACCGACGAGATGACGATGGCCACGGACATCGCGGCTGCCGATGCCGCGGGTTTCGACCCGGTGATCCACACCATCGGCGACAAGGCGCACCGCCTGCTGCTCGACTGGTACGAGGCGGCCATCGCGGCGAATCCGCCGCGCGACCGTCGCTTGCGCGTCATCCACGCCTTCTACCCGAGCGCGCGCGATGTCGAGCGCATCGGACGCCTCGGGCTCGTCGTCGACGTGACCCCGCAGCAGGTCGTCAACGATGTCGCGACGGTCGAGGCGCGCGTGGGACCGGAGCGAGCCGCGCGCGCGCACCCGTGGCGAGAGCTGATCGAAGCGGGCGCGCGGCTCGAGCTCGTATCGGATTGGCCCGGCAGCTACAACGAGCAGCGTCGCACGCCGCTCGCGCCGATTGAGAACATCGCGCTGGCGGTGACGCGCGACTGGCATCCCGAGCACCGGCTCAGCGTGGAGGAGGCCATCGCCGCGTACACCCGCGTTCCAGCGTTCGCCTCGTACGAGGAGGATCGCAAGGGGACGATCACCGTGGGGAAGCTGGCGGACCTCGTCGTGCTCTCGCGCGACATCCTCGCGCTACCCGCGGCCGAGATCGGCCGGACGGAGGTTGACCTGACCATCCTGGGCGGTCGCGTCGTCCATCGGCGAGCCGTGTCATAGACTCGCGGCGCACTCACCGGGGGAGGGTCAGATGACGCCACAGCTCGACCGGCGCGCGTTCCTCAAGCTGATCGGCGTGACCACGGTGGCCGCCGCCTGCGGTGGCGCGGCGACGGGGCCATCGGCGGCGCCATCCGTGGCCGCCAGCGTCGCGGCGAAGGCGACCGGGCGGATCAACATCTACTCGGCGCTGAACGAATCGACGAACAACGAGCTCTTCGCGGCGTTCACGAAGGCGACCGGCGTCGGCGCCGACGTCCTGCCGCTCGCGGCGGCGGGCGAGCTGCAGACCCGCATCCGCGCGGAGAAGGGCAACCCGAAGGCCGACATCTTCATCGGCGGCGATTCGTCCTTCCACGACGGCCTCGGCAAGGAGGGCCTCCTCGAGCCCTACACATCGGCCAACGCGTCGGCGATCGCGACCGAGGCCAAAGACCCGAGCGGCAACTGGACCGGCTGGTACTTCGGCGTGTTCGGGTTCGTGTCCAACGCGGATCGTCTCGGCAAGGAAGTCGGCGGGAAGAAGCCCAAGACGTGGGATGACCTGCTCGACGCGGCTTGGAAGCAGAAGCTCGTCATGCCCGACCCGGTCAAGACCGGCGGCGGCTACATCTTCCTGGCGACGCAGGTCTTCCGGTTCGGCAAGGACGAGGACAGGGCGATGGACTTCATGAAGAAGCTCCACGTCAACATCGCCCAGTACGTCGGGACCGCGCCGCAGGGCATCCAGCTGGTATCGCAGGGTCAGTTCGTCGGTGGCCCGAACTGGAGCCACGACATCCTGACCGAGAAGGCGAAGAACCCGGGGATCGACCTCAGCGTCCCGGACTTGACCGGCTTCGAGATCGGCGCCGTCAGCATCGTGAAGGGGACGAAGAACCTGCCGGGCGGGAAGGCCCTGGTGGATTGGATCCTCACCAAGGAGGCCGGTGAGCTCAACGTCAAGCTCAGCAACCGCGTCTCGGTGCGCAAGGACGTCGCGCCCGCGCCCGGCGCGCCGACGCTCGACCAGGTCAAGCTCGTGACCTACGACCGCGCCTGGGCCTCGGATAACAAGGAGCGCCTGATCAAGAAGTGGCAGCAGGCGGTGGGCCTCTAGCAGCAACGGCGAGAGCGATGCGAGGCCTGACGCGCGAGCCGCCGCTCCTGCTCGCGTTGCTGGGCGTCGTCGCGCTCGTACTCGCGTTCATCGTCTATCCACAGGTCCAGGTCGTGATCGCGCCCGGATTCGACGGGTATGCGGCGTTCCTGCAGGGCGGGACGTGGGTCACGCCACTACGCAACTCGCTCGAGGTCGTGGCGCTGTCCACGACGACCGCCGTGCTGCTGGGCTTCGTGTACGCGTACGCGATGGTCTACACGGACATGCGCTGGAAGCCCTTCTTCCGGCTCGTCGGGATCCTGCCGCTGCTCTCGCCTCCGTTCGTCGTCGCCGCGGCGTACATCCTTCTGTTCGGACCCCGCGGGATCGTGACCTACGGGATCTTCGGGCAGACGCCGATCATCTTCGGCCTCATGGGCATCTGGGCTGTCCAGACGATCGCGTTCTTCCCCTTCGCGTACCAGCTCATCGCGGATGTGCTGTCGCGCAGCGACGCGCGGATGGAGCAGGCGGCCCGGAACCTCGGCGCGGGCCCGTGGCAGGTCTTCCGCACTGTGACGCTGCCGCTGTCGCGACCCGGTCTGGGCGCGGCGATCCTGACGACGGCCATTTACATCCTCGAGGACTTCGGCAACCCCCAGCTGATCGGCGGCGTGTTCACGGTCCTCCCGACCCAGGCGTACAGCCTCATCAGCGGATTCGGCGACTTCACCGGCGCGGCCGCGGTCAGCACCATCCTGCTCGTGCTTGCGCTGGGCTTGTACCTGGCGAAGCTGCGACTCGATGGCGGCCGATCGTTCGTCACGATCTCCGGCCGGGCCTCGTCGATGCCGCGTCCGCCCGTGCCTCCCGGTCTCAGCTGGGCCTGTTTCGCCGGCTGTCTCGCGCTGGCCGGCCTCATCCTGATGGTCTACGGCGCGCTCGTGGTGAGCGCCTTCACGATCGCGTTCCCGACCAACGTCACCTTCACGACGACGAACTTCCAATTCGTGGCCACCGGATCGAACGGCGACGCGCTGCGCAACACGATCGTGTTCGGCACCGTCGCGGCCGCGCTATCCGCGGTGCTCGCGCTGTTCGCGGGGTGGCTCGTGCAGCGCGGCGATTGGCCCGGGCGCCGCGCCCTCGACTTTCTGCTCATCATGCCCGCGGCGATCCCGGGGATCTTCTTCGGGATCGGCTATCTCACCGCGTTCAACCAGACGTGGCTCGATTGGGTCGATCGCGGCTGGATCATCGTTCTCTCGATGATCTTCTGGAACATCCCGGTCGGCTACCAGGCTGCGGTCGCGGGACTGCGCCAGATCGACCGCTCCCTGGACGAGGCCGCGACCAGCCTCGGCGCCTCGAAGCTGCGCGGCTTCCGCGACGTGCTGTTCCCGGTGCTCGCGGGATCGCTGCGCGTGGGCTTCGTGACCACGTTCGTGCGCGCGGTCACGACGCTCTCGGTCGTGATCTTCCTCTTCACGCCGCCGACGACGGTCGCGACCATCCGCATCTACCAGCTGGTGAACGACCTCAACTGGGGTGGCGCGACCGCGTTCACCGTCGCGGACATCTCGCTCGCGATCGCGGCGCTGCTCGTCTTCGCGCTCCTCGCGCGCGGCCGCCTCGCGCTCGGAATGGCGCGTGGCTAGCGCGTCGCCTGCGGTCGCGCCGGCCCTCAGCCCGGCCCACCTGCGCGTCTCGCACGTGACGAAGCGCTTCGCCGGAGTCACCGCGGTCGACGACGTGTCATTCGACGTACCGAAGGGGTCGTTCGCGACGCTCCTTGGTCCGTCCGGCTGCGGCAAGACCACGACGCTGCGCACGATCGCGGGCTTCTACGACCCGGACGAGGGCGACATCGAGCTCGGCGGACGGCGTATCAACGACCTGCCCGCGCACCGCCGCGGCACGGCCATGGTCTTCCAGGACTACGCGCTCTTCCCGCACATGAGCGTGCGCGACAACGTCGCCTATGGCCTGCGCCTCGCGCGGGTCGGTCGCGACGAGCGCGACCGCCGCGTGAAGGACACGCTGGCGTTCGTCGGGTTGACGGGGCTCGAGGACCGCTGGCCAAACCAGCTCTCGGGCGGGCAGCAGCAGCGTGTCGCGGTCGCCCGCGCGCTGGTCATCGAGCCCCAGGTCCTCCTGCTGGACGAACCGCTCTCGAATCTCGACGCGAAGCTCCGCGAGCAGCTGCGCGTTGAGCTACGGGTGATGCAGCGGCGGCTCGGCATGACATTCGTCTACGTGACCCACGATCAGGAGGAGGCGCTCTCGCTGTCCGACTGGATCGCGGTGATGAACGCCGGCCGCGTCGAGCAGGCCGGGACCCCGTGGGACATTTACTACCACCCGCGCACCGCGTTCCTGGCGGACTTCGTCGGCGCGGTGAACCTCGTACCGGCGAGCGTCATCGCGATCGAGGGCGCCGCCGTCACGCTGGGCCTGGGCGACCGCCGCATCACCCTGCGCCCCACCGCGCCGACGCCGACGGCCGGCAGCGAGGTCCGGCTCTGCGTGCGTCCCGAGAGCTTGCTCCTCGGCGCGGCGGGCTCCGTCGCGGACGGCGCCGTCGTGCTGCCCGGGACAGTCGTTCGGCGCTCGTTCCTCGGCGACGCGATGCGCTACTGGGTCAAGGTGGACGACCGCGAGTGGATCGTCGACCAGCCCGATCCGGGCGCGGCCGCGGCGCTGGACGGCGCAGTCTCGCTGATCCTGCGGCCCGAGCGCGCGCACCTCATCGTCTAGATCTCGTGCAGGCCGACCGGCCGGACCTCGCGCAGCGACAAGCGCGCCGCGAGTGCGATCCGCAGCGCCTCCCGCGCGTCCTCCGGACCGCAGAGGTTCTCGGCCTCGCCGCGAGCGAAGCGCAGGAAGTGCTCGAACTCGGCACGGTACGCGTCGGCGAAGCGGATGAAGAACGAGGGATACGCCGGGCTTTTCATCCGCGGGCCGTCGCTCTCGACGGAGACGAGTGGCGTGCGCGGATCGAGCCCGATCGCGATCGAATCCTTCGCGCCGTAGATCTCCGCCCTGATGTCGTAGCCGGCCTCGTTGTGTCGAGCCGCATGGAGGAGGCCCACCGCGCCGCCGCGCAGGCGTAGCACGGCCGCGGACGTCGACACGTCGCCGAAGCCCTCGTACTGCGCGAAGCCGAGCGTCGATCCGGTCGCGTAGAGGTCCTCGACTTCGTCGCCGAAGAGCCAGCGCACGACGTCGAAGTCGTGAATGAGCTGATCGACGAACTGGCCGCCCGAGGTCTCGACGTAGGCGTCGGGAGGCGGCGTCGCGTCGCGGCTCGTCATGGAGAAGCTGTACACGGTGCCGAGCTCGCCCGCGCGCACGCGTCGCCGCGCCTCCAGGAAGCCGCGATCGAAGCGGCGCTGGAACCCGATCTGCAGCTTGCCGCCCGAGCGGGCCGCGTGCTCGACGACTCGCTCGGTGCTGTCGAGGTCCAGCGCGATCGGCTTCTCGCAGAAGGTCGGAAGGCCGCGGTCGAGGCACTGGTGGATGAGCGCGGCGTGCGTCCCCGTCGGCGTGACGATGACCGCCGCGTCCGCGTTTCCGAGGGCCTCCGCGGCCGATCCGGCCCGCGACGCTCCCAGCTCCCTGGCGACGGCGTCCGCGCGTGCGCCGTCGACGTCGTGGATGCGCAGCTCGGTCACCTCGGGCAGCGCGCTGAGGACCTTCGCGTGGAACGCGCCGAGCCGGCCGACGCCCACGATCGCGACGCGCATCCCGGTAAGGTACCGCTCGATGCCGATCAGAGGCGTGCTCTTCGACTGGGGCGACACGCTGTTCCACGCGCCGCACGCACCCGAGGTCATCGTCGACGCGGCGCGGGCCGCCGGTGTGCCTCTCGCTGACGGCGCGGCGCGGCGGATCTGGGACGAGCTGTGGGAGGCGGGGAAGACGCCGGAGGAGATCGGGAAGGGCCGAGACCTCTCGGCCGCGGCGCACCGCGAGGTCTGGAGCGCGCTGTTCGCACGCGCGGATCGGCTGGTGCCCGGGATCTCGCAAGCGCTCTACGAGCGCGTCATGGATCCCGCGTCGTGGGTGCCGTACGCCGACGCGGCGCCGACCCTTCGCGCGCTCCGCGAGCGCGGGGTGCGTACGGGCGTCGTGAGCAACGTGCCGCGAGACCTGCGGCCGCTCTTCGTGGCGCACGGCATGGCGGACCTCGTCGACGCGTTCACGCACTCGTTCGAGGTCGGCGCGGAAAAGCCCGATCCGGCGATCTTCCTCGCGGCGTGCGAGCGCATCGGCGTCGCGCCGGCGGATTCGCTCATGGTGGGGGACCATCCAACCGCCGACGGCGGCGCCGCGGCTGCGGGCCTACGGGTCTACATCCTGCCTGCGGATCAGGACGGTGATGTACGCGGTCTAGCGCACGTGCTGGAGCTCGTCACACGGTACGCCTCACCTTGAGCTTGGCACTAAGCGATTCGGCTCACTGGTCGCATTACCACCTGAATGCCTGAGATCACTCAGGAGCGTTGGCAGGAGCTGTATGACCGCGCGTTCCCGCAGGTCTATCGCGCGCTCGTGGCCGCGACGTTCGATCCGGACCGCGCGCTCGACGGGCTACACGACGCCTTCGAGGAAGGAATGCGTCATCCACCTTCCGACGACCGCAATCTCGAGGGTTGGCTCTACCGCGTTGCACTGCGAAGGACGAGACGGAGCCTCTTCCGAGAAGCCCGAGAGACGACGATGCTCGAGCGCGCTTCCGAGGACCCGACGACGCGGACGCTGCGCCGCCTTGAGGTCGGCGAGCTCTTGGCACTCCTGAGCGAGCGCCAGCGGACGATCATCGTCGCGCACTACTACCTCGGGCTCTCGCAAGAAGAGATCGCGGAAGCGCTCGGCATTCGCCGGGGCACGGTGAGCGCCACGGTCTCGCAATCGCTCGCGCGGATGAGAAAGGGGGGAGTCGAACATGCCTGATCGGAAGAACGACCTCGTTCACCTCTTCGTTCGCGATCTCGATCGGATCGAGCTCCCGCCTCGCGAACGTTGGCGGCCCGCCAAGCGAAAGGAGTCCTACATCATGAAGATGAGTCGATACGTTCTCTACGCGGGAGGGATCGCGGCGGTGATCGTCGCCGCGCTGATCGCCGGCCTGGCGCTCCGAGTCAGGACCGCTCAGGTGGCGAGCCCACCCAGCCCGGTCCCTGCGGCGAGCACGCAACCTCCTGCGTCCCCACCGCCATCGCCGATTGCAACGAGCACGCCGACGGCCTCATCGCCGGCGAGCGCCCAAACGGGCGCCATCACGGGCAGGTTCGGCTATCCGTCTGATTTCATCCCGCCGGTCACGGTCTATGCGATCAGCAGTGCGGACCCGCGCGTCTGGTATTCGGTGGACTTCCCTGGCTACGGCAATCCGCCGCGACCGACGCTGCCGCCCGGCGAGACGGAGCCGAGGTACACGATCAGCGGGGTCGCCCCGGGCATGTACTGGGTCGTCGCGTACCGCAACGACGGGCAGCCTCTCGATCCCGGTTTCTACTCGCGTCAAGTTGAGTGCTTCCGTACGACGCCGTCTGGCCCGTGCCCGGATGTGACTCTCGCTCCGGCCACCGTGATCGCTGGCCAGACAACGCGCTTCATCGACGTGATCACGTGGGGGCAGTCGCCTTCTGGCCAGCCATCGCCGACGCTCCCGCCACGACCGACGCCGCGGTAAATCGGCGGCAGTGGCGGGGTTCCGCCGGCCCGCGCTATTCGCTCCAGTCCCACTCGCTCGGGCCAGTGGGATAGCCATACGCGCTCAGGCCCGAGCCGGCGAAGCGCACGAGCACCGTACCGTGACCGCCGCCTGTGTCAGTGAGCCAGATCTCGAGATCGACGTTTGGGATCGAAGACGCATTCACGGCGCTTGCCGTAGCTCGTCTGAGCACGAGGAGCCGCGTGCCGTCGCGCGAGGGGCGGACTCCTTCCTCCTCATGACCGGGCTCGTGTGCCAGTGAACGGATCACGCCGGTGGTCATGTCGTAGATGTTGATGCGCCGGTCGCCCACGCTGCGTCCGGCCACGGCCGCCACGGGGTCCCATTGGCCCGCTGGCCCCGCGACGAAGTAGAGGGAGCGGCCATCGGCCGACCATGCCGGGCCGAACGCTGCCACGTTGGGCGCCGTCACGTCACGGATCCCGCGCTCGGGTGACCACAGGCGGAGCGTCTTCGTGTCCCAGACCATCCGTGAGCTGCCGGCGACGTAGGCCAGCGTGTGTGGCGCGGTCCAAGCCGTCGTCCCGTTGAGCAGGGTCCGACCCCGATCGACCCGGTCGCCCGTCCGCGCATCGATCACGACGAGCGGCCGACCGTCCAGGTCGACGGACCCGCTGAAG
>Ga0070698_100005184_pt1 | contig 14252 bp, 9 predicted proteins | sample KBSK1502metaG_FD_65477 | JGI IMG/M metagenome (GOLD analysis project Ga0070698, IMG submission 65477) | Corn, switchgrass and miscanthus rhizosphere microbial communities from Kellogg Biological Station, Michigan, USA - KBS K1-50-2 metaG | ecosystem: Host-associated > Plants > Roots >...
CGTGGACCAACCACCGCGCCTTCGACAGCCTCGCCGTGCGCGTCTATCGCAGCGACGGCAGGTTCGTGGGTGCGGTGCCGCTCGGCGCCAGCCGGCGGACAGCGGGCGGTCACACCTTCGACTGGGATGGCCGCATCGCCGGGTCGCGCGTTGCCTCCGGGACGTACGTGGTCCAGCTGCAGGGCACCGCCGGATCCACCACGTACAGCGCTGCGTCGGCCAGCCCGGTGAGCGCGGCGCAGCTCGCCCGCTGGGGCGTCGTCATCGGCAGGGCCGCGCCGACGACCGTCGTGTCGATCGTGACCTCGCCGGCCTCGCCGACGCGGGCGAAGGCGATCACCTATTCGGTCACTTTCGGCGGGCCCGTCAGGTACCTCGCCCGCGACGACCTGAGCCGCTCCGGTACGGCGACCGGGTGCGCCTTTGGCACGCCCCGGGGTACCGGCGCGACGTGGACATTCACCGTGACCGGCTGCAGCGCCGGCAAGCTGGCCGTCTCCATCCGAGCGGGCGCGGTCATCGACGCGGTCTCCAACTGGGGGCCCGAGGCGAAGGTCACCGCGCCAACGGTCGTCATCGATCGGACCGCGCCGTCCGCCGGCGCGCCCAGGGTCACGCTCCGGGGTGGCGTCAGCATCGGCTCGATCTCGGCAACGGCGCAGCTTGCCGCGAGCCTGACCTGGTCAGCGCAGGACGTTGGCGGGGCGGGGATCGCGAGCTACGACGTGCGCCGCAGCCTCGACGGCGGCCCCTTCACCGACCTGGCCGCCGGCCTGACCGCTGCCACGCTCGGCGTCTCGCTGGTGCCGGGTCATGGCTATCGGTTCGAGGTTCGCCCGCGCGACCGCGCCGGCAATGTCGGTGGCTGGATCGCCGGCACCACGGTCCGGGCTTCGCTCCTGCAGGAGACGTCGCCCGCGATCGGGTACGGCGGGGACTGGCGCACGGGCGAGAGCATCCACTACTCGGCGAGCCTCGACCGCTTCTCCACCACGCCGGGTGGCGCGGCGAAATACACCTTCACCGGGCGGGGAATCGCCTTCGTGACCACGCGCGGCCCCGATCGGGGCGCGGTCAAGGTCTACCTCGACGGCAGCCTCGTCGCGACCATCGACACGCACGCCAGCTCGCTCGGCTTCCGATACGTGGCCTGGAGCCGGGCCTGGGCTCGACCGGGGACGCACACCCTGAAGCTCGTCGTCGTCGGCTCCGCGGGTCATCCCCGCGTGGATCTCGACGCGTTGGAGATCCTGCGGTGACCCCCCGCCGCCGGGGTCGCCGCGTCGCGCCCGTACACTCCGACGCCATGACCGACGCGCCGGCGCAGGACACGGGCACCTGGGTGGTCCTGCCCACCTACGAAGAGGCGGAGAACCTGCCGGGTATCGCCGCGGCGATCCTGGAGATGCTGCCGGCCGCGACGCTCCTCGTGGTCGATGACAACTCGCCCGATGGGACGGGCGAGCTGGCCGAGCAGCTGGCCCGTGACGAGCCGCGGATCCGGGTCCGCCATCGTGCCGGCAAGGAGGGCCTCGGCCGGGCGTACCTCGACGGCTTCCGAGTCGCCCTCGACGGCGGCGCGACCTCACTGATCCAGATGGACGCGGACTGGTCGCACGACCCCGCGGTCCTGCCGTCCCTGGTCGCGCCGATCGTCGAGGATCGCGCCGACCTCGTCATCGGCAGCCGTTACGTGAAGGGTGGCCGGGTGCTTGACTGGGGCATCGGGCGCCGGATCGTCTCGCGCGGCGGCAGCCTGTTCGCGCGGATCGTCCTGGGCCTCAAGGCGAATGACCTGACCGGCGGGTTCAAGGCCTGGCGCGGCCCCACCCTCGCGGCGATCCCGTTCGACGGCATTCACGCCGGGGGCTACGTCTTCCAGATCGAGATGACCCACCGCGCCAGCCGCGCCGGAGCGCGCGTCGTCGAGGTGCCGATCACCTTCCGGGACCGCCTCGCCGGCCGCTCGAAGATGTCGCGGCGCATCATCGTCGAGGCGCTCATCGTGGTGCTTCGACTGCGCTGGGACGAGATCCGCAGGCGACGACTGCGACGACCGGGCGCGTGACCCGCGCGGCGGCGTCGGGGGATCGGCCGCCGGGCTTGCGCGTCGTCCTCGACGCGCGACCGATCCAGGATGCGGCGCGCGCCCCGGCGACGGCGCGCTACCTGGACGGCCTGCTCGGCGCGTATGACGCGGATCCCCTGCCCGGCGAATCCTTCGCGTTCCTGTTGCAGTCCGACCTCCCCGATCCGACGCCGGCGTTCACCGGCCTCGACGTCGTCGGCCGCCGGCTGCTCCCGCCCACGCGCCTGCTCCGGAGCGGCGCGCTGACCATCGACCCGTTCCTGCTCCGTGGCGCCTCGGTCGGTGCCGCCTGGCGGTCCGATCGCGGTGGCGCCGCAGGCGCCGTGTACCACGCGGTCGCGGGCGCGCCGCCGATCCTGTCGCGCATCCCGATCATCGTGACGCTGCTGGACCTCGCGCCGTGGGAGCTGCCCGACGCGTTCCAACGCACGCCCGCATCACGCTTCGGCCAACGGCTGCGGGCGCAGCTCGTGCGCGATGCCGCCGCGGTGCTTGTCGGCACGGAGGCCGTCGCGACCCTCGCGCGCCGCCTCTTGCGGCTGCGCCCGAACCGGGTCCGGGTGGTGCCGCTCGCGCCGCACCCCGCGTTCGTCGCAGCGGGCGGGGCGTCTGACGACGAGGCCGCGGCAGCCGTCGCCGAGGACCGGGCTCGGCTCGGGCTGGCGGACCGGTTCCTCGTGTATTTCGGCCGGTTCGACGCCCGCCACGACGTGGCGACGCTGCTGCGCGCCCTTGCGGTCCTCGGCGCCCGACCGCGACCACGCGGCCTGCGCGTGGCCAGCGTCTGGCCGCCGCAGGTCCTCATCGTCGGCGCGACCCCCGACGATCGAGCGGCCCTGGCCCGCGCGGCGAACCGGCTCGGTGGTGGTGACGCGCTCGTTTACGCACCGGCCCTGCCGCCGGAGCGCCTTGCCCCGCTGGTCCGCGAATCTCGCGCCGTGGTCATGCCCGCGATCAGCGACGCCGCCGGCCTGGCGGCACTCGACGCGCTCGCCGCCGGCGTGCCCGTGGTCGCGACCACCGTCGGCGCGCTGCCAGAAGTCGTCGGCGGCGCCGGCATCCTCGTGGAGCCGCGCGATCCGCCGCGCCTCGCTGAGGCGCTGCGCACCGCCTGGGCGGATGAGCGGGTCCACGGCCGGCTGGTCGAGGCGGCGCGGAATCGCCAGGGAGTGACCACGCGCTCGTGGTCCGATGTGGCGTGGGACACGCGGCGCGTCTACGCGGAGGTTGGCGTCCGCGAGCCGAGCTGAGATTCACCGCGGCGTGCGGCGCCGCGGTCCGCCCCGCCCCGCCTAGATGTCGTTCCGGTGCGGTGGCGGGATCCAGAACGGGGGCCGGCCCGCCTTGATCGAGAACGAGTAGTTCAGCGCGATCACCTGCACGAAGGTCTGGCCGGCAGTCAGCGTGACCGGGTTGCCGTCCTGGTCGAACAGCTTCGTCGGCGCCGTCGGTGACGCCTTCCGCCACTGGCCCTTGATCGTGAAGCCGTTGGTCGCGATGTAGGCCACGCCCTTGCCGACGTCCTTCGCCTCGAGCCGGTGCTTCTGCGGGTGGCCGTCGTTGAGCGGCCCGAAGCTCATGCGCAGGATGACGACATTCTTGGGGGCAACGACCTGTCCGCCGACCCGGTCGCGCTGCGGCTTCTTCGAGTTGTTGATGTACCGGAGGTATGTGTTGGTCGTCGCGTCATAGCGGTAGGTGATGATCTCGGTCGGATAGTCGACCCGGATGCTGCCGCCCCGCGGCCGGTCCAGCCGATCGGCATCGGGGCCGAACAGCCAGGCCGGCTGGATCGGCTTGTCGGCCGCGCCGACGCGCCTCGCGATCGCGCGGAGGTGCTTCCCGTCGGTGTACAGGTTGTGCGGCGCGAAGCGAAAGCTCACGCGCCAGAAGTAGGGGCTGCCCCAGCGGAACTCGTCCGTGTTGTAGACCCATTGCCCGTGGCCTTTCGAGGCAAGGGTTCTCAGGGCCTGCGGCGAGCCGCCGGCATGCACGTACATCGCCCGCCACTCGGCCGCCCACTCGACGTAGTACTCACGTGAGCTCCGAACCGGCCCGACCCCGCCCGGGATGGTGTCCTGGAACAGCATCATGTAGCGCGGGATCCCGCCCTCGGCCGGCGCGTGCCAGACGATCGACGCGCTGTTGAATCCGGACTGGGGTCGCGCGGGCGACAGGTCGTCGACCATGACGGCGATGACGTGGCGGGCCGCCGCGTCCGGCGTGACGAGCATGCCCGTGAGGGGCGCTGCAACGAGAGACGGCGGGGGCGGGCCGGTCGGCGGCGGCTCCGTCGGCGCAACGGCCGAAGGGGATGGTTCCACCGCGACGAGCGTCGGCGACGGGGCAGGCGACGGGGACGGGACGGAGGGGCTGGTCGCCGCTGCCGCGCCGCCCGGAAACAGCGTCCCGATCTGCGAGGCCACGAGGAGCCCGAGGGCTGCGATCGCGATCCCGACCAGCCCGATCAGGCCGCGGCGAAGGGTCCTTTTCGGGGGCGCGCTCGAGTCTGCCACGTAGCCTCCCGTTGCCCACCCTTCCGATGGCGCAGGATAGCGGACTGCAGCGCGGACACGCGCTAGGCTTGTCTGCGAAGCCAACTACGAGCGCACAACGATCGGGAGGACGATCGATGGCCGAGAACGGCGCGTCGACGAACGGCCACCGGCCAGAACGCCGGCGCAAGCACATCTACCCGCCGCTCGAGCAGATGGCTGCCGAGCAGGCGGTTGCAGCGACACGACCGCGAGTCGCGCGAACTGTCCGCGCGCGCGCCGCCGTGCCCGATGCCGCCCCCGACTTCGGGCCGGAGCCTGCCGCGCCGCCCGCCGCCCCGGTCATGACCGCGGAGCCACCGGTGGGCACGGCTGAGCCGGAGATGATCGCCGTCGAACCGGCCACGGACGCCGTGCTCGACACGGCCGACGATGACAGTGCCGGCACTGACGTCGAGCGCGTGGAGCTCCGGCTCAGCGCGGTCGGCATGGTCGACGCGGGCGACGTCCACTTCGCCCAGGGTGCGCTCGGGGCGGCTCGCGCGGACAACGTGACCGTCGAGCAGGGCGCGATTGGCGCTGCGCTGGCGGACAACATCCAGGTCAGCCGCGGCTATGCGCGCTCGATCCTGGCCCGCCAGGTGCAGCTCGACAGCGCCGCCGCGCGCGTGGTCATCGCCGCCGACGTGAAGGTCGAGCGGAGCGCGATCATGCTCCTGGTCGCCCGCCGCGTGGCCGGCGACGTGCGGGTCCTGATGGATTGGCGCGGCGCCGCCGCCTTCGGCGCCGTGGCAGGCCTGATCATCGGCCTGCTGCGCCGTCGCCCGACCAAGGGCGACCGAGCGTCGGACAAGAGCTGAGCTAGCCCCGGCGCCGCCCGGCGCCACCGCCCCTGGGTCCCGCGAACGCGGCGGGATCGAGACCCTTCGCGAGCGCTTCGGCGTTGCGCGCCGCGGTCGCTGCCGCGGTGCGCTCGAGGTGCAGCCGCACGACCTCCTCGGGGTCGCCTTCGAGCACGACGCGTCCCTTCTCGAGCAGCATTGCGCGGTTGCAGTACTCCCGGACCCACTCCATGTCGTGAGTCACCAGGACCACGCCCTTCGCCGCCTGCACAAGCTCGATGACGCGCGCCTTCGACTTCGCCCGGAAGTTGGCATCCCCGGTGGCGAGGACTTCGTCGAGCAGGAGAATGTCCGGGTCGACCGCCGTGGCGATGGCGAAGCCGAGCCTCGCGCGCATGCCCTGGCTGTACGTCTTGAGCGGCGCGTCGATGAACTCGCCGAGATCGGCGAACTCGACGATCGACGGCAGGATCTGCTGGACCGTGGCGTCCTCGAGGCCGAGGAAGGCGCCGCCGAGCAGGATGTTCTCGATGCCCGACAGCTCGTTGTCGAAACCGACCCCCAGGCCCAGCAGGCCGGAGACGTTGCCGCGCACGTCGACCGTCCCCTCGGACGGACGCATGATCCCGGCCAGGACCTGGAGCAACGTGCTCTTGCCTGCGCCGTTCGGGCCGATGACGGCGAGCGACTCGCCATGACTCAGCTCGAATGACACCTGGCGCAACGCCCAGAACCGCGCCGGCGGGCGGCGCAGGACGAAGTTCGCGACCGACGTCCGGACGGTCGTCTTGCGATTGAATCGGAGGTCGTAGCGAACGCCGAGCTCTGCGGCCTTGATCGCGTAGTTGCTGGTCACAGGACCTTGGCGAACTCGGGTTCGACGCGCTTGAAGAAGGTGATGCAGAACCCGAGCAGGACGACGCTCGCCAGGAGCAAAGCGCCCAGAGCGAGCAGGTCCGGCGGGTGGGCAGAGGGCTGGGCGCCGTCCGGGAAGCCATAGATCACGGCCCGGTACGCCTCGAACAGCACCGCGAACGGGTTCAGTGCGAAGAGATCGCCGACGATCGGGTGGTCCTGGACATATTGCACGCTGCGCAGGTTCTCGAGGCTGTACAGCCCCGGCGACAGGAACCACCACAGCCGCAGGAGGTGGCCGAGCGCATTGCCGAGGTCGCGGAAGAAGACGTTCGCCGCGGAGATCAGCACCGCCATCGCCAGCGTGAACACGAACTGGACGAATGCGATGACGGGGAACCAGACGAGCATGATGCTGATCCGGTCCGCGTGGAGGAGCATGAGCCCGCCGAGCGGGATGAGGCCCCACAGGAAGCCAACCACGCCGGCTGTCGTCACCGAGACTGGCAGGACGAGCTTCGGAAAGGCGATCTGGCGGATCAGCTTCTCATTGGCGACGACGCAGGTCGTGGCATCGGTGATCACCGAGGAGAACCACTTCCACGGGACAATCGCGGCAAAGATGAACAGCGGGTAATCGGGTGCCGGACGCCGCGCGATGATCGATACGAAGATCACGTAGACGATCAGCTGCAGCAACGGGTCGAGGATCCACCACAGGTTCCCCAGGACCGTATCCGTGCCCCGCTTCTTCATGTCCGCCTGGACCAGGTACCTGATCAGGCGGCGGCGCGACAGGATCTCGGAGATTCCCTGTCGGAGCAGGGACAGGGAGGAGGGACCGCCGGGCGACTGCCGGATCGCGGCGGCAGCATCGCCCGAGGACATCGCGCGGAAGGGTAGCACGGGGTCCCGCGCGCTCAGGCTCGGGTCCGCCCGTACCGCGCCCTGATCCTGTCCTTCGTCCACTGCGGCAGCCGGCGATACCCGGCCAGCACCTGCGATCGCGCCGCTCGCCAGCCGGCCCTGACCGACCACTCCGCCCAGGCACGCATTCGCGCGAGCGCGCCGACCCGTCGGAGCCCCACGATCGCGAAGCGCCCGTCCGGCCGGACGTGCGCCGCGCCGACGGGCAGGCCCGGTGCTCTCGGGCCGAGTTGGGCGGCGAGCTCGTACCGGCCCGGGCGGATCGGGCCGGCGGCCCGGACGTCCGCGACCGAGAGCGTGAGGCCGCCGAGGGCGCCGACGAGGGCAGCGGGGAGCTCGTACGTGCCTGCCTCGTCGGTCAGGCGGAGGGACCCCGTCCCGAGCAGTCCGAAGCGATCGGTGGCCACGGGTAGCGCGATCACCACGCTGGCGCCGTCGTGCACGAGCCGCCGTCCCGTCTCGTCGACACGGGCTGGCAGTCGGTCGGCGGGGCCGATCGCGAGATGGAGGGTGCGCTCGGCGTCGGTGTGGGCCACGACCCAGCGCAACGGGCGCCCCAGCAGCGCCGGCGGGATCGGCGGATGCCGAACGAGGTCGGCGCGGGCCGGGAGACGCAGCGAACCGATGGCCGTGATGCCGAGGCCCGACCATCGAATCAGCACGGACCACGAGCCGTCGTCGAGTGGCCGTTCGCCCGGGCCAACCCGCTGCGGGTCCAGCTCGACCAGCCCGACGAGGACGGCGGGCGTCGGGACCTCGCTCCGCGGAGCGTCGGGCTTGGCAGCCGATCGTGCGGGGGGCGCACCGCCGCCAGGCACGATCCACTCCAGGGCGGTGTCCCGGTCGACCACCGACGTCTTCAGCCGCATCGACTCCAGCTCGGCGGTCACGTCGGCCGGCCCGACCAGGTCGTCTGCGATCGACGCGTCAAGGAATGTCCGCGCGCCGTGGGTTCGGAGCGTCAGCGCGCCGCCGGCATCGCCGCGGCTGAGCATCGCCCGGAACTCGATCCGGAGCCGGCCGCTCGCCCAGCTCGCCCGGTCGATCGTCGCCGCCACCGACAGTGAATCCGCGCGCCGCGCGAGCTCGACAAGGTCATCCAGCCGGCCGTCGACGAGCAGTCGTGCGCGAATCCGCGCGAGCGCGCCAAGGCCTTCGGCAAGGTCGGCGCCGATCCGTTCGATCGCCAGCTGCCGAAGCGCGGCGAACAGGTCGGCCCGGTACGAGGCAGGCGCGTCGAGGAACTGGCGTCCGGCGACACGGCCGAGGATCTCCGCGCGGTAGAACCGAGCATGCAGCCGCCGGCGCAGCTCGGGCTCGGCGACGTTGGCGTCGACCTCGTCGAGGATGGCGGTGAGGTGCGCGACATGGCTCGCCGGCTCGACGAGCTCGGCGCTGATGTGGCCCTCGTCCTCGCGCCGGTTGAAGAAGTAGCAGGGCTCGTCGCCGAGGATCGAGATGACCCGCGCGGCGAGGTATGCCCGGATCGTGAACAGCTGGTCCTCCATCTGCCGCCAGCCCTCGGGGAACGCGATCTCGTGCTCGCGCAGCAGGGCCGTTCGGAACAGCTTTGTCGGCCCGAGGCTCGCGTCGGCCAACTGCGGCGTGGCGGCGAACGTCGTCGCCGGGCGATTGCGCACGAAGAGGTCCTGGCGGCGCGAGATCGTCTCGCTTGCGAACTTGCCGAGGACGATGTCCGACCTGTTCGCGCGGGCCATCCGGACGAGCCGCTCCAATGCGCTTGGCGCCAGCTCATCGTCGGCATCGAGGAATTGGACGTATTTCCCCCGAGCCGCCGCGAGCCCGACGTTGCGCGGGCGCCCGGGCGCACCCGAGGCCGGGATGTGGATCGTGCGGATGTGTGCCTGTTCCTGGCCGAGGCGCTCGAGCTGCTTGCCGGTCCCGTCGGTCGAGCCGTCATCGACGAAGACCGCCTCGAACCGGTCGTGGGGCAGCGTCTGGCGGAGGATCGAGCGGATGCACGGTTCGATGGCGCGACCGGGGTTGTGGACGGGCACGACCACAGTCACCAGCGGCGGCATGCCTACACCCCGGCCTCGCCCGCGGCGAGCGTCGCCACATCGCGCGGCCAGGGCCGGCCGCGTGCCTCCATCGCCTCGACCACCCGGGCACAGGCACCGCCGTCGCGCACCGGGAAGGTGGCGTCGATTCGGGCCTGGTATTCGGGCGTCGGGCGGGGACCATGGCGAATCGCGGCCACGATTAGCCGCTCCGCGGCGGCGAGCTCCGTCGCCACCGGGCCGAAGCCGTCGCGCTCGTAGTCGAAGTAGCCCCTTCGGCCAACATGCGCGCCGCCGAGGACGTCCGCACGGTCGAACTGGAAGTACACCGCCGGTCGATCGAGGTAGGCCGTGTTGAAGACGACCGACGAGTAGTCCGTGACGAGCAGCGCGCAGTGGGCGTACAGCGCCTGGACGTCCACGCCCGCGAACGTCAGCCACTTGACGTGCGACGGCAGGTCCAGCTCACCGACGGTGCCCTGGAAGTTGGGGTGGGGCATGAACCCGAGCCGCCAGCCCCGGGCCCGCGCGGCCTCGGCGACGCGGCGTGATCGGAGCAAAGCCGCCCAGGTCTGGGCGAACTCCGACGTTCCGAAGGCGGCCTCGACCGCGCGTCGCTGCGAGCCGGCGACGAGCGATCCGGTCAGCCAGCTGCGCCAGGTCGGCGCGAACAGGATGAGATCGCGGGCCTCCATCGGTGTCGCCCGAGCCTTCGCGAGCAACCGGTCAAAGCGCGGCAGCCCCGAGTTCACGACCTCCTTCAGCCCGAACCGATAGGGCGATGCGTCGCCCGCGATGGAGCTGCGCTCCGCCTCGGTGCTCGTGACGAACAGGTCGAGCTCGCGCTCGTTCAGCCAGCGCGAGAGGTCGTCCTTGATGACGCCGTGCTGCAGGAACGCCACCTTCCAGCCCGGCTCGGGCTCGATCCTGCTGATCAGCCGGGGACGGACGACCGCAAGGTCGGCGTGCGAGGAAGCGAGCCACGCAGCGTTGAGCATGAGCACCTTCCACGCCAGCGAGCCGTGCGCGACCAGTCTGCCGCCGGCCCGGGCGGCGACGCGGCGCCAGTCCGGGGAGCCGCGCTCAAGCACGAACCATGCGTTGACGTCCGGTCGCTGGTCGCGCAGGTGCTCGAACAGGCGCTCGCCATTGTCATCAGCGTCGTGAATCCGATCCATCACCACCCACGCGCCGCCATAGCGTCGTCGGATGACGCTGGAGCGGGCGATGGCCCGCACGGCCGGGCCGGAAATGCGGCTGGCCAGCCTTCGCGCGGCCCGCCGCCCAACTCGTGCGAGCAGCCGAGGCTCCCGGCGGTAGAGCCACAACCGGCTCGCGAACAGGGGTTCCCGAGCCCGTTCGACCCGCGGCTTCGCCGGCTCGCTGACGATGGGCACGACCGCGCCGCCGAGCTCGATCTCGAGGCCGGGCACGTCGGGCAGCCACAGGATGCGTTCCCAGAGGAGGTCACGGCCCAGATACCGATGCGCCATCGTCTTGGCGAACGCCGGCGCGACCTTTCCCTGATCGGTCCGGAAGCGCTCAGCCGGGCGCGCGCCGATATGGCGGTACTGCAGCCGGCGCAGGCCCATGGCCGCGTCGCGCCCCGAAGCGACGACCGCCGAGGCATGCCAGCGGCGGCCACGCCGGGCGTGGGCAAGGAGATCCCGCCAGACGGGGGCCAGCTGACGGGCCGAGTGCGCTGCCACCACGCCAGGGTCGAGCTGGCGGAGGATCCGATCAAGGAGCCGATGGAAGCGCCGCTCCAGCTCCGGTGGGATTCGGATCGTGGTCGTGACCTTCTCGTCCTCGGACAGGTACCAGGACAGCTCGTAGACGATCAGCTGCTGGATCCAGGCGGGAACCGAGCCATCGTCCGTGCGGCCACGGTCCATAGCGTCGAGGTAGCCGAGCTCGGGGACGATGGAATACCGGCCCGGGTCGGCCATCGACCGCTGCGTCGTTGAGTTCCCCGCGGCACGCCGGCGGTAGACGTACACCGAGCCAGGCACGAGCCCGATCCGCGGCCTCGGCAGATCGAGCAGGTAGCGGACCGCGAAGTGCCCATCCTCGAAGTTCGGCCGGATGCGCGAATCGAAGCGGAGCCCGCTGCGGGCGATCCGCGCCATCCGGAAGAAGCCGCCGGGCGTGACCCCGAAGAAGACATTCGGTTCGTCGAGCAGGTCGGCCGTCCTGGCCCCGTCGCGGTATTGCCACTGCCGGGGATGCGCCAATGACGGAGCGCCCGTCGCCTCGTCGAGGAGCACTGGCCGGGCGCTCATCGCCTCGGTCGACGGGTTCGCGGTGGCGAACCGCGCCGCAGCCCGGAGGTAGTCGCGATCGAGCACGTCGTCCGGGTCCGGGAACGTCACCCACTCGCCGGTCGCATGGTCGAGACCGAGGTTGCGAGCCGAGCCCTGCCCGCCGTTGGGCTTCGTGAACACCCTGACCCGGTATCGGCTCTCGCGAGCCCACGATCGCAGGAGGTCGAGTGACCCGTCGTTGGATGCGTCGTCAACAGCCACGACCTCCAGGTCTTCGGGCCGGATGTGCAGGCGCTCGACCGACCGGATGAATGCGGGCAGATATGGCTCGACGTCGTACACCGCCGTGACGATCGAGAAGCGCGGCCGCCCCGGCGCGCCCGTCATTCCGCGAGCGCGCCTCCGTCGCTCTGGCCGGCCTCGGCCGGCGGGGACTGGTCCGAACGCTCGCGCTCGCCACCGATCAGCGCGACGGCGGCTGCCCGCATCAGCCCCGAGGAGCCGGCGGCGGCAAGGCGGAGTCCGAGGCGGGCCCGCCGGCCGGCTCCCTGATCAGTCAGCCTGGGGTGCGCCTTGACCGAGGCCTGGAAGAGACGCCAGTAGGCGGCCCGACCGGCTGGTCCGACGCGATCCCAGCGTCGCAACGGCGGCTCGATGATGCTGCGCGTGAGCGCCTTCGAGGTGGCCGCATCGCCCGCGGGGAGCTCCGTGATGAAGCCCGCGATTGCGTCGAACAGGCGCCCGATCTCGGGATCCGCGCGATCCAGGGCGCGGGCCACGTGCGCCGCCATGTCCGTTCGGAGGAGCCGCCCGGCATAGGCCCGCCCGACGACGTCGCGGTCCTCCGGGCTCAGCAGGCGCGCGGCCTCCGCGCGGACGCTCGAGAGCGCCTCGCCGGCGACCGCCACCGCCTCGACGCCGCGAACCACCGAGGCGCGTGTCGTCGCGGTGATCGATGTGCTGGGGATGCTCGGATCAGGGCGGTACCACTCGTACACGGTCTCGCCAAGGACATCGATGCGATCGCCGGCGCGAAGAAGCGCCCGGATGATCCACGGCTGGTCGCCGAGGACGCGGCCGCTGAACTCGAGACCGCGCCAGACGTCGCGGTGGAGGAGCTTGGCGTGCGGCGAGACGTAGTTGAGCAGCCCCGGGTTGGCCACGAGGGACTTCCGCCCGGGTCGACGGATGTCGGCGACGTCATAGCGCGACGTCCGCCAGCGCCGAAGGCCGTCCCACCAGATCTGTTGGCCGATCACCGCCAGGGCGTCGCTGCCGAGCGCCGCCGCGGCCAGAGTTCCGAGCCCTCCGGGCAGGAACCGGTCGTCAGCGTCGAGCAACGTCAGCCACGTGCCTCGGACCACGTCGAGACCACGATTGCGGGCGTTGGAAACGCCTGCATTCTCGGACAGGGCTATGACCACCACGCGCGGGTCGCTCGCCGCGACGGCCCGAACGATGTCGAGCGTCCCGTCGGTCGAGCCGTCGTCGACGACGACGCATTCGAGCGGGAAATCGCGCGCCTCGAGCACGCTCTGGAGCGCGCGCTCGACGGAGCCCGCTGCGTTCCAGCACGGCACCAACACGGAGACAACCGGTCCAGGCGACGTTGTCAAACGGACCTCATGCGGGCAGGAAGTGCTCGACGAACCTGGCGCTGGCGTCCCCGTCGGATGCGCCAAGGTGGCGAGCGATGAACCCGTCGTACGGCGTGAGGTCGAACCGGTCTTCGAGCAGGGCCTCGAGGGCGCCGTCCGTGTCGACGACCTGCGTCCCGATCATCTCGGTCCGATAGTCGAGGTACAGGCCGGGGTCCCGTTCATAGGTAGCGAGGTCCGGGACGACCAGGAGCAGGCGCAAGCGCAGCAGGGCGGCATCGAAGATCGACGACGAGTAGTCCGTGATCAGCACGTCCGCGGCGGCGAGCAGGTCGTTGAGCTCGAGCCGCTGGTCGGCGATGACGTCGAAGCCGTCCGTCGAGACCAGCCGCCGGTCGAGGTTCGGATGCGTCTTCAGCACGAGCGCGTCCGACGCCGGCAGCGCCGCGCGCAGTCGGGCCGCGTCAAGGCCGGCACTCGGCCGCTTGCCCTTGCCGCGACCCCGGAACGTCGGCGCGTACAACAGCACGCGGCGCCCGGCGAGGGCCGGGTACGAAGCGAGGATCTCGGCTCGGGCCTCGGCCATCGCCGTCGCATCGAAGAAGAAGTCGGTCCGCGGCGAGCCGAGCGCGAGCACATTCGGGAGGGGCGTCCGCAGGGCGCGCGACCATGCGTCCCGCGACGCCTCCCCCGAGGTGACCACCCAGTCGTAGTTGCGATGCAGGAATGTCCGCTCCGGCTCATCGGGTGGGTGAACAGCGTCCATGCCGAACCGCTTGAGCGCGCCTTCCGCATGCCACACCTGGACGACCTGGGTGGCCGCACGATGGGGCGCGACGTGGATCGGCAGATATGCGTTGTCCACGACGACGAGGCGGGAGGTCCGCAGGAGGTACATGCCGCGCACGAGTCGCAGGGCGTAGGCGAGCTTCCCGCGCAGGCCATAGCTGTAGGGCTCGAGCACGAGGGCGACGTCCAGATTCGGTCGGAGCCGGCGCAGCGCGCGATGGATGTGCAGCAGATTGCCGTCGAGGCGAGTGGTCCGCGCCGTCGCGAGCGCGACGCGATCCATCCGGACCGACAGGAGCGAGAAGAGGAGGCCGAGGAGGCGGAGGACCGCGGCCGAAAGGTAGTACTCGAGCCGGCTCACGCCTGGCCGAT
>Ga0070698_100005188_pt1 | contig 14248 bp, 12 predicted proteins | sample KBSK1502metaG_FD_65477 | JGI IMG/M metagenome (GOLD analysis project Ga0070698, IMG submission 65477) | Corn, switchgrass and miscanthus rhizosphere microbial communities from Kellogg Biological Station, Michigan, USA - KBS K1-50-2 metaG | ecosystem: Host-associated > Plants > Roots >...
GAAGCCGAGGACCTCCTCGGCTATCGCGCCGGGACCGCGAGCCAGGGCCAATGAAGTTCCCAGCGGGCTCTTGTGCCGGGCCAGACGCCGCTCATGAAAAGTACGCCGCGCCATCCAGCGCCGGAGCGGAGCATGACGAATTCGGGTCGGCCCGGCGATGACCGGCTCCATGCCCAGCCGCCCGAGGTCCAGGGCGACGAGGGCACCGAGCTCATGCTGCATACGGCTGCCGCGGAGGTGGAGCAGCAGGTCGAGCAGGAGGATCGCCTGGCTTCCGGCATGGCGGCAATAGTGCCGGATGAGCAGGTCGCGTTCAGTCACGGGATCCGGAATCCACAACTCTCCCACGGCCGAATGGTATCGCACCCTCGAGTCGAGAATCCGGGATGCCGGTGGCGCCTTGTAGTTCCGGGGCTCGACCGAGCTATGCAATTCGATGGGAAGCCCATGAGACCCTTCCGGCGGGCTGAAGCTACGATGATAGGTCGCTGTGGCAGCGGTGGTCGTCTCCCGGTATCCCGCCGCTGCAAGCAGTCGGGCAACCTCGGCGTGATCGGATTCCTCCACCAGCAGGTCGAGGTCCACGCTCGGACGACAGGTCGGCGTGGGATAGAGCCGGGCGGCGAGCGGCCAGCTCTTGATCACCACCCAGCGCACCGCCGTCGCATCGAGCTGCGCGGCCACGTGCCGGAGCTGTTGGCCGACCGCCTGGGACCGTGCCTGGGCATCGAGATCGGCGGCCTCGAGAGCTCGACGTTCTTCGGGAGGCAATTCGCCGATCCGCACGCCCAACAGGTGGACCGCCAGCGGACTCAAGCGATCGGCGAGGAGAACGGCCGCGCTGCCTTGCCAGAGTGACGGGGCCGGAACCGGCGATTGGCCGGGCTCGAGCGTTTCGCGGAAAATCCAGCGAACCGATTCCGGCTCGCGCGCTATCCGCATGCCGCTTCCAGCATATTGCGGACAGTGGGCCAGCTGGTTCGCAGGGCGGCAAGATCGCCGGGGACCGTCAGCCGGTGCACCGGGATGCCTGCGGCATGATCCAGCACCAGCTCCTCGTGATCGCTCAGGAATCCGGCCAGCATTGCATGGGCGAGAATCGCCAGCCGCTCGCCGCCCCTGACCGGCGCGAGCTGGGGAGCGCTCCCCCGGGCGAGAGTAACGAGGGCCATGAGTTTCTGTTTCGCGGGTAGCGGGGCGAGCGGTACAAACCGGCGACCGTCAGCGGTTATCGCGTCGGCCGCTTTCATCCATGGCGCGTCTGCGCGAAGGGATCCGGGCAATGGCAGAATGGTGAGATCGTCATCCATCGCTAGCACATCATCGCCTGCGATTGCCCAACCGTTCGCGTGGGCCAGGGAGGCTACGGTCGATTTCCCCCCGCCCGACGGGGCAGCGAGAGCCAAGAACCCGCGCGGAGTCTGAATCCCGGCCGCGTGGATCGGAGTGTATCCAGTCACCGCCATTACCATCGCGGTGAGTGGTCCCTGGCGTCGCAGCATCTCGGTGTTGACCTCGCGCTGGTCGGGAAGGTACAGATCCACAACCACCGGGCGAGGACCCCGGACCTGAAGGCCGGTTCCGTCGGAATAGGAGAGCATCCAGCCTCGTGCGGCTCGACGCGGCTTGTCGGTAGCCGGTCCGGGACATGACCTGACAAGAGGATTCACCTCGAGGGCGGCTCCTCGAGCAGCAGCAAGCATCCGCCAGGCTTCAATCAACAAAAAAGTGCCGACAACCTCGCGGTCGTTCGGCACTTCAGGAATTGATTGTGCCACCACTACTCGCCTGGAACTGGGCTAGAAGGAGGTCATGGTAAAGTCGGTATTGTTCCCCGGCACAAATGCGTTGGTCAGGGCGGTCAACGAACCAAGCGGTTTCAACCGCGGGGGTTCGAACCTGGCTGCCGGTACCGGGCGATCAGCGGACGAAGCGGACGCGCCATCCTTTTGCATCGCGATCTCCCGACCGGGTTGATACCACCAATGCAAACTGCATTCCAGCGCGAGGCGAGTCAAGTGGCTGCGTGTCCGCCGGAGCGGCAGACTGATAGAAATTCCAGTCCGCACAGCGCCAGCCAGGTGCCGGCGACGCCGTGCGGGTCGGCAGCGGGCTCCAGTGCTGACGCGATATCGATCGGCCCCCCCAAGTCCGGGAGCCCGGCGTTCCGCAACTCTCGGAAACGCCTCGCCAGTGCATGGCCCTCTCGCGCCACCCAGGTGCGGTGATAGTCCTGGAAGTTGGTCTTGGCCCGCCGGTCTACGACGTCCGACGAGAGATGGGGCTGTACCAGCTCGCGCAGGATGCCCTTGTGCGAGGGGAACGCCAGAAAATGCCTTTCCCCGACCCGCCCGAACTCCGCCAGGAAATCGGCCCCATAGTAAGGATGCTCCACGACAACTCGATCGCCGGCGGCCGATTGGAGCACCGACTCCAGCAGCCAGCCAAAGGCCGACTGCATAAGGATGTATCTCAGCTGGCTCCGCACCGAGCTTCCCGCGCGAGCGATCTCGTCATCGTGAAGGCCAGGGTTTCGGCGACCGGTCAACAGCGGGCGGATCACGCTGCCCCACCAGAGCCGGGGTATGGAGACCGGTATCGCTTCGGCCAGCCCGGAAAAGTGGCGCTGAATTCCGGCCAGGTGGCCGCGCCGCGCCAGGCTCAACTCGAGCCCCATGCCCCGGAACAGCACGTCGCCGCCGAAGCCGGTCAGCACGACCCGACAATCACGCTGGTCGAGCTCGGCGAACAGCTGCCGCATCGCGGCCGACTGCATGTCCACGAACGGGGTGAGCCGCTCCCCGATGATCGCCTGCGCACCGGGCCAGACGGGCTGGCCGAGGGGATTCACCGTCACCCGCTCCAAGCCGAGATGTCCGGCCACCGCCTGCTGCCACTGGTCTTCGTTCGCCGTATTGCCGGGATAGACGATGGACGCAAGCAGGGGAGGCGGCGAACCGGACGCTTGCGCCGCGACCGAAGCGGCAGCCGCAACAGCGGACGAATCCAGGCCGCCACTCAGGAGCACGGCGGACTGTTGGCCGGCCATCATTCCGGCGCACTGGGCCACCAGCGCATCCCAGAGTGCAGGCTCGCCGTCGCCCGCCGGCTCCGGAGGAAGCTGCCACCAGCGGGATTCCGTCCCCTGCCCAGCCCGGTCCACCCGTACCTCGTGTCCGGCAACTACCCGACTCACGCCGCTGAAATGCGAGGCACCGTCATCGGGATAGGTATTATGGACCAGACCGCGCACCACCGGGAGGTTGACCGGAGCGCATGGCTCCAGCCGGGCGAGATCCCCGGGAAAGCAGGCAAGGTGGAGAGTGTTCTCGAGAAATCGCCAGCAGAACGGCTGGGTGCCGAGGGGATCGGCCATTAGAAGAACGGAACCGTCGGGAAGTCGGCGCCAACCGGTGTTCTGAACGGAGGCCGGAAGTTCCTGGATGCGGGGATCATGAACCCGGACCGGAAGCCCGCCTCCTTCGCTCACGAGGCTCTCGCGATGAGACCACGCTGGAGCAGGTCCCGCAACACCATGGAGACCATGGCCATCCCCTCTTCCGGCGGGATCGGCCAGCGCGACACTACCTCGTCGCGAATCCAGTCCACCCCCTGCCCCGCCTCCAGCGCTTTCCAGACCTGGGCCCCGGACGAATTCAGGCTGTAGTACTCGCCCTGGTTCAAGTCCAGCACGATCAACTCGTCGTCGAGCTCCCGGGTCCGGACCGACGGACTGATGGTAAAGCGCTGCCCCGGGGCCGGGATGGTCATGCGACTAAACTATCACCGCCCCCTGCACCCTGCACCCTGCACCCTGCACCCTGCACCCTGTACCCTGCACCCCGTTCAGGGCACCAAGCTCGTCACGTCCAGGATCTCGAGCGCCGGGCTGCCGGGATCCTTGGCGCCGAAGGCATACAGCCGGCCGCCGATGGTCGCAAAGGTCGCCGTGTGGATGCCGGTGCTCACCTGGTAGGAGGCGATGAAGGTCGGGTGGGACGGATTGGCAAGACTGTAGAAGTGAAATCCGTTGTTGTTGCCGCCCTCGGCGCCGAACATCACCATCTTGCCATCCGAGGTCACCTCGACATCGCTGACGGTAGTGATGGAAGATGTTATGACCGAGTCTACCAGGGTGGGCGCGCCAGTCACGCCGAGCTGCCAGACCTTGAGGGCATTGCCCAGCACTCCGCGGTTCCCCCAGGTGCCGGTATAGGCATAGCCGTTGTGAATCCAGAGGTCCGAGGTGAAGCGCTCGGGGACGTTGTTTCCTCCGCCAGCGAAGGCAAAGGTGTTGCCGGTAAAGGAGAGCTGCCACAGGCCGTTGACCATGTCGGAGAGGTAGATCGAACCGTTGTCCTGTTGTACGCCCCAGACATAGGCACCGGCCTGGGGAACGAACCGGTCAATCTCCCGGCTCGAGATGTCGCCACTCAGGGTACCCGAGACATCGATCGCCACGACCCCGCCGTTATAGTAGGCGGCGAAGAGAATCTGGTTCGCCTCGTCCATCCAGAAATTGTGGGTCCCCGCCGAGTTCGGCGTGCCGCTCATGTGGTAGAACCCGACCTCGTGGGGCGACGAGAGGTCGGAGACGTCCAGGACGTGGATGTCCCCCGAGGACGATTGTCCGATCTGCCCGGGGCCCTCTTCGCCCACGAACAGGTATTTCTTCTCCCCATTTGGATTGTGGAACCACCAGGAGTTGTGGTCGGACCCGCCGGGCACCGTCGTCGACCCGATCAGCACCGGGTTCGAAGGACTGCCGCCACTGATTCCATTCCCCACATCGTAAATGAGAATCCCCTCGTCCCAGGCGCATACGAACGCGATGCCATCCCGGACATAGGTGTCGTGAATGCCATAGTTGGGTACTATCGGAACCGAGGCCATGAGGAAGGGACCTGATCCTCCGAGAGCGTTGGGCGAGAACGTCACCCGGAACGCGGTGGTGTCGCTGTTGTTCAGGCTCGGCGCGCGAGCCAGGACTTGTTGGACACCGACCGCAGCGCCCAGGGTCAAGGTCGCCGAGGCCTTGCCGTCGGCTCCGGTCACCGAGCTGGCGACATCGACGGACCCTCCTCCGCTCAGCACGGTCCAGTCCACCGTCACCCCTGCGATCGGAGTCACACCGTCCCGGGCGATCACCGTGAACGGCACGGGCAGCGTCGTGGCGGTGGGAGCCCGTTGCGCTACCCCGCCCACCGCCGCCAGGTGCTCACCGCCGGGCGGGGGCGGCGGGGGAGGCTCGTTTCCGCCATCGCTGCACCCGGCCAGCACCAGGCCGATGAAGATCGCGAGATTCAGATGTGAGTATTTCATGCTATTCCAATTCCAATCGTTGATTCGGACCTTGCAACAGCCAACGCAAAGTCGCGGAGGCGCAAAGAACGAAATGGTTTCCTTCGCGGCTTGGCGCCTTTGCGTCAAGCAGTTGTTTTACATCCGCATTCTATCCATCTGGGGCGTATTCGGAGCGGCGACGCCGTACCGCCCCATCCGATGGCCCAGCATCCTCCACACCATTCGGACCCCGATCGAGCCGGACCAGATGGTATCGTCGCCGAACAGGGTCACCGGATCGAACAGACCGCTCACCGCCTTTACCCTGGCGCGGGAGAGCTCGACGAACGGTTCCAGGTTGAGGCCACTCCGGGTCCGGATCACTGTCACGCCATATCCTGCAGTGTGAACCGTCCAGCGGCTGATACCCAAGATACTGTTGTCCAGGTGGGGCCGTTGGGTCCGGAAGGGATCGATGAGCCGCGACTCCTCCGGCCGCTCAGTGCGCTCAAACCGATAGTAAGCCCGATGCCGGCTTTTCTGGACCTGGGCCTCGCCCAGCCAGGAGTGATATATAAAGAAGCCGCTCGCTTCCTCGGTCCTGGCGTACTCCACCATCGCGTACACCGGGAGTCCCGCGATGTCGCGCTGCCACCGGCCAGAGAGGTTCAGCTTGGTTTGATCGGGCCCCTGGCCCGGGCGATGCTCCGGGGAATGCACGTGGGCCCGGGATACTTGAAGCTCGACTCCCTCCAGCGGCAGCAGAGTTCCCCGGAATGCCCAGGAATCGCCGAAGCGACTCCACAGTGGCCATTGGCCTGGCCGTTCAGGCTCGTCGCCGTTGAAGAGCGAGCCTTCGAGGATGACCGGACCCCACGCGACGCCGAGCACTCCCACGGCGCGCTCCAGGATCTGGCTGAAATGATGGTTGACCGGGTAGCGAAGGGGAGGGCGACTCATGGGATCGTCGCTGCCGAACGCCGCGAATCCCTTTCCCGCGCTCACCGATAGCGAGACCGGTCCATCCAGACGCCCCAGCAGGTCTCGGCCGGAGAGCATCAACTCGTGGACGTAGGTATGCGGGTGACGCCGGTCGATGAAGCCCTCTCCCCAATCTCCCGGCGCCAGCTCTCCGCGCTCGATGGTCCAGCCCTCGAGGTTCGCCGTGGCGTGGAATTGCAGCCGGCCCCCGAAGCTCGTCGCGTCCAGCATCAGCACCGGCTGGACCACCCGCAGCTCGCTCAGCCTGGTCCCGCCGGGAATCGGGTCGGCCCGGGTGTAGACCGGGACGGCTTGCCCGGACAACTTGAAATCAATCCGGGGAAGATGCTGACCGGCCAGGGATGTCGACTTGAAGAATGTCAATACGATCAGCGATCCGACTAGTAACCAGCCTCGGTGCGTGTGCAGCCGCATCATGTCACCGTTGGCACAGGGACGCTTTACCGCGGGGCACGCAGGGAGGCAGGGATCGCAGGGGCACGCACATGACGGGGATTTGCCTGCGTTTCCCTGCTCCCCCGCGCTCCCTGCGGTTATGCGCACCGAAACTTGGTGTGATGACAATGTTTCCGCACGCACACTAAGCCCGGGTGACGAACGAAGGAAGCTGGGCAGGCACACCTTTACCCACGTGTACTCAAGGTCGCGCTGAAGTAGTCGCGGTACATCCGAGAGATCACCTCGATCTTGATCTCCTTGGGACACGCGGCCTCGCATTCCCCGAACCAGGTGCATCCCCCGAATCCCTCGATATCCATCTGGCGGACCATGCCGAGTGCACGCTCCTGCCGCTCCGGCTGGCCTTGGGGAAGCAGACCCAGGTGGGTGATCTTGGCCCCGGTAAACAGCATGGCCGCGGCATTGGGGCAGGCCGCCACACAGGCTCCGCATCCAATGCACTGGGCAGCGTCCATCGCCAGCTCGGCCTTCTCCTTGGGCACCGCGATGGTGTTGCCTTCGGGTGCGCTCCCGGTGGGCACCGCGATGAATCCGCCCGCCTGGATGATCCGGTCGAACGCGCTGCGATCGACCACCAGGTCCCGGATCACCGGGAACGGGCGAGCCCGCCACGGCTCGACATAGATGGTGTCGCCGTCCTTGAAGCTCCGCATGTGTAGTTGGCAGGTGGCGGTCGCGCGTTCCGGTCCGTGCGCGATGCCGTTGATCATGACGCCGCAGGACCCGCAGATGCCTTCCCGGCAATCATGATCGAACGCGATCGGCAGCTCGCCATTTCCGATCAGCCGCTCGTTCACTACGTCCAGCATTTCGAGGAACGACATGTCCGGACTGATGCCCTCCGCCCGATACTCGACCATCCGGCCCGGAGTGTCGGCATTCGGCTGACGCCACACGTGGAGAGTCAGGTTCATCGCGGGAGAGCCCAAAAGCGTGCAGAGTGCAGAGTGCAGGGTGCAGGGGAAAAAGCGTGCAGAGTAACTGGTGCAGGGCCCCGGGGCCGACCAGCTCCCTGCACGTCGCACCCTGCACGCTGGGGACCCTGCACCCTGCACCCTGCACGCTGCACGCTGTTGCAGTTTACTTGGCACCCTGCACTCTGCACGCTGTTCACTTGTAGCTCCGTTGGGATAGATGCACTCTCTCGAATTCGAGTATCTCCTTTTGCATGGTGGGCGGCTTCCCTTCCCCGGAGTGCTCCCAGGCCGCGACGTACGCGAAGTGAGCGTCGTCGCGGAGGGCCTCGCCGTCCGGGGTCTGGCTTTCCTCCCGGAAATGCCCGCCGCAGGATTCTTTGCGGTGCAGCGCATCGAGGCACATCAGCTCGGCCAGCTCGATGAAGTCCGCCACCCGGCCCGCCTTTTCCAGCGACTGGTTCAGTTCCTCGCCCTGGCCCAGCACCCGGACATTGGTCCAGAACTCGTGCTTGATCTCTGGAATCCGGGCCAGTGCGGTCTTGAGGCCCGCCTCGTTGCGAGCCATGCCACAGTAGTCCCACATCACTTTCCCCAGTTCCCGGTGGATCGAGTCCACGGTACGGACACCCTGGATGGAGAGCAGCTTCTCGGTCCGCTTGCGTACCGCGTCCATCGCTTCGCGAACAGCGGGCGTTTCCATCGTGACGGCGCCGGGCCGCACCTGGGCCAGGTAGTCGCCGATGGTGCTGGGCAGCACGAAGTATCCGTCGGCCAGGCCCTGCATGAGCGCGCTCGCGCCCAGCCGGTTCGCGCCGTGGTCGGAGAAATTGGCCTCACCGGTCACGTACAGGCCGGGAATGCTGCTCATCAGGTTGTAGTCCACCCAGAGGCCGCCCATGGTGTAGTGCACCGCGGGGTAGATCCGCATCGGGCCCTGGTAGGGATCCTCGGCCGTGATCCGCTGGTACATCTCGAAGAGGTTGCCATACCGTTCCTCGATGACTTCGCGGCCCAGCCGCTTGATCGCGTCGGCGAAGTCGAGATACACGCCGAGCCCGCTCTCGCCCACCCCGCGCCCTTCGTCGCAGACTTCCTTAGCTCCCCGGGAGGCGATGTCGCGCGGGGCCAGGTTGCCGAAGCTGGGATACTTCCGCTCCAGGTAGTAGTCCCGCTCGCTCTCCGGGATCTGGTTGGGCGGGCGCTTGTCGCCCTTTTGTTTCGGGACCCAGACCCGGCCGTCGTTCCGAAGCGACTCGCTCATCAGGGTCAGCTTGGACTGGTGCTCGCCGGTGACCGGGATGCAGGTCGGGTGGATCTGGGTGAAGCAGGGGTTCCCGAACACGGCTCCCCGTTTGTAGGCCCGCCAGATCGCCGTCGCGTTGCTGCCCTTCGCGTTGGTGGAGAGGTAGAAGACGTTGCCGTACCCGCCGGTGCCCAGCACCACGGCGTCGCCCAGGTGGGCCTCGATCTCGCCGCTCAGGAGGTCGCGGGTGATGATCCCTCTCGCCTTGCCGTCTACCACGATGAGGTCGAGCATCTCGGTGCGGGGATACATCTTCACCGTTCCGGCCGCCACCTGCCGCTCCAGCGCCTGGTAGGCGCCCAGCAACAGCTGTTGCCCGGTCTGGCCCCGGGCGTAGAAGGTGCGCGAGACCTGGGCGCCGCCGAAGGAGCGGTTCGACAGGGTGCCGCCGTACTCCCGCGCGAACGGCACGCCCTGCGCCACGCACTGATCGATGATGTTGACGCTGATCTGTGCCAGCCGGTACACGTTGGCTTCCCGGGAACGGAAGTCCCCGCCCTTGATGGTATCGTAGAACAACCGGAAGATGCTGTCGCCGTCGTTTTGATAATTCTTGGCCGCGTTGATGCCGCCCTGAGCCGCGATGCTATGGGCCCGCCGTGGAGAGTCCTGGAAGCAGAAGCAGCGGACCTGATAGCCCAGCTCCCCGAGGCTCGCGGCGGCCGACGCGCCGGCCAGGCCGCTGCCGACCATGAGCACGGTGTATTTCCGCTTGTTGGCGGGATTCACCAGCTTGAGGTCGAACTTGTGCCGGTCCCATTTCTGCTCGAGGGGACCGGGCGGGACCTTTGCATGTAGGGTCATATTTCTAGATCTCACTCACCAATTCACCACGGAGCCACGAAGAACACGGAGCTTTCACGGAGGGAACATTTAATGGTTGTTCTCCGTGCAGCCTTCGTGCTCTCCGTGACTCCGTGGTGAATCTGTTCACTGGATCCATCCCAGGTAAATGGCCAGCGGGACCGACATGAATCCGATCGCCGTCAGGATCGCGATGGCAGTGGCGGCCTTGCGCACCATTGGTGTGTAGCGCGGATGATTCCCACCCAGGCTCATCACCATGGCGGCGATGCCGTGGTAGAAATGGAGCCCCAGGGCGATCATCGCCAGCTCATAGAAAATCACGACAGGGAGCGAGGTGAAGCCGACCAAAACGTTGTGGGTCACCATCGCGTGCTGGAAATTGGGATAGTCCGGGTGGAACCGGCCGAAGGTGAAGTGCAGTAAATGGTATACAATGAAGACGAGAAGCAGGACGCCGCCCCATCGCATGGTGCGGGCAGCCCAGGTCGAGACCTGGGGCACGCGCTTCCTGTAGTCCTGGGGACGGCTGGCCTGGCTCCGGCGCGAAAGCTTCCAGGCCGCATCTATATGAAGGATGACGGCGACCAGGAGGATAGCGCGGGCGATCCAGAGCAACTCCCCGGTGCTGCGCAGAAAGGCCGCATAGGCATCCAGCTTCCCGGGGCCCTGGAACACCAGCAGGTTCGACACCATGTGGACGACCACGAAACCCACCAGGATGAACCCGGTGACGGCCATGATCATCTTCTTGCCTATCGTCGAACGATAGAACGCAATCAGCATATGGCCTATGGAGACGTGCAGAGTGCAGAGTGCAGGGTGCAGGGGAACCTGCGTGCGATGTGCAGAGTGCGGCGTTCCCCCTGCACTTCGCATCCGGCACGCCTTTTCCTCTGCACTCTGCACTCTGCACTCAGCACGCTTTTCATCGATTACACGCCCGTAGCCTTCATTGTATCCCGCACGTTCTCAGCTGACTTGTGCAGCTCGGCTTTCTCTTCGGCGCTCAGCTCGATCTTCACGATTTCTTCCAGCCCGTTCCGTCCCAGCCGGCAGGGCACTCCGCAGAACACATCTTTCAGCCCATACTCGCCCTGGAGCCAGGCCGAGCAGGGGAGAATCCTCTTCTTGTCGAGCGCTATTGACTCGACCATCTGGACCGCCGAAGCGCTGGGGGCGTAGTAGGCCGAGCCGGTCTTGAGAAATGCCACGATCTCGGCGCCGCCGTTCCGGGTCCGGGTGACGATCGCGTCCAGCGTATCCCGGGGCATCAGCTGGTTGATGGGGATCCCGCTCACCGTGGTATAGGAGATGAGCGGCACCATGGTGTCGCCGTGCCCGCCAAGAACCATCGCCTGGATGTCCTGGACCGACACGTTGAGCGCCTCGGCCAGGAAAGCCCGGTAGCGCGCGGTGTCCAGCACGCCGGCCATCCCGATCACCCGCTCCCGCGGGAACCCGGTGGCCTTCATGGCGACATAGCACATCGCGTCCAGCGGGTTGGACACCATGACGATGATGGACTTGGGCGCGACCCGCTTGATCTCGGCCGACACGGAGGAGACGATGCCGGCGTTGGTTTTGACCAGGTCATCCCGGCTCATGCCCGGCTTCCGAGCGATCCCGGCCGTCACGACGAAGATCTCGGAATCGGCCGCGGCATCGTACCCGTTGGAGCCGACCACCCTGGTATCGAAGCCTTCGACCGGCGCCGATTGCCACTGGTCCAGCGCCTTGCCCTGGGGGACCCCCTCGACCACGTCCACCATGACCACGGTCCGGGCCAGGTTCTTTTCGGCCAGCCGCTGAGCGGCCGTCGCCCCGACATTGCCGGCCCCCACGACGGTGATCTTCTGCAGCATGCGTTTCTCAGGAAAAAGTCGGAAGAAAAAGCCCGCCGAATCGGAAGATTCGACGGGCGGAAAGTAATACGGCGGTGGGAGTTAGGCTACCATTACTAGCTGCGCGCCACGACGGCGCACCACGACTGCGCACCACCACTGCGCACCACGGAGGCACGGAGTTCACGAAGGCTGCACGGAAGAGTACCGTAACAGTCCTCTCTGACCGCAACAATACTCATTTACAAAGAATTGGATTCAACCCTGAGTAGATCGAATTCAGCCGAACGCATCCGTGCAACCTCCGTGTTCTCCGTGCCTCCGTGGTGCGCAGTTGTAGATCCTGGATCCCCATCATCGGAGCTTTCGTCTGATCCCCTGGATCAGGGTTACCACATTGAAATTGATCAATAGACCGGCAGTGATGCTGCGCAGTCGCATATAGGTCAACAGCTGGGCCGAGTGTATGGAGAGAAGCTTTTCAGCCGCCTTAACCTCGATGATTAAAGCGTCTTCAACCAGCAGATCGATGACATACCCTTTCGCGAGCTGGACACCTTTGTACTCTATCGGAACTGCGACCTCGTTCTTAAAGGCGATGCCGCGCAAGTCCAATTCGCGACAAAGACACGCATGGTAGCTGGATTCGAGAAGACCCGGACCCAGCTGCCGATGTACCTCAATCGCCGCGCCGATCACCTTTTCGCTAACCGCGTTTGATGGGTGCTCAATGAGAGCCATGAGTCGCTCCTACTTTGACAAAAGCTAAGAGCGACCTCTGTAACAATTGGCATCATTTCATTGCAGCATGAACCAAACGAACGCATCCGTGCAACCTTCGTGTTCTCCGTGCCTCCGTGGTGCGCAGTTATTCGATCCTGCGGTTCGTCTTGACCGGTGCTGCCTCTGCCCGGCTCGGTGCGCGAGCATACGTTGCCACGCTCGCACCAGCGACGGGCGCCGGCTTGGTGTTGCGCGAGGCGATGTCGGCCGCCGCCGCGGTCGCGTTGGCCTCCATCTGGGCGAGGTCGTCACCCATGACGACGGCAATCCAGACCACGGTGGTTCTGCCTGGTGCCAGACTGAGCGGCCCGATGCTCTGGAAGTACCGCGTGTCACCACAGCACGGAATGCTGGGGACCTGGATCCTCCCGCTCATGGCGTTCGCCTGAAGGTCAGTACTGGGAAAGGAAAACTGGTTGAAGAAGTAGCGACCCTTAACCGGAGCGGCCCCCACGACCATGGTTCCCGCGTGGGTTCCCACTCCGCTGCCATTGGTCTCATACATCAGTCTTCCGTCCAGCGTCGTGGCTCCCTCGTCATCGCCACCAGAGCCGTCGATGTCCCAGTCCCCGAAGAATCCGGCAAAGAAGGTCCGCCGCAGGTTCGAGGTGTTGGTGATGGCGTAGCGGAACAGGATGTAGTCCCCCGGCCCGGCGTTATCGATGGAGTGCTGCACTACGGACAGACCCAGGCCCTCGGAGGAACTGAAGTCGTCATAGTTCCAGCGAATCACCTGCGCCCCGGATGCATCGCGGTCGAATCCCACGGTGCTGGTCAATCCCAGGTCCTGGCAGACGGTGCAGATCAATTCCCCGGCGCCGTTGAAGCCGGTGAGGATATTCCCGGCCCCGGCACTGAGAATCAGGCCGCCCAGAAACAACTGGTTCGCCTGAACCGGAAAGTGGACCGGCGGACCAGCCAGCGGGAACTGAACTCCGTAGCCGGATCCGACAGTGCCCAGCAGCGCGCCCGACTGCCCGCCGATGTCGCCGGGAAAGCTTCCGACCGCCATCCTGGCTCCGAAATTGGTGTACTGACTCGCGATCGAGGTCTCCAGTTGGCAATCCACGCTGCTGGCCTCAGTAGGAAAGACGAAAGGCACCAGCGGGCCGGACAGAACCACGTTCACACCGAGGCCCGCACACTGGAAGATCGGAGCATATTGCTCGCCGGCCTGGAGCGGAAGAACGCTGCGGCCGAGGTTGTCCTGCCAGGTTCCGGCGGCACCGGTCTGCCCTACTGCGGCACCAAATGCCTGATTGACGCCGTAGCTCAGCGTGAGAGGAACCCCCGCGATCGGCGCTCCATCCAGCGTGACGCCACCACCCAGCGGAATACCGTTCTGCACTTCGAGATCCTTGGTCAGGTTTGGAGTTCCGTCCACCGTCAATACTCCCGGCTCCAGCCAGCGCCAGGGGAGACTGGCACTCACTGGTAGTGTGACCCGGAGGCGATAGTCACCGGAGTCCACCAGGAAGGAATAGCCGTCGGTGGGACACACTACGGTTTGAGTGGGACCGGCAACGAGGAACGGCACCATCGGTACGGCTCGGACGGTGAGTGCGCTCCCCGGCGCAACAAAGTTGCAGATGCTGGTTCCGTCAGGCCCCCGGATGCTGCCGCTCACCTGGCTTTGGAGCAGGTTGACTGAGGCCAGCGACGGCGAGGTAGGCGATTCCTTTCCCGGCTGGCAGGCGGCACCGATCAGAATCGCGAGACCCGGGACAAGCAGGCGGGAACGACACGACATACAACCTCCTCAGGGAATTGGGACGCCGCACCTCCCTGATGACATCGCATGTCGGGAAAACGTCACACACTTACCAGGCGGCCGAATGGTATGGGCGAGATCA
>Ga0070698_100005190_pt1 | contig 14245 bp, 11 predicted proteins | sample KBSK1502metaG_FD_65477 | JGI IMG/M metagenome (GOLD analysis project Ga0070698, IMG submission 65477) | Corn, switchgrass and miscanthus rhizosphere microbial communities from Kellogg Biological Station, Michigan, USA - KBS K1-50-2 metaG | ecosystem: Host-associated > Plants > Roots >...
GCGCATGGTAGCGGACAACCGCTCACGGGACCACGTGCGCGCAGCTCTCGTACCAGGCCTGGCCGCCGCGCTCGTCGCGCTGGACGATCCACATCCGCACGTCGAGCCCGTCGCCGATCTCGTCGGCGTCATGCGGCGCCCTCCACCGGCTGTCGAGCGGCGGATCGTTGCCCACCGCGTCGATCGGCCCACCGGTGTCGAAGCGCGACCACTCGCCTGCGGTCGCGTGCCACTGGTAGGTGAGGTTCTCGGTGTAGTGGCGCTCGCCGCCGTCGAAGGTGGGAAGCACGTAGTCCTCTCGCGCGCCCTCCGCCTCGCGCGGCAACATGGTGATGCGCTCGCCCGGCGCCACCAGGAACGGCGTCACGTCGCCGCAGCGGCCGAGCGGGATCTCGAAGTCGCGGTCGCGCTCGCCGCTGGCGTCGCGTGCACCGGTGATGCCCGCCAGCGTCGGGTTCGTGTTCGCCACCCGCTCGGCCGGCAGCTGCGGCGAGTAGCGCACCCGCTTGAAGGCCCACACCGTGTCCTCCTCGCTGCCGCCGTCCGGGGTGACCGCGAGATCCACCTGCACCCCGATGCCTCCGAACCCGGCGAGGTCGTCCGCCCGCACCGACTGCTGCACCACCACCACCAGATCGGCAGACGGCTCGATGGTCGCGCACATGCCCTGCGCCCCGAGCAGGTCCGGGTCGTCGACGTCCGCCTCGGTGAGCTCGAAGACGCTCTGCTCGTCCACGCCTTCGTCGGCGCCCTCGCAGCGGCCGCCGCCGGTCGGCGGACAGAGCCGCATGCGGTAGTGCGCCCCGCGGTGCCGGTCCGGCTCGGCGACCAGGGCGCAGACCTCGACCGGCGGGATGTCGGCGAGGTCGACGTCGGTCGGGTCCTCTGGATCGACCGGCGCCACGATCTCCGGCGGATCCGCCCGCATCCCGAGGACGCGCAGGTCGAGAACGATCGACGGATCCTCGAAGTCGGTGTTGCAGGCGCCCGCGAGGAGCGCGAGCCAGACCAGCGCGCGCCTCACCATTGCCCCCTCACCCCCAGGACCGGCAGGAACGGCACGCTGGTCACCGGCGCCGACTCGCGCTTCCGGTAGTCGTACTGGGTCGCCTCCACGTTCTCCACGTTGAACAGGTTCTGGATGTCGAGGTAGGCGCCCATCATCCAGGTGTCGAACACCCAGGTCTTCTCGACCCGCACGTCGGTCTGCTGGAACGCCTTGCGCCGCGCGGTGCGGAATCCGCCGCTCACGGTGCGGAAGTCACCGTCGTCGGCGTCGAAGGTGCCACCGACGATCGGCGTCGACGGCCGGCCGGTCGCGTAGCGGTACCGCGCACCGAGCTCCCACCCGTTGTTGAACTTGTAGCTGGCCACGGCGTTGCCCACATGGGTCTGGTCGAACGTGCTGAGCTCGTAGCCGCTGTCGTCGAACTCGAGCTCGCGCGTGCGGCTCAGCGTGTAGGACAGCCATCCGTACAGGTTGCGCGTCACCTCGCGGCGCAAGAGGACCTCCAGCCCGACCGTGTCGCCGATCCGGCTGTTCCTGAAGTTGACCGGGTCGAGCTCGCCGGTCATCGGATCGACCGTCGCGTCCTGCGTGAACTCCACCAGGTCGTTGCGGTCGATGTAGTAGACCTCGGCGTCGGCGGTCCACAGCTTGGTCGGTTTCCACTCGCCGCCGAGCCCGGTGTGCACAGCCCACTCGAGTCCGAGGTCCGGGTTGCCGAACTGCTCGTCGAGCGCCTCCGGCTGGGGCGGCTGGTGGAACAGGCCGATGTAGCCCTTCGCGGTCCAGTGATCGTCCAGCGCGTAGCGCAGCACCAGCCGCGGGTCGAGCGAGTAGCGCGGCTTGCCGTCGAGCAGGTAGCCGTCGAACCGGATCCCCGGGATGAGTCGCGCGCGCCCGAGGTCGATCGCCAGGTCGGCGTGCGCCGCGTAGCCGTACATGTCGGTCGCCCGCGAGGTGCTGGTGACCGGCTCGTTGCGGTCGCCGTCGGTGCGGACGTCGAAGTCGAGCGCTGCGCGTATCGTGTAGCGCGTGACCCGCGACTCGAGGTCGAGCCCGGCGTCGAGCAGGACGTTCTTCACGAGCTTGCCCTCGAGCCGCATGCGGTAGGCCAGCGTGTCCTGGCGTATGCCGAGCGAGGTGAAGGCGGTCGCGGCGTCCGACTGCGAGGCCGCGAAGGTGACCGAGTCGCGCCCCCAGGCGGGCGACAGCGTGAGGTCGAAGCCGCGCATCACCGGCCGCTTGTAGGTGCCGATGATGCGGAGGAAGCGGATCGCGCTGTTGAGGCTGAGGGTCTCCTCGGCGTCGGAGTCCTCCGACAGGACATCGAGCGTGTCACCCGACCCGATGAGGAACAACGTCGCCTTGCCCTCGCGTCCGGCGTCGTAGTCGAAGCGCGCCTGGTAGTCGTAGTAGATCGGCACGACGATGAGTGTCTGGCCGGGCTTCTCCTCCGGCAGCACGAAGGGCAACAGCTTATCGATATAGGAGCGCCGCCCGGCGACCGCCAGGGCCGCGTGCTCGCCGACCGGGAAGCGCAGATAGGCGCCCGAGTCGAGCAGATCGACGTCGGCCGACCCGTGCACACCGTCGCTCTTGGCCGAGCGGGTCTCGACCGACACGATGCCGCCGTGGGCCCGCCCGAAGCGGGCCGGGAAGCCGCCGGGATAAAGGTCGATGCGCTCGAGGAACTCCGGGTTCAGGATCGATGGCCCGCCGAGGAAGTGGAAGAGCAGCGGCACCCGGTGGCCGTCGATGAAGACGCCGCTGTCGTCCGGGTTGGAGCCGCGGATGAGCAGGAACCCACCGCCGAACGGAGTGCGCGCGACGCCCGGCAGGGTCTGGATGACGCGGATCGGATCGCCGAAGGTTCCCGGCACCGTGGTCATCTGCCGGCGATCGAGCGTCCGCCGCGTCACCTCCAGAACCTCGCGCTCGCCCTCGACCACCGTCTCGTAGGGGTTGCCGCCCACCGGCCTGAGGTAGAGCGTGACGTCGATCTTCTCGCCGGCCGCGAGCTCGAGCGAGCGCCGGAAGCGATCGAACTTCTCGTCCACCGCGACCAGCGTGTACTTGCCGGGCGGCACGCCGTGGAAGTAGAAGCGGCCCTCCTCGTCGGTGACGGCGTCGAGCCCGAGCTCGCTCACCGAGACGATCACGCCCGCCAGCCGCCGCCTCACGCCGCGCTCGAGCGCGCGCCCCTCGATGGTCACCGGTTTCCTCGCATCGCCGGCGTGGCCGGGGGCGGACTGACGCGCCGCCGGCGCCGGCGCTGGCCTCTCCACCGGCGCCTCCACCTTCTCGAGCTTGAAGTGGATGGTGGTCTCGACCGTGATCGGTCCGGGGACGCCGTCCCACTCGGCGGGCCGAAAGCGGTACTGGCGGGCGGCCGCCACCGCCGCCTCGTCGAAGCCGTTTCCCACCGGCGCGACCACGACCGCGTCGGTCACCGCGCCGGTGGCGTCGATGGTGAGGCGAACCTTGACCGCCGCCTCGAGCCCGGCGGCAGCCGCCGCCGGCGGATATTCGGGCGCCGCGCCCTGCACCAGCTCGGGTGGCCTGGTGAGGACGGGCTTCTTCGCGGGCGGCGGCGCCGGTTGCTCGTCGCGGCGCGCACCGTCCTGCGCTGCGGCGGAGCCGCCGAGGAGCGCGAGAACGACCGCGACGACGACCGGGAGCCGCAACGCCGGGCAGTATACTCGCGAGATGGCGCCCGCATCCGGGCTGGCGGAGTGGGCTGGCACGCTCGACGAGCCGGCCGCCGCCGACGCGGTGCGCGCGCCGTACCGCACCTATGCCGCCACCTGGCGCGCCCTCGCGGACCTCGCGCCGCGCGTGAGCTCGCAGCGCATCGGGACCAGCTGGTCCGGCGAGCCGCTGTGGGCGTTCGCCGTCGATCCTGACGGCCCCCGGCGCGCAACGACCTTCGTGGTGGCCGGCATTCACGCGATGGAGCATGTCGGGGTCGCGACCGCGGTCGCCCTCCTCGAGCGCGCCGCCGCCCTCGGCTCTCCGTGGCGTTCTCAGCGACTGGTCGTCGTCCCGATGGCAAACCCGGACGGCTTCCGCCAGGTCGAGAGCGATCTCACCGGAGGCGCGCGCCGCTTCCGCCGCGCCAACGCGCGCGGCGTCGACCTCAACCGCAACTTCGCTGCCTTCTGGGACGACAACTACTACCTGAACCGGCTGCTCGGCCGCATCTTCTCGCCCGGCGAGGGCCCGCTGTCGGAGCCGGAGACGCGCGCCATCGACCAGCTGCTTGCCAGTGAGCGCCCGGCCTACGCCGTCTCCCTGCACGCGTTCGGCGAGTGGATCTTCACCCCCTACGCCGGCAGCCGGCGGCCGCCGCCCGATCACGATCGCCTGGTCCAGATCGCGAGCGCGATGGCAGCCGCCCAGCCGCACCGGCCGTACCGGGTCCTGCAGCTGGCTCGCCGCAGCCGGTTCTTCCAGGCCCGCGGGGCCGAGATCGATCACTTCTACGATCGCCACGGCGCGCTCTCGTTCCTCATCGAGATCGGCGCCGGCCCGCGCCTGCGAGAGCCTCCTACATGGTTCCTGCCCTACGGCTGGTTCACGCCGCCGGCCTCGCTGCTACAGCGCGACATCGCCAACGTGCTCCCGGCCGTCGAGCATCTGGCCACTCTCTAGCCACTTCGCGAGAACCGCAATCGCCGGCGCGATGTCGAAATCCTCGTGCCGCGCCGTGCGTTCAACTCGAGGCCGCCACCATGAGGGTCTACTCGATCTGTCGCAAGTGCGCGGAAGTGCATCTCGCCGAGCTGGAGTGTCCCGCCTGTGCGATCGACACGATCCCGCCGCGAGCCCGCGTCCTCCGTGCCCGTCGTCCGGCCGCCGATCTGATCGGTCCCACGGCCTTCCCCTCCGACGGCTCGCCGGCGCGCCGCGTCGCGCGCGCCTCGGCGCTGGTCGTCAGCGCCTACGTGGTGGCCGTGGTGGTGCTCCTGCTCGCCGTCTTCGCCCAGGCCTAGCTCGGCCGGTTGCGCAGGTACTTCACCAGGTCGCCGTGGACGCTCTTGACCGCGTTCTCGAGCGCCTCGCGCTTGAGCTGCGGCTCGTACTGGACGCGGAATGTGCTGCGCGGCACCTGCACCTTGGCACCGCCGGTCACGAAGGACAGCATCCGGCCGCGCCGGTCGGAGATGGCGACGCGAATCTCGCACTCGACCTCGACGAACGGGCCGCGCTCGGCGCGCTCGAGCTTCATGATGGTGACGTCCATCGCGTATGGATCGACGCCGGCCTCCGGCGCCAGCGACGACATCAGCGTGACCGTCTGATCGCGCTTGAGCTGGTCCAGGATGAGCGTGCGCATCTGGGTGGCGCGCGCCTGCCGCAGCTTGATCGGCGCGTTGCCGAGCGACTTGTCCTGGGTCGACTTCAGCACCAGGAACACCTGCGGAGTTGCGCGCGCCTCGCGCGGCGCGATGGCGTAGTTGGCCAGGTTTCCGGCCCCGCGCGCCGGCGTGGTCGCCAGCGAACGCGCCGCCACCGCGGAGGATGAAGCACCGCTGCGGATGAGCGCGATGGCGTCCACCGCCCGCCGCCGCACCGTCTGGTCGCTGTCGGTGGACGAGGTGCGCTGCAGAGCCGGCAGCGCCGCCGGATCGCCGAGGTGGCCGAGCGCGGTCGCCGCCAGCGCGCGCACCACGTTGCTGTCGTCGGACAGGGCGCGAACCAGTGGCTTGACCGACCGCGCGTCCTTCAGGCGGCCAAGCGACACCGCCGCCGAGATGCGCGTCTTCTCGGTCTTGCCGGTCGTCAGCGCCAGCGCGAGGTCGCCGACCCTGTCGGCGTGGGCGCTGGCACCGCCCAGCAGCAGTGCGAGGGTCGCGGCCAGCAGGCTGGACGCAAGTTTCCCGCGCAGCTGGCTATCCCCATGACCAGCCTCGGTGAGTCGGCGTGGCAAGAGCAAGCGGTTCACCCAGTGAGCCCGACGGACGGAACCGGATCCAGACTAACACCGGGGCGCAACTTTGTGCCCGGCAAAACGGCGTCGCCTGGCCGCGAGCACCTAGGACCCGAGAACTCGCCGCGGAATTCAAACATCGACGCGGCGGTGCTATCGTCGCCATCGGTGAGGGGGCCAACCGACGCTACAGTGGAGCGCGTGTGAACGATTCTGCGTTCCGCGTCGCCGTGCTGGTCACCGCCGTCGCTCTCGCGGGCGCGATCGCGCGGATCAGCTTCTGCGGCAGCGTCGATCTTCCTGCGATCCCGCCGCGTCCTCGGCCAAAGCCAGTGCAGGTCGCCAGGGTGACCGCCACCGTCGAGGCCGATCCGGGCGTCTATGCCGAGCATCTGGCGAAGGACTCGCGCGCGCTGCGCATCGAGCCCCCGGTCACTCCCGCCGACATGTCGCGCGCTCTGGTCTTCGCGTCGCACGACCAGCCGATCACGCTGGCGCCGAAGGGCAAGCATGCGACTGCGGAGGTGCTGGGACTCAAGCTCTCGCTCGCCGTCTCGGACATCGAGGGAACGCCGCGCCGGCAGATGGTCCTCAGCATCCAGAACACCTCGGACGCATACATCGCGTATCGCATCGCCTCGCGTCCCAGCCAGGGAACGCGCGAATGCCACGAGAAGCTCGACATCGCGCACAACGCGATCGCGCTGGCGCCGGGCGAGAAGGTGCGCCGCAGCGAGTGCATCTATCGCAGCGGCTACCGGCTGTTCATCTCCCGGGTTGAGACGGCCGTCCTGCCCAAGCTTTCCTACCACTATCTGAGCTCTCTGCCGCCGTCGGCGCTCGGGCTCGACCTCCTCTCGTCGCGCGGCCATCGCCCGGCTGGCGGCCGCTCGCTGTGCCGGGTTTTCCAGTCGGCGAGCCTCGATGAGGCACTTCGGACCGCGAAAACCACCTGGCGCGACCTGGTGGACTTCTATGCGCGCCACTCCTGCCAGATCTTCACATTTCCAGATGGTTACAAGGCATTCACCCGCGATGGGGAGCGCCCCCTGCCAGCCGTCGCGGCAGCGCCCTAGAGCTTCTGAGCACTTACATCTTGCGCTGGGCGCGCTAGCTCAGGCATAGTTTCCATAACTTACGGGAAGAGCGCCATGCACGGAACCGTTACCAAGTCCGAGCTCATCGAGCGAATCTCCGAGAAGCTCAAGCTGCCCAACGGGAAAGCCGAGCAGATCGTCAACTGTGTGTTCGACTCGATGGTGAAGGCTCTCCAAGAAGGTGAGGGCATTGAAATCCGCGGGTTTGGTAGTTTCACGGTCCGCGAATACAAGGCCTACGAGGGTCGCAACCCACGCACCGGCGAGACGGTTCACGTCGCGCCGAAGAAGCTCCCATTCTTCAAGGTCGGCAAGGATCTGCGCGAGCGCGTGAACGCCGCCTTCCTCGGCAAGGAGCTTCCGGTCCACGCCGACGACGACGATGACGACGACGACGAGCCGATGCCGGCCGGCTACGACGACGAGAACTAACTAGTCGTCGCCGCGTCCGACTCGCACCACCAGGCCCGCGTCGCCGTCGACCAGCAACTGGTCGCCAGGCCTCAGCTCTCGCGTGATTCCGGCACAGCCGACCACGCAGGGCAGCTCGAGCTCGCGCGCCAGCGCAGCGGCGTGGCCAAGTGCGCCGCCCTGCTCGCAGACCAGCGCGACGGCGCCGGCGAGCTGAACCAGCGCTGCCGGCGTCACCGACGGTGCGGCGACCACGCAACCGCGCGGATCGCGGTCGAGGTGCCCGAGATCGCCGACAATGGCGACCGGACCGCGCGCCGCACCGCTACTGGCTGATCGTCCGCGCCAGAGATCCGGAGCACTCGCGGGTGGCGTCGGTGGGGCGACGCGCCGCCCGTCGGCGAACGCGAGCGGCATGACGCGGGCTCGCTCGACGGCTCGTTCGTCGCGGGCGCGCCGCGCCGGCTCCGGGTCGGGTCGGGTGCCGCTCGCTTCGTGTTGCCTCACCTCGGCAAGCGGAAGGTGGAAGACATCGCCGTCGGCAAGCTGCCAGCGCGAGGCGAGCGCGAGCAGCGCGCGACGCACGGCGCGCTGGGCGCGAAAAAAGTAGACGTCGTCGGCCTCGGCGATGTCCGCCAGCGGATCGCCTCCGCCCGTGCGCTCGCGCCTCGCGATGCGGCTGCGCGCGCGCGCGACCAGCGCGCCGGTCTCGTCGAGGTCAGGCGCCGCCACATCCCAGGCGGGCGCGAACGGCAGCGGCGCGCCGGCAGCGAGAGCGCCGGCCACCGCGCTGGCGCCGGGTCGCGGATCGCGTCCTCTCGCGCGCCGGAGCGCAGGCGCCAGCTCGCCGGCATACACGGCGTAGACCGCGCGGTAGGCGGCGAGCGCATCGGCGAGCGCCGGCGGCTCCGCACCCTCGACCGGCGCCAGCGCGCGCTCCATCGCCGGGGCTGCGCGTGTTGCGAAGAGGTCGACCACGTCGTCGACCGGCGGCACGGCGCGCGGCAGCACGCGCGGCGCCGTGTAGAGATAACCGGCCACAACCCGCATCTCGTCGTCGCCGAGATCCGCGACCAGCTCGACCAGCCCCTGCTGGGCAGGCGACAGCGGATCCGGGTTGTGCGCGGCGTCCCACCGCCAGGTGCGCGCATCGCCGCGCGAGAACGCGATCGCCCGGGCGATCTCCTGGTCGAGCGGCTGCGGCGCCTGGCGGCCGGTGCGCGGCCGCGCCTGCACGAGCCACAGCTGATCTGCGGCGGCCACCCATTCGACGTCGGCGCCGCTGGCTCCGATCGCGCTCTCCGCCGCCAGCGCGAGCGCGACCAGATCGGCGAGGCGGGGCGCCGCGAGCGGGAAGTCGCCGTCGATCTCGCGCGGTGTGCCGTCGCGCGCCAGCACGGCGCGGCTGGCTCCGCACTCGAGCCAGACCGCGTCCGGGTCTCCGGGCGCGCGGGTATAGAGGACGCCGGTCACGCCAATCACCTGCTGCTGGACGATCACCGCCATGTCGACCTCGCCGCCGGCGTAGGCGAGGACCGCCGGCCATGAGGCCGACGCCATCACCTCGGCGATCGCCTTCATGACCTCGCTGCGCGCGACCCCGAGCCGGGTGGCGAACAGGCCGGGCGCTGCCCGCCGGCTGCCGTCCTCGATCGACGCCGACGATCGCACCGCGAGCGGCTCGCCGAGCGCGGCAGCGGCGCGCTCCACCGCGTCGCGATCCGCCGCGCCGGTGACCACGAAGCCGTCTGGCACCGGCAGCCCGGCGGCGAACAGGCGTGCGAGGTGGAACGCCTTGCCGCCCACCTCCGCAGCAGCGCGCGGGCTGCGCGCCAGCCCGGTCAGCTGGTAAAGCATGCCTGCCACCGCCCGAATGGTACATTCGATCCAGGAGTACTGATGGTGTCTCTGTTCACCAGACACGCGGCCGACGAGGTGCGCGCCGCGCTCGACCGCGCCGCGGTTCGCGGTCGGGTCGCTGTGGTCGACAACCAGCGCCTCGCGCGCCACCTCGGTGGCGAGGATCGCGAGGTCGTGGCAGTCGACGGCGAGCTCGCGGAGTCGGGATACGCCGCGCTCATCGCCGGCGGCCTCGCCCGCGCCGACGACTGGGAGCAGCGGATCACCGCCTGGTGTCGCGCGGTGGTTCCCGGCGGCCTGGTCGTGCTGGTCGATCGCGGGCAGGCGACCGAGCTCTCGCGCCGCGCCCTGTGCGGCGGGCTCACCGCGGTCGAGCAGCGGGCAGCCGGCCGGGTGCTGGTCACCAGCGGCCGCTGGCAGCCCTACTAGCGCCCGAGGCGGGCGCCGAGCCCGACCACCACCGCGACCGAGCTGGCGTCCTGTTCCTCCGACGCCGGGAGAATGCCGGATTCCTCGGTGACCGTGCGGCGGTGGCCGAGCACCTCCACGAAGGTGTCGAGTCCAAGCGGACTGTCCTCGGCGGTCGACACCAGCAGCCCCGCGCCGCCCTCCCAGGCGAACGCGCTGTCCGCCGACTCCTGCCAGCCGTACAGCCAGCCCACCCGCAGGTAGGGCCGCACCGCGGTCGACGCGAAGTAGAGCCGCAGCTCGCCGCCGAGCGCCTCCATGTCGCCGATCACCCCGGCGAGCAGGCCGACATCGACGTGGTTGCCGGGCGACCGATAACCGAGGCTCCAGGTGAGCCGCGCTCCCTGATCGTTGCTGTGATATCCGACCGCGCCGGACGACACCAGCTTGGCACCACCCGTCGACGGCGTGGGCTCCGTCTCTGGCGGCGGCGCGCCCGTCTCGGCCGTCGGCGACCCGCTCGTCTGCCCGCCGATCGTCGAGTCGGGCGAGTCGTTGCCAGGCGGCAGCGGCTCGTCGTCGACATCGTCACCGAGGTTCACCGTCAGCGCGACGGATTCACCGTACTCGGGCGCCAGCCTCTGCGGCCGCGACTGGTCGCCCTTCTTGTCCATCGCGATGACCTCGTAGGTCCGTCCGCCTGCCAGCGCCACCAGGACCGGCGCGCGGCCGCGCTCGTTGCCGTCGATGTAGATGCGCGCGTTCTGCGGCCGCGAATCGACCGTGACCGACGACGGCTTCTCGCGCAGACCGCGCACCCGCAGGAGGACGGCGTCGCGATCGCTGGCCTGCGGCGACTCGTCGAGATAGCGGAGGAAGAAGCGGGCCGCGTCGCGCCAGGCCGCCAGGTGCTCCTGGTCGAGCGCGATGTTGTAGAGCACCGAGGGATGCGGTGACAGCCGGTACGCCTCCTCGTACTCCTGGATCGCGGCCCGCCAGTCGCGGCGCTTCTCGGCCGACTGGGCGAGCGCGAAGTGCTCGGCGGCCGCCTTCTTGTCGTCGGCGCGCGCGAGCTGCGCGGCCAGCGCGAGCACGGCGAGGATCACGGCGCCCCGGAACACGCCGCTACCATACTCGAGCCCTACTGGTCGAGGTACGGATTCGGCTTGCCGGTGCCGTCCTCGTCACGCTTCGGCTCCGCCTGCTTCGGCTCCGGCTGGTGCTTTCCGGCCTTGTCTCGCCCGCTCTTGGTCACGGTCGCCTGGTGTCCGCTGCCTCGCTTCGCCAGGACCGCGAAGAACGTCTCCGCGTAGCCCGGCCGCACCTCTTTCTCCGTCTCCACCTCGTCGAACCCGCGCGCCTCGATCCTGAGCACGTGCGTCCCGACCGCGACGGCCTCCAGCTTGAGCGGCGTCCGCCCCTGGTTCACGCCATCGACGAATACCTGCGCTCCTCGCGGCGCCGAATCGATCTCCAGCGAAGCCGCCGCGACAACGTCTTCTCTCAACGCGGGGGCGGGAGCCCGCGCCGGCACCGCAGGCGCCTTCTCTTCTATCCCCTGTGCCCCGTGCCCCGTGCCCTGTGCCCCGCGTCCTGTATCTTTTTTCTGTTGATACAGGACGGCCCCGGTAACGGCCGCCGCGCCGACCACCACACTCGCCAGCAGGATCGGCCACACGCGCCTCTTCTTCGGCGCGAGCGCTTCCCGCGTGGTCGTTCCGCCAGAAAACTTCTCGCGCAGTGATTCCACCGTCGGCAGCGCCGCGGCGAACTCGAGCGCATCCTGAAACCGCTTGTCGGGATCCTTCTCCAGCGCCCGGTGCACCGCCCGCACCAGCTCGCGCGGCAGATCCGGCCGGCGCGCGGCCAGCGGCGGCGGTGCCGCCGCCACGTGCAGCTGCACCAGCGCCACGTACGACCCGGCGTTGAACGGCGGCGCCCCGCCCAGCATCTCGTACAGCATCACGCCGACCGCGTAGACATCGACCCGGTGGTCGATGTCCTGCCGCGCCTCCGCTTGCTCCGGCGCCATGTAGATCGGCGTCCCCATCGCCACTCCGGTCTCCGTGAGCCGCACCCGCGCATCGCGGGCCGCCACCACCTTCGAGATGCCGAAGTCCATGATCTTGACGAAGTCGCTGGCCCCGCCGCGCTCGGTCAGAAACACGTTGGCCGGCTTCATGTCGCGGTGGATGATCCCCTCGGCGTGTGCGGCCGCCAGCCCGCGCAGCACCTGTCCGACGATGTGCACCGCGCGCGCCGCGTCCATCTTGCCGGTGGCATGCAGGACCTCGCCGAGGTCGCTCCCCTCCAGGTACTCCATCACCAGGAACGGCTTGCCGTCCTCGGTCTCGCCGATGTCGGTGATGTCGATGATGTTCTGGTGGCCGACCCGGCTCGCGGCCCGCGCCTCGCGGTGGAAGCGGTGCAGCGCCTCGCGGTCGTCGCCGAAGCGGTCGAGGATGAACTTCACCGCCACCCGCTTGTCGAGCCCGACGTGCTCCGCCTCGTACACAGCGCCCATGCCGCCGCGCGCGATCTGCCGGCGGATGAAGTAGCGACCGCCGATCGTCTTGCCGATCAACGGATCGTCGGCGCCGGCCGCGTCCACCACCGCGCCGCCGTCGAGCGGACAGAAGCGCACGCCACCGTCGTACGGAGTGCCGCACACCGAACAGCGCCGTCCGGCCGCCTCGCGAACCGGCACGATCAGCCCTCGGGCGGACCGATCTGCAGCGGCGGCGGAGGCCCTGAGCGCTCGCGGTAGACCAGCGACATCGTCTTCTTCGGCCCCTTCGAGTCGCCGCGGTCCTTCGGGTCGATGCCCGGCGGCACCTCCCACGGCACCTCGCGGTTCGGGTGCCCTGCCGCCGCCTGCGCCATGTAGCGCGCCCACATCGGCTCCACCACGATGTACGCGGCGTCGCTGTGGCCGAGCGGGCGCTCGCGCAGGTCGTCCCCCATCCACACGGTCGTGATCCAGCGCGAGGTGTACGCCACGAACGTGGTGTCCATGGTCGAGCTCGAGGTGCCGGTCTTGCCGCCAGCATGGATGCCGACGTCGCGGATCACGCGCGAGAAGCCGTGCGTGATGACCTGCGCCAGGAGCTTGCTGGTCAGGAAGGCGGCGCGCGCCGGGATGGCCTGGCGCGGCACCGTCCCCGCCGTCGCGTAGACGCGGTCGAGGCGGTCGGCGGCCGGCAGCATCGGGTCGTAATCGACGGTGTTGTCCTCGAGCAGGTTGCCGGTGCGGTCGAACACGCGCCGCACGTAGATCCAGTCGAGCCACTTGCCGTTGCGCGCGAAGATGGCGAAGGCGCGGGTCAGCTCGTCGAGCGTGGTGCAGGAGGCGCCGAGCGCCAGCGCCTTGTCGGCGATGATCTCGGTGGTGAAACCGAGCTTGCGCGCCCATTCCTTCACGTTGTCGGCGCCGACCTTCTTGAACAGCGCCACCGACGGGATGTTCTTCGAGAACACGAGCGCGTACTCCATGTTCACGATGAAATCGACCGTGCCGCCCAGGTTCTTCGGGATCCAGATCTCACCGGTCACCGGATCGACCTCGCCGCGCGGCACGTCGTTGAGCGCGGTGTCGAAGCCGTATCCCTCGTTGAGTGCCGCCGAGTAGTAGATCGGCTTGTAGGTCGAGCCCGGCTGCCGGCAGGCCTGCACCGCCCGGTTGTACTGCGAGCGGTCGTGGTCGGTGCCGCCGACCATCGCCACCACGTAGCCGGTCTGGTGGTCGGCGGTGAAGATCGAGCTCTGCGGGTGCGGGACCTGCTCCAGCTTGACCCGCCCCTGCGCCAGCTCGCGCTGCCGCTCCAGCCGCTCGCCGGTGGCCGGGACCTTCCAGCGCGGGCTGTCGTTGGTCCAGTCGTCGAACTGCTTCGACAGCGGCTCGTCGGCGCTGACCCAGATGACGTCGCCCACCCGGATGATCTTGCTCAGCGAGGTGATGGTCCGGTCGTTGGCGTCGTTGCTCTTCGACCAGGGCGCCGCCCAGCGCGCGTTGTCGATCGGCAGATCATAGGTCTTGCTGCCGACCAGCACCTCCGCCTGGTTCGACTCGACCTTCTCGACCAGCGCCAGGTAGCGGCGACCGGACTCGAGCGGGCCCTCGCCGTACATCGCCTTCGCTCGCTCGCGGAAGGTGTCGCGAGGCCGTCCATCGTCGAGCGACGCCTCCGGGCCGCGCCAGCCCTGCCGCTTGTCCTGCCGGTGCGCGCCGAAGTCGACGTTGTCGTATGCGATCGCCTCGGTGACCGGCTCCGCCGCGGTCTCGACCCGCAGGCCGCGCTGCATGATGGCGTCCGGCCCGTACTTCTTGTTGAGGTAGCGCCGCACGTGCTCGGCGTAGTAGGGCAGCCGGTCGCCGAACACGTCCTTGTACGGCTTGATGACCAGCGGCTGCGACTGCCACTTCTTCACCTCGTCCGGCTTGAGGTAGCCGTAGCGCCCCATCTTGTCGAGCACCGCGTTCCGCCGCGCCGTCGCGCGATCGGCGTGGAAGACCGGCGAGTAGTAGGACGGCGC